>Ga0214473_10000990_pt1 | contig 38653 bp, 39 predicted proteins | sample RVTome_7_FD_203509 | JGI IMG/M metagenome (GOLD analysis project Ga0214473, IMG submission 203509) | Soil microbial communities from uranium-contaminated site in the Upper Colorado River Basin, Wyoming, United States - RVT98D197 | ecosystem: Environmental > Terrestrial > Soil > Contaminated >...
CGGTGAGGATGGTGTTGAGACCCGAGAGCGAGGCACGTTTTCCAGCGACATCCACCAAGTCGCTGCCGCGGCTGCACAAGTCGAAAGATCGTGGAGTAAGGACCCGAACCACATCCGGGAGGGGGACTGGATTCTCCAGGTGGCTGGCTTGTACCGCACAGCGGACTCCGTTGGCGTGCAGTCGTAGGTCCGGGTGGCACTGCCAGGTCTCCCCCTCAACGGTGCGCCGCGTTGCCACCGCGCCAACCTCGGTGCAGCCGTAGATTTCCAGAACCGGCGTAGAGAAAAGCTCTTCGATGCGGGCGGCAAGGGAAGCCGTCAACGGTGCGGTGGCGGATACAACCGCGGCCAGCGGTGGCAGCACGAGTCGCGCACGCGCCAAAGCGCGAAGGTGGTATGGCGTCGTAACGAGGATACGCGGTGGGGCGACGGACGAGAGTGCGGCAGCGATCTCCGCCGGGAGCAACGGCCGACCCGAATGTACCGACGCAGCTTCGAAAAGGGGGGTCAGGATCGAGGTCTCCAGTCCGTACATGTGCTGTGGGGGAACCGTGGCGACGATTGCCGGGGGGCGGGTCGGGTGAAGGGTCGGGTGAGCGGCACGGATGCCCATGTACGCCGAGCAGATACGCGCCTGCGCTCGCAGCGCCCCCCAGCGTTTCGGGTGAGGTGTAGGAGTTCCCGTTGTTCCAGAGGTGAAGAGAATGGCGGCCAGTTGATTGTCGGAGATGGTTTCCGCTTCCCCGCTCTCGGCCTGATCGCAGTGCGCATCGACACGCAGCTCTTCGATGCCAGCCGCCCGTGCGCTGTCCTGGCGCGAGTCGGTCAGAAGACAAACGGGTCCGTATTGCTTGGCGAGCGTCGCCAGCACGCCAGGGCTGCGATCTCCAGGCAGAAGAGTGATGGTCTCGCGCAGCGCCGCGGCCAGAAACCCGACCAGAAAATTGTAGCGATCGCCGCAAGCATTGATCACGAAAGTGCCCTTGGTCAGGCGCTCCGACAGACGCCGGGCAGCTCCGGCGAGCAACGCTCGTGAGAATGCCTGCCCGTCCCTCCAGACCACCACATCGTTGCCCGGCGCTGTCGGTGCAAAGGTCATCGACCAGCGGACTGTCGAATCTCGGCTTCCCTCCAGGAGGTGTGGCTGTAGCCGAGTTGGCAGAAGGCTAATGGTAGTGCGGGAGCGCCGGGCAAAGGAACGCTACCTCGTACGCATGGCCGCAATGTGCTCGCAAAGCGATCTAAGCGACCCAAAAATCTTGACGTTGTCTTCGTTGTCCGCCCGAAACTCGAACCCATAGCGCTCGCCGATTTCCAAGACCAACTCCAGCGCGTCGATCGAATCCAGTCCGAGGCCTTCTCCGAAAAGCGCCTCGTCAGGATCAATGTCTGCGGGGCTCACCTCCAATTCGAGCTTCGACACGATCAGTCCGGCGACCTCACTTTGCAGCGGCGTCAATTTTCTTCTCCTCCAACACTTCTGAATCCGGTCGAATCCCGCAGATCTCCTATCCGATTTGCCCGTTTCTGTCGATGCTTGTAGGGGCAACCACCACCGGCTGAACGTTTCGGCGCCATGTCCAACAGACTCCCAGCGTAAACCGGGTGGCCTATTTCGCCGCAGACTTTGCTGTGTCTACCGCCCCAGGGCAAGTAAGTAAGCAAGTGTCGCGCTGGCTAGCGCAGGAGTCGAGGCACCCCTGTACGACACGTCTGGCCCTTGAGCGCTGGAAGATGCTCGCATCCGCCCAGCATCCCGGTATGCAGGCCGCCACGATCTGGGTACATTGTCTCCAGCACGCTTGTGCTTCGTCTCCAGCACGCTTGTGCTTCTGCGGTATCACCGATCTTGATTGTGGTTTTTCGGATGGGGATCGCTTCCGGCGAGCAACCAACTATGACGATGCTGCAGGAGAGCAGGATGTAGGCGGTAGACTTGGCCATCAATCCTCTCATCACGTGTATCTCCGGATCTCAGCTTAGGTGTGTCAGTTTGATCCCGCAGCCTTCGATTTCTGCCGTCGCCATGTCGCCCCCCAATTGGCCCACGCCCTGCAGTGTCCGAATGCCTGCTTAATGAGGCTGTCCTGGTTCGATGGATGTGATCTTTCCGTCTACGAAGTGCACCATATCGATTGCCTCCCGCGAGTTGTAGTACATCCAATCGTCCGCTTCGATTCCAGCGGTGCGATGGAACGGCGGGTACCCGCGGGCGAGGAGCGCCTCTTCCTTCGTCAGGCCCGGTATCAACTTTCCACCCCGAATGGCCCCTGCGACTTCGGGCGACTTTGCCGCAATCATCTGGCCCGGGTCGGTCGGGCGTAAAATGCCATGGAAATACTCACTTCCAGACATGCGTTTCACCCCGAACTTGAACGCGATGTCATAGGTCTGGTCTTGCCCCTCCGGCTGAATCTCTATAAACGCCCGTCCGATCTTGCTGCCCTTGGCGTGGATCACTCGAACGCGCGTGCCGACGCGCAAGAGATTCCCGGATCCTGGGTACAGGTAGTTAGCGTCGCTCGCTTCACGGCTGCCATCGAACGCCATGTTGCACCAGAGGTAGAGTTCCTGGTCGGTAAGTGCCTGGATATCAGCCTTTTCTTGCTTTGCCAATTCCACCGGATTGACGCGCTGGGCGGACGGCTTAGCCGTCTGTTCCGAGCACGCACTGATAAATATGCCGAGGACACAGCTGAAGGCCAGGTTCCGGATTGCGATACGGTGTCGTAACATGCTCCCTCCTCTCTAGTCAGGCGCGTACCCCTCGAGTTTGGTCGACCGCGCCATTGCCGCCCGATCTACGTTCCAGGTAAGCCGCTACCATTGCAGGAGCGGCCATGTCAATAAGATCAGCCAGTAAACACGGCTCTGACGTTTGTTGACAAGATAGAATCTCTAAAGTAAAGAGCGCAGCTACACGCACGGCATGTCGTCGGCGCAAGGGCTGCGAAGTTGGAGAGGAGGGCGGCGTGGGAATGAGGATGGCACGGAAACTGGTTGTGGCTGTGTTGGCGCTAGCATCGAGCATTGTCGCTCCTGTGGCGCGCGCGGACGTCATTGCATCCGGCGCCGGCGGTGTTTTCGTTCCTTTCAAGGGGAAGGTGGGTCCGAGCGGGTTGGTGGAGGTGCTCTGGTCGAAAGACCGATGGCGCTTCGGCGGTGAGGTCGAGTACCGGAGCTACAAGAGTTCAATCTTCGACGTCGACAACGTTTCTTTCGATTCGGTCTGCCTTCGAGGGGTGATGCAGTATCATCTCCGAACCGAAGGACTCCGACCGTACGTCGGCGCCGGGTTTGGGCTGAACATTAACTCAATCGATTCCGACCGGGTGCAGCGGGAACGGCCGGAGATCTCGGACGTAAGCGACGTGGGTGCTGGCATTGGGTTGTTGGGGTTGGGAGGAGTCGAGTTTCCTCTTACCAGCCATTTGAGCCTGTTTGGAGAAGCGCGGGTCAGCGTAGATTTTCAACTGACAGAGCAAGAAGGTAGGGGGAGCGACGATATCGGCGTGGAGAACCTCGGTGGGGCGGCCGCAATTGCCGGTATCCGCATGCGCTTTTGACACAGCGCAACACAAGTTCCGTGACCCCAGCACTGTTGGTGCACGGCGTCGGGCTGAACTCTTCGGTTTGACCCCAGACAAGATGCTGCGCCGGGCGCTGGCTCAGGGCAGCGCCACTGAATCATTCTGCGACCGTGACGAACTCGCCTCTGAGCGCCACCCCCGCAACGAAGGCGCCTGCGTGGCATTCGAACTGCGTGGAACTCGCCATCTCACTCCTGCGATAGTAGCTGACCACGTTGACGACTGCGTTGGCACCGAGTTGCTGGGCGCGTTTCTCCAAAGCCACCAGTGCCGACAAGAACGCCCAATTGCAGGCCTTTTCATCGGACTTGTTGAACGAGTTTGTCTTACGGTTGGTGACGTCTGTGCCCAGGCGTTTCACTACTTGCGGGTGTAGCTGCGAGCCGAAGTAGAACTTTACGGAACCTTCCAATTTTTCCTGTGCATCTTTGGTTTCCATCGCGGCGTTGATAGGCAAGAGGTGTTTTGTGTCGCGTGCGTAACTCGGCGACTCCCCCGCCAGAGCAATGGTCATAACCATGAGTGACATTGCGGCCCGTCTCATGCGATACCCTCCCTCCACGGCTACATATAACGATTGTGGCAAATCTTCAAATACTGCTAAGGAAGATATTGTCAGACCAGCTGCGTATGTCATTGTCGGTGTTGAATAATCAGTGTTGCCAGTGCGGCCTGCAAGTCCATTCTTTCGTGGTGATGGTCAGTCGCGGCGCTTCAAGCGCGCGGGGTTGGAGTTCGATCACTCGAGGAAGGGCGCAGTCAGCATCTCCTCCAATATCACGGATCTGCACCGAGAAATGGATGGTCTGGAATTCCGCCTTACCGGTCCCATCTAAGGTGCCGCGCCAAAGAAAGACCGCGCGCGCCGTATCGACGATCTCCTCGCCGGAAAAAGGCAGGACGACGCCCTCGACCAGCGGGCTCACTGTGTACTTGCCGTCTCCATACGCAACCTTGAGAAGCGCTTTTTGCCAGAGCGGGTCCATGAAGACCATCTGCACACTTTCACGATCCCGTTTCACGGCGACCAGGAAATCCCTGTTGATTGGGGAACCGTTCTCCGTTCCGTCTACCCGCACCACCTGAATGGCGTCGAATCGTTCTGGGAACGCATCAAACGGCACCCTGGGCCGCAGTGTCGCGCATGCGGCCACAGCGAACGCCATCAATACTAGGAAGGGGACTCGCCTCATTACGCATCTTCCTTCAGACGCACAAAAAGGGCGAACACGAGTGAGACACCACAGCCGAGCGTGACCGTCGCTCCGATCGCACGTAATACTGGGTGGCGGGCGGCCATGAGGATGCCAAAGCTCGCTACGGTGGACAGCCCGGTCACCAGGATCTTGGTCCGCTCCAATTCACCAAACCCGGTGGATACTGCTATGCACGTGTAATCAACTGCCAGCGAGATGACCAACGCAAACGCCGTGAGGTGGATGAAATTCACCTCGTACGGTCCAACCCATCTGATCCAGGCTAAGAACGCCGCGAGCGCGAGACCCAGCGGGAAGGTGACATAGAGGAGTCGGAAGACACGCCGCTGTAAGGCGATGAGGTAGGCACCGATCCCAACAAGCCCGGCGACGAAGAGCGCGAGGAGTTGCGCACTGATCCCCGTGAGAAGCCTGTCGTAGTGAATCTTAGGGTTCAAGACTGTAACCCTGCGGCCTTTGCCTGCCAAGGCTTTCTCCGCCTTATCCGCGTCGGCCTCGTGCACGCCGATCACGAGCCACCGCCGTCCGCCGTCCTCGATCCATGTTGGCGAAGGCCAGAGATCTCCAGTGCGATGGAGGAACTCTGCCGCATTCTGCACGCCAAAGCTCGGAGGAAGGCGGCCCGACGGCAGACGGATGCCACCGCGTTCAAGACGCTCGCGCAGTAACTCGACGGCTTCGTTGTACCGCTGCTTCAAGAACGCCGCATTGCGTTGCTGCTCCTCGCCGGATCGCAGAAACAGCAACGGATGAGGTGCGAGATCCGCTCCGGAAGTACGCTTGATGGCCTCCCACACAACTCCGGGATCCTCTCGGACTTCAACGGCGAGTATCGTTTCTCCCGTGATGTGTTCGGCTCTGGCGCCAAAGTACTCGGCCTCGCGTTGCAAGTGATCTTCCCTGACCCCGAAGCTCTCCACCCGCGTGCGGAGCGTTGGCATTCCCAGCCAGAAGAGAATGCAGATTACGGCGACCGATCCCGCCAGTAAGCTCTGCTTACTCAGAGACAGCATGGGCCAACGCCAGGTCCGCAAGTGGATGCGGGATAGGACATCCCGGTATGCAAAGAGAAAGAGCAGAAATCCGATCATGCCGCCGATGCTCACTAAGGCGATCTGCCTGATGATCACCGCGCTGGCGAAGAGCAACGCCACGAACCCAATGAAAGTCGTACCAATGGCGCTGCCGAGGGAAAGCCTGTTCTCTGATGACCGTGACGGATCAAGTCCGCACAGGTGCACCAGGTACTCGTTGTTGAAGCTGACCAAGGTTGATGTGAAGACGAGCACGAGCGTGAAGACCGGGCCAGCGGAAACGCTCAGAGCAAACAGCCCCGCCGCATACGACACGATGGAGCCCACGAACAGAAAGGCGAGGAAGTTCCAGCGTCTGACGAAGATCCAAAACAGGACGAAGTTCAGGGGCAACGCCACCGCTGTGCAGACCACGATGTCGCGACGGATTGCCCGGAAATTGGCCAGGGCGAAGAAGTCTCCGGAAATTGCGTGCACTCTGTTTGAAATACCCACCCATCGATCGTAAAGCTCTCCGACTTTTTCGTACGATAAGGGACGAGGGCTTTCATAGACCCGGATCGTGGGGCTTGCGGATGCACGTGATCTTCCCAGCGTACGGCCGATGGCTCCGCGCACATGTTTCGCCAGACCAAGCGGATCTTCGGCCAGTGTTTCGAAAAGGGCGGAGCTGCCGGGTAAGGTAGCGACCATCAAGATCTCACTGGCACGATCGCCGATAGCGGACGGGGAGAGGGTTTCCTCGATATCCTTCTCCTCCAGTACCGCAGGCGCCAGTTCCACCAGCCGCCCCAGCAACCCCTCGAAGGATCTTCCGGCGCCCACGGGGCGGTACCCCGCCTGAGCGATGGCGGCGTCGAACGCCCGGCGCTCATTCTGCGGAAGCGAATCCATTTCAACGAAGAGTTCCCCCTGAAAGGGGCTCTCCGCATGAAACCGTTCAAAAAGCGCGGTTTCTTCGGCGTCTCTGTCGTTCAGCGAGCGGAGCGGATCATCCTCGACGGTCAGTCTTGCCGCGATAATCCAAACCGCCGCCCCCACAAGGAGTGCCACAACGCCGGTGCGCCACCAATTCATTGCGTGGCCATCGGAGTGCGTGCTGGTGAGATCGCAAAGTGCAGGAACTTGAGTTCCGTGGTCTCATCCCCGGTTTCGACCGTGACCTGGGCAGGGGAAAGATCCGGTTGAAACCGGAAGACCAGGCGCTTCACAAAAGCTCCCTCGCTGCCCGGCCTGGATCGGGCTTCGAGGGAGTTCTCCGAGAACACGAGATCGAAGTCCTTTTCTATGACCGCAAGATCGACCGAGAAAACTGCCTGGAAGAAGCGCAGTACGGGGGCCATCCTTTCCGCCGCTTCCGGCGGAAGTGTCACCGTGCCATCGGTGGAGATCTTTCCGTTGTCGAACACCAACTCCCACTGCACGGGCTCCAGAATGCGCCACCGCACACGCCCGTCTGCGGATTCCAGGTGAATTCTGCTGACCAGCGGTTTGTATAGGTAGGGACTCGATTTGGTCTGTTCGATTTCCGCGGACAGCATCCGGACGTTGGCATAGGCCGCCCTCAGGGATTCCCGCGTTAACCCGCCCGCGTGCGCGAACCCGTGCCCCGCCAGGAGCCAAGCGCAGCCGACGAGTAAGACGCCGCGGTGCCACATGCTCTCACCCATCCTTACCCGCCAGGGCCTGTTTCTGCTGCTCGGCGATGGCATCGAGTGCAGAAAGGTAACAGCTTTGTGCTAACAAGGCCCGATCCGCGTGCATGGCTATACTCTGAGCAAGGGGCCTTCGCATGTTCGTGTGGAGGATCTGATACCCGACATCCAGCGCCGGATGCAAGTTGCCATTTGACTTGGTACGTGCGATGAAACCGTGGTCGTATTCAACGCTGTGGCCGCGGCGTCGCTGATCCCTGAGTCCTTAGCGGGTGCGATCGTTGTGTGAGGGGTGTCTCGGAATCCGGGGGGACCCCGGCCAGCTCAAACGAGTGTCCCGACAGCGGCGCTAACACCGCGCTTCAGGCGCCCGCGGCTGCGGGTCTCATTCCTGCGATCAACGGTCGGGTTCCGGCCGCCGCGCGTGAGTGCTAAGCGTCAGAGCGCGCATGTCAGTGTCCCAGCGTGACTCGCCGCAATCTTGCGCCCTCACCCGCACCCTCTCCCACGCGGGAAAAACGCGCGGGAGAGGGACCCAAACGCCTTACTTGAAGATTCCTTGACCTGCTGCCCGGCTCCAGCGCCGCCGAGACTGAGGGGTTACCAAGACGATCCTTCATGCAGCCATCAGGTGGTCCCGTAGCCTCCGGCCCGAGCCGGGCGCGTAACTCTTGCTGGGGCAGCCCCGATACAGTAGGAGTAATGGCATGGCTCGGCATATCGTGCGGCCTGAGACTGATCTCATCACCATGACCAAGAAGGGTCTGTGGCGGGTCGCGGGCACGCGCGTATCAGTCGACAGCATTCTACACGCCTTTTGGCGAGGGGCCGTGCCAGAACAAATCGTACAAGACTACGACACCATTTCCCTTGCCCAGGTGTATGGAGTCATCCACTTCTACCTGACCCATCGTTCCGCAGTCGACGCGTATCTGAAGGAGCAGGATAGGTTGGACAAGAAACTGCGCCGTGAGTTGAGAACGCAACACGCTACGTTTCTCGCGGAACTACGGCGCCGGATGAGTGCGCGTCGAGGGGCTCGGAACGAGGCTGCGTGAACCGCGTTCGGGCTCTTTCGTCAAGATTGCCCGATTGGGTTGGCCATTGAGGAACTGCTGCTCGTCAGCGAGGCCACAGCGGCGGAAGAGTGGCTCGACATGGTTAGAGCAGCACTCCTGCCATCGGGAGGCGAGAGGAGGAGACGTAGGCTCAGCGACCGCGCTGGTCGGCTTCGTACTGGGGATGACGTGGCCCGAAGAGCAGGCCACTGTGGGGATTGAAGACCATGGTGGTCGTCGCCTGCCGCGAGACGCCATAAGCGGGGTCAGTCATCGAGGCTACTATCTGCGTGATCACAGCGGCGACCAGCGTGGCGATCGGGTCGCCGCCGGCACTGCCCGAGCCTTGCTGGAGATACTCCGTCCCAGCCCACAACTCCGTTCCTGTGTTGGCATCAACGAGCCGCGCCCGTGCTTTGACTACGGTGTCTGAGGAGATGATCATGTACTTCTGCCCCCAGTCCTCGATCGTGACGTACAGCACCGCATCAGGCCCGAATACTTCGTTGAGCTTACTCAGCGGCACCCCGTGCATCTCGTCAGGGCTTGGCAACCCGTTTTCACGCAGGAAGGCGTCGATCACTGCGACGGGGAAGACGTAGTAGCCACATTCCGCCAGCGGGCGGGTCGCGGTGGAAAGATACACATAGGGGGCGTTCACCTGGGTCGATTCGTTCAACGGTGGCAGCACCAGGATCGAGCGCGGCAAATGGGCGCGGTAAGCCGCATAATCGGGCTTGGCGGTAGTGCATGCGGAGGTGAAAACAAAGGCCAAGATTGATGCTGCCACCGCACCATGGCCTCTTGTCATTTGCGGCTCATCCTTTGGACCAAGCCGTCAACGAAAACAGCAGATTCCGGAAACAGGCTTTTTTCCGTCTCGAACTCCTGCTGTGCGGCGCTAGGGTTTCCTTGCAGAAAATAGAGATACCCGAGATGGGCGTGAACTCCGGGCGGCACCGGCTTACCCTGTGCCCGTGCCTGCTCGATATCTTCGCTGAGCTTTGCGATCTGAGTGTCCGAGTCGATCTTTCCTGGGCTGACGTAGCCCGCGTAAACGATATCCTCGTAATTGCCCCAATGATAGAAGGTTTTTGGGGCACAGGCGCTGAGTGCGGTCAGCGCGCCAAGCAAGAATGCGGAGCGGCGCAGCGGCATTGGCTCATTTTCCTTTGGTGGGGCTCCATTGCCCTGCTTCCAGTCCGGCGACCAGGTTGTTTACGGCTTCCGTGATGGCAAGGTTGAGCACCTTGCCGTTCAGAGTCGCGTCGTAGCCGGCGGTCGATCCGAAGCCGATCACCTCGCGATTGTTTAGCGCGTATTCACCGGCGCCCTGCACCGAGTAGATGATTTCGGAGGTGTACACATCAACGACGTTCAGGGCGACCTTGGCGTACGCTACTTGCTCTTTGCCATAGCCCAGGATGCCGAACAGCTGCGCGTCTCCGGTCACGCGCCGGCCAAATTCCGTAACGTCACCGGCTACGGCAACCTGTGCGCCTTTGAGCTCCTGCCCAGTGCCGCGAAGATTGGCTTCCTGCGTGATCTCCTTGAGGTTCTCACGGTCGACGACATTGAACCGACCGGTGAGCTGCAAGTGGGTCTTGAGGGCCGTCTTGGCTTGATTGCCGAGCTGGTCGACGCCATCGGAGAAGATTCCCTGCATGTATGTGGATCGATTTTGAAACTTGCCGACGACCAACACGTACTTGGGACCAGCGTAGGGCGTGCCGGCGCTGTCGGCGGTCTCAGGCTTGATTGTCCGGTGTGATTCCGTGGCACAGCCGGCGTTGGTTGCAAGAACCAGTGCGCCGGCGAGCGTGCACGCGACCGCGTTCGTGCTCAAATAACTACTCGTGATCATCGGCGTAGCCCCCCGCGTCTATCGAACATTCCGCTCCGCAACAACGGGCCATCCAATCGCGCGTCCGGTGTGACATACTACAACACCCTGGAAATAAAAAGGGCAAAACTGCACCCAAGGCTTTCGCAAGTGGACGAGAGACGAGAACCACGTTGACCGCAGCGCAGCTACAAGAATCCTCATTGTCTTTCCTCCTGGCAATTTAGTTGCCTCCGGCCTGACGGACCCTATGAAGTTCTCTGAGATTTATCCTGTCGTCAAGCACAAACCATGAGGTCCACGAGGAAACTGCCCATCATCATGAATCTCGCTGACTTTCGTCGCTCAGTAATATTACGGAGATTTTTGGCTGGCTAGTTGACGCATCCTATTCTTTCATCTCACATTGGGCAAATTCATTTGCGCCGGTTCCAAGGGAATTCGGGTGGTCTGACGCCAAGCTACCCTCGGCATTGCTCGTAAATTCTCAGGTTGAATCGGTGGCGGGTCAAAGGAGGCGATGTAGAGAACCCCATCCGTTGTCAACAATCTTCCTACACCAGTCAGCGAAGCCGCCGAGCTAGGCCGTAACGGCGAAGCGCGATCTGCCGACGTCGCTGCGCGCCGTCAATGCCCGATGTTTCCGCCGGTAGAACTCCAACGAGATCGTCGGTCCTGACCACCCGCGTGCACAGCTGCGGTGCCGGCCTATCCGGGAACTGAAAGCGGCAGAGCACCACGCCTTCCTCAAAGCCTCCGGTGTCGAGCCAGTTCGGCACCCCCGGATCACGGTGGGCGATCACGGCGCGGAAGACGCCGTCGGTCCCGCTGAAGGCTTGGTGGTCGTTGTAGCTCTGCAGCCGCTGGCTGTAATCGAGCGACTCGTACCTCAGCGCGAGCTGCTGCCCGCAACGAGAATCGGACCGGCGTGGCAGGTGGGTTGGGTCAATGGTTCGCATTCGCAAATCCCCCGCTCACTGCGTTCGCTGCCCCCTTTGGCAAAGGGGGCGGGCCGCTCTGCGGCCGGGGGATTTTCGGACGGCCCAGACTGCTACGGATTCTGCTGCCGCCAAATCTTTGCGCCACGCGACCATCCACAGCTTGCGTACCTCAGCGCGGGCTGCTGCCCGCAACCCAACCGGCACCGGACAGAGCCCGGTGCCACCAAGTGGGACCGGGCTCTGTCCGGTCCATCGCAGGATTCTGCTGTCGCCAAATCTTTGCGCCGCGCGACGATCCACAGCTTGCGTAACACAGGGTGCCGATCTGGATGTTCCAGTTGCGGCCGGCGGCGGTTCGAACCGAGCAGATCCTCATCGCCGGCAATACGGTACTAGCCCGCGCTGTCCAGGAGGCTGGCCAGGATGCCCGCCTCCCGATCTCTTAACCCTGAGAAGCCCGCCGCAGCTCCGTGAAGGACCAGGCGGCGCAAGACCACTACGAGCTAGTTCTCACGTGGCGGGTAGGTTGGCGCGTTTTCTGCTCCGTTAGTCATGTGACGCGTACGGTGCAGGCGGCACGGCGCTGCGACGCGGTTGGAACAGAACGCCCGAAAGGCAGACGGGGCGGAGTACCATGGTTCAGCATGAGAAACTCCTGGTGGCGGTCATGGTTTTGTTCCTTGCCGCCGGCAGTGTGGCCGCCGAGGAAGAGGTCGGCATCGACGCCTGCTTTGCCTGCCACGGTGCCGAGGGCTTCTCGGGGCCAGACGGCCAGCCGCTCTACACCAGTGCTGAGACGTTCAATGCCTCGGCGCACGCCTCCCTGCAGTGTACCGCCTGCCATTCCGACTCAGTCCCGCTGCCGCATGCGGAAAGCTTGCAGCAACCGGACCGGACCACTTGCGCCGGATGCCATGCGGATGCTGTCGAGGCCTACCAGCGAGGCATCCACGCAGATGGCCAGGCAGCTGCCCAACGCACTCCCTCCTGCACCGACTGTCACGGGGGAACACACAGCGCGCTGCCGCACACCAACCGCAAGTCGGCGGCGCACTGGTCCAACCTGGCGGCAACCTGTGCCCGGTGTCACGCCAGTCTTGAGCTGCCGCGAGAGTCTACCCTGCCGGTGGTTCGGCCGGTCAGCAGCTACCTGTCGAGCGTCCATGGGCGAGCGGTCGCGGCGCGTGAAAATTCGGCCGTGTGCTCTGATTGCCATCGGGCTCACGACATCCTGCCGGCGGCCGATCCGCGCTCTTCCATTGCGCGCACTAATGTCTCGGCTACCTGCGGGGCGTGCCATACTCCCGTCTTTGTCGCCTACCGCGACAGCGTGCACGGCCAGGCCATGGTTCAGGGCGTGAGAGAGGCGCCAGTGTGTACTGACTGCCACGGCGAACATCGCATCCTGCCCCACACCGAGACGGCTTCCCCGATCTCTGCCGCCAACGTGAGCGCAACCTGCAGTGGCTGCCACGCGGATGAACGCTTGAGCCAGAAGTATGGTCTGCCCCTGGGCAAGGTGGCCGCCTTTGAGGACAGCTACCACGGGCTAGCTTTGCGCTCCGGCCGGGTGACCGTGGCCAACTGCTCCAGCTGTCACGGCGTGCACAACATCTTCCCGTCGAACGACCCGCGTTCGTCCGTAAACAAGATCAACTTGCCCCAGACTTGCGGGGAATGCCATCCGGGAGCTGGGAAGCGGTTTGCGGTCGGTCCGGTGCATGGTGCGGAAAACGCATTCGGCACGCTCGCTGTATCTTGGGTTCGCATCATCTACCTTTGCATGATCCTCGGCACCATCGGTTTGATGGCGGCCCACAACCTGCTCGATTTCGCTCACAAGGTCCGCTACCCCGAGCCGCCGGCTGTCGCCGTGCCGGCGGGCCAGCCCGAGCGCATGCCGCGCCTGGTGCGGTGGCAGCATGGTCTGGTCATGCTGAGCTTTCCGATCCTGGTCTACACCGGCTTCGCTCTCAACTTCCCCGAAAGCTGGTGGGCTGCGCCGCTGCTGCAATGGGAGGCCCATATCGGTTTCCGCGGCCTGCTGCACCGCATCACCGCGGTCATCCTGATGGCTGCCGTGCTCTGGCACGGGCTCCACGTGGTCGTCAGCCGCCGCATGCGCGCATGCATGAAAGGGATGTGGGTCTCATTCAAAGACCTGAAGGACGCCCTGGCCATGCTCACCTATTACTTCGGCCGCCGCCCGACCCGGCCTCACATGAGGAAATTCAGCTACACCGAAAAGGCCGAGTACTGGGCCTTCCTGTGGGGGACGGCGGTGATGTCTGTGACCGGCTTCATGCTCTGGTTCATCAACGTGACCCTACGCTACCTGCCGAGCTGGGCGGCCGACGTGGCCACGGCTATCCACTTCTACGAGGCCATCCTGGCAACGTTGTCGATTCTCGTCTGGCACTTCTACTGGGTGATTTTCGATCCCGATGTCTACCCGGTAGATCGCACTTTCTGGAACGGCCACCCTCCGGCTAGCCGCGTGCTGGAACGGTCAGAAGGGGCGGAGGAGTCTGAGCTCACCAGGGTGGCGGGTTGAGGGCGGCTAGACCAAGATGCCGCCGACTGAAGTCCTGCCGCGTTGCGGCTGGAGGGCAGGACTGTAGGCGCAGGACTTTAGCCTGCGCAGGTCGGTCCGATTTGCGAGGTCTTCTTGACCCACGCTGCCAAGGCCGGAAGTATGAAGCCGAACAGAGACCAGAACACCAGGAGGGCAGGGCGTGAGCGAAAGCAAGAATCTGGCGATCCTCGTTGGCGGCGGTCCGGCTCCCGGCATCAATAGCGTCATCTCCGCCGCCGCCATTCGTAGCCTCCTCGAAGGCGTGCCGGTGCTGGGCATACGTGACGGCTTCGAGTGCTTGATGAAGGGCAGTACCGACTGCGCGGTCCCCCTGACCATGGATGCGATGCGCCGCCTGCACTTCCGCGGCGGCTCTTACATCGGCATCTCGCGCGCCAATCCGACACGCGACCCGCAGCATCTCGAAAACTGCGTGGACGCACTGCTGCGGCTGAACGTGTCGCAGCTGATCACCATCGGCGGCGATGATACCGCCTTCTCGGCGATGAAGCTGTCGGAGAAGTCCGCCGGTCGTCTCCGCGTGGTTCACGTCCCCAAGACGATCGACAACGATCTCGCCTTGCCGCCGCACATCGATACCTTTGGTTTCCAGACCGCCCGGCACGTCGGCGTCGAAATCGTCAAGAACTTGATGGTGGACGCCTATACCACCTCGCGCTGGTACCTGGTGATCTCGATGGGCCGCAAAGCCGGTCATCTGGCTCTCGGGATCGGCAAAGCCGCCGGTGCCACCCTGACCCTCATCGCGGAGGAGTTTGGCAGCGAGCCGGTCCGCCTCGGCACCATTGTCGACACGCTCGTCTGTGCCATCATCAAGCGCCTGAGCGAGGGACGACGGCAGGGCGTGGCGATAATCGCGGAAGGCCTGGTGCTGGACATAGATCCGCAGGACCTGGCCGAGTTGGAGAACGTCGAACGTGATGCCCACGGGAACATCCGCCTGGCGGAGATCGACATCGGCGAAATGTTGAAACGCGCCGTCACCCAGCGTCTCCGAGAATTCGGCATCAAGACGACTGTGGTGGCGAAGGACATCGGCTACGAGTTGCGCTGTGCCGACCCGATTCCGTACGACCTGGAGTATACCCGCGACCTCGGCTATTGCGCCGCCAAGTACCTGCTCGACGGCGGCGATGCGGTTATGGTCTCGATGCAGGGCGGCCACTTCGTGCCCATCCCTTTTCCGCAACTGATGGACCCCAACACCGGACGCGCCAAAGTCCGCCTCGTCGACATCCATTCGACTCGTTACGCCATTGCACGCCGCTACATGATCCGACTGCGCCGTGACGATTTCGAGCAGCCCGGAGCGCTGGAGCAGTTTGCCGCCGTGGCGGGTATCTCGGTAGAGGAGTTTCGCAAAAGCTTCGAGTACCTGGTCCAGTACGAGCTGCCGCCTCTGACGCTCGCCGGACCGGAATACGAGGAGTGGGATCAGAGCCAGATAGCCAGCCTGGCCGTCAAGGATTAGTCCACGTTATCGGCGATGCCAAGCGGGCAAGACGGGCACTCGAAACTATCGCGGAAGGGGCAGCGGTCGGGCGCCTGATTTGCCCCGCCGCTAACGAGGATCGGAAGGCGGCTCAACTTCAACAGGCGCGTCCGGACTGGCCCCCTCAGGCGGCACTCCTTCAGTCGGAGAAGGATGCGCTTCCGCCGGCACCTGGGGCGGTTTGGCAGGGCGCTGCGCCTGCGCCTCGCGCCCGCGCTGTTCTTCCTCCAGCGATTTGAAGCGCCGCTCGAGGTTGTTGAACGAGACCGTCATCTGCTCCGCGAGCTTCTGGAACTGCTCGATCTGGCGGTCGGCGCGCTCCTTGGCCTCGTTTGCCTGCTCCAATTTGCGGGTCAGATCCTGGATCTGAGAAGGCGCCGCTATCGGCGGGGCGCTGCCTTGGGGCAGTCCCAGCAAAACGGCAAGCAAGATCCCAGCTGGCAAGCCGACTACCAGTCCCAATAGCAATCCGGGCAGAAAGCGCAGTCGCAACATCTAGAGAACACCCACAACGTGCTGGAAACTGACACAAACGCGGTGAGGCCGCAAATGGCGGATGGCAGGTCGCAGACGACGGAGGACAGAGAACAGAGAACAGAGGACAGAGGACAGAGAACAGAGGACAGAGGACAGAGGACAGAGGACAGAGGACAGAGGACAGACGGAAGGGAACTGCTGTTTGCCATTATCCATCTGTCATCAGCTTCTTCAGGGTGGAGGCGTTGCGTACGCCGTAATCGGCGTAGCAGTTGTTGAAGATGGCGTACACCACCTTGGCATCGCGCAGTTGACGAAGCCTGCCCGCGGCCTGATGTAACTCTTCATCCGAGTAGCAATACTTGAAGCGTTCCGCTGCCGTGACGTGGCGTTGAAACCACGCCAGCCGGTTGCGGCCGTGAAAGCGCACGTAGGCGGTCTCCGCGGTCGAAGCGAACGGAGGCCTGGCGATAGCCGGGGCCGGCGGAGCATCCGCACATACCAGTGCTAGCCCGCGCTGGCGCAGAAAATCCAACGTCCGCTGCGTGCGGCCATTGAACCAACTCGGATGGCGGAATTCGATTGCCAGGCGGTCCCCAGCCATTCGCACGCGGCACAGATCAACGTAGGCCTCGTTGTTCTCCGCCGCGGTGAACCAGGGCGGGAACTGGAGCAGGATGCATCCGAGCTTGCCAGCTTGGCGCAGGGGCTCTAGAGCTTTTCCAAACAGCTCAAAGCAGCAATCGAGAACTTCAGGAGAGGGGCGATCGAGCCGCGGGGCGCGCCGCGCCTCAGCGGGAAGCAAGGCCTTGACAGCTTCCGGCAAAGCTCGGGTATCGGCCGCATGCCGCGTAAGTGCGGCAAAGGCTTTGACGTTGAATTGAAAGCCCGGCGGAGTCCGCGCCACCCACAGGACGGCGTTGCGTTCGTTCGGCAGGGCGTAGTAAGTCGAGTCCACTTCGACGGTGTTGAAATGATCGGCGTAAAAGTGCAACCGAGCTTCCGCGCTCTTGGCGGCAGGTGGATAGAATCCCGCTTTCAACAGCGTCGGGTCAGTCCACGAAGCCGTACCGATGCGGTACTCCGGGGTTGAGTCGGATGTGGTCACGATCCCGTACGATACCAGAGCCCCTCCTCCCTGGCGAAGTTGCGACGCAAAGCTCGCAAGCAGTTGCCGCCTGGATGGAGCTGGTCGGCCCAGGGGCGCTCGTTACCTGCGGGGTCATGGTACTGGCGATCTGCGTCGCTCCGTGGCTGACGGCGCATCTATGCGTTGCTGCCGCCGCTCGCAGCGCAGCGCTGATCCTGCTGCCAGTGCATGTCTTGGCCGGAGCTCTTCTGCTGCTTTATTCCCGGAGATCCTGGCCGCCGATCCTGTCTGTGGCAGTCTTGATGCTCGATGCCGCGGGCGCAGGTCTCCTGCTCGGCAGTGACTTCCACCTGATGTCGCCCGGCTGGCCGGCCGCGCTGGTGGTTCTGCTCATGATCCTGGTTACTGGAGGAGAGCGTGCGGCTCTAAGTGGCGTCCTGCTCCTGGTCCTCGGGGCGGGCGGGTCTATGTTCGGGCGCCTTCCGGCCCTGCTCGCAGCAGCGCCCGTCGACCAGCCGGCTGCGACTCTGTTGGAGGTGGAGACCGATTTCGGCGGCTCGCCAGCGTCTGCGCTTGCGGTAACGACGGTGGCAACGGAGCTGAGCATCGAGCGCTCTTTTGCTGGTTCGCCGGTCTGTGGTGCAACCACCGAGTTGTTGATGCCGGCGCTAGCCATCGCGCTGTTATCCACCGGTATCGGAACCGGTGTGGCCATCATGCGCCTGCGGATGACACTGGCGCGTTGCGGAGGTGAACCGCCGTGAGGCTGCGGGTCACGATCTTGCTGGCGCTGATCTGGACCGCATCGGCCGCGATGGCGGAATGTCGGCCGGAGGGACGCGATGTCTTCGCGGCGGGTCTGGCGGCGCTGGCGCGCCGGGACTTACCGGCCGCCCGCCAGGCCTTTGCTGAGCTGGTGCGCTCGCAGCCAGCTTGTGCCGAAGCGCGCAACAACCTCGCGGTGGTCGAGGCAGAGGAAGGCCGGGTAGAGGAGGCCGCCGAGCAGTTGCGCCAGGCGCTGCAACTGGAGGCGGAGTATGCCCGCGCTCGCGCGAATCTGCAGCGTGTCGAAGCCCTCTTGATCAGGCAGCAGACAAACCCTGTCGCATCACCGACAACGACGGCGATCCCCGTGTCTGCTGTAAGTGGCACACCGACCCAGCCGCCGGCGCAGGCGACTGCCGCTGCACTGCCTTTCGGCATCGCCGCTATCGAACCGCAGGGGACAAACGCCGTGGCGCTCGACCTTGCTGGGGAACGGATCTGCGTCCTCGCCGCCGCCGAAGCCGTTGCCGAAGGTCAGAGTGGTAGCGCCGGCATCTTGCCGGCTGCCATCTCCAGCCGAGTGGTAACAGGCCAGTGCTATCCCATTGTGGCCGCTCAGGTGCGGGCATGGCCACGCTGGCTGATGACGGCTGTTGTCGAGCCGCAACGCATCCGCCTGGTGGATGAAACGGGGGAGCGCCGTCTCAAGATTGCGCCTGACCATGTCATCGTGCTCGGCGACGTTGTCTACCTGCGCCGAGATGATTTCACTGCCCTGCGCGCGCAGACCGCTCCGTGGCGTACAAGTTGGGTTGTGCATCAGCCGGGGACCGATGTGGCGGAGGGCAACGCGGCGGAACAGGTGAGACAGGCAATACAGGTGTGGCAGGCGGCGTGGCAGGAAAAGCGCTATGGCGACTACATGAGTAGTTACAGCGCTGCGTTCGTTCCACATAAGGTCGAACTCGCCGCGTGGCGCGTGCGCAAACGTTCACTGTTCGAGCACTCCGGTCTAATCTTCGTGCGGATCGGCAACCCAAGCATCTTTATTCTCGATGCAGCTACGGTGATCACGATCTTCGAACAGTGGTATCGTGCGGACGCCAACGCCTTCCACGAGCTCAAAGCTCTACGCTGGCAACGGCAGGAAGGGCAGTGGAAAATCAGCGTGGAAACGGTCCTGACGGCGCTCCCACCGCAGTGAACGCCGGCGGATCGATGAACACCGCCGCCCCCCAAAAGTTGTCGTCCCGGTCCCGTAAGGCGACGGCACGAACGTGTACCAACGCCGGGGATGGCTGATTGGCCACAACCTCATCGCGTTCGACCACCCCTTCGTCCGCGACCGCTGCGAGAATCTGCGTCCCGCCGCGAAGACAGTCGCTCAACCGGGCCTCCGCCGGCAGCCGTTGCAGCAGCCGGCGTGCGGCCGGGTTGGCCGCGGTGCAGTGTCCTGCCGGGTCGACGCAGAGGATCGCCGTTCCTGGCGTCACCGCGGAATCCACACGCGCACCAGCGGTGAACCAACTGCGCCGGTAGCGTTGCAGAGTGTAGATCTCGATGAGGACGATCGGTGCGGCGCCGAGGCTCAACCAGGTCCACATATCCGGCACGTTCACCTCTGTCCCTCAACCAGAGCGGACGCGAAGCGTCTGGACGCCGTCCTTGGCGGAACATGCCAAGTGCCAGGTGGATGGAAGCAGTGCCAGCGCTGCCAGCAGTAGCGGCCAAGATGTGGATGTGTTCGGCAGCTTGCGGGCTGTATACCGCAGGACCATGCCTGCAGCCGTGGCGCGTGCCTCGGCAAAAGGTGGTGCGGAACACCGCTGCAGGTGGAAGCGCATCAGCGCAGCGATCAGGGGAGCAATAGCTACCGGGCCGGCGGTGGCGGTGGCGTCCGGCTCGATGACACAGCGGCAAAGCAACCCGCGTTCGGCGGTCAGCTCATCCGGTTGTGCCAAGGCCAGGCACAGTGCGGCCGCGAACCGCGGCGCGCCGATAACCGCCCGCGGGCGCGCCCGGAACCGGTCCGTCTCATTCAGCAGCCGCTCCAGCAGCACCGCTTGCTCGCGCAGGATGGTGGCGAACATGAGCTTGCAGTAGGCGTCAGCGTCGTCCGAAGGCCTGGGGCAGAGCGAACGCAGGGCGGCAAACGGGTAAGCGAGCTCCGTATGCAAGGTGTCGGCCAAACGGCGTACAGCGGCACGAAATTCAGCTTCCGGGCCCCGGGGCAGACGCTGCAGCACGGCGCTGCGAATGACGTGGGGGTCGAGGGTGACGGTCGGCACGCGCGCTGGCTCAGACGACGCACTCGTGGAGGAGCGTATCGCCAAGACAGGTAGTTCAGGGCGGCGCCGGGTCAAGTGCTCGATGAGCCTGGCCGGGTGGCGCACGGCGACCAGTGCCAGATCGGCGGGTGTCAGGGTGCGATCGGTGAGTCCGTCGAGGCCTACGAAGTCAAGCCGGCAGTCCGCCTCCAGCAGCACGCTCAAAGTTTCGCGCACGGCGGCCGAGTCGGAGAATGCCAGAACTAGCGGTGCCGAGTCCATTGCAATGCAAGTTGTACGCGGGGTGAGAATTGCGAGCAAGCTTCTAGGCAGAGCAAGATCGTAGGCGCAGGTCTTTAGCCTGCGCAGATGGGTGGCGCACAAGCGGAAAGTTTCACGCGTAAACTCCGGAAACGACTCGGTTACCAGACCACACGAACCAGCCCGGAGTTCTCAATATCGCCGTCTCTGGTCAATAGCGGGAGGTCCAGGTGGCGTGCTGCCGCGCAGATCAGTGCGTCGAACGGATCGTCGTTGGGGCGCATCTCGTCGGCGGCATAGACCTGCCCTGGTGTGAGATCGACGGGTTGGTAGGCAGGATTGCTGAAGAGATCGGCGAAGAATTCTCGTGCTGACCGCCCCAGATTGATCCGGCCGATGCGGGCCAACAGAGCGCACTCCCACATGACGGCTACAGGAATGTAGACGATGCCGGCACGCCGTTCAGCGGCGGCAAACACGGCTGCTGCACGTTTGCCCAGATGCTTGCTGGCGGCGGCGTGGAAAATCAGCGCGTGGGTGTCGGCAACTGCCGCCGGACTCATCGACGCGCTCTGCGGGTAACGACAGGTGCAGTTGCCGTCTTACGCTTGCCGCGGTAACCGCCGGCTCTTTCGGCTACCATCGACCTGGGAAACATGGTCCGTAGCGCGGCATCGGCGCTGACGAGACCTGGATCAGCCTCTGCGATGCGCACGGTTCCCACCACCGAGCGGATAGTCGATTCGTGCACCTGACCGCCTGCTCGTGCCGTCGAAACCAAGTGATCAAGCACGGCGCTGACGCTCCGCATCCCCGAAGCTAGCGCCTGGCCGCGCAGCCACAGCAAGTTCTCGCTTGCCAGTGTCACAGATACCGCTTCCTTTGACATACGATTTTTATACGATACAGGCACGAGGAGGGCAAGGCAGGGGTGGGTGCCGAAGGATCAGCCACCTGGAGTTCTCACGGCCGCGGCTAGCAGTCCTTCAACTCAATCTGACGGACGATTTCGACGAGTTGCTCCACCGGGTCGAGCTGATCCAGTGCCTCGATCACCCGATCCATGTCGAGGGTGACGTACTCGTGGATCAGCACGTTGCGAAATCCAGGCAAGCGATCGAGCGCTCGGACGAGCTCAGGCGCGAAACGTGGATCTACCGCCAATTTCCGGACCGCTTCCGTGTAGTCCTCGAAGCGTTCTCCGCGGCGGGCGGACAGTTCCCCGGCGATGTCGATGACGAGCTGGCACACGGTGAATAACGAAAACAGGACGTCGTTGTGCAGCGACAGGTCACGTTCGAGTGCCTCGCGGCCGGTCACCCGCGGGCGCAGCTCGCGCAGGTGATCCAGGTGCCGGCGAAGCTCCACCAAGCGCTCTACCAGGTAGGTCATCGGGCTATGGCGGCCAGTTTGATCTGTTGAGTGCGGCGGAGAAAGGGCGCCAAATCAGCGGCGCGGAGCTGCACGTCGCGGACAAACGCGTGATCCTCCTCAGCGTCAGAGCAGAAGACCCGTAGTCCCCCGGTGACGATTCGCCGGGCCAGTAGCGGAGGAGCATCGTTCAAAACCACCAGGTCCAACGGGCGTACGATCGCTGGCTGCAACTGCGCCACCAACCGCAAGCGCACTTCAAACCGTTCCCGTGCGGTTGGGTACCGCGAGTGGCGCAGCAGTACAGCAAGGTCGACGTCGCTCTCGCGATGAGCGCGTCCGAGACTGTAGCTCCCGAACAGATATGCTGAAACCACTCCGGTCGAGGCCGCGGCCTGCGCGAAGGCGCGATTCAGGCGGGGGAGGATGTCAGGGATTGTCATCGCACGAGCCATCCGAGGCTAGACTATCACGCAGTGCCGGCCGCTGCACACAAGAGAGAGTCTTTGAGATGTTCGCGAGCTCGTGACCGCAAGGCAGGGTCATCTTACTCCTGAGCTCGTGTTGCGCCTTCAATTGCCCTGCGAATATAGTGGCGGCATGGAACGCCGCGAGTTCGAAGTGCTGGAAGAGGGAACGCTGGCGCCCTACGCCATGCGTAGCCGCGACAGCCGCGGCCGCGTGCATGCCGAGCCGGAGCACCGCTTTCGCCTGGCGTTTCAGCGTGATCGCGACCGCATCATTCATTCCACGGCGTTCCGCCGCCTGGAGTACAAGACGCAGGTGTTCGTCAACCACGAAGGCGACTACTACCGCACCCGTCTGACCCATACGATGGAGGCGGCGCAGATCACCCGCACCATGGCGCGCGCCCTGCGGCTCAACGAGGACCTCGCCGAAGCCGTGGCCCTGGCGCACGATCTGGGGCATACGCCGTTTGGCCACGCCGGCGAGCGTGTCCTGCATCAGCTCATGGCGGAGCACGGCGGCTTCGAACACAACCGGCAGAGCTTGCGCATCGTCGATGTGTTGGAGCGCCGCTACCCGGATTTCGCCGGCCTGAATCTCTCCTGGGAGGTGCGCGAGGGCATCGCCAAGCACTCGCCCCCGTACGACCGGCCGCTGGCCCAAGCCTTCGATCCGGGCCGGGCCCCATGCCTGGAAGCGCAGATCGTCGACTGCGCCGACGAGATCGCCTACAACACCCACGACATCGACGACGGACTGAAGTCCGGCCTGCTGGCGCCGGAGCAGCTGCACGGCGTGACCTTATGGCGAGAAACCTTTGAGCGCATCACCGCGCAGTACCCCCGCGCGGGCGATCGTATCTGGCGCTACCAGGTTCAGCGGGACCTCATCGACCGTTTCGTTACTGACTGCATCGAAACAGTCGCGGCCCGTATAGCTCGGTTGCAGATAGGCTGTGTCGAAGATGTCCGCGCTACCGCCACGCCGATTGCCGGCTTCAGTCCCGCCACCGAAGCCTACCGCCTAGAGCTGAAAGCCTTCCTCATGGACAACCTATATCGCCACTTTCGCGTCGTGCGCATGACCGTCAAAGCGCAGAAGGTCATGTCCGACCTCTTCCAGGCGTTCATGGCCGAACCGGCGCAGTTGCCGCCGCACATTGCGGCGCGCTGTGATGCCGGGGAGTCGCGGGCACGGGTAGTAGCCGACTACATCGCCGGAATGACCGATCGCTTTGCCCTGGACGAACACCGCAAGTTGTTCGACCCGGCCGCACGCACGTAAGACAGCGACGACAGACAGCAAATTACAGAGTACCGACGACCGACGACCGACGCATCGGTAGTCGGTCGTCGGTAGTCGGTCGTCTGTCCTTGCCGTCTTGCGCACCCGGGCGCTGGCCGGTACGTTTTTCTGTGGAGCATCAAATGCGATGAAATCCAAGATCAACAAGCCCGAGAACGAGTGGCGCGAACAGCTCACGCCCGAGCAGTTTGCGGTGTGCCGGCAGAAGGGGACGGAGCCGGTCTTCAGCGGTAATTACTGGGACCATCACGAGGCCGGTGTCTATCGCTGCGCAGGGTGTGGGGCGGAGCTGTTCAGCTCCGAGGCCAAGTTCGATTCCGGCACGGGCTGGCCCAGCTTCGTCGAGCCGGTCGACAACTCCTGTATCGAGACCGCCGAGGATCGCAGCCATTTGATGCGGCGTACCGAAATCCTCTGCTCGCTGTGCCAATCCCACCTGGGTCATGTCTTCGATGACGGCCCGGCACCGACGGGGCTGCGCTACTGCGTTAACTCGGCCTCGCTCAACTTCGAACCGAAGAAGTAGGAGTAACCTGTGGGAGCAGGGAGAGGCGGAGACGCGGAGCAAAGGCTACCGTGGCGACTGGAATACCACCATCGCCAGGGGCGGAACGGTCACTACCAGAGAGTACTCGCGACCGTGAGTGGGTACCGGTCTGGCCTCGATCCCGCCGCCGTTACCCATGTCGCTGCCGCCGTACAGGAGTGAATCGCTGTTCAACAACTCGCGCCAGTATCCCCCGGCGGGGACTCCGATGGCATAGTCGGGGCGCGGCACCGGAGTGAAATTGCAAGCGATCAGCACGGCCTCGCCCTGAGCGCGGCCGTGGCGCAGGAACGTGATCACGCTGCTGTCGGCATCGTTGCAGTCGACCCACTCGAACCCTCCAGGCTCGCAATCGAGTTGATGCATAGCGGGTTGAGTACAGTAGAGCTGGTTCAAGTCGCGCACCCACCGTTGCAGTCCCCGGTGCCGTTCATACTCCAGCAGGTACCAGTCGATGCTCTCGTCGTGGGTCCACTCGCGCCATTGCCCCAGCTCTCCGCCCATGAACAGCAGCTTCTTGCCCGGTTGTGCCGTCATGTAGCCGAGCAACAGGCGCAGATTGGCGAACTTCTGCCAATCGTCCCCCGGCATCTTGCCCAGGAGAGATCCCTTTCCGTGCACCACCTCGTCATGGGAGAGCGGCAGCACGAAGTTCTCCGTGAAGGCGTAGAGGCCCCGGAAGGTGAGCTGTCCGTGGTGATATCGGCGGTGGATGGGATCGTGGCTGATGTACACCAGCGTGTCATGCATCCAGCCCATGTCCCATTTCAGGCCGAAGCCCAGGCCGCCAAGATGAGTCGGCCTCGAAACCATACCCCAGGCCGTCGATTCCTCGGCGACGGTGACGATGTCCGGGTACTCGGCGTACACCTGCTCGTTGAAGCGCCGGATGAAGTCCACGGCCTCGAGATTTTCGTGGCCACCGTAGCGGTTGGGAATCCACTCCCCGGGTTGGCGGGCGTAATCGAGGTACAGCATGGAGGCAACCGCATCGACGCGCAATCCGTCAAGGTGGTACTTGTCGAACCAGAACAGCGCATTGCTGATGAGGAAATTGCTCACTTCGCGGCGCCCGTAGTTGAAGATGTAGGTGCCCCACTCGCGCTGCTCACCCAGACGGGGATCGGCGTGCTCGTATAGATGTGTGCCGTCGAAGAATCCCAGGCCGTGGCCGTCGCGCGGGAAATGTGCCGGGACCCAGTCCATGATCACGCCGATGCCGGCCTGGTGCAGCGTATCGACGAGGAACATGAGGTCCTGCGGGGTTCCGAAGCGGCTGGTGGGGGCGTAGTAGCCGATGGTCTGGTAGCCCCACGAGCCGTCGAAAGGGTGCTCGCAGAGGGGGAGAAACTCCACGTGCGTATAGCCCATGTCGCGAAGATATGCCGCCAGTCTCGGCGCCGCCTCTCGATAAGTCAGCCAGCGCTGGCCTTCTTCCGGCACTCGCATCCAGGAACCGAGATGGACCTCGTAAATCGCCATGGGCGCGTCGAGCGCCTGCTTCCGGCGGCGCTGTTCCATCCAAATCTGGTCTCCCCAGCCGTAACCGGAGAGGTCCCACACTTTCGAGGCGCTGGCAGGGCGAATCTCGCTGGCAAAGGCGTAGGGGTCGGCCTTCTCCGCTTCGTAGCCGTGATAGCGGGAACGGATCAAATACTTATACAAGGCGCCTTTTCCGATGCCCGGAGCGAAGCACTCCCATACCCCCGCCGCAGCGCGGAAGGCCATCGGGTTGGCGTCTGCGCGCCAAGCGTTGAAGTCGCCGATCACCGAGACTTGCCGCGCATTCGGCGCCCACACGGCGAAGTGCGTGCCGGGCTGGCCGTCCAACTCGGCCGGGTGCGCGCCGAGCTTTTGATACGTGCGGTAATGCGTGCCCTCCGCCAGGAGATGCAGGTCGAAATCGGTCAAGAACGGGCTGCTCACAGTGCCTCCGTGTGCTCTCTGGGTGAGAGCAAGTGCTAAATGGTACGGGTAGGACGGCGGGTGCGCAAGGGGGCGTTGCCGCCGAGTGCTGTCCTACTTTGAACCGACGTGCCCAGCGGGCGGCCTTCGAGACGGCCGCTGAGAGAATGCGGCCTCCTCAGGCCGAGCGGGTTGCTTCCCCTCATCGAGCGGACTGTAATTACTCCAATGACGATTAGATTGTCGAGCATTGACTGCACCCGGCTTTGTGTCATGTTCAAACCGGAAGGAAGGTGCAGCTACCGGCCTGCTACCGGCAGACGCAATGGCACTACACCTCTCATGGCTTGTTGGGCTGCGCCGCTGGCGCCGCTGGATCGTGCTGTTGGCAATACTGGTGCTGATCCGTATGGCGCTGCCTTACGCGCTGCGCCCGTTGCTTGCGTCGCAGGCGTCAAAGACGTTGCAGGCGGAAGTGAAGATCGGCGGAGTCGATCTGGCCTTGTATCGTTGCGGCATCGCCCTCCAGGATGTCCAAATCGGTTCGGCGGGCGATCAGCCATTGATTGCCTGGAAGCGGCTTGCCGTTGCTGTACGTTGGCTGCCGCTGTTCAGTAAACGCGTCCTGCTGCGTGAACTCATCCTGGAAGACCCGAGTGTTGCCGTCGACCGAGAGGAAGACGGAGACATCAACTTACTGGCCCTGGTGCCGCCCAGTGCGCCGCCCACGCCGGGGCCGACAACGCCAGAGGCCATCCCTGCCGGCGGCAGCGGTTGGACGTTTGGTGCCGATAAGCTGCTGCTGCGCAATGGGAATCTGCGCTTTCGAGATTTCAAAGCCAAAGGCAGCCCGCCCTTGATGTTGCACCTGGAGGGGTTCCAGCTGACCGACATTGCTGTGGAGCCAGGGATATATCGCGACCCTTCACAGTTGCAGCTGGCGGCAACCGCGGAAGGAGGGTCGCTGTCACTGCGGGCGCGCGTGACCAGGACAGCAGGCGGTCAGGCGTTGGAGGCGGACGTGGAAGCGCGGAACATCCCGTTGCAGCGCGTCCCCTATTATGTTGACGCTGTTGGCTGGCGTGCGCTCGATGCGCACTTGGACGGGCAGCTTTCCTATCGGTTCGACAGCCAGGGGCAGAATGCAGTGCGCGGTAGCCTGGAGCTGCATGACATAGCATTACGGGTGCCGGAGGTTGAAGAGCCGGCGTTGACCTGCCGGAGTCTGAGCTTGCACCTCGATCCGCTCGACCTGGGTGCCAGGCGTGTTCACGTCAGTGTTTTGGAGATCGAAGGTGCAAGCACTTTTGTCGCGCCGCCCGGCAGCGACCGCATGCCTCTGCTCACCGCCGCCGCGCCGCGGCACCCAACGCCGAACAGCGCCGCGCCGCCGGCTCCGGCTTCCCCCTGGCACTGGTCGCTGGGCCGGATGCGTGTGAGCGACTCGCACGTTCGTTTGCTGCGCGCCGGCGTCCCGCTGGATGTTGCAGTGGAAATCACAGCCAGTGACTTGGCGGATACCGCGGAACGCCCGGCCCCGGTACGCCTCGTCGGAACCGTCGGCAAAGGCTCGCTCACGGTGGACGGAAATCTGCGGCTGGCGCAGCTGGGTTTCGCCGGTAACGTACGCGCACAGGCTCTGCCGCTGACCGAGATTCTTGCCGCGGCCGCGATTGCGCCTCTGCATCTGTTCCAGGCCGCCGAAATGGAATCGCAGTTGCTGGTTGAAGCCGGTATGTCTGCCACTCCTCCCGGCAGTGGCGAGTTGGCCCCTGGTGACGTGCGCGTGCGCGGTCAGGTCTCGCTCGCCGCCTTCGCCATCGCCAACCCAGGGGCCGCGGACCCCTTGCTGCGAGCGAAGTCTGTGGACCTGGGTATCGACGAGTTGGTTGTGCCCGCGCTCCTGGCCGAAGCGGGCGCAGCGGAGGCTACAAGGCCGCTGCGTGTAGCACTCGGGGATCTGCAGATCACGGGCTTGAATGCCAAGGTGATTCGCACCTCCGAAGGAATCAGCTTGTCTGTCCTGCCGGGAGCAGCTGCTGCCAACCCGCCGGCCGCTTCTGCTTCCAGACAGGAGAGCCGTCCCGCCGGTGCTGACGCTCCACAGGCTACGGTAAGGCCACCAGCTGAGGTGAGCTTAGACAGTTTGCAGCTGAGAGGGGCGAACCTGATGCTCGAAGACCGCACGGTAAAGCCGGTTTTCAACGGCAAGATCGCACCGCTGACCATTGATGCGCGCGGCATCCGCTGGCCGGAGTTGGCGGTGGCCCAGTTGCGCATCAACGGTAGCACACAGCGGGGGAAGATTTCCGTTTCAGGCGCGCTGGCCCACAACAAGGGGCAGTTCACAGTGACCACCGACGACCTGGCCCTAACACCCTTCAACCCCTATGCTACAACACTGGCAGGTTACCGCATCGGCAAGGGCAAGGCGTCGGTGACGACCAAGGTGACCATTGCCGACGGGCGCTACGATGCCCGTAACGCGCTGGTCCTACACGACCTGGACGTTCACGGCGCTAGGGGCGAGTCCGGCTTCCAACAGACCTTTGGCTTGCCGATCTCGATGGCCCTGGCGCTCATGCGGGATCCAAACGGCGACATCGCTCTCGACATACCGGTGCAGATCGATCGCGAAGGGGTTCGTGTCGGGGTGTGGGAAGTCATCCGTGGGGCCATCAAGCGCGCCATCATGGGTGCGCTCACAGCACCTCTCAAGCTGCTCGGTGCGGTTTTCGGTGGCGGGGGCAAGGTCGAGGCGGTGGCTCCAACCTCTCTTGTCTTTCGCCCGGGGCGCGACGAATTGACGCCTGACGGGACACAGCAGGCAGAACAATTCGCCCAACTTCTGTCCAGCCGTCCGGGGCTGAGCGCCACGCTGAGCACGGCGGTGAGCGAAACCGACGCGCGCTGGTTGAGCGAGCAGGCGCTGCGTGCCGAGTGGGACAAAGAGGGATTCTTCGGAAAGCTGAAAGACCTGCCTCAGCGCAGCGCCCGCAACGCCGTCAGCCGCGCCCTGGAAGCCCGCGCGCAAGACCAGGAAGGTAAGCTGGACCCGGAAGACGCGGCCGCGTTGGAGCGCTGGTTGAACGAACGGCCGCCACCTTCGGAAGCACAGCTACAGCGACTTTCGGAGGCCAGGCTGGCGCGGGTCGAGCAGCTGCTGCAGGCCCGAGGCGTCGAGAGCCGACGGCTCACTCGGGGTACGATCGGCGACACGCCGGTTCCGGAGTCGCCAGCGGTGAGTGTCGAGCTCAGTCCGGGGGCGTAGCCGAGCTCGTTTGCCGCGCAGCTCTTTACCTGTCCGCTTCCTCCGGGCGCGCCCGTTGTGACAACCTCATCGGCTGTCGGCGTGTTCACAGGCAACGGCGGCCACTGCGACTTCATTGCTAGCATGGAACTGGTCGCCAATCTTTCAGTCGAGGACCTGCGCGCTTACCACTCAGCGCGGGCTTCGCCCGCAGCCTCTTGGGGAACCAAGGTAAACTGATTCGAGTAGTCAGGGTGCGAAACGCAGCCGCTTTTCCAGCCGGAATTCACGAGGTCAGCCGGGTGACCAGGACGCTGAGGATCCTGCGGCCCTGGACTTTCGCCACTGTAAATTGGAACCCGTCCACCGTGAACGACGCCCCCTCAGGAGGAATTGCCCCGGCGAGGCCGAAGAGCAGGCCGCCGACCGTGTTCCAGCGCTCCCGCGGTAGGTGCACGTCGAGCATTTCGTTCAGCTCAACGATGGGCAGGGCGGCATTCACACGGTAGTGGCCGTCACCGAGAGGCGTTACGTCAGGTACTTCGCGATCATGTTCGTCGCGGATCTGACCGACCAGCTCCTCGAGCAGATCCTCCAGGGTGACCAGGCCCGACACCGATCCATACTCATCACAGACAATGGCAAGATGACACTTCTCCTCCTGCATTTCGTGAAGCAACTCCGTCAGCGGCTTCGACTCGGGAACGAAGTGCACCGGCCGTAGGATCTCGGCCAGCGCGACCTCATGCCTGTTTCGGAGCAGGAGGTTGAGGATGTCCTTGGCATGCACGATGCCTTCGATATGGTCCAGGTCGTTGCGATAGGCGGGGATGCGTGTGAAGCCGTGCCGGACCACGAGCTCCGCCGCCAGGTCGAGCGGGCTCGCCAGATCAACCGCGACGATATCCGGACGCGGCACCATGACGTTGCGCATGACCTGGTCGCCGAAGAGAAACAAGGAATGTATGATTTCCTTCTCGTCAGCCGAAATCTCCCCTTCCCGGTGTCCGACCTCAGCCAACGAGCGAATCTCCTGCTCGATGACGAACGGGCCTTGTGTGAGTCCCTTACCGGGAAGCAGGACGTTGGCGAGTCCGATCAGCGCCCGGGTCGGAAACCAAAGCGCCCGCCCCAGCAGCCACACGAACGGGACAAGTGCCAGCGCAACGCGGTCGCTGTGCAAAATTGCGAAGGTCTTCGACATTGCCTCGACTAGCACGAAGTAGGCCAGGGTGAACACGATCGAGACTATCGTTATGCCGATGTCGTCGAAGTACTGCTCGGCCAGCATCGCCGCCAGAATCGCCGAGCCGTTCTGTGCGAACATGACGGAGAAATAAATGGCGTTCAGGTAGCGCGCAGGCTCGCTCTCGATGCGCTCGAGGAGAGCCGCGTTGCGGTGCCCCTGGTCGCGCAGAGTATGTGCCCGCACCGGCGTCATACGACTGATCGATGCTTCGGCCAGGGCGAGCAGCGAGGCTAGGGCTACACAGATGAGGATGGCGATGGCGAGCACAATCACTGAAGAGCCTTGCTTTAAGCGAGGGCGATCTCGCAGCGCCGCCGTGTCCGGGCGCGTGGTTCGGAGCGGCCCACCGCAAGCGCTTCGACAACAGCAGCAGTCAAAGCCATAGGCGAAGTATGCCAGGTTGCAGCTTGTCTTGCCACGTCGCCGCAGGTTACAGGGAGGCTGCCAACAAGGCAATGCTCTGATCCGGCTTGCCTTGGCGCATGTTTCTGACGGGTATACTGACTGCCGTTCGACGAAGCACTTATCCACAATGGCATATGACATGAGAAGGACGAAGGCATCAGCCCGACAGCAGGCCCGCTTGATCGAATACCGGCTAGCCGACGGCTGGCGAGTGCTGGCGGGCAGGACCGATGCAGATAACGAGGAGCTCAGTTTGCGCCTGGCTCGCCCGGAGGACTGGTGGTTTCACGCCCGGGCTGTGCCCGGCAGTCACGTCGTACTGCAGGCGCGGCCCGATGCCGAGCCCAGCCGCGAGATTCTCAAGCAAGCGGCTGCGATTGCCGCGTACCACAGCAAAGCGCGCGCCGGCGGCGTCGTGCCGGTGTCGTACACGCGCGTCCGTGACGTCAGCAAGCCCAGGGGATCCAAGCCGGGTACGGTGGCGATTCGCAGGGAGGCGGTGATCAAAGTGCGGCCGGCGATACCGTCAACGGCCGAGCCCGAGGCCTGAGCGGAGAAGCCAGGCCTTTCGATCCCACGGCCGCGGTTGCGCGGCGCGGGGGGAGAGGGACGATGGTACTTTTGGTACGGACCATTCGGCACGGTGGCTGTCTCGCTGGCAGCTGATCTTGCCGTACTCGCGGGGAAATAGCGAGTTGAGAAATTCGGCGGGATCGCAGCCGAGTTCAGCCAGCACGTGGTCCGAACGCTGCAACCCCCGCCGGTCCGGCCCGCGAGGCCCGCCACGCGGGTGGGGCGTCGAGCCGGGGTCCACGGGGCATACGAACAGCAATAGACCACTGGTCCGTAATGTCAATCAGTCTACTACTGTCATTGTATGCACGTTCATGCCCTGACTGCGTGTAACACCTATCCCATGACGGCTCCCCTCACTTGGTGTCCGACTCGGGAGGAAACGTACCAAAAGTACCAGCGTCCCCCTGAGCCCCTCTGATCTGGCCGGGGCGACGCCCCATTGACTCCCTCGCTCCAGCATACTAAACGTTCAGTATGTTAGCCGAACGGCCCGGACAGCCGCAGGCTCGTGGACAAGCTCGCCTGGACCTGATGGGCATCGCCATCGATTGTTTTGCGCGCTATGGCTTCCAGGCGACCTCCATCGACCGCATCGCCAAGGCGGCCGGCCTGACCAAGGGCGCGCTGTACTACCATTTCAAGGACAAGGAAGCCCTGCTGTTCGCGGCGGTGACCAACCGCCTGGGGCAGTTCGAGCGCCGCGTCGTTACCGACCTGGCGGCGGTGCCGGATGCGCCGGCAGCGCTGCGTCAGGTGGCCCAGGTGTGCCTCGAGCATGCCACCAAAAGCAACCACCGCCGCATGATCGTTACCCTCATGGTGGAGGCCATCGACACCAATCCGCGCCTGGAGGCGCAGTTCCGCGCCATGATGCAGCGCTTCCGGCAACATCTGCAAGGCATCGTTCGCCACGGCCAGGCGGCGCGCCAGTTCCGCTCCGAGATCAATCCCGCTGTCGCAGCCGAGGTCTACGCCGGTGCCATCATCGGGTCGGAGATTCAGTACTATCAAGATCCACAGCACTTTGATCTGGCCGCCACCATCGCGGTTTTTGTCGAGCAGTTCATCGGCTGGTTGTCCGTGCCCCAGCGAGTGGCGCGCCGGCGCACAGCCGGGCGGCATGCAAGGAGGAAGTAGGATGGCGAGTTTCCAACCCGACGAGGAGCAGCGGCTGATCGTCGAGACCGTCGCGGCCTTTGCGCGTGAGCAGATTCGGCCGTGTGCACACGAGGCTGACGAGACCGGCGCTGTGCCCAACCACGTCGTTGAGCAGGGATGGGACATGGGGCTGGTGCAAAGCGTGATTCCCGAGGCTTACGGCGGGGCTGGGGACCGCCGCTCGGCGGTTACCGGGGCCTTGGTGGCCGAAGAGTTGGCCTGGGGCGATCTGTCCATCGCGCTGCATCTTCTGGCGCCGCGACTGGTGGCCTACCCCGTCATGGAAATGGGTACGGCGGAGCAGCGCGAGGGCGTGCTCGGAGCCTATGCCGGCGCCCGGTTTCGCCCTGGATCGGCTGCCGTGGTTGAACCCAGCATGGACTTCGACCTGACGGCTCTCATCACTACTGCCGAGCGCCACAACGGCTCGTACGTGCTCAACGGCGCGAAATGCTTCGTGCCGCTTGCCGACTCGGCCGAGCAGGTCCTGGTCTATGCGCGTAGCGGCAAACACCAAGGCCTCGATGCTGTCGATGGCTTCCTGGTGGAGCACGACACGCCGGGGTTAGCTGTCGTCGAGCGCGAAAGAAACATGGGTCTCAAAGCCCTCGCGACCCATGAAATCGTGCTCAACAACTGCCGCATACCGGCGGCAAATCGCCTCGGCGGCGAGGCGGGCTGCAACTTCTCCAAGTTGATCAACTACTCGCGTGTGGGCCTGGCTGCGTTGGCGGTCGGTGTGGCGCGTGCCGCCTTCGAGTACGCACGCGAGTACGCCAAGGAGCGCCGCGCCTTCGGTGTCGCCATCGCGCAGAAGCAGGCCATCGCCTTCATGCTCGCCGAGATGGCGATCGAGATCGACGCCACACGCCTGCTGACCTGGAAAGCGGCCTGGAAACTCGATCGTGACCAGGATGCCATGCGCGAGGCCTACCTGGCGAAAAACTATGCCGCCGAGATGGTCTTGAAGGTCACCGACCACGCCGTCCAAATCCTGGGCGGGCATGGCTACATCCGCGAGCACCCGGTGGAGCGCTGGCTCCGCAATGCCCGCGGCTTCACCTCGTTCGAAGGCTTGGTGCTGGTCTGATGAAGAGTAGTCAAGAGTTCAGAGTCAAGAGTCGAAAGTGGCTTCCACTGGGCGATCAAGCGGGATCAAACTCTCAACCCTCGACTCTTGACTGAACATCAATCGAGGAGCAACCCAATGATCGATTTCGAACTATCACCGGAAATTGAGAACACCAGGCAGATGCTGCACGTGGTGGCGGAACATACGATGCGGCCGATCGCGCGGGAATATGACGAACGCGAACACGAGAAGCCGATGGACTTCTTCAACCTGATGTGGGCCGCCTCGCAGAACTCCAACTCCGTGATGTTCGGCGGCGGCAAGGAGAACCGCAAAACGGCGCTGCGGTACCTTACGGCCGTGGTGGCGATTGAAGAGCTGTCCTGGGGAGATGCCGGCCTGTACATCTCCATTCCCAGCCCGGGCCTGGGCGGCACCGCGGTGCTGACCGCCGGCACTGCCGAACAGAAGGAACGCTTCCTGTCGCGCTTTCGCGAAGGCACTCCGAAATGGGCCGCCATGGCCATCACCGAGCCGGGCTGCGGCTCCGATACCGCCGCCATTACCACCACCGCCGTGCGCGACGGCGATCACTGGGTGCTGAACGGCACCAAGATCTTCGTCACCAGCGGCCTCATGGCGGCCGAGAAATCGGATGGCTTTGTGGTGGTCTGGGCCACGGTGGACAAGTCGGCCGGCCGCGCCGGCATCAAGGCGTTCGTCGTGAACAGCGGCACGCCCGGGATGACGGTCACCAAAGTCGAGAAGAAAATGGGGATCCGGGTCTCCGACACGGCCATGATCGTGTTCGATGATTGCCGCATCCCGCTGAACAACATCCTGGGCAGCTCCGAGGTGAAGACCACGACCGAGGGCTTCAAGGGCGTAATGGCAACCTTCGACGCCAGTCGGCCGAGCGTCGCCGCCAGTGCCATCGGCATCGGACGCGCCGCGCTGGACTGCGTGCGTGAGGCTTTCGACAAGGCCGGCATCACTATCCGCTACGGCACAGCGCCGAGTAAGCTGACCGCGCGTGAGCGCGACTTCATGGAGATGGAGGCGAATCTGGAGGCGGCGCGGCTGTTGACCTGGCGGGCCAGTTGGATGATGGACCAGGGCATGCGCAATAGCCTGGAAGCGTCGATGGCCAAAGCCAAGGCCGGCCTGGCGGTCACCCAGGTGACACAGAAAGCGGTGGAGTTGCTCGGTCCGCTCGGCTATTCACGCAAGTACCTGCTGGAGAAGTGGATGCGCGACGCCAAGATCAACGACATCTTCGAAGGCACACAGCAGATCAACTTGCTGATAGTGGCCCGCCGCATCCTGGGTTATTCGAGCAAGGAGTTGAATTGAGAGGGCCACCGCCCCTCGATACGGCCCCTGAAAAGATGGGGCCTACTCGGAGCGAACGGAAGAGCCTGTGAGATCGATATCAAACCGTTTACCCCGAGTAGCCGCCCTCGCTTGGCGGCGTATCGAGGGGTCCCGCTGCGATGAAATCGCCATATGGCTAGACTGACATCGTTCCGCGGCAAAGGCGCGGTGATCACCGGCGCATCCAGCGGTATCGGTAAGCTGCTGGCGCGCCGGTTGGCGCGTGCAGGCATGCGCGTTGCCCTGGTGGCCCGGCGCGAATCCGAGCTGCACCAACTGGCGGACCAAATCGAACAGGATGGCGGACGGGCCGTCACTCTGCCTTGTGACGTCGCCGATCGCGCCGCCGTGTTCGCCTGCGCCGCACAGGCAGTTGCGGCGTTGGGCAGTGTCGACATCCTGGTCAACAACGCCGGCTACGGCCATCACCGCCGCTTTCTCGAGTGGGACCTGGACGACATGGAACGTATGTTGCGGGTCAACTTCCTCGGGGCGCTGTACTGGACCAAGGCCTTGCTGCCGCACATGGTGGAACACGGCAAGAGTTGGCTCGTGTTTGTCGCTTCCGTTGCCGGCAAACTGGCCGTGCCCGAGGAGAGTGCGTATGTGGCCTCGAAATTCGCCATGGTGGGCCTGGCTGAGACCTTGTCGATCGAGCTCGAGGACCAGGGCGTGCATGTGCTCACCGTGTGCCCCGGTACCATCAATACACCCTTCTTCGATGCGGAAGCGCTCGAGCGCATGCCGCCCGTGTCGCGGCGGATGATGATCGAACCGGACGGGGTGGTGGAAGCCGTGGTCGACGCGCTGCGCCGCGGCAAGCGCGAAATCACCGTGCCGCGCATGATCGCCGCCGGCTACATCGCGCGCGCCCTGGCTCCGGAGTTCATGCGCCGCAACACCCGGCGTACAACCATTGACGCGGTGGCCCGGCGAAGCGGGCGCAGGTAAGGGAAGAAGTAGACGGTATTCGGTAGTCGGTAGTCGGTAATCGGCAGTCCGACTGCCGGCTACCGATTACCGACTACCGGATCCATTTCGGAGGAGGCTATGACCGGCGGATATGAAGCTTTGCAGATCGAGATCAAAGAGCATGTGGCGACGCTGTGGCTAAGCGATAGGCGATGGGGCAGGGAAGGGTGGTTGGGCGTACGGCGGGGTTGAGTGAGCCTGGGCCCGGTGCGCCGATAACGCGAGCCAAACGGCGCCGGCCGCGCCGGCGTTCGCGCCGCCAGAGCCGGCGTTGGGTTAAGTGGACCTTTACGACGTTGGAAGTGGTGGCCCTGCTGGCCGCCGCCCTGATCGGCGAAGTGGCGCTGCTCGGCTACTGGATCGAATGGCTCAGTGTAGTCAAATCGTGGCCGCGTCTTCCCGCCTTTGCAGGTGTGGTTCTGGGCTTCGGTTTGTTGACCGCAGTTCTGCTATGGCTGTGGTTGCGGTTGCGTGCGTGGCTGAGGCCGTTCGGCACGGCGTGGTCGACTGTGGTAGCGATCGTGGGGGCCGCTGGTGCCGCATGGCTGGCTGTGTCGCCGCAGTTTGGCCGCCAGGTGGCGAATCTGCGGACACTGGTTGGTGGAAGCGCCGAAGCGGAGCGTGTGGCTCTAGCGCATCAGGTGTACGCCGCTTACCGGCGAGCCGATCTGACCCAGATGTTGCGCGTGCTCGAACGCGCCCGAGTCTATGAGCCCACCGTGCACGAGGCCGCCGCCGCTTTCGGGGTCGATGCCGAGGTGCTGATGGGAGTCGGTGCGGCGGAGTCCGCCTTCTACCCGCGTGACAGCGCCGACGGCGGGCGCGGCTTGTTCCAGATCACGGCGCCGCCGGCGGCAGCCACCGCACAGGCGCGGGCGCGGTTGTCCGCCGAACACCTCGACCCGCTCAATCAGCGCCACAACGCCTTCGTAGCGGCGGCTACGCTGCGCCACTACTTGAAAGAAATGCGCGGCGACTTGTTCCTGGGCCTGCTGGCGTACAACATCGGCCCGCGCAATGGCGGACTACGTTCCATCATGCAACAGTACGGGGCGCGAGATTTCATCACCATTCAGCCCTATCTTCAGCATCTGCCGCGTGACTACCCCGTACGGGTGCTGTGCGCCGCGCTGGCATACCGGCTCTGGCGCACCCAAGGGCGCTTGCCGCACTACGAGGAAGGCGACAACGCCCTACGGGTGCAGAGCCTCGGCATTCCCGGGTTTGATCAGAATCCGTCCTTACGCGCCGCGCCCAAGCCCTGACGGCCATGTGCCCGAGGTCGTAGGGGCAACCCCCCGTGGTTGCCCTCCTGTAGATGAGCACGTCGCCCCCACCACCATCAGAGTCTGTCGATTGTCTCTGAAAGCACCCTTCGATAGGGTCCCGTGAACCTCCCATTCCAATCCGTCATGCCCGCAATCTTTCAGCGGGCATCCAGGCGGGGCGGAGTGGATTCCCGCTTGAAGACTGCTGGAATGACGAAGATCTGGATGCTCTCGAGGCACGTCGCAATTAGCGACAGTCCCCACCATCAAAGGCAGGCACGGGGGCCTGCCCCTACGCCGCAGGTGTCGGGCGACGCAGACCGCCGAATTCAGGGTGCATGACGCCTCGAAAACTCTGTAATCTTACGTAGAGCAGCGGTCACCTCGGAAGATGATGAATGCACCCTGGGTGACAAATTCGCTTGACGTGGTAGGGCTCAATAGGTAGAAATCTGACGTTTTGCCATTGGTTTCAATCAAGAGTGCGACCGTGATCGCCCCGTTGCATTTCCGAGCCGCCACGGGCTGGCGCGGATCTTTCACTCACTCACTCGCTCACTCACTCACCACTTAATCGCTTCCCAGGTTTCCGTCTCTCGCCTGAATTCCGGGCGACCGAGCAACGCTCCACCGCTTGAGGCGATGGTGCGAGCCAACCATGACGGTGGCACCGGGCTCTGTCCGGTGCGGGAAGAAATGCTCTTCACCCCCAGCAATCTGGCACAAGTGCTTGCGCACCGGACAGAGCCCGGTGCCACCAGAAGGCGATGAGCAGCATCGAAGGGAGAGGTTCCATGAACGTGAACACGAAGCGGATGTGGGGCGTGTGGGTCTTGCTGCTCGCCCTTTGGCTGCTACCTCGGCCCGCCAGCGCTGTCACGTATCAGTACGTGGTGCTGTTGGACACGGACAACAACCCGGCCACCGGCTGCACCGTGACGCATACGACAACGCCAACACACACCCCGACTGCGACACCGACAGCGAGTGTGACAGCAACCAGGACGGCAACGACCACGGCGACGGTAACCGCAACCCGGACGCCCACGTTCACGGCGACTCAGACGCCAACTGACACGCCAACACACACTCCGACGAACACCGCCACGGCGACACCAACTCAGACCCCGACGCGCACGCCAACATCGACGCCAACTCAGACTGCGACTAATACCCCTACGGAGACTCCAACGGCGACGCCCACTGAAACACCGACGGCCACTCCCACGGAAACCCCGACCGAAACCCCGACACAGACGCCAACCAACACGCCCAATGCGTGTACGGGCAAGCCGGACGGCACCACCTGCGACGCCGGGACGGATTCGGCCCACACGTTCAGACCTCCGGATCTCGGGGACTCTGCGTTGACCCGGTAAACGGCAGCAGGCCCTGGTTGGTCTGGGGCTCGGGACGTTGCGCCGTAGACGTCGCGGGTTGCGGCGGG
>Ga0214473_10000991_pt1 | contig 38648 bp, 40 predicted proteins | sample RVTome_7_FD_203509 | JGI IMG/M metagenome (GOLD analysis project Ga0214473, IMG submission 203509) | Soil microbial communities from uranium-contaminated site in the Upper Colorado River Basin, Wyoming, United States - RVT98D197 | ecosystem: Environmental > Terrestrial > Soil > Contaminated >...
CGCTTAACATGGTTAAGTCAGAACATATAGAGAAGATCCAGGAGAAAGCAAAATCCCTTGCAGAAGAAAGGCTCCTTGACCTCCTGCTTCCCTCCCCAAGGCAGACACGGGGCATAAGCATTGACGACGAAGAGAAAGAAAAGCATAAAGAGACAAGAGAGCGGCTCAGGCAGCAGCTTAAAGAAGGCAAGCTCAACAACAGATATGTAGATGTAGAGGTAAGAGAAAAGGTAATGCCATTCGGAGTAATCTCAAACATAGGGCTTGAAGAGCTTGAGATAAACCTGAAAGAGATGCTCGGAGGGTTAATCCCTGACAAGGCAAAGAGGAAAAAAGCCAAAGTGCAGGAGGCATTAAGAATGCTTGTGCAGGAAGAGGCAAACAAACTAATTGATATGGACACGGTAACAAAAGAGGCTATTGAGAGGGTCCAGCAGACAGGGATTATCTTCATAGACGAGATTGACAAGGTTGCGAGCAGGGGACACAGCCATGGGCCTGACGTGTCAAGAGAAGGCGTTCAGAGAGACCTGCTCCCTGTTGTTGAAGGCACAACTGTGACAACAAAGCACGGCCCTGTAAAAACAGAACATATACTTTTCATAGCGGCAGGCGCATTCCATATGTCAAAACCCTCAGACCTCATCCCTGAACTTCAGGGAAGGTTTCCCATAAGGGTTGAGCTTGAGCCTCTTGGAAAAGATGAATTCGTCAGAATTCTTACAGAGCCGTATAACGCCCTCATAAAACAGTACACAGCGTTGCTTGCAACCGAAAATGTAGAGATATCTTTCAGGAAAGATGCCGTTGAGGAGATAGCAGGTATTGCGGCAACTGTAAATGAGAAGACAGAAAACATAGGCGCAAGAAGGCTGCATACGGTGCTTGAAAAACTCCTTGAGGATATATCATTTGAGGCGCCTGAAAAAGAGAACGGCAAACTTCCGATAGACAGGGAATATGTGAGAACCAAACTCGCTGACATTGTGAAGGATGAAGACCTGAGCAGGTATATACTCTGATTCACGATACATGATACACGATTCACGATACATGACACACAATTCACAAGGCATGATATTTTTATCCTGCATCTTGCATCCTGCATCTTGCATCCTGATACTTTTGCTTCTTGCTTCCTGCGGTGCGCCGAGATACGGATACAACGAAGATTATCCCAAATACGAAACCCAGCCAAAAGAAAGCCCTAAAGAAACGCCGGCGCCTTTAGAGACAAAATATATAGTTGCCTCATGGTACGGGCCTGATTTTCATGGAAAGCTGACCTCATCAGGCGAACCTTACAATATGTATGCAAATACATGCGCGCACAAGGAATATCCTTTCGGTACAAAGCTGAAGGTAACAAACCTCGCAAATAACAAGAATGTGGAATGCACTGTGAATGACAGAGGGCCGTTTATCCCGGGAAGGGACTTGGACCTCTCCTACTCCTGTGCAAAGGAGATTGAATTAATAGGCACGGGAACCGGAAAAGTAAGAATTGAACCGCTCGGAAGAGACATGCGGTATATAAAATATATAAAGTATTCGCCTTTAGGCGGCAACGGGCCATTTACAATACAGATAGGCTCCTACAAAGACCTGTCAAATGCTACACGCATGAAGTCGTCTCTGGAATTTAAATACAGCAAGGTGTATATAACAGAGGCGGAAATCAGCGGCAGTAAATACTACAGAGTCAGGGTCGGCAAGTTCAATTCAAAAGACGATGCATACACCCTCGCAAAGACCCTTGCAGATGAGGGATATAACACGCTGATTGCGCCTTATGAGGAGAGGATATAAAATCAGGCATGAAAAAGCTTGACGAGATTATTAAATTTCACGGCCACATCTGCCCCGGACTTGTTCTTGGCTACAGGGCATCTGCATTTGCACTGCAAGAACTCGGCAGAAAATCAATAGACGAGGAGATAGTTGCGATAGTGGAAAACAACTCATGCGCCGTTGATGCTGTTCAGGTTATGACGGGCTGCACATTCGGAAAAGGCAATCTCATTTTCAAAGATTACGGCAAACAGGTTTATATTTTTATAAAAAGGCCTTCCGGAAAAGCAGTCAGAATATCAATTGACTGGACGCCTCCGCCTGAAACAGAAAAACAAAAAGAGATTTGGCAAAAATACATGAAAGGCAGCCGTTCAAAAGAAGTTCTAAAAGCAGTCCACCTGAGAAAATCAAAGAAAATAGAATCCATCTTAAAGACATCTGATAAGGATTTGTTTAAAATAAAACACCTGAAGATGCCGTTGCCTGATGAGGCAAAGATATATCCGAGCATAAGATGCGAGATATGCAAAGAGAAGACAATGGAGCCGAGGCTGAGAGTGAAAAACGGGAAGACAGTTTGTATCCCTTGCTTTGAAGGGAACTGATTCGTGGAACAGCAGGCTGTGATATAATATTTTTACAAGGAGGGATACTTTATGAGCCCTGTTAAGGAAGAAGCAAGAAAGCTTATAGATAAATTGCCTGAACAGGCAACATGGGATGACATCATGTATGAGTTCTATGTAAAGAAGAAATTAGCAGTTGCCTTGAAAGCGGCTGAAGAAGGCCGTGTCGTGCCTCACAAAGAAGCAAAGCGCAGACTTCTTTCAAAATGAAATTAGAGTGGACTGAGCCAGCCTTATCGGATATTGAAAATATCAGGGACTATATCAGGAGAGATTCAGAACAGTATGCCTATCGTTTTGTTGAAAAGATTATTGATGTCGTAGAAAATCTTAAAAATTTCCCTGAGATGGGAAGACACGTTCCTGAAGCCGAAGAAGAAAATATCCGCGAGCTTATATTTCACAACTACCGCATTATGTACCGGATAGAGCCTAAGCGTATTCTATTGTTGGCGATAATTCATAGCGCTCGTGATATCAGCCGTAAAAAACTTAAACCTTGGGATGTTACATAACCTATTTTACTGGGCAGTGTTTATATTACACCGTGAGGGGTGATATACTACTGAAATGAAAAAACTTATTGAAAAGGCAAACATACTCATTGAGGCTTTGCCGTATATACGGAATTTTTCGGGCAAGACGTTTGTCATCAAATACGGCGGGGCTGCCCAGACAGAAGAGCATTTAAAAGATTCATTCGCTCAGGACATAGCGCTCTTAAGTTTCATCGGAATCCATCCTGTCATCGTGCATGGCGGAGGGCCAAAGATAAGCTCCACAATGGAAAAGATGGGCAAGAAACCTAAATTTATCCACGGCCAGCGCGTCACGGATAAAGAAACAATGGACATTGTTGAGATGGTTCTCGGCGGGATAGTCAATAAGGAGATAGTCTCTCTTATAAATAAGCACGGAGGCAAAGCCATTGGCTTAAGCGGAAAAGACGGAGGGCTTATAAAGGCAAAGAAAAAGCTTATGAAAAAGGCCTCGCAAAAAACAGGGGTTGAAGAGGTAATTGACCTCGGGCTTGTCGGAGAGGTAACGGACATAAATTCGCAGGCACTTAAAAGCCTTGAAAAGGAAAGGTTCATCCCTGTCATTTCTCCGATAGGCATTGGAGAGCACGGCGAGACATTTAATATTAATGCGGACTATGTTGCATCTTCTATTGCAGGAAAACTCAAGGCAGAGAAACTCATACTCCTCACAGACGTGCCCGGCATTAAAGATAAAAAAGGAAATACAATCTCAACGCTTTCTCAAAAGCAGATAAAAAAACTTGTCTCTGAAAGCACAATATCCGGAGGCATGCTGCCGAAAACTCAGGCGTGCATGAAAGCGCTTGAGGACGGGGTTGCCAAAACCCATATCATTGACGGACGCATCTCTCACTGCCTTTTGCTTGAGATATTCACAAAAGAAGGAATCGGAACAGAGATTGTAAAGTAATCATGGCTAAAGCAAAAACATTTTATCAATCCAGCGTTCAAGGTCGGACATGTCAATCACAGGGTCTTTCTGCTTGGCGGCGAGGATTTAGAGTCGACAGTTATGCAATCTGAAGTTTCTTCTCCATTGGTTTAAGAACATCTTTAAACATATAAGAGGCTTTAAACAGTTCAACGCCTATAAGGTTGCCTTTGCTGTCAAGTTCCATATTCACGCACGGTGATATTTCTACAACTTCGGCTTCCTCACCTTCTTTTGCAAGGTAAAGAATATCCTCTTCTTCATCATAAAAGACCTTAAAGTCTTCCATTATATTTTCCTCCATCTTCCTGATTGAATCCTGTTTTCTTTTTGCCCTTCCTTCAGAGGATGTATGGTTAACAGCTTAACATCAACATCCTCATGCCTATATGCTACCATTATATCCCTTTCTTTTCCATATATTGCTGCCCTCATAACTGCAATTGTATGCCCCGTTTCGGTATCTATAAATCTTTCCTCCGCATCTTCATAAATTCTTTTTGGCAGGTCATATTCAATTTTTCTTAAAGCAAGCCTTGTTTCAATATGCTTTGAATATTTTATTTGCATTACTATTTCTTCCCCTCCACAATCGCAATCTCCTTCGGCGTGAGGCCGTAGAGGACATAGACCATTTCGTCTATCTGTTTTTCGAGGGCGGAGATGTCGGCGTTGGAGTCTTTCTTTTTGGAGGCGAGGATTTGGTTGACGAGAGTGATGATGGGGGCTTTCTGTTTGTCAGTGGTAACTGGAATAGGCAGCTGTTCCATATATTGAGCAATGAATCTAACAAAGCCGCCCTGAATGGTCGAACTAATATGAAGGTATAGCCACCAGATTAATCGTGAATTTAGTAATCCCAACAACCATTTTTCCTTGGTTGGAATAATATAAGCTGTATTCCCAAGAAATACTTTGCTTTCATCCCATGTAAATTCAGGACCTTTGGCAATATCTGGATATATTATTTTTGGTCTTTCAAAATCAGCGTTATAAACGCATGATCTTAGTTCCCACCAGAACTTCCCCTGATCATCTCTCTTCTGTAATTTATCTTTCCACTGTTTCAGATGGTCATGAATTGATGGATAAGTTTCTTTAAATATTTTTTTTGATTTAGATTCTGATTTTTCATCCGACCAAGGCCAGTGATGGTTAGAACTGCTCGGGATATTAATAAGATAAAGGTTTGCCCATTCAGCCGTCCACTTTTTGATGTCCCGTCCTCTCAGCCACGGCTTAATAAGTTCATCGCTCTTCGGGTCTTCCGCAATCAGCTTCTTTCGCGTATCTTCATCAATCACAAATGCCTCATTGAGGCCGGTTAAAATTCCACGATAAAATCTGCCATGTACATATTCGCCCAACGGAGTCCCTGCCTTGCGCAGTTTTTCCATAAGAGCCAAGATTTCCGGCTGTTCAAGATTCCAGCCTTCCGGCCTAAGAGCCAATATCGGCATCTCGAAACCAATAGCCCCAATGGTTTCATCAATATGAGCAAGTTGTTCTTCTGTTGTAAATGTTACAGCTAAAGTCTTATCTTGTTCAGACGGCTTTCTCTTTTCTACGAGTAAAACCGAAGGATAAGTAGTCGCATCAAATATAGGCAAGTCACAAAAATCTATGACAATCTTTGGTGTTGCTTTGGTAGCCAACAGCGCCCTTGTGTTTTTACCGTATCCAGCACGCATGAACTTATTTGGCGCGATAAAGCAGAGATGTCCATCGGACTTGAGCACATCCAGCCCCCGGTGGTAAAAATACGTATATATATCTGCCGTGCCGCAGAAGAACTCGCCAAACTGTTTTTTTAGCTCCGGTTTCATATCTTTGATAGCTTCGTGCCGCACATATGGCGGATTTGCTATGACAATATCAAAGCCGTTTTTTTGATTAAAGACCTCACTAAAATAGACCTTGAAGTCAAAGTGCTTGTCATTATTTGTGATCTCACGTATGAGGTTGTCAATGTCATTTTTAAATTCAGTTTTCTTTTTCGGATTCGTCTCTTCAAAGAACTTGCCTTTAAGGTCTTCAAACTTTAGCAAAGCCTGATGATGAAACATCATGTTCACCCCTGAAAGCGAATTCCCGCAGACGATTTTATAATCCAAATTCGGCAGGGGTTTTATCTGCTTGATGTCTTCTTCATCTACCATCAGCGACAGCCACAGACGCAGCTTAGCAATCTCTACTGCTCCGGGGTCTATGTCCACACCGTAGAGAGATTTTTCTATGCACTCGCGCTTGAAGTTGTATATAGTTCTGTCAGTGGCTTTAATAAAAGTAGATAGCACATTTCTTGTCTTTACTATCTCGCTCATCATGCCAACTGGGAAAGCACCGGAGCCTATGGCGGGGTCACAAACCTTAATGTTTTTTAAGGCGTCATCAATCTTCTTGGCATGATCAATTACCATTTCAGACAGTTCATTTCTTTTTGATGTTCTTTTTTGTAAGCCTTGCAGTATTTTCTTCTTTTTCTGTTCAGCAACAAACTCATTTTCGAGCAATCTATCACCTTGATTTATAAGTGTTTCAATATCATCTTTTGAAATTGAAGGGATAGGTCTGTGCTCTATCGTCAAATCCATTTGCGATTTATTGCCAATGTCTTTGAACATGATAGTCTGGTCTTTGCCGAGTTTTTCGTATGAGACATGGACTTCGTTCAACACAGTATAGAGATAATTGATAAGGCTCTGCTGACACATGTAATGCACAATCTCACGAGGCGTGTAGTATGTTCCCTTTGATTTGCGGTCTTTGACTTCCAGCAGGTTTTCAAAAACCTTTCCGAGCATTTCAGGGTCAACCGCAACTTCTTTTTCCAATGGTTCGTCTTCTTTGACGGTGAAATTATATCGGTCAAAGATGTCTAAAATACCATTACCCGTATCACCTTCTTTTGTCTTAAAAGAATTGGAGAAGAGTTCATTCAGCAAAATGATATCAGTATGCACCCAGTCATAATTGTTGATGGGGTCAAAGAGTCCGCCGTTCAAGAAAGGAATTTTGCAGTTGAAGCGGCTGTAATATCCATCATCATGGCTCCGGTCAATACGAAGAGCCTCGTAAAAAAGAGGCTCTAAAATATCGTTAAAGAAATTGGTGTATATGCCATGCTTACCTTCAAACATTTCTCTTAAGAAATGTTTAGTACCAGTTCCCCACTCATCATCTCTTTTGACTCCGAACCATCCCTTCTTCTGAAGAAAATAGAGAAAGACTATCTGTCCCAAAAGCTTCTTTGCAAAGTCAACAGTATTGACGCCTTTAGCTTCAAAATCTGCTTTGATGTTTTTATCTTTCGCAACAACCTCATCAAGCGTTTCTTTTGTACGGAGGAAAAGGTCACGGTACTTTTCAAAGAATTCTTTGGTGACCTTTTCGATATTAAATGCTTCTTCAAGTTCTGCAAGTGTGGGATTGTTCTTATCATCCGCGAGAATCGGGACAAGGCGGCTCTGGGCTGTATGACTGTTTTCATTCTTGCCGACCAGAAAAGACCATCTGCGTGCAAGGGTAAATTCTTCTTTGACTTTGAACTTGCCGCCTTTCCCTTCTTCAAAGCGGTAGTCCATCTTCACCAGTGAAAACCGCCAGTCCTCTCCATTAGGTGACACAAACGCTGCGAGAGCGGCATCTTTCATTTCACCGCCGCGACTACCGTTTAAGTACCATGCGATAAAATTCCTCTGCATAGTGCGGGCTCGTTCGATAGATGTTTTCTTCTTGAGCTTTACAATAAGGATATCAATCTTATGATCACCGGCTGCATATTTCCCGATGCGCTCAAGAGAGCCTATATATTGCTCATATGCGTCGGGGATGAAATTGCCTTTGTAGGAAAAAGGGGCATCTTGGATAGAGTTTAGGAGATTTTTTACAAAGCTGGTGAACTTTCCCTTATCAAACGGACTTTCAAAAGTCTCTCTGACTATATACTGCGCCTGTTGTTTATCCATAATTATTTCTTGGACAATTTCTTAATGAATTCTTTCCCTTTAGTCGTCAGGCGGTATTTCTGTTTACTGCTCTTGGGTTTATCAGGGATAGTCATTTCCAATAAGCCCTCAGACAATAACGGATTGATAAATTTATTCCGGAATTTTGAACGATTTGTCCATTCAAATTCATTTTGAATATCCTGAATCGCTTTCGCAGTTGAACAAAAAACCAATGTGCGTATAACTTCTTCGGGACTCAGTCCCGACTTAGTCCCGACTTGGTCCCGACTTGGTCCCGACTCTATCCCTGACTCTACCCCTGACTCTGGCTGTGACTCTATCCCGATTTGTCCGGCCTTCTTAAATACAGTCACCATAAAGCCGCGGCCGATCTCCCTGAATTCCGGATCAGGCAGTCCATAATTTCTGAATTCTCTAAGTATACGTTTTATGCCGGAACCGTATTTCTCTATCAGCCCTACAGCCTTAAAGGCGTCAGCAACTTTCTTGTTTCGGGCATCGGAAATGTAATTCCCCTTAAGCAATTTTTCGACGGTAAGCCCCGCAGGAAGCCCGCCGGGATTGAAAAACTCTATTTTGTCATCATACACCTTCACTACTGAATCCTAGAGCTTGAATAGTCGCGGTGGATAATGGAGTTAATGACTATCTCCCTGATGGCATCAAGAGGATAATCCCACCGTTCCTCATGCTGAGGCCTTCCGGTGACAATGATCGCTTTGTTGATATGTTTTCTTACAAACTCCATGACCCCTTCAACCTCAGCAAAAAGGTCTGTCTTAAGGCGCGAATCGTCTTTGATGATTATCGGCGTCTGGAACCTGCCAAGCTCGATTGTGCTGAGGCTCGATTCTTCAGTCATGAAGAGAAGGAAGCAGGCATAAGTTATTTTACCATCGCGAATGAACTCTAATTTCTGCAGAACGGTAATCGGATCATCCTGAATGGGCGCTTCTCTATTTGCGTTTGCCCGCTGGATGAATGCCTTTACCTTTTTAAGTGAAATGTCTTTCTTTGTGTGAAACTCATCAATGTGAAAGTCCCAGCTCGTATTGAAGGTTCGGAGATGCATATCCGCGACCTCGGAGGCGGTAAGCTGATGGTTTGAGTTCCTGATGCGCTTGTAATATCTGCCTTTGCAGGCAATAGGTTTTATTGGCGATTCAGCTACAGAAAGAATTACGATATTTTTGTCTTTAGCCTTTATGGTCTCAGCATCAGGTATTATTGCCTGCGAAGTATATTGTTTGACCTCGTTGATCCAGTTTTGCACAGTCTCTTTTGAAATTTGTATTCCCTTAATCTCACCCTTATCAGATACACCTATTAAAACATCGCCGCCTCTGGTGTTGGCAAATGCTACAAGGGTTTCAATAGCATTTTTATCAAAAGCGGTTTTGAACTCCACAATCTCAGACTCGCCGGATGCAAGGGCTTTTTTTATCTTTGTATTCATTATTGATTTCCTGTTAGATACAGAGACAAAATAACTTCACGCTTGCCGAAGGACTGAGGATGGCGTTCAGCATAGTGTCCTGCAAGGAGGCGTTCAGGTATCCGCGTCTGCAAGACTGCCAAAACTTTTAAAGGATTCATTATTTCATTTTTTAGTTCATCCAATGCCTTGAGCGTCTCTTTGGCTGTCTGTTTGGGAATGCCGCCTTCTTCAAGCTGTGTGAAGACTCTTTTGAGATAAAGCTCCTGCTCATCGGTCAACTGTTTCGTGTTTTTCATTGTTGCCTTGAGAATACCGAGTATCCTGCCTGCGCTGTCCCTCCCGGCTCTGCTGTGTGCTTCCGGCATTCCGTCAGTGGTGGCAAACATAAATGCTTCTTTATTCTTATCAAGAAGTTCGTATAATCTCTCCGGCAGTTTAAGCTTTTTGTCCTCTAATCCGCTTTCAAGTATTCCGGCGGCAGATATGAAATCAAGTTCCTGAGCGTTTTTAGCATCACCTGCAATAAAGAACTTTTGCAGCTTCCCTCGACGAAAATAGGTTATAAGAGAATCCTGTATTTCAGAATTTATTTTGGCTGACCTCGCTTTTTTCGGAAGCCTCTTGATCTTTTCAAAGGTATCGGGATCTTTATCCCTTAAATCCTTTATTACTTTAAGGTATTTCAGCTCCGAGGTATCGTCTCCGTCATCGCCTATGATCGCTTTGTTGGACATTAGTCTATTAAAAAGTTCGTGAGATTCTACAGGCTCGCCTTCTGTCAGAAGCGCTGCATCACCGCCAAGCAGGGTAAGAAATGCGCTTATCTTTGCCTTAGCCGCCTCTTCGAGCTTTATCTGGTCATTGGATTGCTTTGTCGGGAAGAAATTGAAAGTATGAATCCTGTCAAACTGTGTGTCAATCCTGTTGATACGTCCGACCCTCTGCATCATGCGCGTTGGGTTCCATGGAATGTCATAATTAATTACCACATTGGACCGATGCAGATTAACTCCTTCGGAGAGAACTTCGGTTGAAACAAGTATGCGGTAATCATCTTTGGGATGACGGGCCTTGGCATCAAAATTCTCAAGCACCTTGTCGCGGACTGCTTCACCGGAGCCGCCTGTAAACAAGAGTGACGAGTTGGGAAACTTTTTGTTTATATTTTCTGAAAGATATTGGGCGGTCTCTTTTGATTCTGTGAAGATGATGAGTTTATTTTGAGACAATATCGGATTTTCAGAAAGCTTGACGATAAATGTTTCCAGCTTTGGGTCTCTGTCAATCCTCTGCCACAATGTCTTTATTGTGTTGAGCGTTTCAAGGTCGTCCTTCAGGTCTTTGGCAAAGCTTTTTTTAAAATCCTTTTTTTCGTATTTCTCTGCCTTGCCTTCATCAATAAGCTTTTGGATTGCCTTGTCATCTCCGCTTTCCATAAACTCAAATATCTTATTGCTGTGCTTCTTACTTACATAGACATTGCCCTTTTCAAATTCATTAATAAACATTTCATAGGATTTCAAAAATCTGTTTATTGAGTTCATGAAGGCAAAGAAACTACTTTCCAGTCTCTTCACAAGAAGTATCCTCATGAATTTGCCCATATTTTCCTGTGCTAATCTGGTGGGCTGGTCAGTATCTCCTTTGTAATATTCAGGCAGTAAAGGGGTATAGCGGGAATATTTAAACTTGTGCACAATAAGTTCAATCGTCTTATTGAATATTTCATCTTCAATATCATTGAGTTCATAAAATAGCGGTTCCGGGTTTTCAACTTCAGGGAATTTCAGATTCTGTTCTTTGAGATCATCGGCAAAATATTTTGCTATCTCTGTCCTTGTGCGCCTGACCATCAGATATTTGAGCACCTTATCCCGAATTTCACGGGCATTTTCCTTTACAACCCTAATGTATTCATGATAATCCTTCTGACGGTCAAGTCCCTTAAGCTTCTTCTCAAGCCTTCCGAAGAATGCCTCAAGGTCTGCAAGGTTGGGGATGGTACTCTTTTTGGATTTCTGAAAGAATTTTATCTGGCTCAGAATGTCTTTTGGAGAGTTGTTGTAAGGTGTGGCGGTAACGAGTATTACCCGTTTGCCTCTGCATATCTCAGCAAGCATTTCATACGTGATGTTTGTTTCCGTCCTGAAGCGGTGTGCCTCATCAATGATGATATTAGAATATTTATCTGTTCCCTTGTCCAGTATGTCCTGAAGCTTTCCGAGGGATTCAAAGTCAGCATGTATCCTGAAATCGGAAAAGGCATTGGGCCATGAGCCGGGGCTTGTTTTATCAAGAAGCACAGGCGGTGCAATCACAAGTGTCCTGCCGTCTATCTGTCCGGCAAGAAGCGAAGCAATATATGTTTTGCCGAGTCCTACCACATCAGAAATGAATACGCCTCCATATTCTTCCAGTATCTTTTTAGCGTTAAGTATCGCCTGCTCCTGATACTCCAGCCGCTTGAAATCTTGCGGGAGATATTTCGCAAAGACCTCGTCAAAGGCGCTGAGTTCATCTTTGAAATATTCATAGAGACATTTCAGGTAAAGCTGATAAGGGGTTATATTCTGATTGAGCCATGTTTTGCCTTCAATGGTGTCAATGTATTTTTCGCTGACATTAACGGCATCTTTCCAGAGCTGCTCAAATTTGTCTTTTGCAAATTCATAGTCGGAGCGGTTCTTGAGTTCCACATTAAATTCAAGATTGTCTATTAAACCGGCCTCTGTAAAATTGCTTGAGCCTGTTATAACCCTGCCAGCATCCCTGTCGCCTTCAGCAAAAGTCATAATGTAAAGCTTGGCATGGATATTTTGCGAAGGGTATGCCCTGATTTCCAGTTTGCCGCTGCGAATCCATTCAATAAATTTTACAACGCCATCTTCCACCTTGCGGTTGTCTTCGGAATCCTCCATCTCTCTTTCTACCAATCCTTCAATTGCCTGCTTTGTTTCAGAATGAGAAAACTGAAGGGATTGCTGATTCTCATGCGATGCGGTTTTTAACAAATTATAGGTCTGTCTGCTTGTGCTTATGCCAATGAGGATTCTGACTTTCTCTGTTTTTTCTAATGACTTATAAATGGCATGGAAACCGCTCGTATAAAAATAACCGACAAGACAGTCAAACAGTTTTGTGTCTTTAATCAGGACTTCAAACCTTTTTTTGAGGTTTTGACTGTGTTCGTTGGTAATAAAGGTAAGGTCTGTGATTGGCTTATGTCTTCCTGCCTCTTTTTCAGTCATAGAGTAAGGTATCAGGGTTTTTTATTTTTTTCAATATTCCCTCCCCCAATTTTCCCCTCAATATTAATCTTTATAGCAAAGAAATTCAATAGCGCCATGGTTCCACAGAGCCATAGCATCAGGAAGCGCGGAAACGAGCAAGCGGCGAAGCATCCCTTGTCAATAAGTCATATGCAAGACTATAATAATGCATGGCAAAGGTTAAAACTTTCTATCAATGTCAGGCGTGCGGATATGTGAGTCCGAAATGGCTCGGGAAATGCCCTGACTGCGGGGAATGGAATACTCTTGCTGAAGAAAAAAAAGAGACAAGGCAGGGAAGAAAATCATCGGGAAGGTCCGAACCCCAGCCACTGAACACAATCGTCAGCGGAAAAGAAAAACGCACAACAACAGGGATAAAGGAATTTGACAGGGTTTTGGGAGGCGGGGTTGTTGCAGGCTCTGTAATCCTTGTCGGCGGAGACCCCGGTATCGGAAAATCAACTGTCCTTATTCAGGCGTTGTCAGGCCTCTCAAAAAAATATGAAAGCGTGCTCTATGTGTCAGGAGAGGAATCTCCTGAACAGATAAAACTGAGAGCGGAAAGGCTTTCTGTAGATTCCGGCAAGATACTGCTTCTTGCAGAGACATCGCTTGAGAACATAATTGACACAGCCTCAAAACTTAAACCCGGCGCAATAGTAATTGATTCCATCCAGACAATGTACACAGAGGAAATATTGTCGGCCCCGGGCTCTGTAAGTCAGGTGAGGGAATGCGCTGCAAGGCTGATGTTCTTTGCAAAGAAATCGGCAATACCAGTTTTCCTTGTAGGTCATGTGACAAAAGAAGGCGCAATTGCAGGGCCGAGGGTTCTTGAACATATAGTTGACACTGTGCTTTATTTTGAAGGAGACAGAGGGCATTCTTACAGGATTTTAAGGACTGTTAAAAACCGCTTCGGTTCAACAAATGAGATAGGCGTGTTTGAGATGACAGATTCAGGGCTTTCAGAGATTGAGAATCCATCTGAATTATTCCTCTCGGAAAGGCCGCTTAATGTCTCAGGCTCCACAGTTGTTGCAAGCATGGAAGGGACCAGGCCGCTGATGGTGGAGATTCAGGCTCTGGCTTCGCCGACAACATTCGGAATGCCGAGGAGAACAAGCATCGGAGTTGATTTTAACAGGGTTAATCTTCTGACTGCCGTGCTTGAGAAAAAGGCAGGGCTTCATCTCGGCGGAATGGATATATTCATAAACGTAGTCGGCGGGCTCAAGATAATTGAACCTGCGATTGACCTTGGGATTATAATGACAATAGCATCATCGCTGAAGGACATCCCTATTGACCCTAAGATATTTATGTTCGGCGAGGTAGGCCTTTCAGGCGAGATACGGGCAGTTGCTTATGCGGAGCAGAGGATTAAGGAAGCCGCAAAGATAGGATTCAAAAAAGCGCTTATGTCCAGAACAAACAGCGAGAGGCTGACGGCAGTTGAGCCTTTCGGGCTTGAGATAATGGGAGCGGGAAATGTTGAAGAGGCGCTTGAAAGCATCGGAATATAAATACAGTCGCCAGTTGTCAGTAGTCAGTCGTCAGTGGGCAAAAAATAAATTTTTGTTCTTTGTTCACTGTTCTTTGTTCACTGTTCTTTGTTCACTGTTCTTTGTTTCCTGCGCTCCCAAACGGATTGAACTACCTGATTACGAAGGCATTGATGTAAGAACAGTTATCACCGAGCGCAGCAGCATAAAAGGCGTTAACGCAACCTTTCATGTTGAGTTTGAGAAGGCTGACAGCACAATTGCAGGAGACGCCGCACTCACACTTACAGAGAGAACCCTTGATCTGAGGATATACTCGATGGGATTTCTCATGGCAGAAATAAAAGAGACGGACGGAATAATAAAAAGCACCCCTCCCTCTGACAGGAATAAAAACATAATACTGGTAGAAGGGTTAAGAAGCAGTATGTTGTGGTGGCTGATAAAAGATTATGAGATTGAAGAGCAAAGCAATAGTTATCATATCAGAAATTCAAGCCGGAAGATTGTTATTGATAAAAAAACCATGCTCCCGGTATCCCAGACAATAGAACTTGACCCCGGAAAAGAACTTCGCATTTCTTACGAGGAACCTGCAAACAGCAATGGATTCTGGTATCCCTCAAGAATGAAAATAGAATTATCAAAGTATGTTGTAAAACTGCAGATTAAGAGTATCTCCTTTATTCCTCACTCAGCCCAAGGTCAACAGTAACAGCCCTGATAATCGCTTCATCTATGATATTCGTCTTAAAGAGGAATCCGTCAAGAAGGGCATTGTCGCAGATAGTGTTTATCAAACGCGGCACGCCGTTTGAATAACGGTATATAGCCCGCATTGCGTCTTCTGTGAATGGATTCTTCGGAGAACCGGCAATATGCATCCTGTGAATTATATACTCCTTTGTATTCTCTTCAGAAAACGACTTCAGCCTCACCCTTATTGCGACCCTTTGTTTTAACGGCTCGTCAAGGGCAAGTACGCTGTCAAGTTCCGGCATGCCGACAAATATGAAATTCACCATCTTTCCTTCAGGCATCTCCATATTCAGCAGCCCCCTGAACTCCTCCATTATTTCCTTTGATTTCAGCATCTGAACTTCGTCAATGATAACAACCGCTGCCTTGCCCTGTTCGCCCAGTTCAAAAAGCCTCCTGTATATCTGACTGAGAAGTTCTACTTTCTCTTCCTTCACATCCGTAACGCCGAGCTGTATGGCAAGCTTTTTCAGAAGCCAGTCAGCGCTTACCGCTGAATGAATCACAACAAGGAGAACCGCCTCGTAAGTATTTTCATCAAGCTCTTCAAGGAGCCTGCGCGCAAGCGTAGTCTTGCCGGCGCCTATGTCGCCTATGACAACAGCCAGCCCTTTCTTTGTATCTATGGCATATTTCAGCCTTACAAGCGCCTCTGAATGCTGCGCGCCCTTAAAGTAAAACCTGTTGTCAACAACATTTGAAAACGGATGTTCTTTCAGCTTATAAAACTCAAGATAATCCATAGCTTACAGATAAGAAACTCTCTCCTTCTTTATTTTCTGTTTCTCGGTTAGCACCGGTTTTTCCGCAGGTTTTGACGTATGCACCTTCAGCAGGTTAATTTTTTCTGCAACATTTCTGAATTTTGAATTCCACCCGTATACTTCCGTATAGTGTCTAAGCGCCTCTCTAAGATTTTCATTTTTCTCATACGCCTCTGCAAGTTCGTATTTCACGCCCCAGTATGATTCATCCTTCGTCCCTATCTTTTCCATCACACTGTTGAAAGAATCAATGGCGAGCAGATACAGTCCTTTTGCCATATAACACATCCCGAGCATACTTATCGACGGGATTAATCTTTCAGGGTCGTTCTTTGATGTCTGGAATTCCTTTATTGCATCGTCTATCAAGCCCATTTCTTTATATGCAATCCCGAGATTATAATGCGTCTCGAAATCCTCCGTCCCTATTTCCTTTTCAAGACCTTTCTTGAACTCTTCAAATATGCCGAGGACATCGCTTTCCAGAGCAAATTCAGGAGCCGTTTCTGCCTCCAGAATATCTGAAATCACAAACTCTTCTGTCGGACTTTCAATGGCTGTCCCGGCAGGCTTCTCAACCTCTTCTATCGACTTCTCTTTAAATTTAACTTCTTCCACGGCTTTAGCCTCAACCAGCGAAAGCTTTTCTCTTATCTCATTGTTATCCGGAAATAATTCAAGAAGCTTTTGATACGCTGCCTTCGCATCCTCATACAACCCCTGTCTTAAATAAAATTCTGCCTCTGCCGCTGCCTCACTGTAATCCTCTGCGCCTCCGAGCCGCTCGGAGCTCGGGGCAACAAATTCTTCAGACGGCTGACTCGACAGCCTCTCCAGCAATCTCGGATCCTCGGGATTTATTTCGTATGCCTCTTTAAGGATCCCTTCCCTCAACTCGATATTCCCGCTTTTATTGTAAAGTTCAGCGAGAATAATGCACTCGTTCACAGCCTGTTCTTTGTCTCCTATTTCTGAATATAAAGATTTAAGTTTTGCATGGACATCAGCATTTCCAGTCTCCTGTATTTTAAGGGACTCGAGCATTGTCCTTGCTTCATCATACAGTCCGTATCTTAAAAATATATCTGCCTCTGCAAGGGACTCATCAACTGATTTCTTAGGTTCTATATATTCCTCGCCAAGTTCCCTTTTGATATCGGTTATTTTCTCTTTTAACTCATTATCATCAGGATGTATCTCCGATGCTTCCTTATAACACTCCAAAGCCTCCTTCAGCATTCTTTCTTCTGAAAAAATGAAAGCATCGCCTAAAGAAACAAGTTCCGCAAAAACTGACTCATAATCGTTCTTCTGTTTATACAGCGCCACAAGCTTTTTTCTCGTCTCTACAGGTTCTGTATCTATGAACATTGTCAGGATATTTATGGCTTCATCAAGTTTCCCGTCAAATATTATCTCGTCTATAACCACCTTGTACTCTTCCCATGCCTTTTGCTTATCCCCGCTCTCCGCATACATCTCACCGAGAAGTTTCCGCACCGAAGTATTTGAAGGTTCTATTTCAATAACCTTTGATATGTATTGCATTGCTTCTGAAAAAGACTTTGCCTTAACCAGAGACTCTGCATATTTCAAGATTAATTCTGTATTTGACGGGGCAAGTTCAACCGCCTTCTTGAGATATTCCTGAGCCTGCCTTGGATTGCCTGTTTTCTCGTATATCGAGCTCAATCCAAGCAAAGCCTCATTATTGTTGGGCTGGAGGTCCAGGGATTTTTTATAATACATTCCTGCATTGTTGACATCATCTTTTTCGTCATATAACCTCGCTATATGCAGGTACTCTCTGGCGGCCTCAATCTGGAGCCCTTCTTTTTTGAAAATTTCCGCCACCTTATTCTTCAAAGAAATGTTAGACGGAGAGAGGCTCAGGATCTTGTCATACGCCTTTAATAATTCACCCTTCTTTCCTTCTTTGGAAAGGATATCCGCGCTGGCAAGATAATATTTTATGGCATCGGTTGCCAGTCCTTTTTCCTCGCTTAACTCTCCGAGAGCATATAAGGCAGATGTGTTTGAAGTGTCAATATTCAATATTTTTTTGTAAAGGGCCAGCGCCTTCAGAGAAAAACCTTCGTCCCTGAAGAAACGCGCTGCTTTATGAAAGGAATCTATAGCAGGAGTTTTGTCGCCTTTTTTGAGGTAGAGGTCCCCGACAGTATTATAAGTATTTGCATCAGGGGATTCCTTTATAAGTTTTTCCCATTCGGCAATTGCCTTATCTATCTGTCCCCTTGCAAGAAACTTCTGGGCTTCTCTTATTATTGCTGCTTTATCAGACATTTCCCTGTTTTAAAATTATCACATATTGACAAGGAGTGTCAATTAACGGGCATGCTCACACCACTTCGTTTAACTACTTGCATCTGAATTCAAAAATCAAATTCCCATAGCAGTTTAAGACCGCTTTCTTTATGCAGAGATACCTCCAGACCATCTGTTCCACGTGTGAGTTATCATCCTTTCCTTTTTATCCTTTATTTCGGTAATATTTATTGTAAGTCAATTAGCCTGATGCCTAAAGGGATGAATCCTTAACGGATAATGATATAATCAAACAAATGGAACTGTGTCCTGTATGCAAAGAACAGACGGACAAGTGCCTGTGCTGTCCTGAATGAGGGCATGTCTGCCTCCTGGATATGGGGGAGCCATACTGTCCTGTGTGCAAGCCCGAGCCGAAAGAGATGATGCAGGAACAGATGATGCAGGAACAGTGGAGAGCACTAAAAAAACAGCAAGGGCTAAATAATACCTATGAGCCTCTTTAATAAACATGAAAATATAAAAGACCCTCTTGCATACAGGATGGCTCCGAAGACATTGGATGAGTATGCGGGGCAGGAGCATATCATTGGAAAGGGAAAACTCCTGAGAAGGGCGATAGAGGCTGACAGAATCACATCGCTTATTCTTTACGGCCCGCCCGGCACAGGCAAAACAGCTCTGGCGCAGGTCATTGCCAATAAGACAAATGCCCGCTTTGAGTGGCTTAATGCAGCGACAGTCGGGCTTGATGAACTGAGACGGGTTATCAAAAAAGCAAGGGACGAAAAAAAAGCAGGCACAAGGACAATACTCTTCCTTGATGAGATTCACAGATTCAACAAGCTCCAGCAGGATGCGCTTCTTCCTGATGTGGAAGAAGGGAACATTACGCTCATAGCGGCAACAGTGGAAAACCCTTTCTTCTATGTGAACTCTGCTCTTCTTTCAAGAAGCCAGGTGTTTGAGCTGAAACCCCTTTTAACAGAAGAGATTCTTAAAATCATGAACCGTGCATTATCTGACAAGGAAAGAGGGCTTGGCAATCTGAACATATCTCCTGAAAAAGGAAGCCTTGAGCATATCGCAAAGATGGCAGACGGAGATGCAAGAAAGGCGCTCTCTGCGCTTGAAATAGCTGCCCTGACAACACAGCCCGGTGAAGACGGAAAGATGATAATCACAAAAGAGATTGCAGAGGAATCCATCCAGAAAAAGGCAATTGTGTATGACAAAAAAGGCGATCAGCACTATGACACAATATCCGCATTCATAAAGAGCATGAGAGGCTCCGACCCTGATGCTGCGATATATTACCTCGCAAAGATGCTGTATGCAGGCGAAGACCCGCGCTTTATAGCAAGGCGCATAGTCATCTGCGCTGCGGAAGATGTAGGGCTTAAAGATCCGATGGCATTGGTTCTTGCCATATCGGCGTTAAAGGCAGTTGAGTTTGTGGGCGTGCCTGAGGCGCGCATCCCGCTGGCAGAGGCGGTTATCTACATAGCAAATGCGCCTAAAGGCAATTCCGCTTACATGGCAATAGAGGAGGCGATGAAAGACATCGCAGAGGAAGAGACAATGGAAGTCCCCGACCATTTAAAAGGCAGTAATTATTCCGGCGCAAAGAAACTCGGGCATGGGACAGGATACAAATATCCCCATGATTATCCTGAGGGCAAAGTAGAGCAGGAATATCTAAAGAAGAAAAAGAAGTATTACAAACCGTAGTTATTATCAATAAGGCATCTCCCTCTGCGGTCTTCTTTCATGGCGAATTGACTCACAATAAATGTTACCGGAATAAAGGATAAAAAGGAATCGTTTACTCATAATGCATGTTACCAATAAACATGCATAGAAAGGAGCGGCGTTATGAGCACACGATCCAAAAGGGAGTATCTCGAAGCGATATATCTGAGGTACAGGAGGGCTGCCCGAAAGAAGAAAACCTCTATACAGTAAAGAAGCAATTCTTAAGCCTCTGAAGAGAATCTGGTTATCCGCAAATCTTCCCTGCTCAAAGAGACTTAAAGCAGTCTCTTACAGAACAGTTTGAAAATCTGAATCCGTTTCATCTGAGGAAGGCCATGCAAGAGAAGCTGAAAAGGATATTTAATCTGTGTTATAAAAAAACACGTTGAATCAACGAGCCTTCGGTATCATTTTATTATGAGTCAACTGGTATGGAAATCAGAACACTTGAATATTAGGGTTCACCTCGTCCCTTTCCATATCGGCCTGCAGAAGGTGTCTCTTAATTCAATAACTCTGTTATCTTTCAGAAACTTTATCTTCCTTGCAACAAGATAGAAATTTCCGTCTTTTCCATAAAACTTTGAGCCTGTGATTTCTACCTCTGCGCCGCCCTGAAACTCAATATTGTTTCGGATGAGATACCATGCCGGCGCTGTAAGCACTCTCAGGGGCTTATTTTTATAATCAACAATTAGAATTACAGGTCCTCTCCTTGTTAAAACTCCTTCATTTACGCTGCCTTTTATTGTAATCTCTGTGTTTTCGTCATACCCTTCTTTAATGTCAGATTCTGCATATGCTAATGAAAACAATGGAAGCAAAAACCAAATTGTAAATATTTTAACCCGTAAAAAAGACATCTTTATCCTTCCTTAAGAATTAGAGCAGCAGAGCACTGGCTTTTAATTTAACTGCTCAACGCTTTGCTGCTCCATGGTATTTTTACCAACCCACCCCGCATGTTCCCATGCCTCTGCCGCCTCTGTAATAGCCTGGACCGAAGCCTGCAACGCCAGTTTCAGCAGCCTTTTGCTGAATCGCTGTTCTTAAATCCATCATCTCTTTCTGCTTTGTTACTATAGCATTCTGATCAGGTGCTGGCTGTGACATAAGTGTCATAAGTTCAGTCCTGAGCTGGAATATCTTTTGACGCAGGGGAAATATATCTGTCTGAAATTGTGTAAGCCTTTGTGACTGCACAGACGTTAAATTAGAGGAAGCGCCATAATACTGTCCCATCATTCCCATGCCTCTGCCGTACCCCCGACCACCGGGACCAAATGCCATTACTGCTGTTGCAAGTGCAACGACGAGAATAACTGCCAATCCTATGCTGAGTATCTTTTTCATTCCATTCACCTCCTTTTCTCTCTGACATACCATAATAATTGCACAACCCATGCCAGACAGAAAAAGCTTTATTTTTCAAACATTTTTGACTTCTCTTTATAATTCCAGAGCGCAATGTTTGCACTGAAATGCAATATTTGCACTACATGATGCTTTGTCAATTTGATGAGAACACGGAATATTGTCAAAAATAATACCTCGCCCTTAATTCCGCTTTGTAATCGTTCTGCTTTTCTCCGTATTCACTCAGCCATTCTCCTGCTATGAATGCGGCTTTAAGCCTTAATTCAAGATTTGTTATGCCTGTGTATAAAAGTTCGGGAGAGAAAGAAAAGCTTTTGTCATTCATATTAGTTATCAATGTGACTGAAGGAGTGAAATAGAGTATATCAAAGGGCTCTTTCTGGCTCACGCGGAGATAGAGGTAATCCCTCATCGGGTTCATTTTACCGTAGCTGCCTTCGGTGACGGTTGTTGCCTTTTTAAGGAGCGCATTGCTGCCTGTTGAAACATACGAATCATAGCCTTTATTGATAAATCTGAAATAATCCTTCATCTCGCCGGATGTAAAACCGGTTCCGTCTCTGTAATATTCGACAATATATGTGGCGTCTTTTTCAGTTAGATACCTTAAGCCTATCAGATAGTTTTTTGCATCGTATTCTTTTTCAAAATTCGTCCCGTTGCTGTCGATGAATTTCTTTTTATAATCGTTTATCAATGCAAATTCTCCGTGTATTTCCAAGCTGGTCGTTATGTTCCTGGAAAAATCTACCCCATATCTCGTTGTCTTGCTTCCGCTTGTGAGGACTATTAAATCAATGTCAGTGTCGTAAAATAGAAAGTAGAGCTTTCCTGCGAAATTGAGCTTGTCTATATCTCCGAACGTGTTATTGACATGCTTATAGACAGGTATTAACACAGGCGTAAATGAAACAGTCTTTAACGGTCCCTGAAAGCTTTTTATATAGTCGGCTGATGCAACTATAAAGCCCTCAAGGCTCAATTCAGGGTCGTCAGAGTCTTTGTCCCTGTCTATAAAGGCCACGGGGTTCCACGCATAGCCCGTGCCCCATTTTAGGGTCTTTTTGCCGATGTCCATTGACAGGGAAGACGATGGCTTTATAGAGAGAAATCCCTCATAAACCGTTGTCTGCTGGTCTTCACCAAGGTAAGATTTTTTGTAGTCGGTGTTCGTCTTTACAGAGAGTTTTGCGATGCTCTTTTCAAGACTGCCTTCCAGTTGCAGTTTGGCATCGTATTCTTCTATGGCGCTTCCTTCATCACGGTTGTAGAATTTAAGCTTGTAAAGAGACGTATTCTTATCCAGACCGAAAAGGATGGGCCTGAATTCCAGATTGCCTCCGATATGATACGGCTTTTTTTCTGTCTCGGAAATGTTAAATGCATACTCTTCTGCAAAAGCAGAAGACAAACAATAAAACAGAAATAACAGCATACAGACCAAACAAATGAAATTCTGATATCTGTATGCTGTTTGTGTCATCTCAGCGACTCTATATTAGGCATGAAGGTGAGGGTGAAGGCCTCATCCTTAAAATCCTTTGCCTTAAGCTTTGCAAATATCATTACTGATTTGTATCCTTTGTAAAGCGGGCTGTCGGTCTCTGTAACCGCAGGACGCACGATGCCGCCGCCGAACTCTTTGACGTCCTTGAAGTAAAGGGTTTTTATGAGCATGTTGGCCTCTGTGAGGCATTCAATTTTTGTCGGGAGTTTTTTGCCTTTGTCCGCCCATATCTTCAGCCTGTCATACGCCACGGTCTTAGTCTTTGCCTTCAAATAAAGGAGGTATTCGCTTCCTGTTTCCTCAACCTTTTCCACATTGTATTCAGCAGCATAATCAAGCTGAAGTATGTCTGCATTATTGAATACGCCGCCTACAACGGACTGAATGCTCGTTATGCGTATGGGCTTGGCCACATTGGGGATGTAAAGCCACATATTGTCGCCGAGACGCAGAGTGCTTCTGCCCTTTTCGCTCGCCGGTGCGAGGAACAGGGATACAACCTTGTCCACTCCTTTTTTGACGGTAAAAAGGGTGTATTCCTTTTTTCTGCCGTCAGGCTCTACATTTATAAGCTTTCTGTATGACTCGTATGATTCCGGATTCAGGTTCCTGTCCACCTGTTTCAAAAGAGCCGTGCCGTCTATGGCATAAACAGGAAGGGCAACAAGCAGTGATAAAAGTACAATGATAATTTTCAGCATTCAAGCCTCCTATACATGTCTCAACGCCTTGATAGGCTCCATGCGCGATGCCTTGAACGCGGGCTGGAGACTGGCGATCACTGATACGATTATTACGATTACCGATATGACGATGAGATCATATGGGTATATATTTGCCTGAAGGATTAAGTCCTTCTGCTGCCCGAAATTGAAAGTGATTTTTGATGCATTGAGTATAAATATTAAGGCGATCCCTACAATATTACCGATAACTGCGCCGACAACACCGAGGCAGAATCCCTCAATCACAAACATGTTCAATATCTTTCCCGGCATCGTGCCTATGGCAGCTATTGTGCCGATCTCCCTTATCCTTTCATACACAGCCATTATCATTACATTCATGATGCTGATAAGCACTATTGCTATGAGCATGAGCTTAATAAAGAATGTCATCACATCTATCATGCGGGCTATGTTGTAAAAGGGAGAGAGCTTTTCCCATGTGTGGAGTTCAAATATCGGCTTTTCTTGCTGATTAAGCTCCTTTGAAAGCAAGCCACTCAGTTTTTCGTTGAATTTATGGAGTTTTCCAAAGTCCTTCAACCGTATGGCGAACTCGCTTATTTCCATCCCTTCCATCCTGAGGACTTCTATGGCGTCTTCAATACGGATATAGCCGTCCCTGCCTCCGGGGCCAGTTGCGCTTTCAAGCACACCCGATACAACAAACTGCTTTCCATTTACAGAGCCGTCTTTATTGGTAGCAACGACCACTATCGTATCGCCGACCTTTGCTTTCATGCCTTTAGCCAGAAGTTGGGGTATCCAGATTTCCCCCTTATCGAGGACTTTTTTACCCTCTGTCACCCTTGAGGCAAGAAGCGGGACAGTTTTTAGTTCCTTGTCAGGATAGATACCGTTTAGCCTTATGTTAGTGGTCTCCATAAAATTGCTGAACATACCGCCGAATTTTATCCTCGGCGAATATGACTCTATCTCCGTCTGTTTATCCAATATGTTTTCGAGCCGTGCAATGGCTCCTGCCTTGAGATTAAGGTTAAGGGGAAGGTTTTCTATGGATGCGACATAGCCTTTCCTATGCACCTGCATGTGCCCTATCATGGAATCGGTTATCTGTCCTATCATCATGTTTTTGAAAGAGCCTGAAACGGAGATGAACACGAGGACAAAGACCACGCCTATTGTTATTAAAGAGGCTGTAAGCAGGGTTCTTCTTTTGTATCTCAAAAGATTCCGTATCGCTATTTTGAAGAGATTACCCATTGTTTTTCCCTCCTTTCACCCCTTTGCCCTTCAGCTCCCCGTCCTCAAGTATGTAAATAATTTCAGCTTCTCCGACTATCTTCTGGTCATGGGTGGAAAATATGAAGGTAGTCTTAAATTCGTTCCGCATTGTTTTCATAAGCTCTATCACCATATAAGCTGTCTTGTGGTCAAGGTTCGCGGTAGGCTCATCAGCAAGAACGAGCTTGGGATTCGTAACCAGCGCTCTCGCGACCGCAACCCTTTGCTTCTGGCCTCCTGAAATCTGGTCGGGATATTTGTCTTTCTGGTCAATCATGCCCACAGCATCCAGAAGGGCAGTAACCCTCTTTTTCCTTTCGGATGAGGGTGCGTTCTGCACCATGAGGAGCGGATATTCAATATTCTCACAAACAGTGAGCACAGGGATAAGATTGAAGTCCTGAAAGATAAAACCGATGTTGCTCCCCCTGAATGATGCGCTCTGTTTCCTGTCGAGATGCAATACATCAGTATCTGCAACCTTCAATTTTCCTTTTGTGGGTTTGTCTAAACACCCGATTAGGTTCAGAAGGGTGGTCTTCCCGCTCCCCGACGGCCCTATGAACGAGACAAAGGATGCAGGAGCTATCTCAAAGCTAATCCCCTTTAATGCCTTCACTGCGACCTCGCCGGTCTGATACTCCTTATCTATTCCCTCGGCGACTATTAATGACATAATCTCCTCCTATTCATAAAGCCCTGCCCCGGCTCAAAGCAGGGTTGTTTATGTTAGTTACCTTCTCCATCCGGACCATGCGGGAATGCCTGTGCTGTCCCTGAGTGTGAGGACATTATCGCCTTTCTTTACTTCAGCCGCAATAATCGCAGGCTTTCCGGCGATGGTTACTCTCGACCCTTTGACCTCGACCTTATCGCCCTTCTCGATCTTTGTGTCCATCCTTTCTACAAACCAGCCAGGTCCGAGATGAACTGATACGCTTTCTTTCTCGGTCTTTACTGTGGTGTGAACGCCGTAATACATTCCTCTCATTGGTGTAAACTTGTCAACAGATTCAACTGTGCCTGAGATGGTTTCCACTGTTGCAGGGTTATACATCCTCTGATAAGGTGTTCCCATGCCCCAATTACCGCTCCCGCGAAAGCCTTTCCACGGCTGGGCAAGAGCCAGCGAAGCAGTGAGAAGCATTGTGGCTGCTACTGCCAGACCTATGATTTTCGTTGCTCTCATAACTACCTCCTTGAGCCGAATTGTTTTGAAGTGCCTTGACCATGATTCAACAATTTTAATTTTATCTCTTACCTCCTCTGCTGAATCAATTATAATGCTCAATATCCATGTTGTCATCTTAATATATGCTTTCTTGTCCTCTGCATATACCTGCGGTCATATCCTCCTGCCACCGTTATACCCATAACCTTTACCGCCTGCCATAACCTTTACCGCCTGGCTGCCAGTTGTCACATATTCCATCGCCGTTATTGTCCACAAATCCAGTACCAAACCATGTGTTGCTGCCATCCTGCGCATAGTCGCATATGCCGTCACCGTTTTTGTCCACAAAATTGCGGCTGCCGGCATACCACTGAGCTTCAAAAGAATCATTTATCCTGTTTCTATTCTGGTCTCTAAACTGAATCCCGCCACCCTGGTTATACAGCTTGGAATCTTCATCCCAGTAATCACATATGCCATCGCCATCGTTGTCCACAAACCCGGGGCCATGCCATGTATTGCTGCCATCCTGCGCATAGTCACATATGCCATCACCGTTTTTGTCCACAAAGTTATGACCGGCGCCTGTGTGCCATTGAGATTCAATATAGTCATTTACGCCATTGTTATTTTCGTCCACAAATGCTGGATATATTGAAGCCTCAACAAGCGGTGATGTTCCATCGGATGTCGCTGACCCTGTAGAACCGCCGCAGCCAGAAAGCACTATACCGACAATCAGGCTGGTAAAGAATAACAATGATAACCCTATATTGTCCTTTTTACTCATTTTGCCCTCTTATTTGTTTCTGTTATTTTTTCTTCCTCTCCTCCAATATCTTTCTTACCTCTTCCCTCACCTTTCTGGATGTTGTCCCTTCATTTATTTTCACCTCCTTTTCTCTCTGACATGCCATAATAGTTGCACAACCCATGCCAGACAGAAAAGGCTTTATTTTTCAACCACTTTTAATTTCTGTTCCCAATTCCACGGTGCAAAGTTTGCACCTAAATACAATATTTGCACTGCCATGCCTCATGATTCACCTATGTCGTATTCCTTTATCTTGTACTGCAGCGCTCTCAATGAAATCCCGAGAATCTCTGAAGCAGATCTTCTGTTGCCATTCGCCCTTTTCAGCGCATCCTCTATCGCTTTTTTCTCTATGCTCTTCATGTTTAAATTTTCAACTTCTGCTTTCACCTCAATAGCAGGCAGCTGTATCTCAAGTATGTTACTCTTGCTCAGAATCATTGCCCTTTCTATGGTGTTTTCAAGCTCACGTATATTCCCGGGCCAGAGATATGAGACAAGGCGTTTCATGGCATCTTCGGAGATGCTTTTAACATGCTTGCCGAGTTTTCTCGACAACCTGTCCGCCAGATACTCAACAAGTACGGGGATTGCTTCTTTCCGTTCTCTGAGTGGAGGGATACTAACGGGAAAAACATTAAGCCTGTAATACAAATCCTCCCTGAAACTGCCTTCTCCGACTAATTTTTTAAGGTTTCTGTTTGTAGCTGCAATCACCCGGGTGTCCACAGTTATGGACTCAAGACCGCCAAGCCTTTCAAAGCATTTCTCCTGCAAAACCCTCAAGAGCTTTGCCTGAAGGTCAACGGTCATCTCTGAGACCTCATCAAGGAATATTGTGCCATCACTTGCAAGTTCAAACTTGCCCTTTTTTGAGGAAACTGCACCTGTAAAAGCTCCTTTTTCATGACCGAAGAATTCTGACTCAAGAAGTGTCCCTGGGATTGCAGCACAGTTCACAGTAACAAACAAGCCTTTTCTCCTACTCATCATGTGGATTATCCTTGCTATAAGGCTCTTGCCGGTCCCTGTTTCACCGTAGAGGATTACCGTTGTATCCGCAGGTGACACTGCTTTTACTTCTTCATAGACTTTGTCAATGCCCGAGAAAATAAGCTCCACAGGCGGCAGAGAATCGGTCTGCTCGTTTTTCAGAGTGATATTTTCCTGTAACAGCTTTCTCTTTTCAAAAATACGCGCAACGGTTATCCTCAATTCATCAAGGTCTTTCAAAGGCTTTGTGATATAATCCGCTGCGCCTTTCTTCATGGCGTCAACAGCGCTCTCAACAGTCGCGAATGCAGTGATAACAATAAAATCAGCATCCGGATATTTCGCTCCGGCAATGCTCATCAACTGAATGCCGTCCATATCAGGCATCTTCAGGTCAGTGATTACCATATCGGCGTTGAAATTCTCAAGTATCTGAAGCGCCCTCTCCCCTCTATCCGCTGCCTTAACAACATAACCTTCTTCAATAAGGATATTAGACAGCAACAGCAGAAAATGTTCTTCATCGTCAACTATAAGGATTTTAAAATTCTTTTTGCCCACACTATCCTCCCGAATAGACAGCGCCGCTCTTACTCAACGGAAGCTCAATTATAATTGTGGTGTATTTGCTGGGACTGCTCTCTATCCTGACAGTCCCTCCGAGCACCTTTACGAGTTTATCAACTATTGCAAGACCAAGTCCTGTGCCTTTCGCTTTAGTGGTATAAAACGGAGAGAATATCTTCCCGAGTTCATCAGGGGCTATGCCTCTTCCGTTATCCGATATTGAGATTATTATGGAATCTCTGTCCCTTTTTACCGATACTGATATTTTACCTCTGCCCTCAATGGCATCAATGGAATTCTGGAGGAGGTTATAAATAATCTGTCTTAGCTTCTCCTTATCAGACATCACAGACAATCTGTCAGGCATATCAAAATCCATCTCTATACCTTTTTGTTTAACGGGCAGGGAAGTCAAAACATCACGCACCAGAGACGGCAGGTCAAAGCCGTCAATCCTGAGTTCATCCATCTTTGCATACACAAGCAGGTCATCTGTGAGCAGCTCAAGTCTCTTTGATTCATCTATGATAATATCAATCCCTTTGCCTGTCTTCTCATTTACATTGCCGGATTGTTCTTTAAGGTACTGCGCAAATCCCTTAATCACCCCGAGAGGATTCCTTATTTCATGGGCAAGCACAGACGCCATCCTGCCTAACATCGCAAGCCTCTCATTCTGCGCCATAACAGACTCCAGTTTTATCCTCTTCTTAAATGCCCTTATAAATAGAATTGCTATTATCCAGAACGCTGCAAGCATGACTGAAACACTCAGAAACAATAAGCGCGCCCTTTCTACAATCATCTGAGACGGATAGGGATGGAGGGCTATTCTCAAAATACCTTTTATGCCATGTACAACGAGCGGCGTATCCAGAACAAAAACGCTCTCGCCGGTGCCGAGAGTAATATATGAAGGAACTTCACTGCCTGAGCCGCCCCCCACGGTCAGTTCACCTGCATCCAGCTTTTTGTTAATCATCTTTTCATTAGAGTGGAGAAGTATCGTCCCCTCACTGCCATAAAATGCAAGAAACGCTATGCCTTCCCATCTTTCATTCAGGATTATGCCCTTGAATATATCCTGCCTCAGCCCGTATCTCGTTAACGATACCTCAAGGGTTGTGCTTATAGCTACAGCCTGCGCTGACATAAATGACTCGGAAGCGTTAAGCGATGCCCTGTAAAAAAGATATGTGCTGACAAGCGTGATTGCCGTCACCGCAATAATGAGCAAAACAAGAAGGTATAATTTTTTATTCATAATAATTTTAATTATAACTGTTACAGGGCTCAATTAAAAGATGTGGCCGCCACATACAAGACAAACCATAAACAGTAATGAAATACCTTTCAAAAGTATCAATTTTTCCAGAAAAAAATGTTACACTACTTCTTAATATGTCACAGGCAACGATTCTTCTCGTGGAAGACAGCAGGGCACAGGCAGAAACCGCAGGTGACCGCGCCCTCTACGAGGCAAAGCGGAAGGGACGCAACAGAATAGAGAGTGCCTGAAGTTAAAAGAATGTATCTGAACGGACTCTGTTTTATCACTGCAAGAAAAGAATCCTGCATAACTCTAAAGGAAATTGTCACTTCTGCGCTCAGGGCTGGTGTCAGATGTATACAGTACAGAGAAAAAGATAAAGCACGCAGGGAGATCTACAAAGAGGCATTGATATTAAGAAAACTGACAAATGAATTCGGCGCTGTATTTATAGTAAATGATTACACAGACATTGCCCTTGCAGTAAATGCAGACGGCGTTCATCTCGGTCAGGAAGACCTGCCTTTAAAAGAGGCGCGGAAAATCCTCGGCAAAAAAAAAATAATAGGCATATCAACACACAGCGCTGAGGAGGCAATTGCTGCTGAGGCAGGAGGGGCTGACTACATAGGTTTTGGCCCTGTATTTCATACAGCGACCAAGGATGCAGGCAAACCGAAAGGCATCGCAACTCTGAGAGAAATCAAAAAACTAATTAAAATTCCTGTTGTAGCTATCGGCGGGATTAACACTGAAAATTTTGAATCAGTTATTGATTCAGGCGCAGATGCAGTCGCTGTTTCATCCGCAATCATTCAGGGCGACATCGAAGACAACGTGCTGCGCTTTCTAAAAATCCTGGCGGAATAGCTTCAGGAAATAAGATAATAAAAAAACACTTGACAGGCCAATCCGGCATGTGTTATTAATATTGATAATTATTATCATTAACAAAGGAATGGGATGAGCAGAGAAGAGGCAAGAAACATCTTCACGGACTTTTTAAAGAAAAAGGGATTAAGGAATACGTGGCAGAGGCAGAGTATCCTTGATACATTCCTTTCTACCGGCGCGCATATCACCGCGGATGAACTATATAATTCGGTGAAAAGAAAACACCCTGACATAGGTTTTGCCACAATTCACCGCAATCTGAGACTGATGTGTGAATGCGGCCTGGCCGACGAAATAAAGATAGGCAATAAAAAAACAAGATATGAGCAGAAAGCAGGACATGGGCATCACGATCACCTTATCTGTACTAAATGCTGCAAATTCATAGAAGTCCATGACGACAAGATTGAGAGGCTGCAAGAGAAGCTTGCCGAGGCAAACGACTTCATCCCGCAGCGGCATAAATTAGAGATATACGGTTTGTGCAGGAAGTGTAAATAATTTTTTTTGAGTCATTAATGATATTGATTATCATTTTTATTAAAAAAGGAGGGCTCAATGTGCGTGGCATTGATAGGCGGGATGGACAGGCTCGAAAGAAATTATATAACCGAGGCAGAGAAACTCGGTATTGATCTCAGAGTATTTACCAAACCTGAGACAGAGATGGCATCCAAGATCAGAAATGTGGATGCGCTGGTAATCTTTACCAACAAGGTATCCCATAAGGCAAAAAGGGAAACCATAAACGTGGCAAAGGCAAAGAATATCCCGGTATTTATGCATCACTCATGCGGAATATGCACCTTGCGGGATTGTTTGAATTGTCTGAAAAAAACAAAAGGAGGGAGTATTAATGCTTAAGAGGATTCTGGTTGTATTTGCGGTGCTGATTTCTTACGGCACGGCATTCGGCGCGCATCCGTTAATCACGGATGACACAGGCACGCAGGGAAAGGGAAAAATTCAGATGGAAGTTAACAGCGAATTCACTAAGGAAAAAGAGCAGCAGTACAACACAGATGAGGCGAAATGGGAAACAAAGAAAGAGACAGGCGGTGAACTGGCAACCATATTATCTTACGGCATAACAGATAATACAGATATTGTCCTCGGCCTGCCGTACCAATGGAAAAAAACAAGCATAGACGGGGTTGTCACAACTGATGCGACCGAGCAAAGCGACGGCATATCTGATATGTCATTAGAGGTCAAGTGGAGGTTCTTTGAGAAAGATGGGTTGAGCTTTGCCCTCAAACCCGGAATCAGGGTTCCGACAGGAGACGAAAATAAAGGTCTCGGCAACGGAAGGGCTTCGTATAGCCTTATGTTTATAACAACAAAGGAAATTAAGCCTTGGGCCTTCCATCTGAATTTAGGCCAGACACGCAACGAGTACAAACTTCAGGCCGACAAAGAGGCAAATAGAAAGGATATATGGCATGCATCACTTGCCTCGGAGGTAGAAGTTATCAAAGACCTGAAAGCAGTTGCCAATATCGGCATTGAGAGAAATCCTGACAGGGCATCAAACACTCATCCCGCATTTATCCTCGGCGGGCTGATATATTCAGTAACAGAAAATATTTCTGTCGATATCGGTTTAAAGGGAGGGCTGAACAAACCGGCTACGGATTTAACATTCCTTGCAGGAATAGCATTTAAGTTTTAGGAGGTAATGATATGGCGCCGCTTGGACTATTAAGCATAGGTGAACAGGCTGAGATTGTGGAGATAAAAGGGCAAAAAGGCTGCGCTCATGAAAGCAGCAAGAATCAATTGTGCCATGCGGAGGATATGGGGCTGCGCGTAGGCAAGATGATTGAAATGCTGAACAATGAGGGCCGTGGCCCGATTCTCTTAAAAGTAGACGAATCAAGGATTGCCATCGGAAGAGGAATGGCAATGAAGATAATGGTTAGGAGGAAGAACTAATGAATCTGGCTGACTTAAAACCCGGTGAGCACGGGAAAATTACAAAGATGGGCGCCTTGGGCTCATTAAAGAGAAGGCTTATGGATATGGGAGTGCTTGTGGGAGAAGATATAAAAGTAGAAAAGGTTGCGCCCCTCGGCGACCCCATTGAAGTAACAATCAAGAATTACAATCTATCCTTGCGAAAGAAAGAGGCGCAGGGGATAGAGGTGGAGGTGATCTCATGATGCAGGATACAGGATACAAGATTCAAGATAAAGACATGCATCATGCATCCGGCATCATGCATCAGAGAACTATCACTGTTGCTGTTGCGGGCAACCCGAATTCAGGCAAATCAACCCTGATAAACGCGATTGCAGGCACAAGGCTTTATGTCGGCAACTGGCCGGGCGTTACGGTGGAAAAGAAATCGGCTTCATTTGAATACGAAGGAACAAATATCAAACTCGTAGATCTTCCCGGCACATACAGCCTCAGCCCTTACACACAGGAGGAAATCATAGCGAGGAACTACCTTGTCCATGAAAAGCCTGACGCGATTATTAATGTGGTTGATGCAACAAACCTTGAGAGGAATCTGTATCTGACGGTGCAGCTCTTGGAACTCGGAATTCCTGTTGTAATGGCTTTGAATATCCATGACGAGGCTCTAAGCAAAGGTTATAAAATTGACATAAAGACTATGGAAGATATACTCGGCATTAAAGTCATTCCCACGGTAGCCACAAAAAAAACAGGGTTGAGCGATTTATTAATGGCGGTTACAGCCAGCACATCCGGACATAATCCAAAGAAACTCAATTACGGCAGTGACATCGAAGTCGCCGCATCGGCGGTCGAGAAGCAGATAAAGAACAACTACCCGCAGCTTTTGGAAAAGTATCCGTTGAGATGGCTTGTCTTCAAACTTATGGAGGAAGACAGCCATGTGATGGAGGAGCTTAATATTGGAGACAGCGTCTCCTTTATTGAGGAAACCACAAAACATCTCAAAAAAGCACACGGCGATGATGTTGAATCCATCATGGCTGACGAAAGGTATGCATTGGCATCAGGGCTTACTCATGAGGTATTAAAAAAACCTGAATTCAGGAAGATGGAACTGACAGAGAAGATTGATAAGATAGTCTTGAACAGATTCCTCGGCATCCCAATATTCCTTGCCGCCATGTGGGTTGTATTCAAGCTCACCTTCGATTTTTCTGCGCCATTTGCCGATTGGATAGATGCCATGACAACAGGGCCCTTCAAGAGATGGGCGGAGGCGATACTCGGTTTCATTCACGCGCCTGCATGGACTGCTTCGCTCGCCACAGACGGGATTATCGCAGGGGTTGGGTTTGTCCTTGTTTTCGTACCTGTAATATTCGCCATGATGTTTTTTATCACCTTCCTTGAGGGAAGCGGGTATATGGCAAGGGCTGCATTTGTTATGGACAGGGCCATGCATGCCATAGGCCTGCACGGGAAATCATTCATCCCCATGCTTTTAGGATTCGGGTGCAATGTGCCTGCTGTCTATGCTACGAGGGTGCTTGAAAATCCGAGGGACAAGGCGCTCACATCGTTGCTCATTCCGCTGATGTCCTGCGGCGCAAGGCTTCCTGTTTATGTAGTCTTTATCGGAGCCTTTTTCACTGCATACGCAGGAACTGTTCTCTGGTCATTGTATGTGATGGGAATTGCCCTTGCGGTTCTTATGGGAATTATATTCAAGAGAACGCTATTTAAAGGAGAATCTCCCATGTTCATTATGGAACTGCCCCCATACAGGATGCCTTCATTCAGGAGTCTCATGATCCATACGTGGGAGAAGGGAAAACACTTTCTCATAAAGGCAGGAACATACATACTTGCGGTCTCTATACTCGTATGGTTCCTCCTTAATCTGCCATGGGGAATTGAAAATAAGAAAGACTCTTATCTCGGCAAAATGGGACAGGTGATTGCGCCGGTGTTAGCGCCTGTCGGATTTGGAAATTGGGAAGCCGCATCATCGCTTGTCTCAGGATTAATTGCCAAAGAGATAGTAGTCAGCACAATGGGCGAGATATATGTCCAGAAAAAGGATGAGAAGAAAGAGCAGCCGGCATTAACGGATGATTTGAAAGAGATGGGAACATCCTTTGCAAACGCTGTTAAGGATTCCGCATCAAATGTGATTTCCACTTTCGGAATAGCAAGTTTGAGCAGCGAAGAATCTAAAGAGGAAAAGGAAGAACGCTCGCCTCTCAGAGACGTAATCAAGAGCAAGTTTACACCGCTTTCCGCTTATGCCTTTATCACCTTTGTCCTGCTCTACATGCCATGCGTTGTTGTTGCAATAGCAATGAGGCAGGAGTTCGGCACGTGGAAGTGGTTCGGGATTGCCTTTGCGTATCAGATGGCTCTTGCGTGGATAGTGGCATTTGCAATTTATCAGGGAGGAAAGTTGTTAGGCTTAGGATAAGAACATTACAGCAGGCTGGCTGCTGTAATGTTCTATTTATGAACGAGGAGGACTTAAAATGAGTTTTGTAGATATAGTATTGATGGTTGCTATCATCACCGGCGCCGTGTATCTGCTCTACCGCTCGGTGTGGAAGAAAAAGGGGCATTGCCCGGGCTGCGATTCAGGGACATGCGATACAAAAAAGAAATATAATCCAAAAGATTGTTAGAATAAAGAATGACAACTATATCGCTCAAGCCTTTGCAGAAAAACGCAGGCTTGTATAAATGGGCGTCTGCGCTGGCGCTGATTACTATTTTTTACAACACGCTTGAGGGGCTCGTTTCTGTCTTTTTGGGCCTGAAAGATGAGACCATAGTCCTCTTTGGTTTTGGAATTGATTCCTTCGTCGAGGTAATCTCAGGTATCGGGATATGGCATATGGTGCGAAGACTGAGGAAGAACGGCAATGAAAATCCGGATAGGTTCGAAAAGCAGGCGCTTCAAATAACAGGAAGCGCTTTTTATATTCTTACAGCCGTATTGTTGATTACAGCCGCAGTAAATCTCTATCAGGGACATAAGCCTGAAACTGCTTTTTGGGGCATCATAATATCATCTGTCTCAATCCTTACTATGTGGGCCTTAATCCATTATAAGACTAAAGTCGGCAGACAGCTTAATTCCCATGCAATACTGGCAGATGCCGCCTGTACAAAGGTTTGCATCCAGCTTTCTTTAATCCTGCTTTTAGCAAGCGCAGGTTATGAACTTACAGGGATTGGAGGCATAGATTCAATCGGTGCGGCAGGCATTGCATGGCTTTCGCTTAGGGAAGGCCGTGAGGCATTTCACAAAGCAGCGGGCAAGGCATGCGGCTGTCAGGCTGCATGCAATTGAACCTGCCTTGTAAAAAATAACTTCACTTGTGTAAAATTACTAAAAAATCAATGTCTTGGAGGTCATGGTTATGAAAAAATCAGCAATCTTATTGTTGTCACTATTAATGCTTGCCTTAATATCTTACGGTTGCCGTAAAAAAGAGGACGTTGTAAAAATTGGTGTTGCAGGGCCAATGACAGGCGATCAGGCAAAGATGGGAACTGATTTTAAAAACGGCGTCACTCTTGCAGTTGAGGAATGGAATGCAAAAGGCGGCGTGCTCGGCAAAAAGATTGCGATAATGATTGAAGACGATCAGCATGAGCCCAAGCAGGCAGTTTCTATTGCAAACAAGATTGTGAATGCAGGCGCAGTTGGAATAATCGGGCATTTCAATTCAAGCTGCTCAATCCCTGCCTCAGATGTATATAACAGGGCAGGAATTCCTATGATATCCCCCGGTTCTACAAATCCTAAACTAACAGAAAAGGGATACAAAGGCGTATTCAGGGTATGCGGAAGGGATGACCAACAGGGAAAGGTCGGAGCTGAATTTGTGATAAACAAGCTCAAGCTTAAAAAGATTGCAATAATTCACGACAAAACAACATACGGTCAGGGGCTTGCTGATGAGTTTAAGAAATTCATAACAGGCAGGGTTGAAGTTGTCTATTATAGCGGAATTATACAGGGCGACAAGGATTTCAAAACAGTCCTTACGGCAATGAAGGATAAAAAACCTGAACTCATTTACTTCGGAGGCATTTATCCGGAGGCAGGGCTTATTGTGAGACAGGCAAAAGAACTCGGAATTAATGTTCCGCTCATGAGCGGTGACGGAACAATAGACCCTAAGTTCATAGAGATTGCAGGCGCAAAAGCAGCAGAAGGCGCTTACCTTACATTCAGCCCGGACGCAAGGAAGATTCCAACTGCAAAAACGTTTATTGATGCTTATGAGAAAAAGTTCGGCGCGATAGGGCCCTATTCAATATATGCATACGATGCGGCAAATGTAATGCTTACTGCGATAAAAGAAGCCGGCACAAAAGACGGCAAAGTTATTATAGACAAGCTCCACTCAATGGAATTTAACGGCGCAGTCGGCAAGATAAAATTCGATGAAAAGGGCGATGTAACCGTCGCGCCTTACGTTGTCTGGATTACAAAAAACGGGAAGTTTGAGGAATACTGGAAACCGTAGCTACTCCTTATACCCTACAACAGATATCCCTGCCTCATCAGCCTCTTTTATAATCTTCTTGCGCTGAAGGAGAATGCTTTTGCCTGCCTCTATTGCAAGGACACGGGCATTAACCTCTACCATTGATTTCAATGTATTCATACCGACAACGGGAACATCAAACCTCATATCCTGCTTGGGCTTTGAAACCTTAATAACAACTGCGCCCTCTCCTGCAAGCTTCCCGCCCCTTAAAATAGCTTCATCTGTCCCCTCTATCGCCTCAACAGCCATTACAGCCTGATCTTTAACAACGACAGTCTGCCCTATGTCCAGACGCCCTATTTCTTTTGCTATCTTCCATCCAAATGCTATGTCCTTCCATTCGTTTTCAGAAAGCCTTTCACCTGTGAGTATTCCCTCCGGCGTCATGAAAGATGAACTGAAATCAGTTGTGTTAAGAAGTTTGATGCCGTCTTTTTCAAGTTCCTTTGCAATCGCAAGGAGTATTGAATCATCGCTTTTATCTTTAAGTGAAAAAAGCAGCTTTACTGCCCTTAAATCAGGAATTACTTTGCTTTTGAAGATCAGAGACTTGGGAACCTTCCCTGCCATCACAGCCTCTTTAATGTGGTTCTTCTTGAGGGTATTTATTATCTCGCCAAGTTTGCCTACGCTTATTCTCTTTACACTATCAACATGGTCTGAGAGGTCCTTGTCTGCCAAAGGTTCAAGGCCGATGGCAAAGACACGGTATCCCTTCTCCCTTGCCTCGTCAGCAACAAGCTTCGGCAGTTCACCCATCCCTGCAATTAAACCAAGTGTTTTCATAACTGAGAGTTAAAAATTAAAAGTTAAAAGTTGTAATTTTTAATTCTCAACTCCTAACTATTAACTTTACGCTATCTGCATATTCCCCTTTTATTCTTCTCAATAAACTCCACGAGAAGCTTTATCTCTTTTGAATTCGGGAATTCTTTCTGCACTTTCTTAAGCGCATCTTTCAGCGTATACTTCTCCCTGAACAGTATCCTGTATGCCTTCTTGAGATCATTGATTGTTGAATCAGAAAAATTGTTCCTCTTAAGTCCAATTGAATTAAGTCCAAACAGCTTTGCTCTTGGGCCTGACGCCATCGTATAGGGAGGTATATCCTGTCCCACACCGCTGAAGCCCCCCACCATGGCATAAGCACCAATCCTTGTAAACTGATGAATTGCAACAATACCACCAATAAATGCATAGTCCTCAACAACAACATGTCCTGCAAGTGTGGCAAGGTTTGCCATCGCAATGTTGTTGCCAATTTTGCAGTCATGCGCTATGTGCACATAAGCCATAAGGAAATTGTTGCTGCCGATTTCAGTTATTCCGTCTCCGCCGACTGACGCCCTGTGAATTGTTACATATTCCCTGATAATGTTATTGCTTCCTATTTTTACACCTGTTTTTTCATCTTTGTATTTAATGTCCTGCGGCGGAAGCCCGATGCCTGCAAAAGGATGTATTGTGCAGTTTTCGCCAATCTCTGTATTGCCTTCTATTATTACATTTGATATTAATCTTGTCCTTTTCTTCAATCTGGCGCCCTCGCCTACAATGCAGAAAGGGCCTATCTGCACCCCTTCATCTATTGATGCCTTTGGATCTATGATTGCCGTTTTATGTATTCCGGTCTCCATTATTTCTCCTTTGCCATGACCATTGCCGTAAATTCTGACTCCGACACAACCTTCTCATCAACAAGAGCATGTCCTGAAAATCTCCATACATTGCCTCTCTGCTGAAGCACTTTAATCTCAAGCTTTATCTGATCCCCCGGCACAACAGGTTTTCTGAACTTCGCCTTTTCTATGCTCATAAAATAAACCGAACTGCCCTGCATTCCTGAACTGAATGCAAGCACTCCTGCGACTTGCGCCATTGCCTCAACAATTAGAACTCCGGGCATTATCGGGTTTCCCGGGAAGTGCCCCTGAAAGAATGGCTCATTAACAGTTACATT
>Ga0214473_10000992_pt1 | contig 38631 bp, 45 predicted proteins | sample RVTome_7_FD_203509 | JGI IMG/M metagenome (GOLD analysis project Ga0214473, IMG submission 203509) | Soil microbial communities from uranium-contaminated site in the Upper Colorado River Basin, Wyoming, United States - RVT98D197 | ecosystem: Environmental > Terrestrial > Soil > Contaminated >...
TACAATTAAAGACATGCCTGTTTCTTAATTCCTCTAGACCCATGATTACGCATTTCTATACAGGTAACTTGACTATCGATTTTCTGTTATATGTAACTGACCAAAAGGATTCCGTCCCTGTGATGGACACTGAATCTAATGATATATTACCCGCATATTCAGTAGAGTAAAGGGCTAAATCCCTGTTAATTGGGTGATGCATAATAGAACATTTTTTACTTGAGTTTCCCAAAATATCTAAAAACACGGGAAACAAGCTCATGAATCCACATCTAGCAGAATGAAATAGAACGGAATACCGCAGCACATCCCATAAATTTATCAGAATGGCTAAGTGTACTGCTCTGAATGAATCCGCTTAACCGCACTTCCATTGGATGGTTCTAAGATGAGGAGATACGCGATTGGGGTTATTGGAGATGTGCACCTTGAAGCTGTGAAGTGGAAATCTGCGGTATCTCTTGGTGAGCATCTTATCGACGCTGGCTACAGGATTGTTTCTGGCGGCCACGGCGACTTGGCGATGGCACTAGCTGAAGGCGCTAGAAAGTCGACGCGATACCACGATGGCGACCTAATCGCAATTCTTCCCGGCTTAGATCCCTCAGTTGCGGATGAGTATAGCGATATCACAATAGCAACTGGCATTGATCATGCGAGAAACCTGCTTGTTGCAAACAGCGATGCTATAATAGCGATCGGGGGCGGCGCGGGAACTCTCTCTGAAATCGCATTTGCGTGGGCTTTGAAGCGGCTCATCCTCGCATACCGCGTTGACGGATGGAGCGGTAAGCTAGCTGGAACACGCATAGATTCGAGAATCCGATACTCAAAGGTACCAGACGACCAAGTATACCCTGTAGATAACGCAAACGAAGCCACCCAGTACCTTGCTGAGCTGCTGCCAAAATACAACCGACGAGACGCGAGGATCATTGTGTGAAAGAAGTAATTTAGATTGAAGATTGACGCAGGGCGCAGTCAGCACAGCGTTCATAGCTATAGTTGCGGCAGATGGGTTGATGACTAGAAAGCAGTCCTAACAGGTCTATTCTTCTTCGAAACAACCACAAAGCAAAATGCACACTAGCTTTAGAACAACAAAAATAGAATATGCTTAGTTGGAGTCCAAGAACTTTTTGCTGACCCTTAATCTGTTTACTTGGGTTCGAACCATTCTTCAAAGACGTTTCGGATATTCTGGGGGGTCTCCAGTACTGTCACATATTCCATTTTTTCAAGTCTTCTAGTGTTTTCCGCATCTTCTTTTCTTATTCTTAGTTTAATCTCCTTGCCGTTTGGAAGAATGGATATGATATTTTTCTCTTCGAAATCGGTAGGTACAATATAGACTGGAAGGAACGCTTTCAGACCCATGATTGCTGCGTTGGTAAGCAGGGTGTCCCCAATTCCATAAGCGATTTTTGCTACTGTGTTTGATGATGCTGGGGCAATTAAGAGAAATTCGTATTTGTGCGTTTGCGTCCAAGCGGCAAGAAAAGGTGAGTTCGAGTTGACTTCACCGGTTACTTTCTCAAAATTCTGCTTAACTTCATTCTCAACTCTGTAATACTTCAGAACTATCTCGGCAGCTTTGGAAATGAATACCTGTATTTCCACCATGTCCTCATATTCCTTCTTCAAATCTTTCATCACTTGCACAAATTCAGCGATTCTATCCCCTGCACCTGTAATTCCCCACGCTATCTTTCTTTTCTTGATCTTTGTTTCATTCGCATCCATATTCACTTACCCTTCTCATTTCTCATATTTGTTAAGAAACTCTGCAAATCGCTTAACTGTCTTCCCTAGACTTCTAAACCCCTCTTCATCTTGTTTCGCGCCATCTAATGTGTCTTTGGTCCAGAATGTGGCGCCCAAGTTCGACCCAAAAAATCCACCGCCGACCGGTATCATACCATTTAGAATATAGAAAGTGTGAATCTGCATCAACGCGTTTTCTTGACCACCCATTCTATCACCTCCAGCAGCTATTCCCATGCCAACTTTGTGCCTAAAGAAGTTCTTATCAGACCATACAACCCCGCGGCACCTATCCATTACCGTCTTGGTTTGGGCGCTTATTCCCCCATTGTAAACAGGCGTGGCAAAGATAATGCCTTTTGCCTCTTTAAGCAAAGTGTAAAGTTCCTGCATCCCATCTTCGTATATACATGGTTTGCTTTCAGGGCATGAGTCACAATGAGTGCAGAACCCAATGCGCTTCCCCCCCACAGTCCAGAAGCGCGTTTCAAACCCCTTTTCCTCAAGCATGCGCAGAGCTTTCCTAAGGATGTGCTCTGTGGCTTGCCGCCTTGGACTGCCGCAGATGCCAACAACTAACATGACTTATCACACATCAATACGCGGCAAGATGCATTAAACTTTCCTTAACCCATTTCACTTCCATCAACTGACCTTCGACCGACATCTTTGCCATATGCATAAACTCCATCATGATCTGAAGAGATTTTCTCACGCCAATAAGCTCAAGATTATCAAGTAAAGCAGATAAGCTAATGACCTTCAAAGCATCACCAACATTTACAGCGATTTCAAACCCCTGCATCCGATCAAGTGTATTAAACCATCGACGAAAGTCTGACCCATCCACACTTTTATCAGGAAGGAATTGTGAATAAGCTCAATAGCTGCAACCGTATTGTATGAGTTGTTAATATCGCCTTCCATCGCCCCGCAGGCAGATACGCAAATTATTGGGCGCAACATCTTCCCAGATCTATTGGGATAGTCCTTAAGTATTGAAAGAACCGGATTACTCCAAAATTATGCTCTGGTAGGGATCCATTTTACGGGAAATACTCTCTTACATGCTTTGTTGGCTAGGATAGTTGTCTGTGATGTCTAGAAAGTCACGAGGTGGAAATGACTAAACTAGTTTCAATGATGTAATTAAAGAATATCCGTTGCGGTTTAACATGCTCTATTGAAATGATGATATTCAATGATTCAAAAGAAGGTTCGGCGATATGGTTGCCTTTGACATACCAGTGTCAGATATTAAAAAGATGTTGAGGCCAGTCTAAGCCCAGCCGTCTGACGCACTTGTTAGCACCGAACTTCATTTGTATCCTAGTTCACCTGACAAAAGAAAAGCTTTCTAAGATACCTTCAGTTTTCGGTTGCTACCTGTTCCTCAGCTGGCTTTAAGCTTGCTCCCAGCCTCAAATACTTTATACACTTCCTTACTTAAAAACGATTCTGTAAACGGTTCTGTCAAGAACATGATTTATCATAACCGCGAAGAGGAAAAGACAAATAGATTAAGATATGAGCATTACATGGGATAGTTACGGCTTCAAACTCAGTTTGGTTCTCTGTTAAAGAAAAGAAATGGAAAGTCGGCTACTTCGGTAAGTTTTCTTGGACTGGCAGCGAGGACATTTGGGACTCGGATAATTGCACGGTCGGATTAGCAAGAACGTTAAAGGATAAGTTACTAGTTGTTGTCCGGAGCAGTCAAACAAAACACAGCCGGTTCATGGGAAAGGAAATTCTAATCCGGTACATGTTAGGCTTCGATGTCTTGGGAAAACCTTACGAACCCAAAACTGAGTCGTATATTGCTAGAAAGAATAATCCAAAGAGGCGCGAGGGCCCAAAGAACCGTTGGGTGTTCCAGCTCGATGAAAATCATTGGATCTGGGAGTGGGCGCATGAAGGATCTGACATTACCAATTCAACAATTTACAAGCTACATCAAGAGATAGTGAATGAGTTAGAGAATCCTTCAAGGACGGCTAGCAATCTCTTCAACGCACAGATGGATATTCAAGATGATAGGGCGATCCCGGTGATATATCAGCCGAGCGTTGACGCTCTAAAGAACTTTATTCGTGAAGTTCACTGCGCGAAAGGCCCAACAGATCTAGATGGATCTTATGAGATGGAAATCTCAATCCTATTCAACAATGAGCGACTTCGACAGCACGGCGTTTTAAATTCTATCTACGCGCCCTTTCGCAGATTAATATACGGTAGACTGATGGATCTTGAATCATTTAATATTCTTGCCAAGAAGGATCCAGCAAGTAACAAATTCACTTTCAAAGGTATATACAGTAATGATCACGGAATGAATGAAGATTCAATTCACGGAGACAAATATCCTCCACCCACACCGGAACATCCAATCAAGTACTATTTTGCAGATCACAAACATCCTGTTGTTTTTGTAAACACCGCGAACCACGCGATGGCTGAACATGACGCAAACAATAGGATTTGGAAGTTTGAGTATGTACCATGGTTGGACGATGTGCCAGTTAATCTCGGCACCAAGACTAGAAAAGAGATTGAGCAGAGTTTCAAGTCGCCTCTCAAATTCTGGAAAACTTCATGAATGTCTAAACAATTGATAAAGAACAATTATGTAAAACCAAGTATGATAAGCTTAGCGCCGCTAAAGATAGATAACCTTAAATGAAATTAGACCTTAAATATGCACTATGACGTTTTTGGTTAAAGGGCGAGTTACCTCAGAAGACGGTAAAGCAATTCCAGATTTGGTGGTTGACGCATACGATGATGATCTGTTCATCGACGACCACCTTGGCTTCGCAACTACAGATATCAAAGGATTCTTTGAAATCAAGTTTGAAGTAGGGGCGTTCAGAAGCATTATAGACCGGGAAAGCCGACCCGACATCTACCTGACAGTAAAGACCCCTGAAGGTCAAATCATTCACAAAACAGATGTTAGACGTGAGTCGGGCTCAGTTGAGGAATTTATTATCATAATAGATGTGAAGAGGCCGGTGACACAGGTGACTAGAACCTGCTCCTTAGAGCAACCGATGTACTGCACCACAGACAAGCTCGAAAAGATGTTTGAGATTCGAAGCCTCTCTCTGAGTGAACTTGTTAATTCTGCGGCCAGGCGAATAGATGTTGATGCTAAGACGGTACACGACGACTCTCACTGGAAGGGCTTTTATGCCGTTGACTCATTGCTACCACCTTGGCTCTTTCAGAGCGGTTTCTACAAGAAGTTCAGCACTAGTAACGGTGGAGTAATCGGAGTAACGTGTGCATTCGACGAAATTGTCTCGGCCAAGAACGTGGCTAAGGCAATCGACAGCAGCGATTCCTCTAAAGGAGTGATTTTAGAATACACCGAGCCTCAGTTTAGCTTGTTCTACGACATCCTAAAGATTGTGAGCGAAGACGTCGTTATCGGGAAGGCCTACATGGGGAAATATCCTGCCGGCGTGCCTGTGATGACCTTCGCGATGACCCGGAAGTACAACTTTGACTTCATGACCGCTAAAGATCACCATGAGATCTTTGAGAAACATGGGAAGGTACCTGATCAGTCCAAGATTCTTGGCGAGTGGGAGGGACGAATGGTTTCTAACACATGTCTAACTCCGCCTCTCTTCAGACTCAAGTACCTATTGGACGTGAATGGCAAGGTTATCAATGAATACATATTCATGTATCTGCTGCGGGGAAACTCCAGAGTCGAATTCACTCCGGAGCAGATGAACATGTTTGACTTTACGAACTTCCACGACGAGATCAGGATGGTTAAAGATGATTTCTTGGTGGGGAAATACCTGCCTGAAGAACAGGAGATACTGAACCTGCTTGGCGACAGGTCACTTGGTCTAATACATTTCGAGAAAACATCTAAAGGCACACGACCCTGTCTCTACTACTCGTTGACACGAGTATTCAAGTAGCAGAACTACTATTTGTAAATAGGTGATATACAGTTGCCAGAGAAGGTAAATGTCGCAGCGGTTAAAGGCGAAGATAAGTTCAAGATACTTGACACATCTCTTGAGCAGAGCGGTTTTCTTGAGAATCTAAACTCTAAGCTTGCCTCCTCCGGAAAGAACAAAACCGATTTCTCAGTAGTGATCAAGCCTAATCTAATGATGTTTACACATGTAGAGGATCCAGTTGCTACTTACACTGATCCTGATCTTGTTGAACATCTGGTGGACTTGATTCGTCAACAAGGCTTCAGGAATCTAAAGGTGGTGGAGTCTCAAAACTGCTTTGGTAACTGGTATCTTCATCGAGAGGTTCTTCACGTGGCTCAGGTAGCAGGTTTCAGCCCCGAGGATCATGGATACGAATTCATAGACTTGACTGAAAACAGTGTTCCCCACAAGTACAATGGACGATGGCTCAACAGTGATGATGACATAATAGGGAAATCTTGGATGAACGCTGACTACAGAGTGTCTTTTGCGAAGAATAAGACACATATTGAAGACTACTACACCCTAACTTTGAAGAACATCTACGGTACAAACCCGATGCAGGACAAAATGTACGAGTACCACGCTAAGAGAGAATGGTACGGAGTCACCTTCGATATGTTAAAATCTTTCCACCCGGACTTTGGAATAATCGATGCCTTCTATAGCTCAGATGGTCCCTTAGGATTCAAAGGAACCTTCACACCAAAACCAACCCGGATGATACTTGCTTCACCGAGCCTGATAGCTGTCGACATGGTCGGGTCCAAAATGATGGGATTAAAGCCCAAAACCAGCACTTTGATGACGCTTTGCCTCGAAGAGTGGAAAGAACCCACTATAGAATATAAGGGAAATGTGAGCTCTGATTATATACATCCTGATTGGCTAAACGTTATTCCACGTCCAAAAAACCTTCTATACCCGGATGCGTTGGCAGCTAACTTTACTATTCGTCAAATCACCCAGAGAACTCCAGAGTTACTTGAGATATTGATGCAGGGAATGGCGACCGTCTTTGAAGAAGATTATCTCGCGTTTAGCATCGGCGGAATCCTTTCAAGTGGAATATCAGGTGACGCAATGGACCCAAAAGAATTCCCCATGAAAAGATGGGACGAGCTTGCCACATATGTGCAGAAACAGACTTTGAAGAACATTCAAGATCTACTGTATAATCTCAAAAGACAGCGAAGCATCAGATGGGAGATAAACGAGTTCCTCCGTTCACTGACAACCTTCTTCAAAAGAAGAACTCTATCGAAACAAATCGACGAAGCCTTCAAGAAATGGAGAGAATCCCTTCAATAGCGATAAGTAACCTCACTTCTTAAGATATCAAACATACAGCAATTCTATCAAGTCTAACACTGTATTATCTGCCTTTGAAACGGTGCAAAGTATATGTTGAGGCATAATCTTTGCCGAGGTTAATGTATTGCTTTAGCTGCAGTGCTACGATTCCAATACCTGAAGCTATTTTTTGCCCAAATTGTGGCGCCAGCCTTAAACTATCGGAGAACCAACAAGAAGCTCCCTCTTCATCAATGATTAAGCTCGAGAGCTCACCGGAGAAATCAGGCGGGGGAGAAAATGAGTCAGCGCCATTGCCAGCGACTTTGAACGCGCACATTTCCATAAGGAATTTGAAGTGGCGTGATTGGATTTCTCTGTTCAAAATACTTCTGATTTTTACTATTGGATTGATTGCAATCGGTGCATCTATTAGCTTAACAAAAGAAGATAGCTCAAACCTAGTTGACGTTTGGAAAGGCCAATTGCCCGAGATTTCTGCTCTAACTATCCTGATAAACAATCTTAGAATTGCCTATCTTATGATGGTGCCTGTCGCTGGAATTCCTATTGCAGCTTACGCTTTGTTCAATACGGGACTGATTATATCTGCACAGGCAGCATCAGCAGGTGTTTCCGGTTTGTTGGTCTTTCCCATCTTACTCATATTCCCATTTTCATGGCTAGAATTCTTTGCATATTCAGCGGCCATGACTCAGGGAATATTCCTAGTGATAGCGTTGGTTAGGCATAGATTGAGAATAGAGGCTATCCGCACTGGAGTGATTGCAGCTATAATCTTTGTTCTTCTTCTGATTGGATCGCTAGTCGAGATGTTATTTATCTAAACCAATTGCACAAGAGAAAACTACTCAGTTGTTGCTTCAACTTGAATTCTACAGTCAAGTGACAATCTGAAAAGTGGTATCAAGGTTATTTTTGCAGTTTCGCAAAAGAGCATCTATATCTCGATAAAGGGTAGACTTTCCTGAGATGGATACGGGTGTGATTGATTGGGAATATATTTCACATATAAGTCACAGAGGGGATTTTGAGAGTCCAAAGAATGTAGATGCTAAAGAGATTGGTCGAAAAGAGGCGGCGCCCAATGCCATAACAGGTTCAGAGGACCCTCATCATGTGGCCCTGCTTGAAAGGAGATGCAAATAGTCTCATAGTCAAATTAATCAGAAGAACCATTTGATTTAGATCGAGATAATACTATCTTTCCCTGTTTCAGTTGAAGCGTATTTCACCTTGAAGAAAGTATAAGTACTAATTCTGGAACAAGCACCTTATGAGTCATGGACTCTCCTTCATAACGGATTTTCACAAGAACCTTTGGGATAAGATGAATGTCCTTGAGAAATCACTAATAGAGATTGCGATTGACGAGTCAAAAATACCGCAAGAGGAGTATATGAAAGAATTTTCACTCTTCAAACAACTACTTAGAGATAATCTTTTGAACCACTTCAAAATTGAAGAGACTATCTGGCCAGTACTGGCTGAGGCAAACAAGTCCTTATATCTTTCAATTTCAAAGTTGACCGATGATCATAATCTGATACTTCGTCAATTCAATACCCTTGAACGCTTAAAGGGATATCGGGAATCAACCAGCGTCCTTAAGGAACTCATCGCGATGATTCTGAAACATGTGGATGAAGAAAACGAACTGATGCTAAAAGCAAATCCTACTAAGATTCAGATGAGGCAAATGAGTCTGTTAGCAGAATCGGTGATTTCGCAAGAACAATCCTAGATCAATTGCGGCGCTGTCCGAATACCGTGAATATGGATTCGCTCTGACAAAAGATATGTGAATGATTATGAACTACCGTCGTTATTACCGTTTGAATTTTACAATCAGGTAACAAGTCTAATGACGGTGTCAATGTACTGTTCGCAGATCCGCAAAATACCATCTATCAGAAGATTTTACTTGGAATCCGCTTACACTGAAGCGATTTAATTCTAAGATGTGGCATATAGTTTGGTGTCAACAGTTTACAGCGAGCGGATATGGATTAGCTGGTGGATTTCTCTTCTATTCTTTCTGCTAATTGGCTTCCTATCAGCTTCGCTATTCATCCAAGCAATACTTGACATTCCTATTGGCACGAAACCCGCACCAAATGAAATCTTGCTTGTTTTCATCATCTTATTGAGTCTTATCTACCTGTGTTTTTCAAGGCTGCAGATAGAAATAGATTCAAACAGAATCAAGGTGAAATATGGCGTAGTTGAGATGAAAATTCTTATCAGAGACGTTGTATCTTGCGAAACTACCACCTCGAGATTCAGAGTCTACGCTGGTGTTGGAATAAGGTTTGGTACTGACGGTTCACTGGGGTTCACCACATCTTTTGGCAGTGCAGTTAAGATAATTCGAAAGAGTGGCAGACCATTCGTCGTCTCAACCAAGAAATCAGAAGATGTGGCAAACATTATCAACCAGCTAGCCAAACAAAACCTACAGTAGTATCCTAGTTCAACATCCAGACCGATGAATTACAGACGAGTATTCATGAACATACAAGACTTGAAAACACTTAATTCATTAACCTTCAATTTCATAAGACAATCCCCATTCTATCCAGCTGGTATATAATCGCTATAATTCTATGAATTGGTGTCAAGATAATTAAACCCTATAGCCTGAATGAAAGGTCATGTAACGCTACAGGGGGGGAACTGCATCTCATTGACTTCTTTTCCTCCAACCATCACTCTTTAGGGTATTTGAATGGGATAATGTTGTCACTGCTGGTGCTTGCACTTACTCTCATTTTGGAGCGTGATTACTGTACAATCGTTGAAGTATTGTCAAAGCAGGTAACTGAATCCGCTTTGGTCCAAAGACCTATTTTACCCGCTTTGAAAGTATTATCAACAACTTCTATTATGAGCTGCCCGTTAAATAAGCCCCGAATCCGGTTTCCTATGGCCTCAACCTGCAGAATCTGCCACTGACCTGACGTGACATTTGCTGAACTGCTTTTGATCAGGAACTGTATGCCGGCTACGTATTTGAACAGATTAACATTTCCCTCAAGCGAATTAGCTTGCAGAATGTAATAGTTGTCCTTGTCTTGCACTCTGAAGATTAGCCCTGATGCCTGATCTTTCTGACCCGAAATTGGCTTAAATCTTGTCGATAGGAAGACATCCTCATAGATCGTATCACTAAGGGTGAGTGCTGGGAACTGGGCGCTTCCAGTTTGGCAAATAGCGTTAGGCTGCGAAGGTGAATCAGTTTCTAAGCGTATGATCCAGTTTCCACTTAATGATTTGGCTCCTTCAGGGAGCCCACCTATCCTGTCAAGGTCAAATGTCCAACGCTTACCTTGAGAAGACGTTAAGCTTTGATTGCCAAGATGACCTATTGCTAGAGAATTACTACTTATAAAACCTGAAAATATGAGCATAAGAACAATGGGGGTTAAAAATGTAAATCCTATTAGAATATTAAATGCGTTACGACGCGATGTTGATATTCGCATACGAATCCCATGGGCCATACGTATTTGCGCGTTATTAGGTATTCTTGTTAGTTCTAGCATCAGTATCCATAAAGCTTAGAGTTAGGATGTTTGCAAAATGGGACATTGCATATTCAGATACTAATGCGATTATAAACATTTTAAAGAGATTCCAAATTTCTTGCATAGTCTTCAGCTTCTGAACGACTTTTTTTATTGGCCTAGTTCTAGAGAAACAAATCAAGAGTACGAATGAAGATACTTGCGAGGCGAATTGTTTCCAAGATTTAGATTTATACTATCTTATCATTGATGATATCTCAAGCAAACACCGTGTAAGATGGTGGAACTTTTTTATTCTGATGTCTTGAAGTCAAAATGCTCCTCATAAGCTTCGGCATCTGCCTTCGTAACATGAATGGTGCCATCCTTGTGGTTTGGAGGCGAATATATTGTGTATATCTTCATCTCGTCGCTGGAAGTATTAATTATGTTGTGCTTGGTTCCAGCCGGAACAACTACTGCCCACTCAGCTGCAATCCTATGTTCAACGTCGTCTAGCACCGCTTTGCCGCTTCCCTGCTCGATTCTTAAGAACTGGTCCATCTGATGAACTTCTTCGCCAATATCTTCACCTGGCTTCAAACACATAACAACCAGTTGGCTATTCTTCGCGGTGTAGAGAACCTTTCTAAAATTCCTATTCTCTCTAGTTGCCTTTTCAATATTTACAACGTAACCCTTCATAGTAATTATTATTGCATCTCTGAATATAAACTTAAAGATTTACATAATAAGAAGCGTGAACAACTTCATCCGTCGGGTCCTAGGCGAACAATAGTTATGGACCATAGAGTGACATAAGTCTATCGTATCAAACACACATCAATCAGACTTTACCCTAGCCTCCGAATAGCATCTGCAAAGATTCGTAATGATGAAACTAATAAATAGTCTATGTTGAGTTCCGGATAATCAAGTAGGTTTCTATAGTTGGCTGATATATTTCTTCAAGGCGCGCTCTCAATAATTAACTGGTTACATCTTCTCGCAACCGTTGTGTGGATAGGGGGTATGGCCTCTAATATTCTAGTGCTTATGCCATCAGTCAGGGAAACCTTAGACCCCCGCTCAGCCGGAGCACTTATGGCTGCAGCCATGAAGAGATCTCGTATTCTTATCTACTCTAGCGTCTCTGTTCTTCTAATCACCGGTGTAGTCATGACGCTGCTCAACAAGTTATACCTTGGACTAATGCAGCTAGATAACAGCTGGTCACAAATCATTCTTGTGAAGCACATTTTCATAGCCGTCTTGATAATATTGGTTATCTACGCATTTGAGGTTTTGGCGCCCAAAGTTAGGCTCATAGCTTCAAAGGGACCATCGCCTGAACTAGCTATGCTACAGAATCTTCAGATGAGGATGGCTATGATTGCTTTCGTACTCGGCGTGGTTATTCTACTTCTAACTGGCATAGCAACCTCAATCACAGCACTAGGCTAATATATTCTAAGAAAATATTCTAATACGCTGGAAACGCCTACGGCGACATGGCTTGTCCTCAATATCAATGAATTGTGCTGGTTCAAAGGTTAAAACCTCTCTCTTTCCACTATAAAGAATTAGTGGAGAATTTCAACAGCGATTCTTGCTTCCGCATTCTCAACTATCTATCGCACAAAGTTAATAGAGCAGCCGAAATCATTATCAGAGTATGTCTATGTATGAATCTTTCAATATACAGTCTGCGAAGAATTATGTGATTGTAGGTTTGATCTTCTATATACTTGGAGTCGCGGGATGGATAGCTGGTTTATTTGGCATGAGGATGTTCATGGGAGGCTTTATGGGTTCGGGTATGATGGGGAACTACTACGCCCCGTTCAACCTATTCTTCCCAGCGGTATTCTCAGTAATATCGATAACCTTCTCCGTTTGGTCGTGGATAACTCTCAACAATGTCAACGTTGGAAAGTATCAGGATGCAATGACCGCAAGCTTGATACTGGGTATTTTTGGACTTGTCTTCGCATGGTTCATAGGAGGCATATTCTTTCTGTTGGCTTACGGAAAGATTAGTGAGATACTTCGCTACCAAACAACATCATCGACTACCCCCATACATTCACCAGCCACAACTACCACCGCCGCCTCAAAAGGCATCGGCCTCTTCTGCCCTAAATGTGGCAATACTATTTCAGAAGACTCTAACTTTTGCAGACACTGTGGGAATCGACTCTAGAGTTTATTGCTTAGCATACTCTTCAGCTTAGGCTGAAATGCTTGGAATACTGTGTGGTATCCAATAATAGATCATTTCGATGCTCGCTGTCTGTTCATCGCTACCAGGATTAGCCAAAGAGAACCCATCATAGAGGTGAGTGTCTCTTGTATAGCCACTCCTTTCCATGGCCAGGGTGCAAACCAGATCACAATGGATGTTACTGCAAAAGCTAGAGCGATAGAACCTATGATATGTGAAGCCAGATGCCGTGAAGCAAAGCTGTAGATTAGCATTCCAAGAATCATTAATGTGAAAAATATCACTGACACGACGCCGTGTATTTCACCTCTGTTCTCTGGAAAGATGCCTATGAGGGCAAGATCCACACCCGCAACCGCCAGAGGAAGAGCCCAGCTAACTATCCTTACAGCAATGCGGTTAACAAACTTGGTTAGCGCAAAGCAAGCAATGAGAAAACCCGAAAGCATCAGCCCCGCATTGAAGACCCATCCGACAGAGCCGTTGAGTGAAGTGTTTCCCAAATCACTCAAAGCATTATCATAAATGCTAAACCAAGGCGACAACACTATCGAAACCAGAATAAACGGATAGCTTATCGTCGCACCAAGAACACCAAGCAGCCGGCTAACCCGCATGGGTCAGAATAAATGGATGGTGCATATATATCGATGACGTCCAATTCATTTAACACTTATCCTAAAGTTGATTAATTCACAGGATTTGAATAGAGAATCTTGTCTCTCGATCTGTTGGAAATCAGGTGTGCTGGTATTTCCAGTTTGATCGCTTCAACAAATACAGTCAGCCTTATAGGGTAGCCAGCATCATATACCTAAATTGGAAGAAGTATGAAAGGTGATTTTTCTCGCTCCACTTTCAATGAGCGTAAACACTACAGCGGTGTATTCATGCAGCAAGGGCGAGTCCAACTCGACGCAGACTGGAACGAAGAAGCCCAAATCGTAATGCACTACTTACGGAGCTTGGCAAGAGACATTATCGGACCGCACGGTGGTCCAAAAGACAATCTCGGATTCGAAATCGGTATATCTAAATCATCTTCACTAGAATTCACAATTGGCGGCGGGCACTATTACGTCGATGGCATCCTGTGCGAGCTAGAAAATATGGTGAAATACACTGCCCAGCCCGATTATCCACTTACCGAGGACGCGAAACGCGTGCTTCAGGACGCTAATAGCACATACCTGTTCTACCTTGACGTTTGGGAGCGACACATTACAATCGTCGAAGACCCTAGTATACTAGATGTCGCTCTAGGTGGGCCAGACACGACTACGCGCGCAAAAGTATTGTGTCAAGTCAAAACAGCGAAACTACAGCGGGGCTCGGATTGCTCCAACATGAAGCCTAACTGGGATAGACTATTGAAAGAGTGGCAGCCCAAGAACAGAGGCCAGATAAAAGCACGGGCAAAAAGGCCATCCGTAAGTAGGTTAGCCGAACCGAACATAACTTCTCCTGAGGCGTGTTACAGCGGATCTGAGAACCATCTCTACCGAGTTGAGGTGCACAAACCGGGGTCTGTGAAGGCCGCATCGGTTGGCGTGAGGCTGGGCGCCTCATCAAGTAGTCGACGCAGAAGCGACGGTAACCCACAATCCGAGGATTTAACAACGGCAGGCACCTTCAGAGAACGCGCGACTTTCAAATGGTCCCGCGACAACGCCTCAATCTCCTTTCCAATTCGCAAGGTTGAATCCAGCACACTTACTTTAGAGAACATGTGGCGTGACGATCGATTCAGTTTGAATGAAGGCGACTGGGTAGAGGTAGTAAACGATGACTATGCGCTGCAAAACTCTGCTATGGATCTTATCTGCGTTGAGAGAATCGATCCTGGAAATAGCGAGGTGAAACTAAATATCGACCCCAATCTGTCAGAGCACTGGGAAGCAAAGCATCCGTTGCTACGCCGCTGGGATCAGAAAGGTGACGCGAACGGTATTCCCATCGTTGAGGGCACAAATACAAAATTCTGGCTCGACTTGGAAGAAGGTGTTCAAATCCAGTTTCAGCCCGGAGGAACCTATCGCACAGGCGACTACTGGCTTATTCCTGCACGAACAACAACAGGCGATGTAGAGTGGCCAGGCCAGGTTGGAAAGCCCTCCGCTCAGCCACCGCATGGTGTTGAGCATCACTACGCACCTCTATCAATAATCTCAAGAAAAGGAAAAAGAATTGAAAAGCCACATGATTGCCGCGTCGCGTTCAAGAATCTCAACGTGCGGTTATAGACTAACCTGTAGGTTAGGCAATTAATTCAATGTCCAAACCACTCATATATCAGTTATGATTACCGATGTGGTGGTACATCGTATTTTCAAATTATGAGTAATGATTTATACGCTGGTGACATAACCCAATTCGGCGACGGTTAGCTGGTCGAGCTGCAAATAGGCCTAAAAGACGGTTCAAGGTTCACCCTAGATTCTAGTCTTCTAACCAAACATGTGGTGGTATTTGGCGCCACAGGCTCAGGAAAGACTGTGGTCTCAAAATCATTAGTTGAAGAAGCAGCGTCAAATGGAATACCCATCATCGCAATAGACCCTAAGGGTGATATTGGCTGTCTTGCAATTCGCAACTTTGACTTCAGGTTCAAACCATTTTCAGACCAGGAAGCTTCCTTTAAAGGAGTCAGTTCAGATTCGTATGAAGCAGATCTAAGTGCTCTATACAGATCTAGACTTGCGGAAACAAAAGTTAATCCTGAAATAGTCAAATCATACATTGAAAATGTAGATGTCAGGATCTACACTCCGCGTTCAAGCGCAGGTATTCAGCTAGCCCTATCTCCTCGGCTTGATGCACCACCCAATTTCTCCCAAACCTTGGTAGATGATTCCTCTTTAGCATTCGAAATACTTGAAATGACATCATCAACTCTTGCTAAAATGATTGGGTATGATGAGAACAAAGACAAGGTGCAAGTGTCTATCATCTCAGCAATTCTGCAACATCATTGGGAGAAAGGGCGGGACGTAACAATAGAGCAACTTGTACAGGATGTAATCGACCCCCCTTTTGAAAGGCTAGGGAGGCTCCCGGTGAGTAAGCTACTGGGAAAACATGAAAGAGAAGAGTTTCTATCTAACGCTAATCTTCTTCTCACTAGTCCGGGAATTAAAGCATGGTTCAACGGTGTTCCTCCAGACTTTGACAAATTCCTCAATACTAAAGGGAAGACACCTATCAATGTAATAGATCTGAGAGGAATAACCACTGAGGAAGACAAGCATCTGTTTGTTGAGTATTTTCTAGAGCAGTTCTTCCTATGGCTAATGCGTCAACGAGGCAGTCAAGACATACGTTACCTTCTCTATTTCGACGAGATACATGGATATTGCCCGCCTCTTGGAAACCCTCCTTCGAAGAGAGTGTTGATTCGACTAATCAAGATGGGCAGAGCGTTTGGTCTAGGGATGCTTCTATCTACTCAGAACCCGGCGGACATAGACTACAAGGTAATCTCAAATGCCAACACCCGACTGATTGGGAGTCTTAGAATGCAAAGAGACATAGAACGAGTCAGAGTCGGGCTTGATCTTAAGAGTGATACTGACAAGACTCTTGCGACTCTTCCTTCAGGTAAATTCTACTATCATATTTTCGATAAGGGTGAAAGTGGGCTTTTTTCAACAAGATGGCTCATATCTTACCATCGAGGCCCACTTGAACTTGAAGAAATCCGTAGCTTAACTTCAGCCGCTTCAAGAGATATTACCTCTCAAATCCCTATCGACCCATCCCAATTAAAAGAGGTGGTGATTGATAGGGAAATGTCATTTCCAAACACGCTTCCAATAAACATCGCAAAAGAAGATCAAATTCTGCTAACCTCACCTATCAAGAACGCTAATTCACAGGCAGAAATATCGCTGTGTATTCTCCCCATTCAAGCTTATCGGCTTGCAGCGAGAGGAAAAAGAACGTTTAGCTATCATAACGAAACATTAGAAATCAATTCCACTTTAGATCTGCTACTTGATGCGCGTAACGGAGGGCTGGTGGATATTCAACACATTTCTGGTGACACACCTATTGCAGATTCAGGCGCATTTGATATTTCTCTAGGTGAGAAATCTTATAAAATGAAAATTCGAAAAGGTTCTTTTGCGAAAAGAGCATTCGACCAAACGACTTTGTTAAGAGCGCGAAGCTCTGAAACCAAGTCATGGACGTTCGATGAGAAATCACTTATTTCGCCAAATGAACTTCTCAAAATAGCTAAAGAAATACCTGCAAGACTATATTCCAAACACAAGACTCTACACGGGCTGAGAACAACCCGAACCGTATCGGTCAATCCATCCGAAAGGCAAACTGCAGTAATGAAAAATGTCAGAGTGAACTTTCCAATATGGATTGTTACGCATAGAATTCAGGGCGTAAGAAACAGGGTAATCACAGCCGTAGATGCAAACTCGGGTAATTTATTGGCAGAATTTGGCTTGCCACGTTGCGCTGAAGAGCATGAGATTGAATCAGGTGAGGCAATAATGGCTGCCTGTGGGCATACGGTTTGCCAATCTCACCTTAACATCTGTAGTGTAAATGGTGAAACCATGTGTCTTAACTGCTTATCACCTCAGAAAAACTCATGTGGGCATCAGTCGTGCAATGAGCATACTGCGAAATGCTCGATCTGCGGAGATCAGGTTTGCCAAACCTGTTCCTCAACATCCTGCGGTCATCCAGTCTGCGCTAAACATCAATCAAAGTGCGATAATTGTGGAAAAGCGATATGCGTCAAATGCAAACTAACAAAGGGTATAATTTTCAAAGCTACTGCATGCAGTAAAGAATGTCTAGCAAAACTATGAAGCACAGATTTGTCTTTATAGGGACGCCAAATCCATCAAAATCGATTCTACAATAAATCCACTGAAGTTGGGTCTTTCAGATCTAAATTATCTATTGCTTCTTTCTCATTCCTAGAAATGCTGCTGTGATTATCGCTATAACTGCTATTCCGGCTGTAGCGTAAGTGACTTCTGAAGGGAAACCTGTTTGTTCAGTAACTGATGAGATGATTGTCGTGGTTTGAGCAGGTTGAGTAGATACCAATGTAGTGGTGCTTGTCCCGCCTGACAAAGATGTAAGTGTTGTTGTCTTGGTTGCCGTAATAGCCGATTGCGTAAATGTGCTTGTTACTGCAATAGTAGTTGTTGCTGTTGTTGTAGATGTAGCTGTGGATGTAGAAGTAATTGTTGTAGGGCTGATTGTAGTAACAATTGTGGTCACAGTCTTCGTAACTGTTGGGGTGGTATTCGGCAAAGGAACAAGATCTGCTTGTACTGGTACATGTGCATCGAGTGGGACGACAATAATGCTACTCCATTTTTGATAACCATCCTTTACAATGGTTAAGTTAAATGTAGATGGATTCCCTATGAAGTAATAATACGGGGTTTTCCCCAAATTTCTACCATCTACGTATACATTTGCGTCGGATGGAGTGCTTGTAATATTCGCAGAACAGGAATTTGCATATACCGGCTGACGAAATATACCGCTAAAAGCGATTACCAAAACCGAGATTATTGAAATAACTACTACTAAACGAGATCGATTCAAGACTTATCAGTAATAATTTAATTGGATTCACTATTAAACATTAGTATTCTCCTTATCATCATCCACAAATCTACTTGATAAAGAAGAAATCTCATTTGTATCAAGAAATTAATGGAAGTAGCTCTTTAATATCCTCAGCTTTAGGTGCAATTAGCTTAAGTCCTCTACGAATAATTGGTGAATCTGCTCTTCCGGATAGAAGCATTGAGGCTAAAGCCCATTTAAAGCTTGTTGAAGCGAACCAGATTGGAGGGTGTGGGCAAGGCGCCGCCTCAAGAGGCATATCGAGTTCTTTTCCAAACATGAAGTAGTGCTGATAGATTGCGATCTTCTCAAAAGGTTTGACTCGTTTTGCAGCTATCACAAGATCTATGTCAGAGCCTGTTCGCCACATGCCTTTAGCCGCTGAACCAAGAGGTAGGATCGCGATGAACCGACTGCCTAAGAGAGCCCTCGAGTACTGATTGAGCCTCAGAAGGAAGACAGAGACTCGGGGATCTCGTATGCGCTTAACATTTGAAGTATCTCCAATACTTAGGCGAAATGTGTGGATAACCGAGAAGATGGCTAGAGAAGTAAATGACATTGAGAGATAGAACAAAAGTGCCTTAAGATTCATCTGGCAATTCGCATTTATCCCTTGTTTTAAATCTTATAATCTGCCTCTTTAGCCAGGCTTGATATTTCTAAATTGTTATTTAGGTTTGAAGCGCTGATTTAAAAGTCATTTCGGTAAAATTGAAATTTTAGACATTGAACATTTTTATGGCAAAGCCGTATGGAATGTGGAAGCAATGAAAGCACTTAGGGCTGAGATATACAGATACATTGTATGGTGATATAATGAAGAACGATGAGTGTATAATATATGTCTGCAATAGAAAGGGTCGCATATTACAATCAATTCGCAAGGTAGGGGGTAAGTGGACTCAAACAATTATCTCTAATGGCAATGTCAGAAATATGACGGCGGAACAGTTACTGTCACACCTATTGCCACCTCTTGCTGGAATAAGCGTTGCTAAACTTAAAGTAGTTAGGTTATCATTAGATGAAAGTAAGAATACTGGCGCGAATAATGTTTGAAGTTAATGGATGTATTAGACATTTCAAAATCATCTTTAAAGAAGTAAAGGATATTCTGATATGCAGGAAATATTTCCTGTTATAATCATTGATAAATAAACAACTTTTGAGTTATTTTATGTTGTTTAACCGATGCTAAACATTTATTTTGAACAAAATATACTATGAATATCGATGACTCATCACATCGAAACCATCAGCTATATTATTCATATCCCTGCTAAGCCGGAGGAAGTGTATGATGCGATAATGAACTCTGAGAAACACGCATCATTCACCGAGTCAAGAGCAAAAATAGACCCTGTAGTAGGTGGTAAATTTGAGGTTTGGGATGGATACATATCTGGAACGAATCTGAAATTGGAGCCAGGGAAAAGAATTATTCAGGAATGGATTACATCTGAATGGCCTAAAGGCTCACTTTCATCAATTGTTGATTTCTCATTCAAATCTGAAAAAGACGGTTCAGAAATAACTTTCATACATTCCAGAGTGCCATCTGAACAAGCTGAACTTTACAAGGAAGGCTGGGAGACATATTATTGGGAGCCTCTCAAAAAATATTTCTCAAAGAAAACAAGACCGTAGAGAGTAAGAGACGGTAAACTCTAAATTCTTTGTAGTATTAGCATTGAATCCCAATTAAGGATTAACGTAGACTGTTATAATCTGTTTATGTTCTTAAAACTATATATTGAAAAAAGAAAGATTGTGTGCGGCCTAGCCGCACTTTATTGTAGATTCTAAGATATGTTTTGTATCTATGTCTCTGTTGCTCTCATGTGTATTGTTATGGCGGCAAATGTTCCATCAGGCTGAACTACGAATGTCGCTTTGATATTATCTCCTGAAACGACATTAGCGAAACTTGTTACGTTACCACCCTTCGTTATAACGGTGTAAAGCGGTGAGGTTGGAGGTGTAGTTGTTACTATTAAGGTGAGTGTTTCTCCATTTCTTATTTGAATCGTGATTGAGTTAGTAGTCTTCGTCGTAACGTTTCCACGTGCATTTATCTGTGATGGGGTTACTGCGTTTATGTAGGTTGCGATGTTTTTGCTGCCATTTACACTGAATTTAACATGCGCGTTGTCTCCTATTGAGAGTCGACTATACATCGTCAGATAGCTAGTGTTGGTGCCCCCGTTCTTGATTATTTTAGTACTGCTTGTTACGTTAACGGTGATTTTCTTCAAGCTCTTAGTTAAGATAGTGATATTATTCCATCCGGCTGCCGAATTCTTTGCTATAATTACACTACTTGCTCCTAACGCATGGCCAGATTTATTGTCGTGATCATCGTCAGATTTCCGTTCTGCAGCTGCAATCAATCCATACTTGTTTCCACGGCCTGAAGACAATGCTGTTGAAATTCCGTCGTCGTCATCATCGTCATCTTCTGATTGACCCAGTTGTAGATTTTCGTTGTTCTTCTCCAAGCCTAAAGCAACTTTTGGATAGGTTTTTTCATTTTGCTTCTGATTTCGATCTTGTGACGATTGAGCATATGATTGCTGCACAGCCGCCAGCATCGAAAAGCTTAGGATAACTATCAGCGCTAGAGATGCGCTTATTTTTAAAGTCTTATTCTTATACAATGATTTATTCACTGGCAGTAATATGGATGTGGGAGTGGATAAGGAACCCTGTGGAACAATTTGGAACACCTGTTTCAATTGATTTTGCAAAGAATCATGATATTTACTCCCTGCGAAAGGTCTTTTTTGTACTGATTCAGTGATATCTGTGATTACGGTGTAATATTTTATTGTCAATGTCGAGTCTCAAATAAGATGATCAACAACTTTTTTCAATAATGTTTTATTACGCTTCAATATCATTTAGAAAATATGGTGCGACTCCGTGCTTACTTCGTTATATGTGCTGTCACTATTATTTTACTCCTTATCGCATCGGTTCCGTCTGGAAATAAAGTAGTTGTTGAGATATCCGGGGTGAAAATCTATGTTGAAGTCGCAGATAATCAAGTGAAAAAGTATGAAGGGCTTATGTTTAGAGATAGTTTGGGTCAAAACGATGGTATGATATTTCCTTTTTCAGAGGATGGGAACTATTCTTTCTGGATGAGCAACGTAAAGTTACCTCTAGATCTAATTTGGATTAACAATGAGAAAACTGTTGTAGACATAACTGAGAATGCTCAACCATGCAAGGTAGAATGTCCATACATAATATCAAGAGAACCTGCAAAATATGTAGTTGAGGTTAACGGGGGTTTCGCGAATAGAAATGGAATAAGAATTGGCGACAAAGCATCCTTCGAATAAAAATAACCGAAAAAACAGAACTATTTTAGCTCTATTCGTTCAGGATTTGAGTATACGTCCACTTTATTAGATGAAGCATATCCAATGAGGGTAACTCCTGTTTTTTCTGCTGCGATTATTCCTGAGTAGATCGGTCCTCTCATGGAAACTGACACAGGTATGTTTAGCTGAGCAGCTTTCAAGATTATGCCTGCAGGTTGGCGTCCAGACGTTACTATCACGCTGTGTGAAAAATCAGTATTGTCTTTAGCACTAGCCCCAATAACCTTATCGACCGCGCAGTGTCTACTAACATCTAGAAGGTAATGCTTCAACACCGAGTTTTCAAAAATGGCAGCTGAATGAATACCTCCAGTTAGTTCATAACGCTTTTTCATGTTGAATTCCTTGACTATTTTCGTCAATTCTGGCATGGATATTTTAAAGTCTGTATCGACTTGTTTTAGATTATTAACGTTATTTAGTGCCAGATAGTGATCTACTGAAACGCATTCACTAGAGATATAGGTTCTATCTTTTTGTATTACTCTTTTTTCTGTGTCAATATCAGCTTCTACAGCAATTTCTATTCCATCAATAGATACCTTTCTAATCTGTTCAATCCTGTCTATAATCCCCTCATCTAGTAGATATCCAACAGCGAGTTCACTAAGATGAGTCGGAGTGCATAGTAATGTGATTAGCTCTGATTTGTTAATTGTCAGGCGAATTGGAACTTCAAGCGCTACGTTACTCTTGATTCTACTTGGATTGTTTTCATTTAAGAAAAACCTCAAATGTTGAACTTGCTTGACTGACATCTGTAATTCTTCATCTATGTTTGAATCAATTTTCTTCAATCCTTTTCTAATATAGAATATGTATGTTGTTTTGCTATCTTCGACTTTTAGAACCTCGTTACCAGTTCTTTCCGCCCAACTTGAGATATCGCTTTTAACTGTAGAATCTCTAGTGGTTACCTTGAGTATCTGACCAACTTGTAATTTATGCATTGATTCATTGATTCTGATAATAGGGATTGGGCATATTGCGTTCTCAGTGTCAATTGCTAGATATGCTTTGATTTTGAGGTCCATGATAATTGCTCATATTTGATACGGGGCTTTAACAGTTGCTTTCTCTTGATAACTGCGTCGAAAACCTATTAGATGGCTTTCTGCAGATCTCATGTTTTCTTTATTTTTGTAGCTAGCTTTTGATTGGGGTTCTTGCACCGCAAGCCTCGCAAACAAGGAATTGCAGGCGCTTTATTTTTTCTATCTGAGTATCTGGAAGACCGCATACTGAACAGAGTATTCTCTCAGACATGTACCTGTTTAGAAGAACTTCAAATGAATGTTTATCCTTCCTTCCAATGAATATTGCACGTTCTCCATCCAAAGATGCGGCTGTTGCTAATTCCTTTGCCAAGTACATTAATATTATAGACGCGTCGCGTCTCATTATTCTTGAATACTCCATAAAATTCTTAAAAATAGTCTTCTTGCCTTGCCAGTATATCAATGGTCCTGGAAGTTCAATTCTTTGAGTAGGTCCTTTGATTCCTGTGGCTTCTAAGTCATCTCTTAATCTTTTCAAAAGGTCTTTGTAATCTAGACTCATTTCTTGTTCCACCAAATCAACCCTATCTTTATTCTCGACTCTAAAAGGATTATGTCAATCCGGTACTGTTAAGTCTTTTGTGGTAGATTGATTTGTTTAAAAACTCATATTAAACTGATTAAATAAAACCAAAGAATTAGTAGACTTTAGTAAACCTTAAATGGGTTCATTGAATATATAATGATGACGTATATGTAAATGGAAAAATAATCGCACATTCTAAACTTCCAACATGTTTAAATCTACCAGAGTGCGGGTTTTATCGATATTTATGGGTGATGTTCTAATTGATAAGGATGAACTCACACGATGTAAAATTCATCCTACCATCATTCAAAAAATTGCGTTTAAAATGAACTCTAATCCATCTAATCGAGAAAAACCAAAAAACTCTACAAGGAAATGGCAGGAAGTCATAAAGCTTGATGATGTGCGATATGTAGTACTCCTTCGACCTGAAGGGGATAAGGATGTTATCATTGATGTGAGAAGGACACACTACCAAAAGAAGAATTTTTTTTAAATTAAGAAAATAATAAGAAATAAAAAATAGAAAATAAAAAGAGAATTGAGAAAAATGGGAGAGATGTGGATAGAAACCAAGACTGAAGTAAACACAATAGATTGGAGAGGAAACCCTATTTGCCTTACAGATGTTCCTGCGCTACAGAATACAAAGACAAAAAAGATTCGAGTGTATCCATCAGAAGTATCTAAAGCTGAGATAGCACAAATTGCGATAGAATATGACCTAACACCTAGAGATGTTCCATTAATACTAATGCTCTATGCGAAGCCAGGGATCTTCAAAGCAGGAGAAGTTAATTATAAATATCATATAAATAAAATGTTATTCTATCAATGGAAAGATTCTGGAAAAGAAGGATTAGGGGAAACTTTTCCTCATGATGAATTCGAACCTAAACGCCGAGGGCCTGTTCCTATGAATATCGATAATGATCTAAAACACTTGAAAGACCTAGGAATTATATCTACTTCATATAAAAGATGGGGCAAAGGCTCTAAAGATGAATCACTAACAATTGCGCTAACAAAAAATGGATTGATTCTAGCAGAGAAACTATGGTGTCAGGTTCCAGAACCATTGAGAGAAACAACACAGAGTGTAAAAGAGAAAATCTTTCCGCTATCACCAGATAGCGTCAAAGAATTAGTACACAAACAATATCCAGAGTATAGGCGTACATACATAGATGAAGATAGGGACTAAGGTTCCTCTCCCCAATATTTTTTTATACTTTCTGTGGTATCTTCATCCTATTTTGTCTAACCAACTTACAATAAACAGCTCAATAAAGCATCTTCTAGGTATACCACAAGATATATATAATAAGGTATCCTATAGGATACCTGTGGTATAGATGGGATGTAAATACTGTGGCATGGAAAATCTGCGAAAAGACGGATTTGTGGCTAACAAACAGGTCTACAAATGTAAAGACTGCGGACACCGCTTCTACGATAACCATAACTTCACAAAGATGAAGATAGATAAAAGCACCATAGTAACCGCATTAAACCTGTATTATGATGGACTTTCACTTAGAACTGCTCAGAGAAACCTAGAGCAAATATTCGGGGTAAAGGTTAGTCAAGTAACTATTCTGAATTGGGTTAAGAAATACTCCACTTTGGTAAAGGAGTTTGTAGAGACACTGACACCACAGACTTCAGGAAAGTGGCATGAAGACGAAACTATGATTAGATGTGAAGGTAGAGACACATGGTTTTGGGAGCTTGTGGATGAAGACACTAAATTCTTAGTGGCGTCTCACATCTCAGGATCAAGAAGCATGCAGGACACAATAGCTATATTCCAAAAGGCATACGACCAGAGCAAAGTCAGGCCTCAAGCCGTATTCGTAGATGGTAGCCATGTCTACAAATCAGCTTTTAACAAAGTCTTCTACTCAAGATATAAGGTTCAGCGTGTCGAGCTAGTGCAGAGAGTAGGCATACGAGCTAGAGAAACCAACAACTGCGTTGAAAGACTACATGGCACATTAAAGGATAGATTGAGACCAATGAGAGGTTTAAAATCATTCGACTCTACTAAGACACTCTTAGAAGGATACGCAATCCACTACAACTATGTAAGACCGCATCAGAGCCTTAAGGGGAAAACACCAGCTCAAGAAGCAGGAATACAAACACCAGCTAACTGGAGATCCCTAATAGAAACAGCCACACAATACGAAGCCAAAGGAGTACAAGCGAATCCCCAGAGAAATCCAATCCCACTTATGCAGGTGGTTCAATGAGAAAAATACTTGTCTCACTACCCGAAGAAATAATTACTCTCATAGAAAACGACTTGAAAGGCAAACTAGGCGAAGGACACTCAGACATATCACGCACCATAATATTAAACTGGCTAGGCGAAAAAGGCTACCTCTCAAAAGGTGGAAAACATGACAAAGAATGAAAAAGTCAAGCGTGACCTAGCGGAAGAGGTTGATCTACTTGATACTATGCTTACTAGCCTAGTTGATGTATTGGAGGAGAAGGGAATCCTTACACATGAAGAGTGGGAGAAACGTATTAAAGAGAGAGTAACCCCGTAAAATTATAGTTTGGAGGGGCAGTGGGTAAGACTCACGCTTACAGGTTTATACCCTCACAATAGGTTAGGAGCCTAATGCGTCGCACGGAGCGTGTTTGGGCGTCACCCCACTACCTTCTCTCCCTTTTCTAGTTACTCTTTCTGGATTACATTATTTAGAAAAAAAGGGGATAAGAGAGCTAATTATCTACACCGAAATAGGCGTCAACCATCTTCTTAGCTCTCTTCCATGTTTCTTGGATGTTGTCTTTGGGTAGAATTAGCTTAAGTGTGCCTCCTTCTAATGAGATGACCTCTGTAATTACTGTGGATGATATAGGGATAGTTACCCCCGCACTTTGTACTTCAGTTTTTACTTCAGTTTTTGTTTCATTCATATCTGGCTTTTCTCCTTGTTTAGGTACTTTAATATCTTTAATATCCTCTAAATAAGTCTTTTTGACTATTTCAGCCTTATTTTGAGCCTCATCTGGTGTAATACCACAAATTTGCCGTATTTCTACCCAGAAATCACTAGTTGGTAATTGCTTATCAATTTTAGTGAATTTATCGTAAATTTCTCGCCATAATGGTATACTAGTTAGTGCTTCTATCAAGCCTTCATTAAGTTCATCAATATTATTTGGTAATGCTATCTTTCGTCCCGTTTCTGTGACTTGAACCTTTCCCCTTCCATCTATTAAGTGGTATGCTTTCATGTTAGTAATCTTCTGAGTGAAGGCACCACTTTTGGCAGATTTATGGCCCATAATAGAAGCAAGAGTGTCAAAGTCAACATCTCGTGATTCGAATTTATTATACATGGTTTTCAAATCTTGTATTAACGCAGGTAGTCTGTATACATCAGGAATTGCATAAGTGCCGATTTTCAACTATTCACCTCCTATTTTACCCACACTCTAGTATATTGATAGGTGGTTAATAAGACTTACTAATTTACCGATATAATACCTAATTTACCTGTATTGACCTATGGGATAAAAAACTTATCCCACCACAAAAGACTTAACAGTACCTGTCAATCCAATCTCATAATTGTATAGAGAGAGAAGATGGATACAATAATAGAAAGGTTGTAATATTCAAAAGAGTTACTGATAAAGTATGGCGAGTAAGGACTGTATTTTTTGCAGAATAATTCGAAATGAACTTTCAGGTCATAAAGTATTTGAAGATAGTGATTTTCTTGCAATCTTGGATAAATACCCTGTTAATTTCGGACATACATTGATCATTCCAAAAGTGCATGTTGAAAAAATAGAGTATTTAGATCCAGCGTCTGTGCAAAGCCTTTTTGCTTTAGTTCATCGTCTAGTCAAGCCTGTTCAATTATCAGTAGGCGCACCAGCATGCACAATCAGTATCAATAATGGGCCGGAGGCTGGTCAAGTTATTCCGCATGTTCACGTTCATATTGTTCCGCGATTCAAAAGAGATGAAGATGCAAGTATTCATTCTGGATCAAGAAGACACTTGGAGTTGGATGGATCTAAAATGTCTGAAATTGCCAAAAGGATTCATTCAGAGATTGTAATTTTAGCCGGCGCTTCTCAAAAATGATAATTTTACAATCTTATTCTAATGCTTTCTTCGAGCATTTCTTTAATGTTTGACTCCATCTTGTCAAGTCTTGCTCTAAAATATTCAGTTTTCTCCTTTATTTCTAATGTTGTCTTTTCTAACAATGCATTTTGATCTTTCTTTGCTTTGTTTTTCTCTTGAAGCTCAGTACTTAGTATTTCAAATTCTTTGATTGATGATTTCTCAATAATATCAGTATTCTCTTGAATTCTCTTTGATATTTCATTGATTATGTTTTGGGTATGTTTCAAAGTCCCGGTTATGTTGTTTATATTATTGACAACTTTCTCTGTGTTTTTCAGAACTAGTTTCCCCTCATTTGCTTTCTTTTTTATATCTTCAAGGATACTTAATATGAGAAGATTATGATCATTAACAATTCCTGATGATGGTGAATCTAAATAATATTTCAGAATACTGTTTTCATCTTTACCAAGACTTGCCACGTAAAGATATCTTTCAAGAGGTTTAGCTATACCTGAGAACATAATGTCAAAATCGGTTTTTTCTTTCGCAAGTGATTTGTTTAGTTCTTTTATCTTATTTGAAATTACTAGTGCTGCTTGATGTTCTTTTTGGTCTTCTATATGCTTCATTTTTTTCATTGTTTCAATTTCTTTCTTTTCTGATTCCAAAATCTCATTTTTGATTTTCTCAACCAAGTATTCTAATTTCTTTATTTCTGAATACAAGTCAAAAATGTGGTTTGAATCGGAACTTATTTCTTGAGTGTTATTATATTTCGTATTGTAGTTTTCAAGTATTTTATTCAGATTCTTAATATCTGCCTGTAGAGTTTTTAGTTTTGGCAAGAGTTGTCTTGTGTCTTTTCTCAAGATTGTGAAGATTACTCGTCCATGTGTTCTTAGGGTATTGTCAATTTGAGTTAGCGTTTGAGAAATCATAATACTGAAACTTCTGATATTCTCGAAATTATTGGATTGTGGATATTCAAGTTTAGAAAGGGTGCTTATCATTTTGTTTGCGACAGCGTCTCTAGAAGTCCGAACGGTTTTCAGGAGAGTTTCGTCTAGTTCTCCAACTTTAACTTCCATGCCTAAAAACGATTTTGCAGCTTCTAACACTGCTGTGCAATCTTTCTTTATTTCGTCTATTTCTTTACTGCTGCTGGAATAGAATTCTTTGAATTGATCAGTTGTTCTTGAATCAATCCACTTTCTTAAGTCGTCAATTGGTATTTCAATAACTTTATCCTTTTTCCTCACATTTTTTGTGAAGATGTCAATAAAACCTGGCATGTCAATACTCATTCAATTTGTTTAGATATTTATGGCTCTATCTCGTTTTGCCATCGTTTGAATAGATTATGCTTTATGTCAAGTTGATCTAGAACCTTACCTACTATGTGGTTACTCAAATCGTTTATTGACTTTGGCTTATGATAGAAAGCTGGCATTGCAGGAAGTATAACAACTCCAAGCCTTGATAAAGTAAGCATATTCTTAAGATGTATTGCGCTCAAAGGTGTTTCGCGAGGAACAAGAATTAGTTTTCTTTTTTCTTTGAGGGCTACGTCAGCAACTCTTGTTAGTAGTGTTGATGAATATCCAGAGGCGATTCCGGCTATGGTTTTCATACTGCAGGGAATTATTATCATCGCGTCAAACTTAAAAGATCCACTGGAGACATCAGACGCTAAATCGTTATCATCGTAGACGTGTGATGCTAATGTCTTCACATAATCAACACTTAACCCTGTCTCGTGTCTAATAATTTCAGCTCCCCAGTTCGTCACAATAAGGTGGGTTTCGATTTTCTTATTTTTCAAAACTTCCAAGAGTCTTGTTCCGTAAAGTGCGCCAGAAGCTCCCGATATTCCTATTACTAATCGCATTTTCAAATTACATCATCCATTTACAGTGGTTTTCAAGATATCTTCACAGAAAGATGTAATCATCTCATAATACTCCTTGTTGCCTATCGTTCCACGTTTAACCAATAATTTAGATATTACTATTGCGCCTTTCTTATCTAGCTTCTCAACTAGTTGTAATAGGAAATTCCTTTCTCCAAAACCACCATATGTTAAATAAACTCCAAACATATGCGAATTTATCTCTTCCAATGTATTGATGTATTCATTTACTGGTGGACAACTTAACCCCCACTTGGGAGAGCCTAATATTACCATGTCATATTTTGATATGTCATGAGAGATAGCGCTGATCTTAACTTTTGAATTTCGCATAAATGAGTATAGTAACCATCTAAAATAACTTCTTTGCTTTACCGGCTTTATTTCAGATACTGTGACTTGGTTTTCTTTAGAGAGAATTCTTGAAATATCCTCAGCAACTTTTGCTGTATTTCCGGTAAATGAATAATACACAATCAAAATCCGCAGGTTTCTCAATTATCTATATCATTAAAAGCATCAATATCCTAACAATAAAATGTTAGCTCACATTATTCTTTTAGAAACTAATATTATATAGACTTGTAAATTCTAAAATAATCATGCAAAGGATTTTCAAATATGGTTTAGCTGTGATTAGATCAAATAAACTTCTTGTGGTTCGCAAAACGAATACAGACCGGTATTTGCTACCCGGTGGTAAACCGAAAGAAGGCGAAACTGCTGAAGAATGTTTAGCTAGAGAAATTAAGGAGGAGCTCAATGCTAATTTGAATCTTGACTCAATTAGATCGTATGGGCTTATTGAGGATAATGCGGCCAACGAGCCCAATACAATAATACAGGTATCGCTCTATTTAGGCGATATAGACGGCCGTATTACCTCTTCATCTGAAATATCTGATATCGCATGGGTTGGGCGAACCACCAATCTTTTACTAGCACCCAGTATTCAAAACAAGATACTTCCAGATTTAATAAATAACAATATAATAACATAATAATGCAATTAAAAGAATTGATTGTTGATTGAACGTTGAGTTAATTGCGCCAGCTGGCAGTTTCGATTCTTTGAAAGCAGCTGTAAGCAACGGTGCAAATGCAGTATACTTGGGTGGAAAAAGATTCAATGCTAGGCTATATGCAGAGAACTTTAGCGATGAAGAGCTAAGTCGAGCTATTAGATATTCCCATGATAGAAACGTCAAGGTGTATGTTACAGTTAACACTCTTGTAGCCGATAAGGATCTATGTGACCTAGATGACTACCTGTGTCTGCTAAACAGTATCGAGGCAGACGCGGTGATTATTCAAGACATTGGAGCTTTGAAGATGTGTAAAGATCTCTATCCAAAGTTAAAGATTCATGTCAGCACGCAATCTACAGTTCATAATTCTTCAGGTGTGAATTTCTTCTCTAACATTGGTGCTAAAAGAGTAACTTTGGCAAGAGAACTCTCTCTTGATGAAATATCAGCAATCAAGAAAGAATCTAGCAGTGAAATTGAGGTCTTTGTACATGGTGCATTATGCTTTTCATATTCAGGGCAGTGTCTGATGAGCAGCTTCTTCGGGGGGCGAAGCGCTAATCGAGGCCAGTGCGCATCCCCATGTAGGCTACCTTACAGTATTGTTGACAGAAACGGCACTATCATACCTGCTAAAGGCAGCCATCTACTTTCGATGAAGGACCTGAATCTTTCTGAAGATATTCAAAGCCTAGTATCGGCTGGAGTGGACGCGTTTAAAATAGAGGGCCGAATGAAGAATCCAGAATATGTCGCTATAGTAACAAAAATCTACAGGACTTTGATTGATGAGAAAAGATATCCAAATGAATCTGAGAAGCGGGATTTAGAGGCGATATTCAACCGAGGATTTACGAAAGGATACATTCACGGGAATCCAGGTTTTGAAGCAATAAGCTACGAGCGACCCGATAATAGCGGAGTGGAAATTGGGATAGTTACCCGTTATGACTATTCATCAAGTATGGCTTCTCTTCGTCTGTCAAGAAGCATACATCTTGGAGACGGTCTTGAATTCGAAACTGATTTAGGGCGTGAAGGCCTATCTCTAAAGAAACTACTTGTCGATGGTAAAGAATTAAACAAAGCTAATGAAAACAGTGAAGTAGACATACCTCTCACCTTTACGCCTGTAGTTAATTCAAAAGTTCTGAAAACAAAAGATATTTCCCTTTATGGTAGGGCAAGATTATCTATTGAGAATATTGAAGATCTCAAATACATCAATCCTACTGTGCTCTCATGTGTTAACAGAAAAGGAGTTAAAGGATATGAGCGGTTATCAAATCTTCTAGTCGTAAATAGGGGAAAGAAACTAAGACATAGAAAAATATGTGCTGAAGTTAGTTCAATAAGCGCTCTTGAAGACGCTATTCTCGAGAACGTTGACGAAGTGTATTTTGGCGGCGCTCCAATATCTGGAAGAAGACTTAGCCTGAAGGATATTGAGGAAGCGATAATTATTGCAAAAGAACGTGAAACACCTCTTACTGTAGTCTTACCTCGAATAATGCCTGATAATGAACATATTAAGAATCATCTGCATAACTTGGCAAGAATTGGTGCCGAGTCTGTTCTTGTTGGAAATATCGGGCTTATCGAACAGGCAAAAAATCACGGGCTTGTACCATATTTGGATTCGCCAATCAATGTGTTTAACAGAATTACGCGTAATGTTCTTTTTGACTATGTTTCTCGAATAACGTTATCGCAGGAGCTTCATCTTTCGCAGATAGCGCGTTTAGCTGGAGGTGCTATATACGAGACAGAGGTGGTAGTGCATGGACCTATTTCAGTGATGGTATCAGAAATATGTCCTCTATCTAATTTGCTGAGCAACGGCGATAAAACTCTATGCAGAAAAACATGTTATGAAAATGAGTTCTTCTTGAAAGATAGGAAAGGAGCAATGCTTCCGATAAAGTGTGATGAATACTCAAAATCTCACGTACTTTATTCTAAAGATATTTGTTTACTTGGCTATATTCCTGAATTGAAAGCTGCTGGTGTTGATGTTTTCAGGATTAGATGCCATAATGACCATGAGATTGTTCGAGAATTAATCAGGTTCTACAGAAGAGCGCTTTCTATCGATAGGAGCAGAAAAGAGGATCAACTTGAGTTAATCAATATGAAAAATATTATTCAGCAGAAGACTGGTATGAATTACAGTAAGGGTCGGCTAATTGGGGTTGAATAGAATTAGACTGTTACTTTTGATGTATTATCTTGAGCGTAAAGTATAAGGGCCTTAATAACAAATGGGTCAGCATGTGTCAATGTGCTGAAGTGAACCTTGTTGACGTACTTTATCACGTGGGTAAAGGAAACAAATTGATACCTTATCATAAAAACTGTGGTGACGATCTCTCGGAAACACAGCAAGGTCAAATTAAATTGCTAAGGATAGAGAAGTGGAATAAGAAGGAAGAATAATTATCTTAAGATTGATGTACTAGTTATTAATTCTTATTTTCTATTAAAGCGCGTTTCCTTCGCAATGAACTTCCCCTATGAATCTACGTAGATGATTTACACATACAAAGCATTGCAGAAAGGGAATTTCACTTTTCAGAACCGGGCAATCTACAGCTTCAAACTTCATAGCTTTAATCTTCTTTGGCCCTAAAACGCCTTTTAGACTAGCTTGAATTTCTTTCTTGATTTTGAAAGGTTCTGGTTTCAGATTTATTTTTACTGTGAATCTTGGTTCCAATTATATCACTGTTGCGACGAATGACCTGTCTGAGTGCTGGTTTCATATGTGACGATTTAAAGGTTCTTATAGTGAAGGCTTCGGCAAATCATTATTTCCTACGGCTTCTGCTCGGTTGACACTAGCAATTTATTGTAAATATCTTCAGATACAGTGTTATTATGCATATTCTTAAATTTGATTGAGAAGATAATAATATTCGCTAAATGCGTGTTAGTGTAATCCAACTCAGTTGAAGCGTCATGACAAGCATCCATTACAAAGGTGTCTAATCATTTATGGGACTAATCAAATAAGGTGGAAAACCTGATAAGCATCCATAAAAGTTCTTGCTACGTGGATAAATGCACAATATAATTGTGCTTCAACACGAAGAGTGCGAGCATCTCGGCGTTTTCGCATATCTCTTAGCCCTGCACGGTGTAGTCTACAAATACGTGAAACTCCATGAAAGTGAAAGTATACCTGATTCAGGAAACTATTCAGGTATTATAATACTGAGTGGTCCGATGAGTGTATACGACGAAAAGGAGTACCCCTTCCTCAGACAGGAGGACTCCTTAATTAAATCCGAGCTAAAGCGTGGCACTCCTCTCCTTGGTATATGCCTAGGAGCCCAGCTGATCGCCAAAGCCGCAGGAGCCAAAGTTACGCACGGAAAACATAAAGAAATAGGTTGGCACCCGCTTCACTTAACAGCTGAAGGCATAATGGACAAAATATTTTACAGTTTGAATGAGCAGATGATTGTCTTTCAGTGGCACGGGGACACATTTGATATTCCTAAAGACGGTATTCGACTCGCATCTTCGGATATGTTCCCAAACCAGGCTTTTCTAATTGGGAATGCTGCCTATGCTCTTCAGTTTCACCTAGAGGTGTCGATCTCAATGATTGAGGATTGGATGAATAGATACCACGATGAGTTATCCTCACTTAAGGGGGAAATTGATGCTGGACGAATACTGAAGGATTCAAAAAAGTTGATCAAGCCTTTGAATCTAAATGCATCCTATCTCTGCGAAAATTTTATCGGGCTTCTCCGTTAACAAGTGCAATTAGCGATCATCAAATAGCGTCCACGCCAATAAATGTGGATTGTTCTCTTCGATATGCATAACTCTGGATTCTCAATGTCGATGTGCTCAATAGCTAACTGATGAGTCTTTTTTGTTGACTAATTTGCTTTCCAACTTTAGAATCAACTCATTTGGATTAGAGGTCAACCGGCTTAGTCCCATATTCTGTTTCCTTTCTTATTCTATATCGGATCAGCATTATGAGGTTGTAAGTGATGGTCTAGCTAGTCATAGAAATCATTCGTCTGCTCGACATCTGATAAATTGAGTCGAGGTTTATGAAGAATCCTTGTTTTGAACTTGATTGGAAGTAGGCCCAAAGGGATTCGAAGAGTTATTGGGGCCATAATAGGTTCCATGCTTTGTGGAATGATGGTCCGTGATATTCAAAATAAGGATAGCACTTTGTAACACCACAATCAAGCAAAGGAAGTAGTGACCTTAAATCTTCTTAAAATGGTTTACTCTGTTTTTCAACAATCAACTCCTAAGGTCACGATCAAAAAGTTTACGCACTATCACCCCGTTCGACCATTAAGCTTTTTCAAACAACACCATGCTATAGGTCTAGAAAATCAACTTAATGCTCTGCGACTTATGTTTTAACTAATACACATATAGATTGCCGTACGGTCTAGTTGATATCGGTACTAGTTTTTTGAATCCGCTAACCGGGATTTCATCTTTGCCATAGTTGAAACGCTTTGAGAAATCATCTACCAAATCTTGAATAATTTGATCATCATTCTTATCTAGTTCGCATACTTGAACTTCCTTTCCTACGCCTTTTACTTCTCCTCTCACGTATATTACTCCTCCATGCATTCCCGTCCCCACGTTGTCTGAAGAATAGGGTTTGCCATCGTTTTTCAACCCGAGCATTACGATTACTCCTCCAGCCAGGTATTCCCCCAGATAATCTTGAGTTGTTCCGCCGATTACTATAATCGGTTTAGAATCCTTATACTCTTTCATATGCACGCCTGTTCTATATCCTGTGCTACCTTTGATGAATATCTTGCCTCCTCGCGCAGCCATTCCAGTTATATCGCCTGCGTCACCTTGAATTGTGATATCTCCTCTGTTCATAGTATTTCCTAAACCGTCTTGTCCATTTCCATGGACAACTATTGAGGGGCCATCCATGAATGCGCCTAAATCGTTACCCGGTGTGCCGAAAACTTCAATATTAATGTCTCCTCGCAATCCTGATGCGATGTATCTTTGACCGGTAACATTTTTTATTGTAATAGTTTTTTCGTTATTGGCAATTGCTTCTAGTATCAACTCATTTATCCTATGCCCGTCAAGTCCTCTCGCATCTACAATACTTGTTTTGCACTGTGATGCTCGCGATTTGGGTGTTTCCATATCTTTACTCACCCGCCATTCTTATGCTTAGAATCTCAAGCTCACGCTCGTTCAGACCAACTCCCCTAAGATGGTTTCTGTTGCCACGAAGACTCTCAATTGAATTAATTCCCATTCCTCCAAGCATCTCTTTTATCTCTAAGCTCCACGATCTAACTAGATTTTCAACTCTTATTGACGCGTCCCTTGGGTTAATCCTCCTGCTGATAACAGGATTCATCGTCGTAAGGCCCCAAGCGCATTTTCCAGTGTAGCACTTCTGACATATCGTACATCCCATCGCGATTAAGGCTGCTGTGGATATGTAGCATGCGTCCGCTCCAAGCGCGATGGCTTTCACCACGTCACTGCTGCTTCTTACTCCTCCAGCTGCGATTAATGAAACCCTGTGCCTCAAACCTTCTTTAGTAAGGCGATTGTCAACGCTAGATATTGCCATTTCAATTGGTATTCCAACGTTATCCCTTATCACCTGAGGCGCAGCGCCAGTGGAACCCTTCATCCCATCAATTGCAATTACGTCTGCGCCAGCTCTAACTATTCCAGTAGCTATCGCCGCTGAGTTATGCACAGCCGCAATCTTTACTATTATTGGCTTGGTGAAGTTAGTCACCTCCTTTAGTAGACTTATCAGCTGAGCCAAGTCTTCTATTGAATATATGTCGTGGTGCGGCGCAGGTGAAATCGCATCAGTTCCAACAGGTATCATTCTAGTCTCTGAAACCTCCTCAGTAACTTTAGATCCTGGCACATGTCCCCCAATCCCTGGCTTTGCACCCTGACCAATTTTTATTTCAATGGCAGCGCCCGAATCTAGGTATTCTTTGTCAACCCCGTATCTTCCTGAAGCTACTTGTAGGATGAGGTGCTCTGAATACTTTCTCAACTTTGGGTGTAATCCCCCCTCGCCTACGTTGAAGTAAGTACCAGTCAAAATAGCTGCTAATACCATGGCCTCCTGAACATTTAGATTAACAGCTCCAAACGACATTGCTGAAAACATCAATGGCACTTCAAGCTGAATCTGAGGAGCTAACCTCACCTCTGTTTCTATCTGTTCATTATTAGATGAGATTCTCAACCTGTCTTGTTTAGATCCTATATACGTACGCAGCTCCATCGGTTCTCTAATAGGGTCAATTGAAGGATTAGTGACTTGACTAGCGTTTAGCAGTAGGTTATCCCAATAGGTATACCCAGGCTTGTCGCAACCCATCCCCACAAGAATTATTCCTCCAACCTCTGATTGGCGCATGACGCTTCTAACACTTTGCTTTGTCCATGATTCGTTGTACTTGTGTTCTACTGGTGTAGGAATCACCGTGATGGATTTCTTATGACAGAAAACCATGCACCTGTGGCAGTTAACGCATTTCTGGTTATCTATCTCAATTTTGTTGCTAATTTCATTATGGGTGAATGTGTCAAAGGTGCATTGAGTAACGCATCCTTTGCATACGTCACATGTCCCGAAATCTATGTTTACCTTGTACTCAGGTAGCAAGTAGCTTCTCAATAATTATCTCCCCGTTTGATACATCGTTTGATTCAGCATAGTTACTGCATCGTGCCATAACAGGCTCTCCACCTCTCAAATGCCTAATTTCATCCAAGTCTTTACAGATGCTTCTGATTGCTGACTCTTCAGAAGACATGAATGTTAAATCGCCTTTCCTAGCTGTGACAAATGGTCTAAGTTTTATCCTATCTGTTAGTCCGACCATTAGCCCATGTTTAGCAAATATTATTGAGAAAGGGCCATTCATTAGTAGGCCACCGTATGTCATTCTCAACAATCGCAATAGGTATTTCTCACGCGGAGGCAGTGGATCTATGTCTTTCCATAGAGGCGGTGAAAATATCTTGGAAACAATATCTATCGGCAACTTTTGCTTCCTGACTAGTAGATCAAGTGCAAGTGAAAATACTTCTGTGTCTGTTTGAAATACACATTTGTATCCTTGCATTTCTAGGAAACGTCTATTTGTTCCATATGAAGAAATCTCTCCATTATGGACAACTGAGAAATCTAGCAGTGAAAAAGGGTGTGCTCCACCCCACCATCCAGGTGAATTAGTTGGAAATCTACCATGTGCCAACCACATGTAGCCTCTGTATTCCTTTAGGCGGAATACGTTTGCTATTTCTAGAGGCCAACCAACGCCTTTAAAAACCCCCATGTTTTTACCACTGGAGAACACGTAGGCTCCTTTGTTGGAAATGTTAATTTCCAAACATTTCTTCACAATGTAATCTTCTTCTTTAGCGATATTATTATCCTCTTGAACAACATCTACAAAGTAGCGGTGCATAATCGGTACTTTGTTTTTGATATTACTGCTGTCTGTAGGTATTTCTTCGTCATGTTTTATATCAAAGTTTAATCTCATGAATTTGTTTCCCCAATCTAAAGCATCTCTATCCTCATACATTATGTGAAAAGCATAGTTTTCTCTGAACTTGGGGTAAATGCCATAAATGGCGAAACCTGAGCCCAACCCATTGGTTCTCTCATTCATGTTTGTCAGAGCATCTATCATGTCTCTTCCGTTTACTTTATTGCCATTTTGACTGATTATTCCAAAGATTGAACATGCATCAATGACTTTGTCATCGCCGTACGGATTATTACGAAACTTCGCACCTAATAGTCGTGGCGTGGTAGTCTCGTCATTAACTGTTCTCATTTTATTGTCATTTCAAAGACAGTACTTGACCGTATATACTTTGCTAGGGGTATTGGTCATATCTATGACTTAGTGATTCTTATGTCATGACACTAATTAGATTAATGTGACGCAAATGTGGCACAATTACATTAAAATATACCCATTTAGGCAGTCGTCATTTGAACTCGCTAATCATCTTTCATCTAGATACTCAATTCTAAACTTCTATTGACCGTGTTGAGATGCTTAGCTTTGAAGATAGTTATTTTTGCTCATAGAGATTCTAAGTATCTCTTTAGCTCCCAGTCTGTGACTTGTATTCTGTACTCGTCCCATTCGGCTTTCTTTGCACTCAAGTACTCGTCGTACGTATGTTTTCCAAGTGTTTC
>Ga0214473_10000993_pt1 | contig 38624 bp, 32 predicted proteins | sample RVTome_7_FD_203509 | JGI IMG/M metagenome (GOLD analysis project Ga0214473, IMG submission 203509) | Soil microbial communities from uranium-contaminated site in the Upper Colorado River Basin, Wyoming, United States - RVT98D197 | ecosystem: Environmental > Terrestrial > Soil > Contaminated >...
CGCTCGTTTTTGACTCAATGCAAAGACAATATCGAAGCTTGGAATGGCCTCTTTGATTTTTGCCCAATGCTCGGATTTGATGACGCTCTCAAAAGACGGGATGCCGGTTATCGTCCTATTCCAGGCCTCAAAGGTAATGCCTATATCCTCTTCGGTCGGCATGACTCCCTCTTCAAACTCAAATTCTCCGCCCTGCCACGAGAGTATGTCCAAAAAAGCATCCCAAATTTGTTCTTTAATAAATGACTCAAGAGCTTCTTTCTGAATCAGGCCCATCTCAACAAGTATCCGCCCCAGTCTCTGATTCGGACCTTTTTCTTTTTGAGCATCCAATGCCTTTGCCAGGTCTTCCTTGCTCATTAAATCGGCCTCAACCAGTCTCTGGCCGATCGGTTTGCGATAGCGCGAGGAAGTGGCAAAAGAGCCTTCGCCGTTCCTAAAGTAGATACGACCTTGCCCTTCGCTCTCAATTTTCAGTACCCCGGTTTTGTGACTGATTGATAGGAATTGAAATATTTCCGCGATGCTAAATTCTTCGAGGTTTCCTTTAAGAGACATTTTGAGAAGTCCTCCTCAAGACCCTTGTAGAGCTTCCGGGATTAAAACTATTGGTTGTATTATCGGTTCCGCGCAATCGAACTTTAGTAAAAGAAAAAAGAACCCAACAAACCAGTTCTTCTTTTCGGAGTGATTGACTTCCCTGCTGCTTATCACCCGGCTGCAAAGAAACGGGCCCGGTGTTTTCGCGTCTTGGTCCCTAACTGAGCTTGACCAAAGCAACACCGAGCCCTAATAGAATTATAACAACTGACTCGCCAAAGTACATAACTAGAGCTGCTCGATTTTTGACGGCGACCTTATCAATTTTGCTCTTATCCGCAAAGCCGCTTGTGAAAGGATTCGAGGAGCACAAGAACCAAGTCCGGTGTTTTTTCAATCCTGTCGCGTTTCGACGAAGATCGGGCTTTCAGTCAAGGTAATCTCGCTTGCATCCTTTTCTTCTTTGTTTCCGTTCATATCGGTAACACTCACTTTGCCCGTGATCTCAGCAGGAAGGCTTGTGCCGCCCCAAAGTGCATAGATTATTCTCCCGTCAACCGTGAACTTGTAATGGCCGACTGTGATCTTTCGGTTGGCTCCTGCCTCCGTAGTATTGATCTCCTCAGCGATTTTTTCCGCGGTGAACGGTTTGTCCAACGTTTCAAAGATCACTTTGTGGACATGAAAAAGAGGTTGCTGTTCACCCACCTCTGAGATGAGGGTGGAAAGATCTGAAAACCCGGGGCCGCCTTCCCCTTCGGCGGGAAGTCCTTGATCCGGCAGCTTAAGATTAACGTAGAAGAGCTTGTCAACACCGTTTGCCAGAGCATAAATGTAACTTCGTGCGAGGCTATCCGCATACTGCTCCTCCGTCTGCTTGTCGCGCCTGTCCTCAATCTGAACTTCGGTTACCCAAATTGGCTTATCAATATTGTTCTTAGCCAGGAAGTCCTTGAATTCAGGAATATTTAGCGGTTCGCCGTGCCCGATCGAGTGGATGTTGGCGATATCAAAGTATTTACCTCCGCCGAGGTCAAAAACTCCCTGCCAATATTCGGTCATGAAGTCCTGCATGCCTGCCATTCCACCGTTTAGGACCTTGGCCTTCGGGTCGGCGCTTTTCACGGCTTCATAGGTCTTCTTCAGGATTTCGAAGTAGTCTTCGGGAGGGCCTTGAAAGAAGGTGAGAGGAGGATTTTGCATCTCCGGCTCGTTGGCCACTTCCCAATATCTGATCGGGTATTTCAAATCAGGCATATCGTCCCGGCCGTCGCCGTCATAGCGTTCAACAAGTCTTTTTACGAACTTGCTGTAGGCCTCTAGGTCGTTTGGTTTTGCGCGCGTTCTTCCACCTCTTAGGTCCGGCGATTGGACTTCAGGGAATTTCCCTTCATTGGCCTCTTGGTCCCAGGCTGCAAAAGGCTGGATGTTTGCCAGGATGTTAAAATCATTTTCTTGGGCCGCTCTCACATAGTCATCTGGCTCAGTGAAGTCAAACTCCCCGGGACTCCGCTCAATTTGTCCCCAGCCAAACAATTCGAAGAATGGACGATCCCAATTTCCGCCCGCTTGTCTGGCGCTGTCAAAATCAAGGGTAGCGGGCATAAATCCGAAATGCGATGATTCTTGCTTCATTTCTTTGGCCGTCGTCTTCGAAGTTTTCTTCAGATTATTAGACACTTTTTTTGTGTCCGTCTTTTTCGAGCAAGCAGCGGAAACCATAATTATCCCCAAAACTAGAGCTAGAACTAATAATCTCTTCATCTTCCCCTCCCAGTAACTTGTCTTTACCGTATCTCTCGGACGGATAGTGAAACTCATCAGCATTTTGAATTATCTCTTTTCTTCTTAAGCCGGCGGCGTAGGAAGCAATCCCCATGCTGATCTTGAGTTTCTCAGTTCTGTCTTTGGCGGCAATTCTATCTGCTGCCCTTGTAATGGCGGTCGGATGTTGTCTGCTTCTCCAGGTATTTTGTTTTTCCTGCCGGGAATTTGCGAGCCTGGAGATTAAAGAGTTTTGCGAGATGTGTTGAAAAAATCGGCAATAGCTGATAATAATATAGTGGATATCATTTCAGAACTTCTAAACTACATAACTTCTAAACTATACAGAGATTGTTCTTAGCACATTGATATCCAGCGTTCTTTGACAGCTAACCGTCTTCGATCGCATGTTTCCATCTGCTCCCAAGAGATATGCTTATCCAGAAGCTTGTACGCCTGAGCGCACTCGACAAATCAACGCTTCTAGATTCGCGCATGATGCATACAACATTCTTAAACATCCTTTGCGCCTAGGAAAGGAGGCATGTCGCCCGGTCAGCAACACAACAAATAGATAGATAATTCCTTATGCACTAACCCAATCAACAATTTCGGCACAACTATTTTCGAAAGACTAATGGCGAAAGGAGTAGAAAAATGAAGTGGACGATTACAAAAAGACTACAAGCCGGCTTTGGCTTGGTTGTTTTTCTACAAATCCTGTTCTTTTCTATCATAACCAGCAGACCAGACTCAACGAACCTACTAGTAGCGTCAACCGCTATTGTGTCAATTTTATCAAGCTCGGCAATTGCCATTTATATAACCCGCCAGATAACACAGCCGATCAGCCCTCTGCTCGCGGCGGCTCATAAAATCTCCGCCGGAGACATCTACTATAACATCGACTACCATTCCAGCGAAGAGTTCGGCCTGCTGGCTGATGCTATCAGAGTTCTCCAGGATAACGCCAAAAAAACCGAATTTGAGACACAAAACATACTGAAATCAATCGGTACCCCTATCTTTGTGACCGATACAGACTTAAAGATCACTTTTATCAATGACCCCGCGCTTAGCGCAACCGGCTATGCGCGTGACGAAGTTGTGGGCAAGATGACCTGCGCCGATCTGTCAAAAACACCTCTATGCAGCACCGAAAACTGCACAATCAAAAACTGTCTCCGCACCAGGGACACCATCCTCGCTGAAACAGAACTAACGACTCGCGATGGACAACAAGTACCTATCGTAGCAGCCTGTTCAGCCCTTTTTGATCTGGATGGTAACCCCTCGGGCGGAATAGAAGTCATCATGGACCGAACAGAAGCAGCTAATCTTCTCAAAAGCACTGAGGAAGAACGCGAACAACTTGCTTTTGGCGTGAACGTTATCTCTGAAGTGATGCAAGCGGCCGCCCGTAACGATTTCACCAGGCGCGTGGAGACCGATCTGCATAGCGAACTCGCCCTTCTAAAGGAAAGTGTCAACACATCCATGAAAAGTTTAGATCGAGCACTGGCACAAGTTGCAGTAGCCGCGAATGAAGTAACGTCTGCATCGGCCCACATTAACACCGGCAGTCAAGCCCTAGCTCAAGATGCTTCAGAACAGGCAAGCTCTTTGCAGGAGATATCTTCGTCCTTGCAAGAGGTGACCTCAACGGCCAATCAAAATGCAAACACCGCTAAAGAAGCAAAGAGCCTATCGGATACTGCACGACGAAGTGCCGCAGGCGGTATGGAATGCATGGACCGTATGTCGGAAGCAATCGAAAAGATCAAGTCCTCCTCAGATGAGACTTCAAAGATCATTAAGACAATTGATGAGATAGCTTTTCAGACAAACCTGGTTGCTTTGAACGCAACTGTTGAAGCAGCCAGAGCAGGTGATGCCGGAAAAGGTTTTGCAGTAGTTGCGGAAGACGTGAGGAACCTCGCTATGAGAGCAGCGGAAGCTGCCAAGGATACCGCAACTATGATTGAGGAATCCGTAAGAGGCTCCGAAGCAGGCGTAGCCATCAATCAAGAGGTTGTAAGGAACTTGCAAGAGATAAACACCCAGGTGAACAAGGCCGGCGAGATGATGGCCGAGATTTCAGCCGGCTCAGATCAGCAAAGCCAGGGAGTAGAACAGATCAACACAGCCATCGACCAGCTAAATCACGTAACCCAGCAGAATGTGTCCGGCTCGCAAGAATCAGCATCGGCCGCCCAGCAGATGACCAGCGAAGCAGAAGAGCTGAGGCGGATGATCGGCCAATTTCAACTGACCGGTGGCGGGACTCTCAGTGCCGAGGCAATGGCCGGCCGCCGGGCCGCCGCCCAAACCGGGCCGACGCAGACACCTAAGCAAAGTCGTAAGGAAAAGCGGCCAAAGGAGATCGAAAAAGTGCCGGCAGGTGCCGGAGCGACCCGCAAAGGCAGCGGACAGAGCAATCTCGGCGTTAGTCCTTAGAAAGTCATCCCCCTTGATCAGGATGAAACCAGGACTCCGGGAATTCCGGAAGTGTAGAGTTCGCAGATTCTGGCGGGATCACCCCGGAAAGCATGCCTTTTGTTATAGATTCGATCATCTCAAAATACTCTGGTACGCAAAAAGGGACCGTTGCGGTCCCTTTTTGGAACTGGTGAGCCGTGCAGGGATCGAACCTGCGACACCCGGATTAAAAGCTTGAGCTGGGGTTTTTATGCTCTTTTGGGGTCTTTCTTCATAGTGTGGCTTGTCAGGGAAAAGAGTAAACCAGTATATCTGTTGATTGGTCAGATTCCATGGTGTTTTGGCTCCTTTTGGTAGCAAAATGGTAGCACAAGCCAAAAGGAGAAGAGAGATGAGAGACATTTTGAAATATTTTCTGGTAACTGCAATTGTCGGATTGTTGGCAGTTGGTTTGTATCCCATCACGGAGAAACCAAAAGCTCAAGATTATTCAGATCCACAGATTCCGGTTGGTAAGTATGATGAACTAGCTTCAGTGGATATTGCGAGATCAGGCGATGATATTTGGGTAGTGGATCATCGATTGGGGCATTTGATCTTTGAGTTGAGCGGGAAGAAAAAAGCCGACGTCACAAGTGCCAAGGTGTATAGAGAGTTATTAAAAGAAGCATCCAGCAATGAGGTAAACCGCTCGCCGTCGAATAGTTATTTGTCAAAATAGGACCGGAAAAGGGCGGAGGTTACTTGTAACCTCCGCTTGGCTTTCTCCTACCTTTCCATGATTGCCCTATTCTTAACTATTGACACAGTTCCCAATAAACTCTTTCCTTCTTCGTGCTATCTACTAATAATTTCGCCTCGTCTACTCATTTCTATGTTCGACGAGCCATTCTTGGATTCTGTTTAAGTCGAACCTTAGATGGTTACCTAGTTTGTAGTGGGGAATTTCATTTCTATAAGTCCGGTCATAAATCCAGCTTTTGGGAACCCGCAAGAATTGCGAAAGCTCTTTAGTTGTTAGAAGCTTGGTGTCAGAATCAGTTTCATTTTTTTCTTCCGCTTCTAATGTTTCTTTTTCCCTCTCTCTTCTTCTTTCCATTTCCTGAAATGCTCTTCTTTCTTCCTCCACCTGATCTAGGACTTTCCGCAGTACTCCAATCCAATCCAATTCTGGAAACATAAGGTCCTTTTGTTGCATTTAGCTCTCCTCTGCTATCAAGGGCTTCCTCGCCTACTTGCGCCTTGAATTACACCATTGCCATGTTATGAATAATCCATGAATTGCAGCAAAGTACCTGGTTATCTACTTGTGCGCAGTCAAACTTGCGCCAAACTTGCGCCAAACTTGCGCTATTAGTCGGTCCTGCAACATATCATCTGCCCTCCGCAGGATACCACCGACCAGCACTAGTGCGCCCTGTCAGAACAATCCTGTTTTCCCTCTTCAATTCTTGAAGCATCTTCTGAACTGAGTCCCTAGACTCAGCCGGCAGAACTTGCAGCAGCTCGCTAAGTTTAGACCCTTGTTTTGCATTCTGTTGAATGTGTTTCAGCAATAGAGCCTTGTTTGTCTCACGATCCAGTCCGCGCCGGCGAGTATAGTAGCCTTTCTTACCTGCCATTTCGTAGAAGTGGCGCGAAAGGAGGTAGCGTGTTCCACGGCCTTTGCCTGTGCGCTCCACGGCGCCCATTTCAACCAACTCGCTAAGGACGGAACGGAGGTTCTCCTCAATATGCTGCCCAGAATGCACGCGATCTAGTGCGAGAAAGTGGTTGGTCCCAAAACTCTTGAGCCTTTCCTCTCCGAGTTTCTCCAGATACTTCAGGAACAACGGGTCCCGAACTTCTCCATGCAAAGTCAGTGCAACTTGGAAATCATCACTCCGGCTGTAGTCAGGCAGGGGTTTGCCTTGTTTGATGGACTCCTCGAACATGAGGTCCGCGCCCTGTCCCGACCGCTCCACCAAGCCACACTTGGAGAATGCTTCCGCCACCCTGCGGTTGCGCGGGCTCTGCGCCCACAGGATGTTGTCGGCACTAACCCCCGGCGGGAATCCGCCCGGGCTTACAACCTCGAGGCGGCGAGGATACTGGCGCACGAAGATTGATCCACCATGACGATAGTCGCGATGGCTCGCCGCATTGAGCAGTGCTTCGCGAACCACGGTCTCGTTAAACGTCGGTACATCCCAAACAAACAAGCCGTCACGATAGTGCTGCACATCGTTGCGCAAATTGATCACTTCCCACAGCCGGTCATAAGCAAGGAAGAATCCTTCACGCAGTTCCAATCGTTGCTGCGCAGGGCCAGCAACTTCGCTTGATCGGTATTCGAAGACGATCTCGCACTGAGCTAGGTGCTTGCCGAGTGCCTCGCGTGTTCCGAACAAAATCAGCGCTGCATACGTCAGCTGTCCCTCTACCATAAGCTCCGCATCCGAAAGGAGTTGTTCGACTGAAAGACGGGAGACCTTTTGACTCCCAGATTTCCGGGCCCAGCGTTCTTGGAAATCCTGAATCGCCGCCGCTGAAAGGTCCTCAAACACGGCCTGCTCACATATCTCTGCCGAGAAATCAGGACCTGCCTCATCGAAGATGCGTTTGAGCTGGTCAGGCAACATAGGCACGAGTGCGTCTCCGCTCCGCATCCAGTATGCGCCCTTGTAATGAATGGGCATGCCAATCGGTCGCGATGGTACATGGAAGATTAGAATCCGAAGACCATTGTGGTCTATCTCTTCGATTTCAATACGCAGATGAAGGCGTTCCGTCAGCCCTGCCTTGGTGCGTTCCAAGTTCTTGAAGGCCTGAGTGCCAACAACACGACGAGGGTATTTACGTAACACCCAGAATGAACTTACCGCCCTGCTCGTTAGCTAAGGCAACACAATACCTTGTCAACTCCTCGAAGTCATAACGATTCTTTGCCTCCTTGAACTCGAGGTGTTCACCTTCGCAATCCTGCAACCAACTATCAAACTGTTCTCGTGCCGTCTTCATGCTTGTCCCTCGAATAATAGAAGATCAATGCATTGTTATTTCGAGTTCTCGTCTTGCTTGCCCCTCAAAAAGCTCTTTGCAAAGTCGCAGCTATCCGTAATCTGCCTATAGAACTTGCACTTTGCATCTATCATGTCCCACAGCTTGTCCGACACTACATGGTCAAGAGTCACGATCTCAATATTTTTCCTGAGGCTATTTAAGCGAATAATTGATTTAACAAAACTATCGCTTCTCGCCGCTAGAGCCATATTAACCCGTCCGACAACAACCATCGAGCATCTTTTCCTATTTTTGAAGTTCTCTTTTCCCTGGATTTCTCCTCCTTCACCCCATTTACCAGTATTTTCCAAGGAGGAATTCTGCTCTAGCCTGTCGAATGACGAATCGATGGGAATCAGCTCAAGACAGCTAACTGTTCGTCTGAAAATGTGAATTTGGCTTCGCTAGCTGGTTGGATGCTTTGAAGGGGAAAACCCTATGGCCGACGCAATTCTGATAGTTGGAGATTGGGTCGTTGATGAATATTGGTTTCTCGTAAGACACTATTCTGACATTAGCTCTCACACCGGATTCATCCATTACCGACTTGCTTGTCAGCCCGAGGATGTCATCTTTGACCTGTGTGGCGCTGGTCACTTCGCACGTGTGCTGTATGAGCTCAAGGAAAGCGATGACTTGCATATAGTCGGGCTGGGCAAATGGCACAAGCTTGATGCAGATTTCGTCAAACACATATTGCATAGTCGGGCTGGCAAACGTGCTTGTGAGGCGACACAAGCAAGGTTCATACTTCAGTCTTGTCACTGTCAAGAGGGCTTCGAAGACTTACACTTAGTCACTCTTGATGGAGAAAGCAAGACTATTCGAGTAATACGTGAATATCACAAATATGGCAAAGGTCTACGTCAAATTAATCGCGTTGACTGGGAGCTTGAATCGACGAGCGATTTCAAATTCGACCTACGCCCCCTGGACAAGGAACCTCTATCTACTCTTAATGTCAAGTTCATAGTCGTGCAAGACCTAATGAAAGGCGTATTCGACCGCGATGGTAAGTTGATCACAGAGCTCGACAAGAGATTCCCCGAAGCCCGGTGGTTTGTGAGAAGCAAAAGAAAAAATGGAGTACCGCGTTGGCTGAAAAGCATTGCAAAAAAGCTGGAGTTATTAGTCATAGGTCCAGAAAACTTATCGCTTCTCGCTCCATGGGATAATTGGCTCTTCAATGACAGACTCACTCACCAAGCATTTCAGCAACTAAACAATCCACTGATGACTGAAGACAACGAACACCTCGAGGTAGATGTGGACAATGTTATGTTGCTATCAGATCGGTTTGAGATAGCCTGCCGACTTGGCGCCAAAGTGTTAACAGCATGCGTGCCCTCGCTGCCAAATGAAATCGAGCAATTAGGGTGGCCCGACGCGACTATTGCCTCCGTGGTTCACCAATGCTTCACAGAGCACCCCCAAAAGATCAGCATAGACGTTGTCGAAAGGGCACTTGGGCCAGCTTATAGACATCGCGGCATACTTGTGCCAGACACCTCTGAGCAGTCAGACCAAGCCCAACAACCTACCTCGGTTCCCTTTAAGTCAAAGTCCTTCAAATGGGTTGAGGAAAAAAGCATGTGGCGTCAAGCTACAAACAGGTATGGGATCATCGGGAGCGGCGAAAAATTGCAGTTAGATGTTTGGCGTGGGCTACCCCAGCTTCCCGGATATGTAAACTGCATACAGAAAAAACAAGAGGTCATAACACGAATAGGAAAATACCTCAGGGCCTTCAAGAAAAGCGGAACGCCTCCTGGCTCTTTGAGCATTATGCTTCAGGCAGATCCTGGTGCAGGCAAGACTTATCTGGCAAAGTGCTTGGCAGAGGCTTTTGATTTTGCTTTCATCCGATTTGAAGTGACGCAAATGCTTCATCGCGATGATCTCTTGGATCTCTTTGACTCGGTCGCGACCCTACAAGCAAATGAGAAGGAGAAAGATATCTTGGTCCTGGTCGATGAGATAAATGCCCTGCTGGATGGCGGCCATGCTTATGGCGCATTCCTGGCACCCTTGGAGGAAGGATTCTATGTGCGGCACGGAAATAGCTTTAACCTTCGGCCTTGCGTATGGCTTTTTGCCGGCACCAACTTGCAGGAGGACAAGACAAAAGCCGGAGAGAAACTAAGTGATTTCAAGTCAAGGATGACGCTCATAGAAAAGATAGATTATGCCTCGTTGAGAAACGATTGTCCCATCTTAAAGCGGCGAGCACTAGCAGCCGAAGCCAAGTTGGAGCAAGTCTATCTCGGTGCGACTATGATAAAGAACCGTTTTCCAGATGTCCGCAAAGTCAGTGAAGAAGTACTTGCGCAATTCCACAACCTTGATCCAGCAAAAGCCCCTGCGCGAACCATTCGAAGACTTGTAGCATCGTTGAAAAACGTCCAGTATGGCAAAGTAACTAGGGACAATTGTAGTGATTGGGGCGTTGCATGGAAAGTAGGACTTGGAAGTGAAACTCCCGTGAAGCTCATATTTGAATAGTCGCAATTTTGTCACTGTCGTCAATCCTCATTCAATTGTCAAGGTGCAAATCCGCTCGTTTCATGTTAGAAATTTGTTAGAAGTCGGTTTCTTTTCGCTGTTCAAACAACTTGTTTTTGGCCAGTATCTGCCACTACAGCAGCAGGTTATTTGCTCCTTTTGACTGCTTCCGAGTTGGGCTTCGTCCGTTTTGGCCATGTTGCTCATCTGCGCGCCCTAGTGGAACTTCTCACTAACTGCGAGTCAAAAGGCTTGAATTCAAATGGGGTCATTATTACACCGTCAGTGACGCTTCGTTCAAACCTCTTTCATTGCTTTCAAGCCACTGTTGGATCTTCTCAAGATCAAATCTAAGAAGCCAGCCTAGCTTATAATGGGGAATCTCATTGCGATAAGTTCGGTCATATATCCAGCTTTTCGGGACGTCCAGAATCTTCGCAAGCTCCCCGACCGTTAAGAACTTGTGCTCCTCACTCATTCAATCATCTCCCTTTCCAGATTATTGCTCTGCGTTTCGGATGCTTGCACAGCATCTAAGAGTAATATGTGGAATTTCGGAAGAATCGGGACATGAGGATTTTGACAGGTGCTCCTCCTGCTTTACCAGCATTTTCCAAGGAGGAATTGGGAAACTCTTGTCAAAAAAGCAACATATATGATAAATGACAACGGAACGACAACGATGATTTGTACGCGTATACCGAGCAAGGGTGACCGCGGGGCTAAAGCTCGATCAGCATGGCCTGAGCCGAGCTTATACAGTCTGCTCAAGCCGGAAGGGTTCTCGGCGGTCTCGATGCACGCAAGTAGCTGGTGAGAGCGGGTATAGACGAGCGAGCATGAAAAGTTGCTTGACATCTTATATGGAAGGGAGCAGTCTGTGTTTGCCTTATTATGCAGACTGCATAATTATTGCTCGCTGTAATAAACATGAAAACAGGACAGGGTAACTATGGCACGAGACTGGGAAGCACAATTCAGAGAATGGGCGAAGCCGCCGGGGAAGACCGAACAAGACCGTTGCGACAATGCTGCGTCTGCGATTCGAAACGCAATTAAGGCAAGCGAAAAACTCCGCACCCGTGGTGTTTCGATCTTTGCACAAGGCTCCTATCGGAACAATACGAACGTCCGCAAAGACAGCGACGTTGACATCGGAATCCTCTGCACGGACACTTTCTTCCACGACCCTCTTCCCGAAGGCTGGACCCAGGAAAGGCTTGGATTCTCGGACGCCGCCTATCACTACGACCAGTACAAAAACGAAGTCGAAGAGGCCCTGGTCAACTACTTCGGTCGCTCCGCCGTGAAGAGAGGGAACAAGGCTTTCGATGTTCACGAAACGAGCTATCATGTCGAGGCAGACGTAGCCGCCTTCTTTGAGCATCGCCGCTACCAAGTAGACGGTACCTATCTTGAAGGCGTAGAACTGCGGACGGATAAGGAGGACCGCCGCGTCATCAACTGGCCGGAACAACACTACGAGAACGGTGTAAGTAAAAACAAGGCCACCGGCACACGTTTCAAGTCCATCGTTCGCGCGCTGAAAGCCCTTTCCAACGAAATGACCGGGCAAGGAGTCGGGGCCGCAGACGTTCCCGGAATTTTCCTGGAGTGTCTTATGTATAACATCCCCAATGACCGCTTCGGAAACTACACATACTCAGCCGACGTGAAGACGGCGCTCGTATTTCTCTACGAGAACACTAACACACAAGACGCATGCGCGAAGTGGGTTGAAGTTAGTGGATTGAAATGGCTCTTCCATGAGACACAGAAATGGACGCGAGAGCAGGCAAATGCCTTCGCGTATGCAGCATGGAACTATGACGGACTCGGAGGGTAGTCATGAAGAATCTTAACATGAAGCCCTTCCTCTACCTGCTTGCTGGATTTTCCGCAATTGTACTCTTTTTGGCCGCAATGGTTCAGAGGTATGACCTTCGGAACTTCCTTGACGTACTTCGACTCATCCCGATTGTTGCCACGGCGGACGGTATCGCCTACTTCGTCTTCACCGTCTGGCTTTGGCGCTGGAAGCGTCTTCAGAGCTGGCTTATTCCGTTCCCCGACTTGAACGGCACATGGCAAGGCCACATTCAAACGAACTGGAAGGACACTGAAGGAAAGACGCTTGGTCCTATCCCCACGATCTTGACGATAACGCAGAGCTTCGGGCGAATGAGTTGCGTTATGCGAACTGCAGAAATGGAAAGCCGCAGCTACCTTGAGGGATTTTGCATCGACAAGGAGGCCCAGGTCCGTCGGCTCTGTTACTCGTACACGAGCAGGCCCAAAGCTTCTTTGCGCGACAGAAGTACGCCACATGACGGTGCGATGTTGTTCAACATCATCGGGACACCTGTTCACAAGCTCGAAGGCGAATACTGGACGCAACGCCAGACAACCGGAACGGCAACGCTCACTTTCCGAACAAATGAACTACTTGACGAAGTTCCAGGCGATCTTCCAACGCATCCGATGACAGGCGGCGAGGGTCATACGGACAGTGGAGAATGATGATGAAACACATAGCACACAGCAGCGAACAAGGCGCTGCACCGAACGGCATTTCGATGCGCTCTATTGCCGCCGGTGTGCTTGGTCATTGGCCGCCTCGTCGTCTATCATACATAAGCATATGACAATGTCCCATATTGATGATAAGGCCCAAAACGTCATAAAACAGCAAATTCTTGAAGTGGAAGATACTATCGTCGCATCTTTCGGTAAAGAACGCCGTTTGGACTTAATCGAGTTGGCGCGTACGATGGATTATTTCTTTGTTGGACGCAATTTTTATTCGAAATGGGCAAAATCAAAAGAAGTTGAGTCTCATGCCCATCTTGTCGCTTACGGTCTACATAGAATTCTGTCTCTATCGTTAGACGAGTCCAGCAAACAGGAAGGCGCACCACTTTTCCGGTCCACGCCCAAATCGCAAAGGTGGGCAAATTCGGTTTTAAGCGAATGTGGAAAATTGGGATACTGTGAACATTTGCTTGAACTTCAGCGTGTGGGCCTGATAGATATTGTGGAGACTGCTCCAAATAGATATCATGCTCGGCCCGCCATAAGACCATATGGTATTGAGTCCTTTGAGAGGGAGAACGCTATCTGGCTAAAGGGCCTGATCGCTGAACACAGCCAAGACGTTGTAACTGTTTTGAAAGCAGACAGCGAAAAAGTGAAAAAGATTATGTATGGGCGCGTCAAGCCTTGGATGACTCATTACATACAGTACACGACAACGCCTGAGATTGATGCCTTTTACGACACAAAAGGAATCATGCTTGCTCGAATGATGCTGGGACGTGACGCTTTTCCTCCAGAAGCAAGATTTGGCGGACAGGAGTTTGGACTCTATTGCGCCGCGATCGCCGTGATTATTGGTTGGTTTAGCAAGCATCTCGGCTTTTGCTTTGAACTTCTAAAAAAGCACCCTAGATTGGACCCATTCAACATTCTGACTATTACCGCGCCATCCGAAAACGAAACGAATTGGCTTTCCGCCGCCCTGGGGATTGATGCGTCAATTGCCCAACAAGCCATTGAAGCAGTGACGCTCACTCTCGAAAACAAGCGGGACCATTGTAGTGTGGCAGGCAACCTCATTACACCAGTGTTCATCGAGATTGGCAGAGACCAGTTGCTTCTCCCATTGTGGGGTAGCCTAACCGAGCCGTTTATGTTCCTACTCCGCGAATTGCGGCGGCGCTATCGCTCAGATTGGGATAGTGCTGTAAATACCCGTGAGCGGGTGTTTCGAGATGATTTGTATGCGTTGTTCCGATCTGGGCGTTTTCACAAACTAGCGCGAAGCGCTGTTCTCAAGAGTGGCGGAACAACGACCACCGATGTTGACGCTTTGATATTCGACCGCCAAACCGGCGAAGTTGGCATATTTCAGTTGAAGTGGCAGGATTTCTTCGGAAATTCTATGCGGGAAAGAGAAAGCAAAAAGAGAAACCTGTTAAATACAGGCAATCGATGGATTGAGCGGGTCTTCAAATGGCTTTCAAGTGTGGACAGCAAGACCCTTGCACAGACCTTCGACTTGAGTAGAGATGACGCCAAAAAAATACGGTCATTCAGAGTGTTTATGCTTGGGCGAAACGCGGCGTTCTTTTCGGGCGACTGGAAGCCCGATACCAGAGCCGCTTGGGGAATTTGGTACCAGGTTTTGCGACTAATGAGCAACTTGCCCAATAGTGATAGCCCGATTGAAAACCTTTTTCGTGCGCTTCAAGAGGATTCTCCACTCAAGAAGCCATCACCGGAATTTGAACTGGATGAAGTGCAAATAGGTAACACAACTATCTCTGTGAGTCCGTAGGCGCCGCTAACATCCAGCGAAAGAGAAGATGGAGGAAATGAAAATGGCTTTGCGAGAGCAGATTCTGAGACTTGCACGACAAAAACCCATTGAGGTTAGGGACGCTCTCAGCGACCCAGAGGTACTACGAGCTCTCAGCGACATTGCAGTGCTTCCGCGCGTACTGGAAATGCACGCACCCTCTCCGCGCTCCCGCAAGAGGAACGGAGTTGGGCCGACCCTCTGCGGACGGAACGGGACCAGACATGAGATCGTCACTTGCAAACAATGTCAGAATGCACTCAAGTAGAGTCGTAGAACAACAATTGCCATTTTTTTGCGGAGAAGGGGTCTGGCCCCTCGCTGGCCCTCAGCCAGCCCTTCGTGCTCCCTGCAGTTGGGACCTTTTTTCACACTTTTGTATATTTTGCAGGCTTGTCGGGTCTGGATTCCCTTACCGCGGACAGAATCCTCTCAATACTGTGCTCCAGATCTCGCTCGACTTCGTGCTGCCACAATCGAATGACAGTCCATCCTTTGTTGCGGAGCTGCCTGTGGTTCTTCAGATCCCGCTGACGATTTTTGTAAATCTTCACTTTCCAGAAGTCCGAAACTGTGTGTTCCCACGAGGGAAACCGATAGCCGTGCCAAAAGTCGCCGTCCAAGAAAACCGCAACTTTCGCTTTGCTGAAAACGATGTCCGGCTTTCCCGGAAGCTCTTTGACATGCTTGCGAAAACGCAAGCCGCGTCCATGGAGTTCAGAACGCACGCGCCTTTCAAGCCCTGTGTCTTTGTCTTTGACACGGGACATACAGTAACTCCGCTGCTCAGGTGTTAGATTGTCCGGCATCTTCTCATCCTCAATGTTGACGGCGCATTCTGCGGGGAAACCGAATCCGTCGTCATAGCACAAAGCTGAACTTTGACACTTCAGCTGAAACCACTCGGCTTCTCAGTCGCCCGCGCTATTGTGCAGACTGCAAAATCGTGCAAAGTCGCATGAAGTACAACGACCAGGTAAGTGTTCAGCCGGCCCTGCGTTGAACCGACGCGCCCTGATTTGATTCCCGGATTCCACCACCGTCTCTCTGGCTGACTGCAGATCAGACTCACCTAGACCAACATCAAGTTCGCGTCTCGCTGCATCTTGTTCGCCAATATATCTGATGATCCCTCGATCAGGTTCATATTCAAGTTCATGCCGAGTAGCCAGCCCGTAAATCCCTATTTGGAGCCTCATCATCTCTTCAGCAAGACCACTTTGATTCTTCTCTCCATGTTCTCCGGACTTGAAGTCGACGATCGTGACACGCGGTGGATCGTCAAGACGCAGCAGGTCTATAGTACCACTGATCAACAAATCTTGATCGGGAATCAAAGTCTCAAATTCGCGTTCCGGTTCAAACTCCAACCTTTCGAGCTCTTGTACATAGAACTGAATATAGTCAGTCAGCCCTTGCACTGCAACGGCCCGCATGTTTCCCAGAGGAACTCCGGTCGTGTACCTCAGATAGAACAATCCGCTTTCCACCATCCGCTGAAGCACCTGTTCTAATATTTCCCGGTTCCGTGCTAGCTCCGCCCAGCGTCGCGGATCACGGTGAATTTCCCGGAGAATGTTATGTACACCTCGACCGTAGCCAAACGCCGGATCAATTGTCGGGGCAAAACCTAGCACTTTTCGCAGATAGAAATCATGGGGGCATTCAAGGTAATAGCGTAGGTCTGAAAAATTAGTGGCCAGTGGTTGGTTTGTGCTCACCCTTTGCGAACTCCACTCAAAGCTCTCGGGTACATCCAGCAATTCATCCCAGATTGGTGCTCCAATGTCCGCCGAGATACCTGCCAGTTCTCTGACAAATCGGGATCTCTGCCGCCCCGAACAGGAGACAAACAGGTAGCGTTCCGCACGTGTGAGCGCGACATACATGAGACGCCGCTCATTATCCAGGTTGTCGGTGTCTGCTAAATGCCGCGGGTCAATCCGTTCCAATATTTCGCCGGCGAACGGCAGCGTTTCGATTCGCCTGGCCTGATTGCTCGGAAAGCGGCGGGCATTGACATCAGCCAAAAAAACAGCTCCGAATTGCAGTCCCTTGGCCGAATGAACTGTTGTAATGGTTACCGCATCAGGCGCCACCAGCAACGGCATCTGTTCCGTCCGAGCTTTTGACGTACCCCACATGGTCAATGCGATGATCTGGTAGCGAAAGTCGCGCGTAGTCGTCCATCCCGGTGTCTCAATACTTGTGATCAGACGACTGAGTTGCCCCAGGTGAAACATGTTGGATTGAGCGTCCAGGCCAGCGGCATCCCATCTGTACACCTGTGCCTCCTCAATCAGCCAGTGGTACAGCTGCTGCGGGAAAACGCGCCTGGGTCGCCCTGCCCGTCTCACCCAGTTGCGGGCCTCTCGGCAGCGAAGCTGCGAGAAATCAAAGGGCGGCGGGCCGCCCTGGTCAATCCGGTTATTGATTGCTCGAGCCAGCATTGTCAGTCGCTCAGCCGCGTTCTCCTCTAGAGGCAACCCGCGATCGCGGAGCACTCGGCATGCTGCGCCTACAATCTCACTGGGGCGGGGCCGACAGCCTAACGTCGAAGCGATTCTCGCCGGTAGAGTGCCATGTCGCGTTGGATTTCCAAGAAACTCATCAACCCCGCTTGCTTCTGCAAGCAACGCTACGAATAGGAGAATCTCCGGCTGTGAAAACAAATCCGGGCCAGCGCGCACCACAGAGGGAATGCCGTGCCTTCTGAGTACATCCTGATAAGTCCCGACATCCGTGGCCGACCTGATCAAGATGGCAATGTCAGAGTATGACAACCCTCTGTCACTCTCTCGATCATCGTGTCGCACGCCGGAGTTCTCGTGAGCCCTTACCATGCGCCCAATCGTGCCGGCAATCCACTCCGCCTCCGTGTCTCGCTCTTCGAAGCGGTGAAGCGCTGTGTGATCGTCATGATAGTCAAAGCGATCTGTGTTTCCCCACATCATCTCAGGGTTTGGGAGAGTACCGAGACCCTCTATTGTCTGCGACCATTGGTTCGCCAATTGGATGACTCGAGGAGTTGAGCGGAAGTTGCTCGGCAATTCAATGACATCCCCATCCTCAGCAGCTTGCAGCTCTGCATGCAATGCCTCCATTAGGTCGACCCGCCCACCGCGAAATGCAAAAATCGCCTGTCGATGATCTCCCACGGCTGTCAATCGGCCTTGGTCTCCTACAAGCAGCTTGATGATCGAATCTTGAACTGGATTGATATCTTGGACCTCGTCAACAACCGTGTGGGTCCAAGATTCGTGTACAAGCGACAGCAAATCCGGTCTAGCCCGCAAGAGCCGCGTCAATTCAGACTGCGAAGTGCTGAAATCCAAAAAACGGCGTGCTCTCATATAGGCATAGAAACGGGCTGCGGATACGCCAAACGCTGAAGCGACATCGGTATTGCCTACATTTGTTCTGAGGACGGCCTGTGATACCCACTCGCGCTCTGACGCAACATCAGCGGGCGGTGTTCCCGAGCCCAGTTCGACATCCAGTTCATCGTACTCGTTCAGAAGGTCATAGCCTCTCAAGAATTGGGCAATCGATTCGAACTGCCCCTCCACCAGCTCCTCCCGAAACCGGCTCAGACCTAGTACGCCGTGGTACCCACGCTGGACGAGGGCCATGCGCCCAGCTTCGTCCAGAATATCAAATGTGTAATAAATCTCAGGTGCCAGCTCACGTAACAGCTTGAGGCAGAATCCATGGATCGTCCCTACATACATCCCGCCGAGCGTCGGGTCCTCCTCTGCTGCAGTGATTCGTTGGATCCTCGCTCGAATTCGAAACTTGAGCTCCTCCGCAGCCGCTTCAGTGAAAGTGAACGCGACGATATGGTCCTTGGGCACTTGGTCGATAGCAAGCCACCACGCGACACGGCGCGCCATCACCTCCGTTTTGCCCGAGCCCGCTCCCGCAATTACCAACAAGCGACGGGCGTTGGACTTAACCGCCTGCTGTTGGTGCTCAGGTGTAAGACCTTCAAGCAAGGCGTCTTCGAAACTCCCTGGTCCTTCCATGATTTCAGCAGTCCTTTGTCCAGCTTATTCTCCCAGCACGAATCCCTTGATCATCAATGCATGTCTCCTAATAAACTCAGGCGGTAGAGCATTTCCGATCATCAAGGCTACGGCAGATTTGTTTTTGATGTTAGGAAACCGATAGTGACGCGGAAAGCCCTGCAACAGCGCAGCTTCTCGCAAAGTGATCGCGCGGTCTTCCTCTGGGTGAAGAAACCGGCCCTTGGAGGGATTGAAGCAGCCGCTCGTAATCGTGGGCGCCACATCATCCCATGCCATGCGGCCGTAGACGTCTTTGAACCCATTGCATCTCTTGTGGCATTCAAGTTGATCCTCAATCGGCAGATCGGTGCGGCTCCCGCCATTCTTGGGTATGCGCTGAATCAACTCCAAGACCTTCCCAGTCCGTCGCTCGGCTATATCATGGACCGGGTCGCCGCTCTTCCCGGCTGGCGGCAAAGCGCTTATCGTGTGGCGCACGGTGCGGCGCTTTCTTAGCGGTGCGGCGTAGGGAATTTCCTTGCCAAGGCCGGCAAGGTAGATCAGCCGGCGCCGGCGCTGCGGCACGCCGTAGTCCGCTGCATTCAAGATTTTGGGTTCCCCTACATATCCGAGTTCATTCATGCGGCTGCGAAACGTCCTAAAGCGGACGTCCCGCGCCAAGCCGGGGACATTTTCCAACATGACGGCTTTGGGGCGCAAGGCCACAACGAAACGCTCAAACTCCATGAGAAGATCGTTGCGCGGGTCCTCGATTTCTCTGGCACCGTTCAGAGTGCGGATAGTAGTAAACCCCTGGCACGGAGGACATCCAGCCAAGAGGTCCAAGTCACCCTTCTTTAAATTCAGTCTCCTTTTCAGGTCCTGCGCCCGGAGTGCGCGGATGTCTTCTTGCCACGTGGACACTTCCGGATGATTTCTCCTATAAGCCTCAACAGAAAGTTGATCAATGTCCACAGCGCCTAGAACCCTGAAGCCAGCTTGCTTCAGCCCCAAGGTCAATCCTCCACACCCGCAAAAAAGATCGATCGCTGTCAGTCGCTCCATATCCCCTCTTTGCGGTTTCAGCAAACGCGTTCTTCATATCATGCTCAGTCAGTAGACCCAGCATCTCTACGTTTGAATTGTCTTCAACACAGCCCTGTCTACATCCCCATAGAATACTACATCGAGACGCTCGATCACGTCTTCCGGCAGTCCGGCAAACTGTGCCTTGTTGGAAACCGGTACCAGGACGCGTATGGCTCCAGCCTCCAGGGCCAGTTGCAGGGGCTCAGTGATCGAGGCAGGTCCCTTGATATTGCCTTGGATGGTCAAATCACCGAGTATGACCGTTCCCGCCTGCACTTGACGATTGCGGATGACTGAAATCATGGCGGCGAAGAACGCCACCCCGCAAGGACATTCGACTCTTCCACCGGACAGGTCCACCGCCTCCGCGTACAGGTCCTTGTGAGCCAGAGTCTGCGTGAGGCCGAGCTTGTCCTTGACATTCTGCAGATAGCTGAAGGCGCGGTTCAGAGACTCCTTCAGTGACTTTTCCAGCCCCGTCGGGGTCTTCAGTTTTCCGGTTCCCGCGGTCAGCGCAACCTCCAGTCTGAAAAGGGCGACTCTGGCTTCGGCATCCACAGAGGCCGTGTAGACTGTCCCGGGAGGCGACGGGTCCTGGGAAATGACCCCCGCGCCACCCTGCTCCGGGACGCCGACCGCCAGCTCTGCGTCCGTTTCAAGATCTATGTACGAAAAACTGGTCTTATAGAACTCAAACGAACCGCGTTTCTTGAGTTGTTCCTTTACACGGCGTCTTCCCTCCATTGCCAGCTCCACGTATTCGGTAAGCTCTTCCTTTGAATACCGTCCGTCCGGGTGGAGAATCTTTAACAAGCCACTCACGGTCTTCTTAACCGCCGTAGCATCACGACCCTCAACATGGGACCCGAACCGGAAGGCACGTTCGGCCTCGTCGAACCGATTCTGCTTGCGAAGCGCGCGGAAAGCCTCCGCCAAGTAGTCCGTTACAAACCCGTAATGGGACGTCAGCATCTCCTTCGAATTCTTGGGCACCTCCCACCCCGGCAGATAATAGTGCAAGCGATCCAAGACAGCAAGATCAAACTCCTTGGGCAGCGGCTGGAAGAGGTCTGTCGCAGAATTCTGGACAAGACTCTCAACCGGTTGATTCAGGTTACCAACGAAAACCAGGGATGCGTCGGCCAGCACTTGAGCTATTCCTCGACTGAACCGGCCATTGGCCATGTAATCCTTCATGATCTGAACTACATCCGGATCGGTAATCCGCACGCCCCCGACTTCATCAAAGGCGACGACATCCCAGTGACCGACCAACCCGACTGTTCGCCGCGCGTTATTATAGAAAAGGTTCGCCGTGCTCGCCTTGCCTCCCGAAAGCAACATGCAGTAAGGGGACATTTCACTGAAGGCGTATGACTTGCCTGTGCCACGCGGACCGAGCTCAATGAAGTTGTAGTTCTTCTCAACGAAAGGGACTAGTCGGGTGATCAGTAACATTTTGAGCCGCTCATCCATCTGAGTCGGCTCCAGCCCGACGCTTCTGAGGAGCAGATCGATCCACTCCTTCCTGGTCAGAGCACAACGGCCCTCTGTATAATCCTCCAGGTCGAACCGCGCAAGCTGGATCGGTCTTAGGTCGGTGATGTGAAAGGGGCTGTCCTTCTTTCCTTCCTCCGAGACGCGGAATTCAACATCTACAATCGCCCAAATGCCGCCCTCGAGAAGTCGTTCGTAACGTTTATAGAACTCCTCGGGGACATGAATTCGCGCGTAGCCGAAATGATCCATGGAAGCCCAGTACTTGTTTTCACTTGCGAGAAAACGTACTTCCACGCGGTCGATAAACCGGTGCCTGCCTTTCTGTTCGACCATGGACTGAGCCTTGTTCGCCTCATCGTGCCGGAAATAGTTCGCCGTCAAGGTTTCTTTCACAGCATCCACACCGATACGGATTTCCTCCTCGTCGTCAGAGGCACAGTACTTGCCGAGAAGATACTCAAGCACGTAGGACGGCACATTTTCCCCACCCTTTATTTGGTGAAGCAGATCTTTTCGCACTACCTTCCCGGCGAAAACGCGAGTCGCTTTTCCATCCAGATCGTTCAGCTGCATTCTTTGCTCCTTATTCCACCATCGCATTCTTTAGCTTGTGCTTCACCCACACCACGCCTGTTTGAGGATCGCTCACTCGGATTTCGATCTCCGAGCCACCGAAATCGGGCTCGATCAACACCGGTACAGGCGTTTGCTTGTTCTCCTTCAAGGTTACCTCACGGGTCTTCTCGTCGCGTGCGTCGCAGTCCGCGGCCCCACCCACACGACCTGCTTTCGCGCCTGTGCCGTCATACGCTTCTACCCGCACCCTGATCGGCGGAATCCCACCAATTCTCAGCTGACCAACTTCATATGAAAGCGTCAACCCGATAACCCTGCTGGTAAACCCGTCGGACCGGTAGCGAACGGCGATATTTGGTTTACCGGCTGCGACGGGTTTCACCTTATGGGCCCGGAGCGTGATAACAGGGATCACCGCCTCTTGGAGACTCAAGCCCCCATGAAAATAGCCCTCATGGTTAGAGAACACGCTGAATCCGATGGGCAAACAAATCTCTTGAACATTTCCTTGAATTCCTACATTTTCGGCATGCAAGATAACCGTTCCCGCCGCCCCGGAAAGCCCCGAACCCAAACGGTACCGCCGCTTGTTCTCAAGCCATGCGCCGGGAGGACCTTGAACAACATCCCCAGCCGGGATTTCCGGGAACATCATATGACCATGGTCGGCGGTGATTAGTACTCGGCTGAACCCGAGTGAAACCACCAACCGGACGGCGGCGGCGAGGTCGGCGATGACGTCCGACAAGTACCGTCGAGCGCGCCACGCTCCTAAGTTCTCCGCAATGTTGTCGGGATCTTGCGTGCGGAGAACCAGCAAATCAACATTGTCAAGCTTCGACGAGATCTTTCTAACCGAGCCAAGAAGCTCATCAAGCGTCGTTTCGAAGAAACGATCTCCGTAGGTCTCGGAAAGAAGCTTCATTCGGTCGGCGGACGTTTTCAGAAGCCGCTTGCCCAAACCTACTACGAGCCCCCCACCCTTTTCAGACAGCTGCAGCATACCATCCGCGCCAGGCATGAGAGCCGCCATTCCATATGCTGTGACAGTCGGTACCACAGCAGCGGCGTGGGCGATTTCAACCTCGCCGATTCCGTCGAGCGTGTCATAAAGGTCGCGACCCATTTCATATCGCAATGAATCAACCAGAAAGAATGCTATTTTTTCCCGGTGCTCCAGCACAGGGGCTACATGTTGATCGAAGACACGCGTCTGCCGCTGAACATTCTCCGGAGGCCATCCCTCAGCCTGGATAGCGGTCAGGAACTCGTGCTGGACAACCGTCGCGGTCTCACGGTATCGGCGTCTGCATAGATCGGCGACAGGCGTAAGCATCTCTTCGTCGGCGCAAGCGGTGAGAGCGGTCTCGAACAAACGAGTGGCGCGGTCGAGGTCCGACCATCCATCCTCAGTGTATGCCTTGACCAGGCCACCGACGCCCCGTTTCACATTCGGTTCGCCGGAGACCTTCCTGACAGCTTCAGCGAGCCCTGCAGCTCGTTCTAGGACCGTCCAGACCAGTGATCGTGCGGAATCATGGTACCAGATGGACCGTTTCCGGTTTTCAATCACCGTGGAGGCCGCCGCTAGATCGCCGGCAATGACGTAGTCGACCGCGCGGCCGAGCAGACGCCGTTCCTCGCAGGGAAAGGTGTCGCGTTCGCCGGGATCGAAGTCCTCCGGCATGAGGTCCGCAAGGCGCAGTCCGTCCTCGATTCCCTGCGCCAGTTCGACATACGTCTCCCGCAGGCCCGAGTCGGCACGCATCCTGTCACAGGCCGCATAGATCACGGCTCTCGCGTCAACGCCAGCGTGGGGCACGGCCGTGAATGCATCCGGCGGGCCGTCCGGCATGTCGAAGACGAACTCGCTGAAAAGGACATACTCGGCTGCCTTAGGTCGCAGCGTCTTCCATTTCCGCGACTCGGAGACAGGCTTGAACCCGACCGCGGACTCGAAGAGACGCAGGAGTTCCTCGATGCATCCAGGTCTGGCATCGACTTCTTCGGCCTTGACAGCATCGCAGAGGGCGAGCGCAACAATGTCCGCTGGGGTTTCGGTGCGGAAAACATCAAGCAGGACTGGCCACTGCTGCGTCTTCTCCAACCCATCCAGAAGGTCGATATCCGGCTTTCCTTCGCGGAAGAGCCGCGTGATTTCCTCAGCCTTCTGCGGCATGGCCTGGCGGGCGAGTGATTCGATCTTCTGATCCTCGGTGTCGCCGAACGGCGTGCCCGCCATCGCGTAGACTTCGAAGGGGTCCCGCATCTTCTCGTCTTCGGTCGCCCCGCGAGGGCGGGGGATGTAAATGAGCAGACAGCGGTCCCGTTCTGCGGGATTCTCGGATTCGTTCATCAGCCGGTAGACCTCGTCGGCCCGACGGCGGCTCTTGAGCACGGACGCTTCCGCGGACAGCACCTCGCAATTCGGCCCTTTGAAGGCCGCGGTGAGCGCTTTGAAATCCCCCTCGCCGTCGTACCAGACCACGATCCGGCGGTCGTTGAGGAGATCGATTAGTTTCTTGTGCAGGAACGAAGTAAACTTCATCGGGCGGTCTCCCTCTTGCGACGGCCGGGGCCGCCTTTCTTCTTGGCCCCCTGGGCTTCGACCTCACAGAGGTCTTCAAGCCCATGGGCAATGGCGATGGAGCGGTTCTTCTTGCAGACCTCCCGGACCCGGTCCGGCCAGATCGTGTACGCAAGGTGCGCCCAGTCGTAGTCGCCTTTCCGGAGTTTCTTCCAGCAGTCATCCGTATCTGTGGCCCAGGACCGCAGACGGAAGAGGCTGTAGAACGGCGCGGCGTTGATGATCACGCCGTCGCTGAGGTCAGGTTTGAAGGGGAGCGCGGTGATGCGGAGCAGCTCCTCGCGCAGGTCCCGCAGTTCGCCGAGGAACGAACGCGCCTCGTTCAATCGGTCGGTCATCCGCGTCGCGTCACGGCCGGAGGCTGCCTTCAGGTCGTCCTCGATGCCAGCGATACCGCGCTCAACTTCGGCGATCTTGGGCTCGACGTATTTGTTGACTGCGGCGTAGAGAGTCTGGCTGGTCAGCCGGTGGCAATAGAGCCAGATCGTGTACGACCCTGAGGCCGTGGAAAGCGGCCAGTAGATCGGAGCCTTGCGCCGGCTCTTAGAATATCGCTTCAGATGGTCCTGGAAGAATCCCGCTGGCTTGCGGAAGTAATCGCGCAGATCCAAGATGCCGAGGATGTCGCAAGCTTCCTGCTCGATCTCGTGAGCTTTGTCCTTCCACAGGAGGTCAAAGACCTCGCGCACGCGGCGGATGATGTCGTCCCTGTGCGGCTTATTGCCGTTGAAGCCCGGATCGTCCACCAGGACGCCGTCCCAGGAGACGCGGAGCGGGTAGTCTGCATCCTGAATGATCGGGGTCTTGACCGAGCCTTCCGGCGGCAGTGTGTTCGCGTCCGGCCGGGCGCGCAGCCACTTCTCGCTGACGATGCGATTCGATTCGGCGGGCAGACCGTCAAGCCCCACCAGCATCCCCGGTGGGCAGACCGGCAACGGGTCGAAGGGATCGGGCAGTTTCGGCGCAAGTGAAGGGTCCAGGGCGATGCGGACGTCCCAGCGACCAAAAGCAACACCGACAGCATACATGAAGAGCCCGACCGCTTTTTCCACGGGTGTTTCCGCAATCAATTCGACATTAAGTCCCTGCTCATCTTCACTCGAATCCTCATCGGCGTCTTCGGATTCAACGTCTTCCGAACGTCCGCGGATTGACACGGCTTCCCTGATATCCCGCTCCAACTCGACGAGCTGTTCTGAATTGAGATCGAATGCTTCCGCGATCTTATTTTCCAAGCCTCTGCCGAAAAGCGAGTACAGGTCCCAAACGGTTTCTCCATCCTCCGCCGCGTGAATCCATGCCGGAAGCATAAACTCCTGATAAGGCTCATACCACTGCACCACGGCACGACGCTTGTTTACTTCGGCGTCAACATGTTCTTTGATGAGCGCCAAGGTCTCTTCAGAAAACTCACAGGAAGGCAGTCCCTGAACCATACTGGCTTGGAATTTCGGCCTTGCGAACATTTCGCCGCTGAATCTTGCGACGGCGCTTCCAACGTTCGATGCGCAGATTCCGAGTACGGAATATTCTTCTCCCTGTTCGGGGAATATCTGCGCCCTTCCGGCCGTGGGCATGACACCCGACGGGACCAAGTACGGAACCAGCCGTGTCGAGCGGAGCATATAGCTGAACCCGGGCTTGAAGTACTCCTGCTCGCTTCTAAGCGCAGAGCGGAGTTTCCCGGCCTCATTTGTGAAGTGTCGCAACTCATGCCCGTTGGCAGCCCACTTCGCGGCCAAAGTAATCGGCGAAAACCAAGGAGACGCGGTCTCGGTCTTGGAAAAGGGCACCCATACCCTGTCGGAGCCCAGCTCCTTGAGACATTGTTGTCGCGCTGACTCCTTTCTCTCAGGTCGAGAAGGGGATGGAGATACAAACGCCGCTGAAATCTCCCACAGGCATCTAAGGAACCGAAAGTCGTCGCCTGTTTGCATCCCGACACGTATCGCTGCTTTGTTCCCTTCAATGCATGGATGCTCGCCTACGGTTTCAATCGTGGTTTTGGAGACCCAATAGGCGTAAGGATTTCCGCTCAGTGTTTCGAAATGCCTTGGATTGATGACGAAAGTCCTATGCGGCCTGTCCCCTTTGAGACATTCCTCGGTGAGTTGCCGCAGGAGCTCACCTTTTTCGGCATCGATGAGCAGGCGGAAGAACAACGACTCGGGCTCGCCGCGTCGATGTTTGGTAACGACATAAATGGCCGTTTCCACCATCGCTTCAAGGACGCCTTCGCCCAAATCGGCCAGAAGGCGGATATGGCCGACCTTTCCGAGGATTTCGGTTCTGAGTGTTTCAAAAGAACCCAGGAAGAACGGAGTCCGGCTCGAAATCGCACCGACTCGTCCTTGGTTGTTCGCTAAATTCAAGGTGCGCTCAATAAAATTGGCGAGAACATCCCCTTTGGTTTTTGGATACCGGTCCTCGATGTAGTCCTTCGATTCCCGGCTTGAAGCACCGAAGGGCGGATTCATTAGGATTGCGTCGTACCGGTTCCGGCAGAGGTCGATGAAAGCGAAGCCTCGGGCGGCGTCTTCGGCGAAGAGCCGTCGGCGGACCGCCCGGCCGTTTTCCGCCTGTTCCGCGTAGGCTTTCAGCGCATCCAGAATACGATCCTCCGCCTGCTCCCAGAACCGCACATCGGTCACTTCGGACAGGTCGAAGCGGAATTCCTGCTGTTCAGGTTTCCGCCTGGCCAAGCTTCCGAAGAGTTCCATCTGTTCCGGCTTCGAACCTTCGGACCACTGCTTCCTGGCCATGGCGAGTGCGCCCTTGATCTCCCCCTCGATCTTGAGAAGCGAGCCTGCCTCGCTGGCGAGTTTCATCTTCTCGAACACCGCATCCACGAGCTGGCCGAGAACCCTCGGCTTGAGGCCTGCGGTGAACTCCCGCCGCATGTTCTCTTCGCCCGGCATGGGCTCCGCGGTGACAATGTTCGATCTGGTGATCCGCGGCCTCTCGGCCGGCTTGAGGCCGAGGTATTTCCAGGTCTTCTGCGCCCGCAGCCAGAGGGCGAGGGCAGCGATCTGCACCGCGCGGGGGTCGATGTCGATGCCGTGGAGGTTGTGCTCGATAATCAGTTTGGGAGCGGCCAGCCGCAGGTCATCGAGCATCTCGAAGTCCTCCCGCAGCGTGCGGCCCTTGACTTCGGACTTCGGGCTTTCGTGGTCCGACCATGCCTCTTCATAGATCTGTTCCAACAGATCGAAGGCATAGAGGAGGAAGTGGCCCGATCCGCAGGCCGGGTCGAGCACGCGCAGATCGCGCGGGTCTTTCTTCAACCTGTGCTCAATAAAGACAAGCTGCTTGAGCAGCTCCTCCTGTGAAATGTCTGTTTCGCTCCCCGGTTCAGTGGGAACCTTTTCACCCGGTAAGAGGAAAACCTCGTTCGGTCGCCGCACAAGATATCGGCACTCTTCCTTGAGAGCGGTTGCGCCTTTACGCATCTCATACCAGATGCGCCCGAGAGTGTTGTCGGTGAGGAACTCGACCACGTAGCGCGGGGTGAAGAACTGATTGCGGACGGCCATCTCTCTTGTGTTCCGAGGTGACCGCGAGGCTTTCCGCATCGCATCCCGCTCTTCCTTCGGATTGAAGTACTGATAGACCCAGCCGATGGTCTCGTCCTCAGTCCAGAGGTGCGTCAGTTCTACCTTGTTCAGCTCAGCCAGAACATCTTCCATACACCGCTCGGTGGGGAAGACGGCGGACTGGGGCGTCATTCGGTCGAACAACACGCCCAGGTCGAGAGCGAGTTCGTCGAAAAGGCACTCCAGGAAAACCCGGTAGGTGTCGTAACGCCCGCTGAGGGCCCCGCCGGAGATCCGCTCGAACATCTGAAAGCCAGCGGATGTCGTCCCTTTGCGAACGCATTCGATGACCAGCCCCCGTTCCTCGCACAGCCGCAGAGCCGCCAAACGGTTGAGGACGGTGAAGGATATCTCCAACGTCATCCGCTCGTAGGCCGTCTTGCGACGGTCCCACTCCTTTCCCGCCGCACCGATGGTGTAATGGTCAAGGAGATCACGCAGGCGCAGGGCGGCAGAGATCTGGTCCGGAGACAGGTGCGTCAGCTCATCGAGCGACAGCACCGTGCCGTCCGGGTGCAAACCGAAGACACCGCGGAGTTGGTCGCTGACGTCTTCGATCAGCCGACGTCGGCAGGCGGCGACGGTCTTCGCCAGCAGATTGCGTGTGTCCTTGTCAAATGCCATTACTCTTCGCTCTCCTGCAAACAAGGGAGCCTTTCCGGCTCTGGAGTTGTCTTTCCAAGATACTCAACAAAAATATGATTGATTCCGCATCCGGGCTGGGAATCACGCAGTGTTTGCCATCTGTAGCCATCAGCATATCCCGGCACCCTAGCCCAGCCACGAACACCAAAGAGTTCCTCTTCAGCGTCTTCAATGGTCTTACCGAGATGTGCAAAATTCTCAGGCGTGTAATGCTGTTTGGGGTCGATATATGGACCGAGATCGACATAACAGGAAAATACAAGCTCAAGTAGCATTACCAGGTACCGTCTGCACACTGACTCAACGTCTTCGGAAGGTACCTCGCGGATATCAGGTGTTGGTGAAAAAAGGTAGAGGGGCTTTTGACCTGGCCCCCCAGTTCCACCGCTGACCAAATTGTCACCAACATGTTGGTTTATCCGACGAAATTCGCTGAAGAACCTCGCCAGAGTATCCTGGCGCATCGCCTGTTGGCGACCTGCGTACCATTCGTTGAATCCCGCAATGTCCCGAAGACAAGATTGGAGCGCAAAAGTCACGCTCCTTGCGGAAGCAATAAAGGCGTTAACATAGCACCTGACTGCAAAAAAATCATAACCACATTCGGGAATCCGTTTGAGAGAGAGTCCCGTTTCAGCAACTTTGTAATCTACAAAATCAAATGATCGTGCCATCGCTCTATTGTCTCCTTTTCACGACGGCTTTCTTGCCCTTCCTTAGTATCTCGGCGATCTTGGTTCTGATCGCCTCAAGCCATTGATCAAGTTCGGCCATTGAAGAAATAACGCCTGGAGCAGATAGCTCTTCTACGGTGATTGCCTCTTCGCCAACCTCATCCTCAGCTCTTTCGTGCTCGGGTCCGGCGAGGCGTCTGCGTTTGATTTCAGCCTTCAGCTCCTCGATCAACCCCGGCAGCGTGCGCTTACGCACCAACAAGGTCTGAAGCAGTCCCACCGGATCGCCGCTCTCGGCGGTCGCGGGCAGATCGCAGGAGAGCTTGGCAGCGATTTCCTCGCGGTCCTCATCGAGAAGCTTCGCCCAGTCAGCTTCCGTTTCCAGTCCGGTGAGGGCTTTCTTTAGATCGTCTTCGTAAGCCGCGCGGTCAACCGCATATCTCTTTTCCGTCCGGTCTGCAGCCGCACTGACCACGCCACGCAACTCGGCGAGCCGCTCGTGGAAACGCTCAGAAGAGAGCACCTCTTCCGCGGCCGCCCTGTCCTCCGGGCTCAACAGTTCGGTCGTGGACCCGGGGAACAGCCGCTCCAGATCCGCTGTCGAGTCCAGCACCGACCGGGCGTTCCGGACATCAGCCTCCGCGCCTGACTCCAGGGCTTCGAAGACGGCCTTAGCCCAGGTGATTTCATCCGGCAGCGCGCATTCGACGCCGCCGATGACCGAGGCCGCTCCGCCGGCATCGCCTTTCAGAAGATCGGCTGCGTCCGCAAGCAATCGCTGCGATCTGATCTCGCCGGGGAGGCTCAGCAGACGCAAACGGTCGGGCAGCGAGCCGAGCTTTTCCAGCAGTTCGGGAACGTGTCGCCGCACGGAACGACTGATGTGGTCTTCCAACGGCAGAACCTCGTCGCCGAAGACGGTCTCCAGCCGCAAGGCGGCCCTGTCCAAGGCTTCGGGCGGCAGCTTCGCGTCACGAGATGATATGCCGATCCGGTTGAACAAGACCGTGCTCTTGACAGCCTCTATGGCCTGAGGCCCGGCAGTGCGCACCGGTCCGCTGGCACCGGGGACATGGAATTCGATTTCACCCGCCCGCAGCAAAGCGGCGAAAAGATATCGCACGGCGTCCTTTGTCCAGCCATAGGGCGGTGCGGAGAAACCATCCTGCAGATAGGACCCCTGAAGCCTCCCAGAGCCGGACTCGGCGACCTTGGTCTGGAACACCCTGAGCACCTCTGCGAGCACCGGAGCAGCGGTCTCCACCCGCGGCGCACCCTTGCTCATGACGACAAGGCCGAGAGGATCGAGGTCCTTGGTGATGCGGTCCATGCGCTCCACGCCGAGGAACTTCGCGGCGGCGTCCGTAGACGGTCGCACCGGAGCCAGATGGAAATGGGAAAAGACCTCCTTAACGGCGGCGGAGAGAACATTGCGGACGGCGGCGTCCAGCGTTTCACCGGCCTCGCGGACCGGGGTCGGCTTGCCGCGGAAGATGAAGACGCCTTCCAGTATCGCCTTCGCCATGGCGGCGGCCGTTCGGTCGCGGCTGCGCTCGGCGGCCCGCCTTTCGGCGCGAAGGTATTGGGCGACCACATGGTCAGCGACGCGTTCATCGATGTCGCCGAGCAGCTTTTCCGACTGCACGATCTCAGGCAGTAGCTCCTCCACGGTGTCGTCGTTCTTCACGAGCAGGATCACCGTGTTCTTCAGCTCCACCTGGGCATTGCTATCGATCAGTAACTCGTTCCGCTTGGTGTCCCATAGTGGGGGCTCGACGAACTCCAATCGGAGCTCCACATCCTCGGAACCACCGATCACTGGCGTCCGACCGAGCTTTACGGACGACTTGACTTCCTTGATATTCTCGAGCCTGGCGACTGGTTGCACACAGAACAATGCATGGTCGGCCGTACCTTGTCTTAGGACTTCGATCCCCGCCCGGGCGCATTCGCCGGACGTGGGCGCGTAGCTGTTGCGCTTGTCGCGGATCGGCTTGACGGCATCGCTCAGGAACACATAACCGCCCGCCTGCGGGTCCTCGATGAGACCGCATTCCTTTTCGGAGGTAAGTCTACGCAAGGCTTCCCGCACCTGGTCGAGAAGCGCGGGTGAGCCAACTTTTCTGTAAAGCAGAGCGGCGATGTTCTCTGCTGTGCGAGGGAAGGTTTCCACCGGCTGAAGCGCGGCCACCGCCTTAGCGACCCGCACCTCCAGAGACTCCGCTCCGAAGATTTTGATCGTCTTGTCCACGCCGCTGATGACATGCGGCAGAACCTTGGCGATATCCGCGCGCAGCGTATCATAGAAGTCATCAACGCAGGCCAGAGAGTGGCTCTCACGGTCGGCCAGCTTGACCGCTCCCGCGCGCAGCACACGGCTCTTATCCACCAGCACGTCCTGGATAACCCGGATCGCCGAACGAAGGCCTATGCCGCCCGTGGAACGGGCGAGTGCCCTAATAAGTTCAAGCAGAAGGTCGAAGTGCTGGGGCAGGAACGGATACAGTCGCACGAACGTGTCGGTATCCGGGTCGCTCTTGAACAGAACCGTTCCTGTGAGACGCGTGTACGTGGCCATGGCCTGCCCATGCTCCTTAAAAAGAGTATTCAGTTTCTTCCGTCCCTCTTCGGATTTGGCCAGCAAGCGGCGGTGAGTGATCTCACGGATGTCGCTCGCGTCGAGATGAATGGAAATCGGGAAACGGTCCCGCAGCTTGTTCAACTCCGCAGAGTTGTGGGCGGCCTTCTCGACGATCTCGCTCAAGGTCTGCTGGCCCGTGGCGGCGATCCAGATCTTGCCCTTGCCGAGCTCCTTCAGGCTGCGCGCCACGCCGTCGAGGTTGAGAATCAGTTCGCCGCGGGGTGCGACATACTGACCGGCCTCGTCCACCAAGAGCAGGATATTCTCATGGCCGGTCTTGCGCCTGCAGATATCAATAATCTCCCGCACGAGATCGAGCACATCCCTCGCTTCCTCGAACCGCAAGCCGCGGAAGCTCTCCGGCGTTGGGAAGTCGTCCGGCAACACCTCCGGCACAATCTCCGCCGCTCGCGCCACGCCGATCAGAGGATCATTGTGGATTTCGTTCCATTCCGTCTTGTAGCGATCTTCATATTTCCGCTTGAAGTCGTCGTACGTGCCGCGACGATCAAGGGTGAACTCGAGCTGCGCGAGCTTCTTCTCCTTCGAGAAGCCCGCCCACTGAAGCACCTTCCAATAGAGTACGGTCGAAACAGGTGCAGCCGCGCTTTCGGCAAGCTGCTCAGACCCCAGATCGAGGAAGATCACCGCCGTCGGATACTTTTTCGAAACGGTACGGAGCGCAGCGGGTATCTCATTGCGCGGGAACCTGTCGCACAGAAGTTCTACGAAGGGACGGCCCTTCACACTTCTGCCGGGATCAAGCGAAGCACCGAGGTACTTGGTAAAGGAGCTTTTGCCGCTGCCATAGAAACCGGAAACCCAGATGCCGATCTCCGTCGCTCCTCCCCTCACACCCTCGCTGAAAACATCCAGGAACTTGCGGAAGCAGGACTCAATGTTGTCCGTAACCTCGTATTCAGATACCTCTAATAGCAGGCGGTCCTCATCCTGGGCGTAGTAGTCGATAACCTTTTCTATCGTCCTATCGATAGGACGCCTAGCCGAAAACAGCTCTCGAATCGTTCCGCCCATCAAACACCTCCAAGCAAGGTTGACCGGTAGTTGCCGTCGACCGGATAGAAGTCAAGAAAATGCAGTCCGTATTGGCCGGAACGTCTGCCGGGATAGAAGATCACGGTGGGCGTCTTGACCTTATCATGCAGCTTGCTCTCGATGGTCCGCGTGCGGAAATAGGGATGCAGCACCTCCGCCTCGGTGAGCAGTACCACAGCACCTTCTGGAGCGGATTCGACGGCATCCGCCACGTGATTAACCAGAGTGTTTCCCTGGCTGAGTACATCTCTTACAGCCTCATTAATCTGATCCACGTCAGCCTCAGCCTCCAGCTCAAGCCAGAGATCCCATCTGCCGGATTCATCCACAATTCGCCAAAAGACATCCACTATGGAAACACGCACGACTTCAAAACCTGCTTCGCGGGTCCTGGAGATCCATCGGGGCAGATTTTTCTTCACTTTGAGCATCAGCTCCGGAGGGTAAACAAAGTAGAAGATCGGATCGCTTTTGGCCGGATTAAGAGCTTCCGGATCCTGGATCGTCTCCAGTAGTTGACTAAATAGATCATCCAACGAGTACATTGATCAGCTCCTCCATTGATCCAACGGTCCAGGTGAAATGGACGACCGACCCGGCCCGCTGAACGATCAATCCTCTGTGCTGGCCGAACGCGTCAAGCCTTTCCACTACTTCCGAAGCCGTCATACCGAAAAGCCCCCAATCGGGGTGATTGCAGAGGGATGAATCCGTAACGCCCGATTCGTGAAGCTCCCGCGCAAGCAGCACGGCCCCCTCGTCAGACATGTGATAGTCGACGATCTCCCTACGACCGCGCACAGCCTTACGCAAAAAACCCACGTCTCTCAGCAGACCGAGAACGCAACGGGCTATACGGACCGACACTTTGTCCGACCATTGGTTGTCCAAGCGGCCGTCGCACTGTGCCTCGGAGAGGAAGGAGAGCACTGTATTCGTATCTAAGGTGTTTCTGCCCCTCCTGACAGCGGGCCAATACTCGCGGATTGTGAACTCGTACACCAAGAAGTCCTGTCTGGCGATGAATAAGAAGAGTAGCTCGGTGAAAACCCGGCCAGGCAGCTCGGATGCCGGAATCAGCTGGAGCATCCGTGCGGGCTTGTCAGTCGGTCTTAGGAATCGCGGAGCAAACACTCTTCTGACTACGTCGCGGGTCCTGTAGGCGGTCGAGTTGCCGAGCAGCCCCTCTTCCTGGACCCTTCCGGTGAAATCATCAAGCAACTCGCCTGGGCACCAATGATCGAGGAGACGCCGCGTCTCCTCGATCATCCCGGCCCCCTTGCTTATCGCCGTTGTATATTTGCGTTGCTTGTCTGCTGTTGCGTCCACCGTCATCTACCAAGCTCCCCTTATTACACAGCGAAATACGGAAATACCGGCCTCCCCAGATTGAAAGCGCGATGGTAGACCGAAGCCACCCGCGCCAGAGAGTATGTGTGCGTCAAATCTTCACTGGTTCCCATCCGTCGAGAGCCGGAGGCATCATTCTCTTCCTTCTTGTCGGAACCCGCATCAGCCAGCATTTCCATTAGTCTGTCTCGTTCACCTAGATGCGAACGGAGCTGCACGACAAATTCTTCATCCGCTGATCCGCTGATAGTGTGTATCTCGACCTCCAGGCCTTCCGGGAGTCTAAAAAGATGGTAGACTCCGGTCCTGCCGACAGCCTGGTCATGAACTTCACAGGCGGCTCTACCTGCGGCATGGACGGCTGCGTCGAAATAGGAACGAGGGTAGAGCCTTTCAAGGAAACGAAAACCCGTCTCATTCATAAATCCGGTTTTCCACCAAGGCGGCTGCGCCGACTCTCCCAGAGCCAGCACCAAAGCGCGGAGACGCAAAGCAACAAGAGGTAACGTCGCCTGTCTTTCGCCTTCGGTCTTCATCGGCGCTCACCTCGCTCGGTTCGATTTTCTCCAGTATGACCAGCTCCACCAGACATCACCCATTCGTCCACTTCTTTCTTTCGAAACTTCCATAGACGGCCCATTCGGTGCGCCGGCATCTGTTTTTCGGCAATCCACTTGTAGACCGTATCACGCTTGACGCCAAGATGGGTCATGATATCATCGACGGAACACCAGCGATCTTCCATTGTTCTCTTCACGCCCCCTCAGGCCGCGGTTCCATAGTTGAAGAGCCCCCTGCGATCGGCGCTAGGACTAGTTGAACTGGACAGAGTCCACAGGTTTTATCCAGACAAATCCGAGCTGATTCGCTTCAATCATATCACCACCAGTCTTTTTTTCAACTGGTTTTGCCGAGTTTCTCCGGATGTGACCGGACAATGCCTTCAGCGCCAGCAGCACATTCGAGAGCAACGACGAGATCAAGTTGATGCTGTCGTCAATGGGCGCTCAACGGGGAGAGATCAATTATGTACAAAAACTTGAATCAGTACCCTGTGCCGAAGGTAGGCTGAACCTCCATTGTAGACTTCAAGGTAGTCAACAGCTAGACAGGGCCGTCCAGTCCACTGTGCACTCAGACAACCATCAGACATGCTTGACCTTGCTTGCACGCCTCATGTTTCTTACGCGTCTGTCACAAGAAGAATCCGAGGTCCATATCTAATGATCGCTCCAACAGCATCTGGCTCTGGCGACTGCGAGACAGCAACTTGCTGTTCGAATAGTTGCTGATCACTCTCACGCCGCCAGTCCTGACCGGAAACCTACCGGGTCCTCTCCTTGCGCAGAGCTCTGGAGATCCAGCAACGTTGGCAGGACTGGAACTTGAGCCAGATTTCAGGACCGCACTCGCCTTGGCAGTGAAGACAGCGGCCGGAACGGGCAATTTCAAGCCCTGCCCGCCAATGACTGGCGGCATCATAGGCGCAGGCAGGCGGGTGCTCTTTCCGGCTGGGAATACGCTGGCGAGGAACACTGCCTGGTGAATCTCCTTGGGAGTTTGAGTTGGACGGAAAGATAAGTTCAAGAAGTGCCTGCCTGACAGGACGGAAGCAAGGAAAAGTAAGAAAGCAGACTATCAGACCAAACGAACCTGTAAGAAACATAACCAAACCAAGAAGCTTAAGCATTAGAACCACCGCCTTTTTGATTAGAGAACTGCAGTGGAAGTCAAGGTGGAGCGCCCTACTGGACGAACGACCTTGACTTCCACTGCTACACTGAGAAGAACCGGTGGTGGTCCGCTAGGTCTCAATGGTTTTTGTCAGCATTTGTTTAATTTCCCAAGCCCGGATGTAATCCAATAACGCCAGAGCAAGCTTTTTCATGTCCTGTTCAGAAAGGCAAATCCACTGGCTACTCTCCTTCTTTTTCATCATCACTGCACCTTGGTCTGTGGGTTGTCCTTCTCCTTGATCGAGAATGAGTATATAGCCTCTCTTTTTGTCGGGATCTCTCTTTACAGTCAGTATCCGGGCTTGGTGTCCCTCGTCTCGCTTACTTCCTTTGTAGTCTTTGTACTCTGTGAAGGCATTGGTCAGGACTTCCCAGCAGATAAACTTGGCATCAAGAGGGTTTAGATAATGATCTAGGGTTTCCAGGGCTTTATGCGTGTTCTGATCATATTTGATGAGACTCACTGCAATTTTGCACTTCTTGGTATCATCGCCATTTAGAAGATCGGTTAGGGACAATATCTGTGTTTTGGTCACATATTTGTAGATCTGATGCTTGTGCTTTTTGTTCTGATCTTCTGCCATTTCCAAATCACTCCCCTTCTCTTCCAGTTGATTGCACTACCCACAAACCTGCTGCTTGGCCAATAGTCTCGCGTAGAAGCCTTATTTCATCGCGAAGCTCCTCCAAGACATCCACAAGCCCTAAGGCCTCAAGCAATTCATAATCTGCAGACATTGCTTCTTCCTCCTCTTAAGTGCAGACAAGGGAGTCTGCTTTCTTGCACAGACTCCCTTTGCGTCTTTGCTATTCATCCTCTACCAGTTCGTATATTCGCCTGCCGTTTAAAACCAAAGGTGTTTTGACCAGGCGCTTTTTCTTTGGAATCTTCACCGTGCGAGTATTGCTGAAGCTTCCCACCATCTGTTTTTCATAATCATCCGAGTGAATCAAACGTTTGAGATCATCCATTCCGCTTCCCTCCTATCCAAAGTTGACGGTGTTTCTTTTTACTCACCTCCCCCCTCAAAAAATTGCCTTGAAGGCTAACTGCAATGACATGGAGTGAGCGACGCAATCAAGGGCGGAGTGAAACGGAGAGCAAAAATTGGGAAGGATAAATAGCGAAGCGGTTTATGTTCACAATTTTTGCGTCCCTTGATGAAGGAGCGAACGAAATAAAATGGAAGGTGCCTTCAAGGCAATCCTATATTTGCGCGAAGCGCATGAATTAGCCGGAGCGATCCGAGTGAGCCGAAGGCGAACTGGGTTCTTAAAGCATCGGTCTTTGATGCTTTAAGAAAGCGGAGGCTTATATGCTCGGCTGGTCACTCGACCCCTTAGAGACAAGCGTAGTGGAGCGTTCCCGAAGGGATGCTCTCTGAGGTCAGCGAAGCGGCAGGTTTTGCGCAGCTAAACCTGGACCTCAGTGAGCAAGCGAAACGAAGCGCAGGCGTAAGGGGTCGAGTGACCAGCGGAGGGGCGGCGGGCGGGCCTATATTTCTCATTTTATCCTTTCGGTTGTTGCGTAATGGTAACAGTGCTTGCCATCGGCTGAATAAGTGGATAGAATATAGGCACCATAAACACCTCGAAGCTTTACTCCCCTGGAGCTTCGAGGTGTTTGCTTATAGAGCAAGATAAAAATTAAAAGTCGTATCCCATTTCTGAGAGTGCCTTCATGGCGTCAGACCTATGTGGACTATTTGGATAATGATTTAATATGAGATAATAAGCTTTCGCGGCGTCGTCATCTCCAACTCCAAAGCAAACATATGTCAAATGATTAATTGCCCCCATCAGTGCCAATGTTTTATCCCCTCCAGAAACTCCTGGATTAGTTTCAGCACATCTTTCGATTTTGATGTTTAGCTCCCACAGCTCGTTCCACAAACTATCAGGGATATTAGAAATTGGGGTTCCATAGTTCGTTGTATAGGGCTCGAATTTTTCCGCCACTGCTCCCAGAGCGGAATAGTAGTCATTCATCTCCTGCTCGGCGCTTGAGATTGTATTGGAACTTTGGGCTGAATTAGCTGAGCCTGAGGAGGTTGTGGAGGAATCAGAACTCTCACTTTTATTCTGTTGAGCTTTGGCTTGTGCGATACGTTCCTCAAAAGCTTTGTCTTCATCGGACTTTTCCGTCTCTTTGGCCCTACATTCGTCACACAGACCTTTTATTATTTCCAGCTCCCATATCTTTTTTTCAGACGAAGGAACTGTTTTCCTATCTGTCTCTTCTCTTATTGTTGTCCCACATTCCCTACAGACAACTTTATAACCAGTAGTTACTTGTATCTTTTCTTTGCAACTTAGAGGAAGACTTAGACTGAAGGCTAAGAAGCCGATGAAGAATATGGAGAAAATCCTTTTCATTCTTATCCCCTGTCCCCTTGACCCGTATTGTCAAAAGTTTTGTGGCCAAAATACTTAAAACTCTTTGTTAATCAGTATGTTGTTTTGGATCAGCTTGCCTCCCCCCAATATTGGGGTTAAGTTAGCGTTGGCATTCACTAACAAAGGAGG
>Ga0214473_10000994_pt1 | contig 38618 bp, 33 predicted proteins | sample RVTome_7_FD_203509 | JGI IMG/M metagenome (GOLD analysis project Ga0214473, IMG submission 203509) | Soil microbial communities from uranium-contaminated site in the Upper Colorado River Basin, Wyoming, United States - RVT98D197 | ecosystem: Environmental > Terrestrial > Soil > Contaminated >...
GACAGCCGGGGCAAGCTCGAAATGGCTCAGAAGTCGAGCTGGATACTGAGCTTCATGTTGATAGTGATACGAGTGGTGCCGCTCTTGCGGTCCTTGTGGGAGTTGTAGCCGGCCGACAGGTTACCGATTACCTGGGCGAAATCGTAGCCCAGGGTGGGGGTGATCGTGATGTCCTCGGTGTCGCGGTTCAGCAGCACTTCGTGCACGTTGCCCCTTTCGCCCAGCACTTCGGTGTAATTGCGCGAGATCCGGCGGCGCAGGTCGAGAGAAGTTCGAACGTTGCTCTTGAACTTGATCTTGATGAAAGGCAGGCCCTGGGGGGCGCTGAAGCTGTAGGTGAGGTTGATGTTGTCGTCATCGTCGACCGTCACCTGCCGCTTGTTCTGGTCGGTCAGCTCGTCCGTCTTGATCGAGCTGGTTTTCTGGTAGCGGGTTCTCACGTTGCCGGATTTGCCCCAGTTGGCGGCCACGCGGTATTTAGGGTTCCACTGCTCCTCGCGCGTGATCGATTCAATTCCGAGAAGGTTATTTTCGGCGATCTTGACGCTGTTGCCGCGGAAGCCCTTGTGCAGTTGGTAGCTGCTGGCCAGGTCCAGCCGGTTGAGCGTACTGCGCATGAAAACCGGCAGCCAGATGTTGGAGTAGTCGAAGGTCAATTCCGGTCCGTTGGTCCGGGTGTACTGGTAGCCGTTGAGGGTGTGGTTGTTATTGCCCTGATCCACCAGGTTGAAGGTGAGCCTGGTATCCAGAATCTTGATGGCGCTCTGGTAGGAGTGGTTGAAATTCCAGAGCATCGAGCTGAAGAGGACGGTATCGATATCTGAGGGATTATCCAGGTTCTGGCGCAGCCGCTCGGCGATGGACAGGTTCCTGAGGGCGAACTGGTAGCCGAGGCCCGGGTTGCGCGGCATCCGCTCCCAGTGGTCCTGGTACGAATAATTGGATTGGTAGGTGAACGGGTCGAACGCCTCGAAGAAATAATTGATCGGTCCGGTGATGAACGTGCCGATAAATCCCTGTTTCTCTACCTGCCGGCCTTCGCCCCGACCGCGGCCCTGGCGACGGTAGGCGGCCGAAGCGCTTTGGTCAGTTTGCTGTCCCCCCTCTTTTTTGCGGTTTGGGTCGCGGAACTGGATTCCCAGGAGACTCTGCCGGAACTGAGGGATAGAGAAACGCACACTAAGCGATTTCTGCTGGCGGATGTCAAACTTGCGGTAATCCGTACCGGCCGCGAAGCTGTTTACGTACTGCGGGCTGTGGTCGTTGTTGTAATCTGAATCGTAGCGGAACTGCGGCTGCAGCCAGGGGATCGATTTGGGAGTGAGCTGGAGATTGAAACCCTGCCTGCGCTGGGTTTCATTGCCGATATTGATCCCGAGGGCTTTACTGCCGAGGCCGGTTTCGAGCAGGTTGCGGGTGACGTTCAGATCGTATGACGTCTGACTCATCAGAAAAGGCCTGTAGTTGACCCGCAGCCCGTTCTGGGCGGTGTACAGCGAGTCGAGACGGAAGTTGCGTGAAACCTGGTCGAACCGCTGGTTGCTTTGGTAGTTGAGATTGGTGGAAAGCTCGAAGTCATTGGGGATATAGCGGAACTGGGCCCCCGCCAAATCTTTGGTAATGGTGTTGTGCTTGATGAAATAGGGCAGCGGCACATTGACGAGAGGGCCGAAAACTTTTTGCGGAAACACAGGCACGTTGGCGTCGCGCGGAAGGTTGGCCCGGTAACGCACCATGCCGCTGGCCATCACGCTGGAGTTCAGCAGCTTGGGCGCAATCGTGCGTGTGGTGGTATAACTCATGTTGGCGGTGAGGCTGTTCAACAGCATCCTGCTCAGCATGGATTGACCGCGGGATTTGCTGTAGCTGAAGGTAAAATTCTCCGAGGAATTTTCGGTCTTGTTCGCTTCCTTGTTTTCCGGAAGCTGGATCGTCACGTCCTCGCTCCCCGGGTGGAAGCGCGGCAAGGTGACGCGGAACTGCTTGCGTACGCTCAACGGCAGGCGGAATCCCCAGTCTTCCGGCAGGAGCCGGTCCAGATTGAGCGTGCCGCCCACGGTGTAGTCGAACTGGCTGTCGCGCGGGATACTTTCGTTGAGGTTGCGGAACTTGTTGTCGCGCGCGCCCATTGAAAAGCTCAGGCGGCCGAGGTCGGAGAGCATGGCTTCCACCTGCAGCTTGGAGTTGAGCCCGAACTCGCGGATCACGTTGGTCAGCAGCACGTCGTCCACCCAGACCGAGCCGGAGACCGGCACGTCGCTCGATTCGTTGGCCACGCCAAGGGTCATGATCGAAATTTTGGTCAGCGAGGGATTGCCCTTGATGCGGTAGGGTCCGCGCTTGACGTCCTCCTTGAAACTCTGGATCTCCTGCAGAGACAGCGCTCCCTGCAGGCTGTCCTTGAGCGACAGGAAGCCCTCGAAAGGTATCGTGACTGCGGTCCAGCCCGTATCCACCGGTATCGAATACTCGTAGAAGTTGTCCCGGTCTGTGCCGATCCGGAGGAAGAAAGTGGGCCGCGGATCGTTCACGTGCTGCCGCCCGTTGACGAAGAAGCTCATCGAGGCGTAATCGAGGTAGCTTTGCTGGTTATTTTCCGCCTTGAGCGCCGAGCCTTCGTAGCCGCGCTGGAGGTCGCGGTAGTTGAGGGAGATGGCCGCTTCCTGGGCGGTAAAATCCTCCACCCGGCCGCTGCGGTTGAATTTGTTCAGGGTGGCGCTTACGCTGGGCGGCGGATAATACTCGTTGTTGAGGATGGTGTTGACGCTGACCAGTTCCACGTCGCCGTGATAGCCGGCCGAGGCGAGCCGGGTGCTGTCCGAGGCTCGCGGGCCGCCCTCGTAGCTCTTCCAGAGGGTGTCGGCGAGAGAGGTGTCCACGAAAGTTTCCTCCAGCCGGGGCTGTACATCCTGGACTTTTTTGAAGCGATTGCCGACAAAGTTAATGGCCGCGAAGTTCACGGTATCCGGTTTGGCGAAGTCATGGAGGGTCAGCCTCACCTGCAGGACCTTGGAGAGCGATGGACCGTTGATCTGCTCGTAAAAGTCCTCGAAGCGAGTTCCGGGTTTGGGCAGCGGTATCTCGAGCAGGTACCAGTCATCGGTGCCCAGCCATTGCACCCAATTGTCGCGGACCCGGCCGCTGCCCGGTACATAGGGGACATGATCCTTGACCACATAACGCTCTGACTCCGGAATGAACACCCCCGGCGGCGGGATGATTTCGAGTTTTTCCAGATCGATAGTGATACGGAAGACCCGCTCCTGTTCGTCCAGGGCGCCGTTGTTGTTCAGGTCCTCGGTGTCGAAAGTGGAGCCGATCTGCCCCTGGTTGTTGCCCTCGGTAAGATTGAGCCGGCGGCCGTCCGGCACGTAGCCATCGGGCGTGCGGTAGAAGTCGTCGTTCCCGTCGTCGCCTTCCACGTTATCCGAATCGCGGCCCGGCACTTCATCAAGGCCGGTGTCCTCGCCGATATCCAGGCGGCCGTCGAAGTTCCGGTCCTCGGTGTCAAGCCGGTGCACGCCCACCAGGTTTTGGTTCTTGTCGAAACGCACCTGGTCCTCGTTCACCTGGCCGAAATCGATGATCAGCTTGCCCTGGTCGCGGCCGGTGGAGACGTAAAGCTGCATGACTTCCCTTTCGTCCATGCCCAGCACACCGGTCTCGCTCACCACCTGGACGATGCTTCCCCAGTAATCGCGGTTATCCTGCGGACTCTGGCCCAGCGGCCTGAACACGGAGCTGATCACCGACACCGGCAGCTTGCGGTTCTGCTCGAAGCGGCCCTCGATAGTGCCGTAGACATCTTCTTCGTAGAAGCCGTATTCGGAGTAGCTGATGAAATAAGGGTCGAACCAGAAGAGCTCGCCCGCCTTATGCGGATCGAACAGATCGAAGCTGCCGCTGGCATCCTTGGGTACGCTGGAGAGCTTGAAAGCCTGGTAATTCATCAACAGGCGCGGGTTTTCGATCTTGGCCGTCTCGAAGTCCTCGATCAGCACTCCGCCGCGGGTGTTGGGGTTGGGGCTGGAGAAGGCGAGGCCGCCCACGATGTTGAAGCGGCTGGCGGTGCGGCTTTCGAGGTTGGGCAGGTAATTGAGCCAGTCGGTAAGACGGTCGCTGTCGAACTCGAACTTGCCGCCGAACTCGCCCAAAAGGCTCGTCTTCGGCTCGTCTCCCAGCCGGACGAATGTCCGGTCCACGCTCTCGATGCTCTGATAGAACAGGGTGCTGGTAAGGTAATTCTTGCGCAGCGGGTCGAATTCATACTCGTTGTGGAAGCCGAACAGGCTGGTGTTGCCAGTGGAGAACAGTGGCACTTCCTCGAAATCGACCTTCACTTCGCTGTTGGGCGGGATTTCGACGCCGGGATTCAGGGTGAGCCGGCCGAACTGATAGTCGACCGTGTAATCGGTACCGCGGGTCAACATCCGGTCGTTGATCGAGATACGCTCGGAGTTTTCGATTATCTGCCTGGCGCCCAGGTCGAAAGTGCGGGCCTCGGCTCCCTCGGCCCGGCTGTAGCGCAGGATCATCTGGTATTTCTGGTGTTCCAGGGTGTTCAGCCGGCTCGGGTCATCCTCGGTGTACATCGGGCTGTTGCGGGTCAGCAGGCCGAACGGCTGTCCTTCCTCGTTGTACGGCCGGTTGAACGGCTCCAGCGAGGGGAAGAAGACCAGTCCCCGGGTGAAATCGATGTAAACGCGGTCGAGCTTGGTGTCGGCGTCGTTGTCCAGCCCGAAAATTTCCATGAAGGTCTGTCCGCCCTCGTCGTAACGCGGCGGGTTCTCATTGGTGAAGATGTCGATGTCGAAAGTGTTGGCGTTGATCGCGGTGCCGCCGCCGAAACTGTAGACGTTGCGCAGCATGTAGGGCCAGGCCGGATTGTTGCTGGTCATGTTGCTGCTCTTGATCAGCTTCATGTGCAGAGTGTCCTGGTTGATCGTACCGATATTGTCACCGTCGACGGTCTGGTAGATCACACCTATCTTTTCCTTGTCGTCCACCCAGCTGAAGCTGATCACGACGCCGCACTGTTCGAGCATGTAGTCCTTGTTCAGCTCCATTTCGTTGAAGAAGCCGAACTCGTCATCCGGGGGCGGATTGATCGCAAAGCCGGCCGGATCGGCCATGTAACGCTGGACATCCGCATGCACCCAGCCGGGCCGCGCCTGATAGAGGCCCTGGTTGTTGTTGGTCTTGACGCCGTCGTCTTTGTAGACAGTGATGCTGTGCGGTTTCTTACCCGGAACTGTCAGGGGGACGCCGTTGCGGTCGAGGATTTTGATGTGCTTGACGGCGATCATGCTCGTGTCCACCAGCAGGAAATGGCGGTTGCGGCTGTAGTTGACGTCCCAGAGGTGCAGGCTGTCGGTGGCTTCCGCCTGGCCGGAGACCGGTATGCGGATGTTCTTCTGGCTCGATTCGCCCTCTTCCTGGCTGGCGATGAAGGTGGTGGTGAGCGCTCCCAGGCGGGTCTGGCCCTTGATGCCGAAGTTACCGCGCGGGATGTTGGCCGCCACCAGCATCGAGGGGGGCAGGGACAGGTTGATGTCGCCCAGCTCCAGGTCCTGCAGAATTTCGTCCTCCTCGCCTAGGTAGCGCACCTCGATCCGGTTGCGGTTTTCGAATTCGTTCTGGCTGTTGTAGTCCACGAAGACGTGGATTTTGGTGCCGATCGTCCCTTCGATGTTGATCTGCTGGCGCTGTTCGAGCTTGAGGCGGGGGAACTTGCTCTGCTGTCGGAACAGCGATTGGTCCTCGGGGATCTGGTAGGTAGTGGTTCCGGAGACTTCGGTGACACTGCGGCCATGGATCACCAGCGAGCCGGTTCCCTCGCCGATAATCGAGGCCAGGCTCTTGGGCATGAAGTCCGGCAGGTTGATCTCCGGCATCAGCCCGCGCTCCTGGCCCTCCCGCCTGATGGCCTCCTCGCCGGACAGATACTTGGAGGAAATCATCTCGAAGGCCGAATCCGCCTTGACCGCGGTCGTGCTTTCCAGATATTCCAGAACCGACCAGTAGCGCACTTCGAGGACCATTTCCTGGTCCTGGGAGGGCAGAGTGATGGTTTCCACCACGGCGTCGGTTTCGATATCGTACACGACTTTGCTGCGGGAAGCGGTATTGATCTTGAACAGCGGCCGGTAGGGTTTGAAGCCGAGGCGGTTCTGGAAGTGAGGGCTTTCCGCGCGGGGCAGCCTGAGGCCCAGCGAATCGGCTCCTGCAACGGGTCGGGCGAACAGAAAAGTCAGAAGAATCAGCGTCTGGAAGATCCTGACCCCTGCGGGTGCTCCCTTTTCAACCAGCAGACGGAACAAGACGGCTCCGGGATCTGAACGTGCCGGGTTAATTGCTCTGTCGTGGAGACACTTAGCCGGGGGGAATATCTGGATGATCATGAAGCCGGTACGCAACGCCTGACGCCTCTCGGAAACAGCCCCCGCCGCCGCCGGCAGATACATTCAGAGCCCGCCGCCGGCAACGTCGATTATTCTCCCCCTTCGTCTGGAACAACACGCCAACCGACTCACCTTTTCAGGGCGGAACTCCTCCTCGAGCGTCAGGAACCGGTAAAAGACTTGAATTTAAAATTCACCGGGCGTATCATTTACTTGGCCGGGCTAATTGGCCAATTATCGGCCAAATATACTGTTTCCCCGCTTAAAGAACATATAATATATACAGCGGGGTCAATAGTTGGAAAGACTTTTCTGGATCGCCGACCAAACCGGTGCGCCCGGCTCAGGACGCAATCCCGGCGAATGTCACTGCCCGGCCATTAGTGACACGTCGATGACAATGACCCCATTAATCACAGCAACCCGCGCGGCGAGCGCTGCGTGAGTGGCAGCTTGTCGCTGGTGCCGATGAAGACCCTTCACCGCTATATACTTTCCGAACTTGCCGGCCCGTTCGTCGTTTCGCTTTCGCTTCTGACTTTCATATTGTTTATGCGCAACATGGTCTTTTTGTTCCCCAAAATCGCCGGCAGGAACCTGGAGTGGTCGGTGATCGGCGAGCTGATGGGGCTGAGCCTGCCGTTCATCATCGCGCTGGTGCTGCCGATGGCGGTGCTGGTGGCGGTGATCATGTCTTTCGGCAGGCTGAGCGCGGACAACGAGATCACGGCGCTCAAGTCGCTGGGCGTGCCGGCTCACCGGCTGATGGCCTCACCCCTGGCCGCCGCCCTGCTGCTGATGGTGGGAGCGGTCTGGTTCAACGATCGCGTGCTGCCCGAATCCAACCACCGCTACAAGAACCTGCTGCTGGACATCGCCTACCTCAAGCCCACCGTGCAGATCAGGGAGGGTGTGGTCATGGACGATTTCGGCGGCCTGAGCCTGCTGGTGAACCGGATCCGGGAGACAGGGGGGTCGCGCAACCTCACTCTCACCGCGCCGGACCAGGGGGGCGGCCGGACGGATGACGGCCCGGCGGAGCTGTTCGGCGTGGTGATCACGGAAACCACCCCTGCCGGAGCCAGGCGCACCATCGTGGCCGACTCCGGCGCCATCCGCACCGCCCCGAACCGCAAGGATGCGGTCCTGATCCTCTACGATGGAGAAATCCAGGAAGTAGACTCCAACCGTCAGGAGCAATTCCAGCGGATGTTCTTCACCAGGCACAGGATCAGGCTGGCCGACGTGGGCGGGGTGCTGGAGCGCGGCCGCGGCAGCCGCTACCGCAGCGACAGGGAGCTGTCGCTGAACATGATTTCAGAGCAGATCGCCACCCACCGCCGGGCTCTGGACAGTCTTTTCGTGGTGGCCGCCGCCCTCGCCGATTCCGTGCCGGCCGGCGATTCGGTCCTGGCGGGGGTGGGGATAGTATTCGGCGAAAAAGGGGCGGCTCTTGCCGGCCGGGCCGCCGGCGGAACGACGGAGCGCATCTCACCCACCGACAGCGGCTTCCCGGCCAACAGCTATCGCAACGATCCCCGCACCCGGCTCGGGTCGGTCCTGCGCGAGGCGGGCTTCGACAGGCGGCGGATAGCGTCGCTGCGGGTGGAATGGTGGAAGAAGCTTTCCATTCCCTTCGCTTCCCTGGTCTTCGTGCTGCTGGGCGTGCCGCTGGGGATAATCACCCGCCGGGGCGGAGCCGGCGTTTCGATCTCGATCAGCATGAGCGTGTTCCTGGTGTACTGGGTCTGTCTGATTGCGGGCGAAACCCTGGCCGACCGCCTGCTGGTGGGGCCATTCTGGGCGATGTGGACTCCCAACGTGCTGTTTCTGATCCTCGGCCTGTGGCTGCTGGCGGTCCAGGTGCGCGGCGGCAAATCGCTCGCCATAGCCCGCAGCGGCCTGGACGTGAACGTTTTCCGCAAGCTTGCCGGGCTGTTCGGTTACGGGCGCGGCGCCGGCGAAGGGACGGACCAGAGCTGATGTTCCCGATCCTGCTCGACCGCTACATCATCCGTGAATTCGTCAAGATTTTCCTGGCCGCCTTGTCCGGGTTCCTCTTCGTCTGCCTGGTGGGGGATGCCGCCGAACGGCTCAACGAGTTCGTCGATGCCAGTGCGCCGCTGAGGCTGATCCTGCTGTTCTACCTCAACCAGATTCCCTATTACCTGATCTTCATCCTGCCGGCCAGCTCCCTGATCGCCACCCTGTTCACCCTGGGCCAGCTCAGCCGCTACAGCGAGCTGACCGCCATGCTGGCCAGCGGGGTGAGCCTGGGGCGGGTGTTCCGGCCGATCCTGGCGCTGATGCTGGCGGTGTCGGCGGCTTCGTTCTTGGTGGACGAGACGGTGGTGCCGCGGGCCAACCGCAACAAGGAGGAGATCCAGGAATACCGGATCAGAAAGCGGGCGCGGCCGAACCGCGAGGTGCGCAGCCGGGTCGATTACCAGGGTGAGAACGGCCGGCGCTGGGTGGCCGCGGCCTTCCGGCTGGACGAGGCCCGCTTCATCGACGTCAAGCTGATCCAGTTCGCCGGTCCGCCCGAAGCCCTGCACATCGACTACCGGGTGGACGCCGCCGGGTCGACCTATCTGGGGGACGGCCAGTGGCGTTTCAGCGGGGGCACGGTGCGCTACTTCGATCCGGCCAGCCGCGATGAGTGGGTGGTGCGCTTCGATACGCTCACCCTGGCCGGGCTGGCCGAAAAGCCGGAAGACTTCGTGATCGAGGTCAAGGAGCCGCAACAGATGAGCTTTGCCGAACTGAAGCGGGAGGTCGCCCGGCTGCGGCGTAACGGGATGCGGACCGAACTGGCCGAAACCGAGCTGTGGTTCAAGACCAGCCTGCCCGTGGCCAACTTCGTGATCGTGCTGTTCGGCGCGCCGCTGGCGGTGACCCGCCGCCGGATGGGACCGGGAGTGGGGATCGCCCTGGGCGTGGTGGTCTACATGCTGTTCATGGGCACCTACTACCTGACGCGCAGCATGGGCTACAACGGTCTGTTGAGCGCTCCGGCCGCGGCCTGGAGCGCCAACCTGATCTTTGCGGTAATGGGTGCCGGGCTGTTTTTCAAGGTGCGCAAGTAATCAACGGAGAAAGAGTATGCCGAGGAAAAAGGACGTGCGTTTCAGCGCGGCGCCGGGTCATCCGCTGCCGCTGGGCGCCACCCTGGTGCCGGGAGGCTGCCGGTTCAGCGTGTTCAGCCGGAACGCCACCGCAGTCTGGCTCCTGGTTTACGACCGGCCGGATGACAGCGAGCCGGCCGTGGAAGTGCAGCTCGACCCGGAAATCAACCGCACCGGCGACATCTGGCACGTGGAGCTGTCCGGAGCTGGCGCGGGCCTGCTCTACCTCTGGCGCATAGACGGCCCCTGGCAGCCCACGGAAGGCCACCGTTTCAATCCTAAGATCTCGCTCCTGGACCCCTACGCCCGGTCGGTGGCCGGCAGCTACCGCTGGGAGAGCGATTCGAGCGTGGACGCCGGTTCGGTTGGACGCGTCCCGGTCTCCTATCTGCCTCCCAAGTGCCTGGTGGTGGACGACAGCGGCTTCGACTGGCAGGGCGACCGCCGGCCCGGCACTCCGCTGGAGGACAGCGTAATCTACGAAATGCACGTCCGGGGATTCACCCGCCATCCATCGGGCGGAGTCCGGCGTCCGGGCAGCTTCCTGGGCCTGATCGAAAAGATCGACTACCTTCGCGGGCTGGGCGTGACCGCCGTGGAACTCCTGCCGGTGCACGAATTCAACGAGAACGAGCTGATCCGGCGTAATCCGCTCAGCGGAGAGCTGCTGAAAAACTACTGGGGCTACAGCCCGGTGCTGTTTGCCGCCCCCAACGGGGGCTATGCGGTGGGTGAGGCGACTGGGGGCGCGGCAGTGCGCGAGTTCAAGACCATGGTGCGCGAGCTGCACGCGGCCGGTATCGAGGTGATCCTGGATGTGGTGTTCAACCATACCGCCGAGGGCGATCACCAGGGCCCCACTCTCAGCTTCCGCGGTCTGGATAACACCATGTACTACATGCTCGATGAGAACGACCCCAGCCTTTACAAGAACTACTCCGGCTGCGGCAACACGCTCAACTGCAACCACCACGTGGTGCGCAACTTCATCCTCGACTGCCTGCGCTACTGGGCGATCCAGATGCGGGTGGACGGTTTCCGTTTCGACCTGGCCAGCGTGCTCGGCCGCGACCGCAACGGCAACATGCTGGTCAACCCGCCGTTGCTGGAGTCGATTGCCGAGGACCCGATCCTGCGCCACCTGAAGATCATCGCCGAGGCGTGGGACGCGGCCGGCGCTTACCAGGTGGGCTCTTTCCCGGGCCAGCGCTGGAGCGAATGGAACGGCCGCTTCCGCGACGACGTGCGCCGGTTCTGGCGCGGAGAGCGCTACGGGCGCAACGCCCTGGCCTCGCGGATCACCGGTTCGAGCGACATCTACACCGTCAGCGGCAAGCTCCCCCGCAACTCGATCAATTTCATCACCTCCCACGACGGCTTCACCCTCAACGACCTGGTCAGCTATGAAAAAAAGCACAACGAAGCTAACGGCGAGGACAACCGGGACGGCGACAATAACAACCTGAGCCTGAATTTCGGAGTGGAAGGGCCCTCGGACGACCCCCGGATCGAACAATTACGGGCCCGGCAGATCAAGAGCTTCCTGGCCACGCTGCTGTTGAGCCAGGGTGTGCCGATGATCTTAGCCGGGGACGAGGCCCGGCGCACCCAGCTCGGCAACAACAACGCCTACTGCCAGGACAATGCGACGAGCTGGCTCGACTGGAAGCTGGTCGAGAAGAACCGGCACCTGGTGGAATTCACCCGCCGGCTGATCGCTTTCCGCAAGGAGCACGCCGTGTTCCGCCGCCACGTCTTCTTTACCGGCTCAGACCACGACCGCGACGGCCGACGGGATATCGAATGGTTCGAGCCTTCCGGGCTGCCGACCCGCTGGCAGTTCAGCCGGCCCTGCCTGGCCTGCTTTATCAGCGGCAGCCGTGTCGAAAGCCGCAACCACTACGATGACTGGGATTTTTACCTGATGTTCAACGCCGGCCGGGAAAGCCGGGAGTTCGCGCTGCCTCTGGCGCCGGCTGGCAAGGCCTGGGCCCGGATCGTGGATTCCGCGGATGAGGAGGCCCTGCCCCACGCCGGGCTCCAGGACCTGCCGCCGCCGCTGGAAAACCAGAAGCAATACGAGCTGGCCGGGCACGCAATGGCGCTCGTGGCCGCGGTCCAGCCGTGAAGGAAAATTCTGAATTTTGTCCGGCGGGAACCGGCTCGGCAGGTATTCTTGCCGGCTAATTTATATCGCCTCAAGTTCGCCGGATGTTCAGGCAACGCTTATTGCTTTCACGTAGTTTTCATTTCGAGAGACATCGGAGACTGTCCGGTCGAGTTTGTAAAAGAGGAGCGTGAAGCAGCCTCGCAATTTCCATCGCGGCATAGGGAATGACACATGTGGCTGGCAGGCCATTTCGAGGACGGTTGCGGGGAGAAGGGTGGATGAGTCCTCGAAGGCGACCGCCCAAGGAGCGGCGGGAAAGTCTCAAAGCCTGGATTAACTTTGTTTTCCTTTGGTTACAAAGGAAACGCTTTTGGTTCTTTTGGCGACAAAAGAACAAGTAAGCCTTTACCGGGGAAATGGATAGACTCCAGGGCAGAATTCCAATTGACTTTTTCCCCGAACAGTTCCGACCCCTTCTGTCAAAAGTGACAGCGGGGGAATTTAGGGAGTGACAGAACCATGAAAACCATAAATCCTGCCGCTCTGGCGTTCATCCTGTTTCTGTGCACCGCGTTGCCGGCTTCCGGCGCTGAAACACCTGCGCCCATTTCTCTGCACCCGGGCAATCCGCACTACTTTCTTTTCCGCGGCCGGCCGACCGTGCTGATCACTTCCGGTGAACACTATGGGGCGGTCCTCAACCTGGATTTTGACTACGTCCGTTATCTGGACGAGCTGCAGGCTCACGGCCTGAACCTCACACGTACCTGGTCCGGCACTTACCGCGAAGTCCCCGGTTCATTCGGGATCACGGAAAATACGCTGGCCCCCCGACCCGGGCGCTACCTCTGCCCCTGGGCCCGCAGCACCGCGCCCGGCTGCTTCGATGGCGGGAACAAGTTCGACCTCACCCGGTGGGACGACAGCTATTTCGAGCGCCTGAAGGACTTCCTGGCCCAGGCTTCCAAGAGAGGTGTCGTGGTGGAGCTGAATCTGTTCTGCCCCTTCTACAACGATACCCTCTGGGCCGCCAACCCGCTGAACTTCGATAACAACATCAACGGAATTGGCCGCTGCCCGGGCAACGAGGTTTACACGCTGAAGCACGTGGACCTGCTGGCAGTCCAGGAGGCGGTCGCGCGCAAGATCGTCCAGGAGCTGAAGGATTTCGACAACCTGTACTACGAAGTGTGCAACGAACCCTACTTCGGCGGGGTGACCCTGGAGTGGCAGCACCGTATCGCGGACCTGATAGTGGAAGTCGAAAAAGGTTTCCCGCGCAAGCACCTGATTTCGATGAATATCGCCAATGGCCGGCTGAAAGTCGAACAGCCGCATCCGGGGGTTTCCATCTTCAACTTCCACTACTGCGTCCCGCCGGACGTGGTCGAGATGAACTACGGCCTGGGCAAGGTAATCGGAGAGAACGAAACCGGTTTCCGCGGCAGCCGGGACGTGACCTACCGCACCGAGGGCTGGGATTACATCATCGCCGGCGGGGGCCTGTACAATAATCTGGATTATTCATTCACCTGCCAGCACCCCGACGGAACTTTTCTGGATTACAAATCGCCGGGGGGCGGCAGCCCGGCGCTGCGCCGCCAACTGGGCATCCTCAAGGACTTTATCCACGGTTTCGACTTCATCCGCATGGCCCCCGACAATGCCGTGATCCAGGGGAGCGTCCCGCGGGAGGCGACGGTCCGGGCCCTGGCCGAGCGGGGCAGGCAGTATGCGCTGTATGTCAACGGCGGCAGCCGGGCGGACCTCGAGCTGGACCTGCCGGCCGGGGCGTACTCAGTCGAATGGCTCGACACGAAAACCGGGAAAATCTCCGCAAGCCGGAGACTTCAGCACGCGGGCGGGATCGCCGCGGTCAGTTCCCCGGAATATGCCGAGGATATCGCCTTGAGGATCAGGGCCCTCCGGTAGCGCCGGCGCAGCCATTTCAGGAGACCGGTGCCGCTACTCCCCGGGCGGCGAAGCCGTAACCTGGTCCGGATTCCGCGCTCCGGCAAGCTTGCGCGCCAGCCCGACCAGCAGCAGCACGGCTCCCAGCACGCAGATCACCGCCGGGCCGCTGGGCAGGTCCAGCTTCCAGGAGAGGAACAGGGCCAAGGCGCAGCTGGCCGCTCCCACACTCCAGGCGATCACGATCCGCACCCGGAGGTCTTTGGCCATCAGCGAGGAGATGCTGGCCGGCAGCACCAGGATGGCGAAAACCAGCAACACCCCCCCGATCTCCACCGAATGCACCAGGACCCAGCCCAGGGAGAAATAGAACAGGAAGTCCCAGAGCCGCACGTTCATCCCTCCGGCCCTGGCCCCGGCGTAATCGAAGGAGAGGGGGATGAATTTTTTCCTGAAGATCCAATGGAAAATCCCCACCAGAGCGTAGACCCAGGTGCAATGAAACAAATCGTCCCAGCCGACCCAGAGGATGGAGCCATCGAGTGAATCATGCAGATGTTCGCCGCCGCCGGCCAGCTTGACCGCCAATAGCAGCGAACCGCTGATCGCCACCGCGTAAACCACCCCGATTACCGCTTCCTGGGGAATTTTGTGGCCCGAGCTCTTGGTCAGGGTGAACAGGCCGGCGGCCACGGCGGTGAGGCCCAGGGCGAGCCAGTGTGCGGCCAATCCCTCGGGCGTCCGACCCAGAACAACGGCCGCCAGAGTGCCCAGCGCGGCCACCTGGGCCATAGCGATGTCGATAAAGATTATTCCCCGCCTGAGCACGTGCAAGCCGAAATAGCCGTGAATGCCCACCAGCACGATACAGGCGGCGAAAGGCAGGGCCATGAAAGAAAGCATTTCAGCCATGCGCGCCCTCCTGCATCTCCCCGGCGGCGAATGATTTGCGCAACCGGCCGGCCACCCATTTGCCGACCGCGGCCAGGGCCAGGAAAAGCCCCAGCAGGCAGACTATCATCGGCCCGTTGGGCAGGTCGTAGCGATAGGAAAAAACGACGCTCAGAATGATCACCGCCACGCCGACAATCCAGCCGAAAATGATCCGGTCGCGCCAGCTCGTATAGAACAGCACGGCGATCGAGGCCGGCACCACCAGCAGGGCGAAGACCACGAAGACGCCCCCGATCCTGACCGAATTGACCAGCACCAGGCCGAAAGTGGCGTAGAAGAAGAAATCCCAGAAGGCGGCATTGGGAATCTTCGCTCCATTTTCCCCGGCCGAAAGGGCGAAAAACCTGTCATGGTAGCGGTAATGAATCAGACCCACCGCGCTGTAGACCGCGGCCGAGGAGATAATCTTGCCCCAGCTTACCCACAACAGGCCGCCGGAGAACGATTCCTTGATGTAGGCCACCCCCCCGGTGGCCCGGTCGGCGATAATGAGGGCCACGGCCAGGGAGAGGCCGTAGACGATACCGATAATCGCCTCCTTGGGTATCTGGCGGCCCTTGAGGTCGACCAGGCTGAACACGGCTGCCGCCATCAGGACGAATCCCAGGGAGAACACGTAGGACAGGCCGCCGTGCGGATCGGCCCCGGCCAGCATCCCCACCAGGGTGCCCAGGGCCGCGATCTGGGCCATCGAGATATCGACGAAAATCACCCCGCGGCTCAGCACGTGCAGGCCGAAATAACCGTGAATACCCACCAGGATCACGCTGGCTATCAGAGGCGGGAGAAGAAATTCAATTATATGGAGCATCAGCACCGCCTTTCTTCACTGTCCGAGCGCCGATAACAAGCTCTTGAGCCAGTAATCCATCAGGACGAAATCGTCCTGGAGTTCCGGGCTACCGCCGCAGTGCAGCGGCAGGTAAACCGCCTTGATCCCGGTCCTCTGCTCGATCATTTGCGGGTTGTTTTTTTCGAAATAAGTGGCCACGGTGAGGATCCTGATCTTCTGGTTTTGGATCAGGTCGATGATGTCCCCGACGTGCCTGGCCGAGGGGGGGATACCGGGCTTGGGTTCGATGTACCCCACTTCTTCGAGGCCAAAGCAGCTGACAAAATAAGGCCAGCTCTTGTGGTAAGAGATGATTTTCAGGCCGCGCAGCGGCAGGGCTTCTTTCAGCCAGCCTCCCAGCTTGTGCACCAGCGGCGCGCCCTGGTAGTCCTTTTCCAGGAACTGGAAGAAAGTTCCCGAACGCAGCATGTCCTCCAGGAGCTTGCCGCCGATCAGGCGCACCAGCTCAGCGCCGAAAAGCGCCCGGTCGACCCGGTCGCTGTACTTGGCGTAATTCTCCCGGTAATACTGTTCGCCCGCCGGGTCCACCCGGACGAGGCCGATCAGGATGTTTTCGGCGATTTTACTCCAGTTCTGCGGGCCGGTATGAATGTGCGGGTTGCCGTAGATGTGGATGTCTCCCTCGGTGCGGCTGAGAGCGGTGGTGGGTTTTTCCAGCAGGTCGATTCCGGTACAGACCGAGACGTAACCCGGAGTGCCGTCCATGATTTTACTGTTGTGGGCCTTGTCCAACAGGGTAGTGGCCCAGAGTTCGAGGTCCAGGCCGGTTTCGACCCACAGGTCGGCAGCGGAGAGTTTCTTGACCAGACTGGGTTTGGGCTGGACGAAATGGGGGTCCATGTCGCCATAGGACATGTAATCGGTGACAACCCTTTCCCCACCGATCTCCCGGGCGATGGCCGCATAATCCGCATAGGAAGCCACGACCTTGATCTTGCCGCCGGTCGCGGCAAAAGTGTCTACCGGCAGGCAGAACAGAATGGCCGGCAGGCAGAACAGAATAAAATTGATTCTCGGCATTTTCACTCCTCAATAGGTCTCGTGCTTGTGCGGCCCCATGGCCCAGACCAGGTGAAACATAAAAGCGTTATAGGAATCGGCGTAGCTTCTTCTGGTGTAGCGGTACTGGAAGCGGAAGAATACCCATTCGCTCTGCCAGAGGTCCAGGTTGGCGGCGGCGGCCCACTCGTTTTGGTCCGGGTTCAGGGGCAGCTGCGAGTAATCGAGCCGGCCGCCCAGGACCAGACGCGCCCCGGCTTTGGCCTGCAACGATGAAAAACCCCCGAACGCGTTCCTCTTCACGCCGCCATTGTCCCGGCTGGACCAGAACATCTCGTTGCGCCATTCGACCGAACGGTACTTGATCCGGTCCGGGGGGGCCCACTTGATGGTAAGGTCGGCCCCGCCCAGCCAGGACCGGTCATTCAGGGGGGAATCGTTTCTGCCGGCCGCGGCCGAAATCCCGAATTCCAGGTAGGTGGAGCGGGAGAGGTCGTAGTAGTTTTTCAGGTGGGCCAGGTAGACCAGATGGTCCAGGCCGCCATTGACGAAGAGCGGGCCTTCCCCGGCCGGGTCGAACACTTCGAAAGTGAACTCGTTGACCTGGGCGAACACACTCGGCAGCAGGAAATCCGCCGAGATTCCCTCGCCTGAAAAGTTTTCCCCGCCGAACAGGTTGAACAGCGGCCGCGGCTTATCGGCCTGAGGCCAGGCGTGCGGGTGCCAGCGGTTGAGCTGGCCGAACTGGGAGAAGAACTTGCCCAGTTTGAGATTCATCCTGGCCGGGAGGTTGAGCCATTCGAGGTAACCTTCCTCCACATCCACCTCCCCATCACCGTAGCTGATGAAAAACTTGCCCCTGGTAAAGGGGTCGAGCGGGGATTCCAGGCCCAGCTCCACTTCCCGCAGGAAAAACCTGTCCGGGCCGGCGGTCCAGTCTTCGGGGCCGGCCTGCGCTTGCCCGGCTGAGTTATCGAGGTCGCTGGCGAAGAAAGTGAATTCCCCGGTGATGCTGATGTTGGGATTGAGGTCTTTCAGCGAACGCGCGCCGCTCTTGAACTGGCGGGCAGAGGCCGGCTCCGGCTCGGCTTTTTCGGGCGCCAGTTGCCGGGCCTCTTTCAGCAGCTTCTCCAGCTCGCTGGTGGAATCGGCCCTGGCCGGGGTGGAGGGCTGCTTTTCCAGTTGGTCGAGTCTGGCCTTCAGGCTGTCAATCTGCGCCTGGAGCCTGCCGGCCCGGCTGGAGTCGGCAGCGGCGGAGTCCTGGGTCCAGGCCGGTCCAGCCTGGCACAAGGCCAATAGCCAGCCAAGGGCCACCGCCGTCAGAATTTTTTTTGAAAGAAATCGCAAGGTCGTATCTCCCTGGAAACAGTCCGATCAATTTCAGAGTTATACGCACAGTCCCGATAAATCACCGTCCTCCGGAGTCTGGTTCCGGGCCTGCCGGAAGAACGGGCCGCCGCTGGAAACATCTCAAAGGAATTTATCGGCTGCCTTAAAGATAGTGGACAGGCCCGGCGGCCGGAATCGGTCCGCCGCCTGAGGCGTGTCCATCGAAAGACTGTGCTATGAGATTGAATAACCGGATGAACCGGGAGGCGCTCTCAAATAGCAGGTCGACTGAATGGCGTATTCGCGGAATTGGCGGGCCAGAGCCTGATTGGTTCCCCGGGGAATATTGTCGTATCCACAGGAAACGATGCCAGCCTGGAAGCTGTTCCAGTCGGTGAAGGTACAGAGCGGGCAATCCAGCTCGGCTTTAAATCTTAACGAGTGGCTTTCGAACAGCGGCCGGGAGGCAGTCGAGTTATGGCAATGGATTCCTTCCAGAACCACCCGCGGGGTGCGGCCGCGGAGATTAAAATAGTCCCGGGAGTCGTGCCCGTGGTGCAGGCCGAGCCAGCAGTTGAAAACAACCAGGCAAAGGGTGGCGTAAAGGTTCGCCAGGGCTGCGATTCGGGTCAGGCGTATCATGCCTTAATGATATTGCTTTTAATAATAATTGTCAATCAGGAATGCGGAATGTTCCGTACCCGGCTCGGCCTTGCAACCTTTCCGTTCGGAGTTAATATTTAATAAAGGGCCTTTCCCTGAGGGAAACCGATAATAGTTCAGGAGCGGGAACCGATTAACTCCAGAAAGGAGGCCGGGAAGATGGCGTTTGATGCTGACAGCCGGGAAAGGAAATTTTACGACAGCCTGAAATCGCGTATCATGGACTGGATCGGAAGGAAACTGGGTGCGAGAATCGAGGGCCTGGCCTGTTTCGCTTTCCTGCTGCCGGACATCCTGATGCTGTTGGGCCGGATTCTGGTCGATCGGCGCGCGCCGCGCAGGCTGAGGATCAAGCTCGGCATAGCCATCGCCTACCTGGCGAGCCCGCTGGACCTGATCCCCGAGGGGGTGCTGGGCCCGCTGGGATTGGTGGATGACCTGGTGCTGGCCGCCTTCGCGCTCAACCGGGTGTTCGCCGAAGTGGAGGACGAGATTATCGAGGAGCACTGGTCCGGCGAGAAAAGACACCTGGAGAGGCTGCACGACCTGGCCGATCTGGCGGACGGTATATTCAGCGGCCGGGTGGGCGGCAAGCTGCAGGACTGGTACGACCGGGATCCAGCACTGGAGGTCGGCCCGGAAGATCAGCGGATAGAGCTGGTCACGGAAGAAAACGGCGCAGAAGACCGAGTAGAGCGTCTCCGAACATCAGGGCTATGAAGCCGAGGAGCGCGACTGCCGCGATCAGCTTGAAGGCGGTCCGGCGCCCGGAAGAGCCGACGATAACCTTGTTCTTGCAATAGGGGCACACGACTGTGCCCTTTTCTATTTCCATGGCACACCAGGGGCATTCCATCCGGTCCACCTATTGATATTATGACAGGTAAATCTCCGGCTTATTCGGAATAACCAGGCAGGGGAGCCGGGCATTTTCGAGCCGGTCCCCGCTTATTCCAGCAGATATTGAAAAGCATTGTCTGCGGTGCTGGTCGAGGAATCGAGGCCGAAATTTAAAAAGGGATTGCGCTTCCTCGCAATCTCTTTTTATTTCAGAAGTGGAGTTTTGAATGAAAAAAGTTCAGCCTCGTGTGCTATTATCCTGTGCAAAAAGGGAGTAGGGCTTGACAATATTACGATAACCGATTATGATAACCGTAATAGATTGGAGAAGCTATGCACACCGATGACATTAAAGCACTCCAGCGCGAGGTTCTTCTCGGCTTCTGGAAAGCCCACATACTGTACCACGCTGCCGAGGGGCCGGTGATCGGCCAGTGGATGATGCAGGAGCTTCGTCGCCACGGCTACGATGTCAGCCCGGGAACTATCTATCCATTGCTCGCCAGGATGGAGGCGCGCGGTTGGCTCAGGTGCGAGGTCGATCCCGGCGGCGGTCTTCGCGGCCGCAAGGAGTACTTTCTGACCGAGAAGGGCCAGGAGGTGCTCGGCCTGCTGCGCCAACAGATTGGGGAGCTCTACCGCGAGGTGGTACTCGGTGAAGAAGGAGAGGAAGAGTAATAAGGAGCGAGTTTAGGATTAAACCAGATATCCTGGCTTGGAAGCCAGTCAGCGCCTTAGTCGGGTCAGCCGGGTTTACGGTGGCGCTGCCGGCTGTAGAGCTTGGCGGGATAATTTGGCTCGCCGTGAATGGGTTCGGTATCGGCGGTATTCTGGCAGTCTGGGTCTAACCTGTTTTATAAGTATTTTCACAGGAGGTTTTCATGATAGATGACCGCATTGAGCGCAGCGACGGTAATGAGCGCCGCCGCTTTCTAAAGCTTCTTACCTCGGGAGCCGCACTGGCACTTGCCGGCGGCCCCCGGGTGGTGCAGGGAAAACTCGAAACCATTTCCGCGAGCCATGCCGAGGAGGAAGTTTCTCCCGCAGAGGACCTCATGCGCGAGCACGGAGTTCTCAAGCGCGTGCTGCTGGTCTACGAGGAAACTCTGCGCCGTCTGCACGCCGGGGAGGAGCTGCCTCCCGAGGCTTTGGCCGAAGCGGCGGGAATCATCCGCTCGTTTATCGAGGATTACCACGAGAAACTCGAGGAGGACTTCCTTTTCCCGCGCTTCCGCAAGGCCAACAAGCTGATCGACCTGGTCGAGGTGCTGCTCGAACAGCACCGGGCCGGCCGCCGGCTGACCGACACCACGCTGCGGCTTGCCAATTTTGAGGCGCTGAAAAACCCGGACGATAAACGAGAATTGTCCGATTCGCTGCAAAAGTTCATTCGGATGTACAGCCCGCATGAAGCGCGCGAGGATACAGTGCTGTTTCCGGCTTTTCGCGAGATAGTCAGCTCCAATGAATATGACTCTCTGGGCGAGGAGTTCGAGGAGAAGGAGCACGAGTTGTTCGGCGAGGACGGCTTCGATAAAATGGTGGAGCGTGTCGCGGCAATCGAAAAAAGCCTGGGTATTTACGACCTGAAGCAGTTCACGCCGCGGGATTAAGGCGATGGCACAAGACGGGCGATAAGGTTTGAAAGGCCTAATGGATGAAGGCACGTGAGAGCGGTATGCCGGCTGAAGAACTGTGGTCGACTTTCTTCACGCCCGAAGAAGTGCTGACCAGACTGGGACTGACGAACCACTGCCGGGACGCGGCGGATTTCGGCTGCGGCTATGGCACGTTCACCATCCCGGCGGCGGGGATCGTCCAGGGCACGGTCCATGCCCTGGACATCGAACCGGAGATGGTCGCCTCGACGATGGCCAAGGCGAAAGCGGCGGGCCTGACCAACGTCCAGGCCCGGCAGTGCGACTTCATTGTCGAGGGCACCGGCCTGCCCGAAGCCAGCGTGGATTACGTCATGCTGTTCAACATCCTGCATGCACAGGAGCCGCTGAAGCTGTTGCGGGAGGCCCGGCGCGTGCTGCGGGCAGGCGGACAACTGGGCATCCTGCACTGGAATTACGACCCGGCTACGCCGCGGGGCCCCAGCCTGGCGATCCGGCCGCGGCCCGAGCAGTGCCGGGACTGGGCCGAGCGGGCAGGATTCCGTCCGGCCGGTCCGGAGCGGATCGACCTGCCTCCCTACCACTACGGCCTGTGGATGGTCAAGCCGTGAGTCGACTGAAAGGCAAAGGAATTATTATGACAATACTCCAGCGCTTGCTTACCACCCAGGCGCCAGGGGTGACGCTGCTGGTTCGTATCCTGGTGGGCGCAGTGTTTCTGTCGGAGGGCCTGCAGAAGTTTATCTTCGCGGCCGAGCTCGGGGCCGGGCGTTTCGCCCGAATCGGTATCCCGTCGCCGGAGGTGATGGGACCATTCGTGGGAGGTGTTGAAATAATTGCCGGCTCCCTGGTTTTGCTCGGCCTATTGACCCGGCCGGCAGCTTTTGCGCTCCTGGTCAACATCTCCGTGGCCATCATTTCGACCAAGATTCCCATCCTGCTGGGACACGGGTTCTGGCTCTTTACCCTGCCCAAACTTCAGCGCTACGGCTTTTGGAGCATGGCCCACGAGGCGCGGACGGACTTCTGCATGTGGCTGGGCTGCCTGTTCCTGATCGTCGTCGGAGCAGGGCTTCTTTCGCTTGACGCCGTGATCAGTGGGCGAAAGACACCCGGAGATGACTAATGACGCGAGAGCTGAAACCGGGAACCCGACAGCGGAAGTCGAGCGTGATGCGGTGGAGATATGGAAGAACGAATCACTACCCCGCAGGCTTGCCGAAATATGCGCGGCCTTCCTGAAACTCGGTTCGATCTCCTTTGGCGGGCCAATCGCCCATCTGAGTTACCTGCGGGCGGAATTCGTCACCCGGCGCCGCTGGCTGGATGATGCCGCTTACACAGACCTGGTGGCCCTCTGCCAGTTTCTGCCCGGGCCGGCGAGCAGCCAGGTCGTGTTCGCGCTGGGCAGGCAGCGCGCCGGTCTGGCGGGGGCGATTGCCGCATCGCTCTGTTTCACCCTGCCATCGGCAGCACTGATGATCGCCTTTGGCTATGGCGTGGCGGCGGTGGGCGATCTTCAGGGCTCAGGCTGGCTGCACGGCCTGAAACTGGCGGCGGTCGCCGTTGTGGCGCAGGCGGTCTGGGGCATGGGACGAAACCTCTGTCCGGACCGGGCCAGGGTAACGACGTGTCTGGTATCGGCGGCGATCCTGCTGGCGTATCCGGGCGCTTTCTGTCAGGTGGGGGTCATCGGGGCGGGAGCGCTTGTCGGCTGGTGGCTTTACCGCGGGGCAATCCAGGCGCCGGCTGCGGTATCCGGTGTCGGCCTGAGGACGCACCTTGCCGCGGCATCGGCGTTAATCGTTTTTCTGGCGCTCTTGATCGGGTCCCCCATCGTGGCCTCCGCCACCGGCGGGAAGCTGATCGAGACGTTCGACAGTTTCTACCGCGCCGGCTCCCTGGTGTTCGGCGGGGGGCACGTAGTACTTCCGCTGTTGAGGGCGGAAGTGGTACCGCACGGCTGGATCAGCGACGATCAGTTTCTGGCGGGCTATGGGGCGGCGCAGGCCGTACCCGGTCCGCTGTTCACCTTTTCGAGCTACCTCGGCACCGTGATGACCCGTGGTTCAAACGCATGGGTCGGCGGACTCTGGTGCCTGTTCGCCATCTTCCTGCCCGCCTGGCTTCTGGTCGGGGGAGCGTTGCCGTTCTGGCACCAACTGCGTTCGAAGGCCTGGACCCAGGCGGCGCTGCGCGGCGCGAACGCGGCCGTGGTCGGCGTCCTGCTGGCGGCCCTGTATACTCCAGTTTTTACGGAGGGTGTAAAAAGCGTCCCTGACGTGGCTGCGGCCCTGGTGGCTTTCGGCCTGCTTGAGGAGTGGAAAGCGCCTCCCTGGATCGTCGTTCTGCTGATGGCCGCGGCCGGGCAGTGGATTCTGCGCTGAAGCGCTGTGATTTCCGTTGCCGCCAGGCACAGGGAGGGATGAAATGGGCTCCTTACCGAAGTTAAAATCCATGAACAAAGTCGCATTCAGGGAGCCGCATCGGTTTTTTAAAATTATTCAACCCCTCGATTGAAAAGATTCTGAACTATTTCCTCGCCGCCCGCTGGAATAATAAAAACTTCACAGTAATTTTGTATTAAAGCACTTAGGCCGGTTCGAGGCAGGACTTTGCGGGTTCCATTGTCAGAAGTAACCGAAATAGGCGGCGATATTGAGGGATTTGGAAACGATACCCAGGACCAGTCCGGCCAGGGCCAGAGGACTGCCCCGGCCGGGTTTTTTCCGCCGGGTGGCGAATAAACCGAGGACGCTGAAAATTATCGTCAGGTTGGCCACGAAGCCATAGCTGTAGAAAGGCGCCGAGGCCAGCCCGAGAACGAAACCTGTCAGGGCCGTCAGGCTCAGCGGCCGGCTGTCTTGCTGTCCATTCATGATCACCGGCGGATTGCGCAGGGAAATGGGCGCGGAGCCGGTTCAGCGGCCTCGGACACGAAAAATCACCGCAGGATTGTAGCAGCCGATATGGCCGGGCGGGCTACGTCCGAAAGATCCACCGGAATTATTCAGGGACAAGCCGCGGCCTCCACCGGAACCGGCGGCCGAGGCAATTCACATGGGATTGAGTATAATCGTACTGAAGGTACCCGCTCCCCAGCCACTGGTGTTGAAAAGGGTTATCCGGCCATCTTCCAATATGTAACGGCAGTACCAGGCGCCGCCGCTGGTGTCGCCGGCTACGGCTCTTTCGGAGCTTCCGAGAATCTGGTTATGGCGCCTTCGGACCAGGTTCAGCGCAAACTGCCGATAATCGAAAAACAACAATTTTTCGTTCTGGCTGTCCCAATGCCAGTCGCCGGTTTCCAGAAAAGAGATGTCGAGAGAATCATTGGAATAGGAGATGTTGATCCGGTAGGATGTGGTATCGATGGTCACTTCGCCGGTGAGACTGTCCGCATAGATATTCGGATAGATGTAGTACTGCGGAACCAGTGCCTGCCAGCGCCCGACTAATTTGTCCGGACTGAACGCAACCGGCTGAACGGGCGCCTGCGGGCTGCTGTCCCCGCAGGCGAGCGACAGGAGGCTGATAAAGCCGAGCCAGCGGGATAGCCGGCAGGCGGCCGTTCCCCTGAGCCCTGGGTGGTATGTCGATAAAGGCATGTTCCAGTTGTCTCCTTCCCGGATTATGCCTATCCGCTGCCCGATAGGGACAAACTGAACCGTCAAATGCCCCGGATCGACTGCCGGCAGGGCCGTCTTTCCCGGAGGCTAAAAAGCCGGGAGCTGCCCCGGCTGCTGAATTCCAGAGATCTTTCGCACGAATATCGAAACCGCATACCGTTGCGAACGGTTCGCAGACCGGTCATATAAATGTGCATATTTTACCCGGCTTCAGTCAAGTCGGCGAATTTTATTCGGCGGTCAGAACAATCCTGTCGAACCTGGCCGCTGTTCCGGCCTGGTCGTTCTATACGGGTCTGACTGTCTACTTGTGGCCCAGGGTGATATCCGGCAACGTCAGGTCTCCGCCGATGTTGGTCAGCTTAAGGCTGTCCCCGCCGACGAATTCGAAAGTGGCGTACCAGGTTTTCAGTATCTCGCTGCCATCGCCTTCAGACCTTTGCTCTTCCCAGAGGACACTGTCGGGGGGGCTGCCGGTGCTGTCGGTGCCGGTGCCAGTACCCTGGCCTGAGCCGGGCCGCTTGCGGGTTTTGCGTTCACGATCCTGGGTCATTTCGAAAATGATTGCGTCCGGCGTATCCTCGAACCAGTTCCAGAAGCCCTGGCTGACGAAGGCGTATTCGAGGGTATCGCTGTAATAGGTGATTTCGAACCAGTAGTCCTCGGTTTGCAGGATCATCGATGTGCGGGCGTTCACCAGGTCTAATTTCGGCGCAGCGTTGGTGGCGGTAATGTTGTAAATGGGGTAACGACCCTCCCAGGCGCCCTCCAGATCGTCCTTCAAATAGGGCGTATATTCGAGCGGCTTGGCTTTTTCGCTGCAGGAAGTGGCGAGAATTGCGATGAAAATGGTGAAAACCTGGAGCGTTCGCTTCATGAATGATCTCCTGGAATGGAGTGATCCGTATCGGCTGATATTATTTACCCGCGCAAATATAAAAAGGTTCTGGGAAAACGGCATACATTTTCAATGAGGGGGAAAACCTGGAGCAGGTTACTTCAGGAAAAGCACCGCCCGGCCGGCAACATCCAGCAGGGGGGAAGGCAGGATGCCTAACTGGAGCACACCCCACACGCTGACCAGAATCGCTGCGGCCAGCGGCAGGGAAAACGGCAGGGAAGGCAGGGCGCTGTCGCTTTCACGCATGAACATCTGTACGATAACGCGCAGATAGTAATAGACACTGACCGCGCTGTTGAGCACGGCGATAACGGCCAGGGACACCAGCCCCCGCTCCACGGCGGTGGCGAACACGTAAAATTTGGCCAGGAATCCGCCGGTGGGCGGGATTCCCGCCAGGCTGAACATGAAAACAGCCATGGCCGCGCCGGTCAACGGGTAACGGAAGCCGGCGCCCCGCACCTGTTCGAGGGTTTCCAGCCGGGTGCCTGAGGAGTTGAGGTAAACCAGCACGCCGAAAGCGCCCACGTTCATCAGTGTGTAGACCACCAGGTAGAACGCCACCGACAGGGCGGCGCGGTCATCGGCGGTGGAAACCGCGGCCGGGTCGATACTGGCCAGGGCCACCAGCAGGTAGCCGGCGTGCGCGATCGAGCTGTAGGCCAGCATGCGCTTGATGCTGCCCTGGAACACGGCGGCCAGGTTGCCCACGGTCATGGTGACCACGGCCAGGGTCCACATCACCGGCAGCCAGTAATCGGCCAGGGGCAGCAGGCCCACTCCCAGCAGCCTGAGCAGCACGCCGAAAGCGGCCGCCTTCACCGCCACCGCCATGTAGGCGGTAATCGGCGTGGGCGCGCCTTCGTAAGCGTCCGGGACCCACATGTGGAAGGGCACCGCGGCGATCTTGAAGAAGAAGCCGATCAGCACCAGGGCCAGGGCTACCAGCTCCAGACCGCTCACCTCGGCGCCGGCCGGCGACAGCCCGGCCGCCAGCTCCTCCAGCCGGGTGGTGCCGGTCACTCCGTAAAGCAGGGCGATACCGTAGATCAGGAAGCCCGAGGCGAAGGCGCCGATCAGGAAGTACTTGAGCGCTCCCTCGTTGGATTCGCTCTTTTCGCGCCGGCAGCCCACCAGGATATAGATCGCCAGGCTCATGGTTTCCAGGCCGATAAAGACCACCAGCAGATCGGCCGCGCTCACCATCACCATCATCCCGAAAGCCGCAGTCACCACCAGGGCATAGTACTCGCCGCTCACCGCCCGCAGACTGCCGGCCTCGCGGATCGACAGCAGGACGCAGGCAGCGGCGCCGCCGATGAAGAGGAGGTTGAAGAAGGTGGAGAAGGGGTCGATCCGCACCATTCCGCCGAAGGTGCCGCCCACGTAGTCCCATTGCGCCACGCACATCCAGCCGGCCACTGCCAGTCCGGCCAGGCTCAGGACCGCTCCGGCCGCCACCGGGCCGCGCGATCCGCCCCGGGAGCGGTAGAGCACCGCCAGTACCAGCAGGAAAAAAACCGCCGTCACCAGCGCCACCTGCGGCATCAGCAGGTTCCAGTCTATTTCGGGAAAGCTCTTCATAGTTTATCTATCCGCATCCGGGCCGGCGCTGAAAGTGACCCTGCCGGCCAGCGGGTTCACGTCGGGTCCGCGGGTGGTGATTTCCAGCTTGCGGTTGTACTGTTCGATAAATTTTTCCACGGAGGGAGTGATCCGGTCCAGAAATGCGCCGGGGAACAGCCCCATCCAGAACATCATCACGGTGGGCGCCAGCAGCACCAGCGCTTCCCTGGGACTCAGGTCCAGGATCTTCTCGTTCTGCGGGTTCTCCAGCGGCCCGAACATCACCCGGCGGAACATCCAGAGCATGTAGACCGCCGAAAGGATCACCCCGCTGGCGGCGAAGTAGAGGAAAATCGGATGTTGGCTGCCGAATATCCCCAGCAGCACCAGGAACTCGCCCACGAAGCCGTTGAGTCCGGGCAGGCCGATCGAGCTGAGAGTGGCGATCATGAAAAAGGCGGCGAACAGCGGCATCCTCGAGCTCAGGCCGCCGAACTCGCTGATCAGCCGCGTGTGCCTGCGCTCGTACAGCACCCCGACGATCAGAAAGAGCGCGCCGGTGGAGACGCCGTGGTTGAGCATCTGATAGACGCCGCCGGTGACGCCGGTGGTGGTGAGCGAGAAAAGGCCCAGCATGACGAAGCCGAGGTGGCTGACCGAGGAATAGGCCACCAGCTTCTTCAAGTCCGGCTGCACCATCGACACCAGCGCGCCGTAAATGATTCCGATCACCGCCAGGACCAGGATCAGCGGGGTGAACGCCTCGCTGGCCGCCGGGAACAGCGGCATGGCGAAGCGGATGTAGCCGTAGGTGCCCATTTTCAGCAGGATCGCGGCCAGGATCACGCTGCCCGCGGTCGGCGCCTCCACGTGGGCGTCCGGCAGCCAGGTGTGGAACGGGAATATCGGCACCTTGATCGCGAAGGCCAGGGCGAAGGAGGCGAAGAGCCAGAACTGGGCGTGGTAGGGGACCACCACGCGGTAGAGGTCCAGCAGATTGGTGGTGAAATAGCCCAGGCTGTCCCGGCCCAGCCAGAACAGGTAGATGAAACCGACCAGCATCAGCAGGCTGCCCACCGCGGTGTAGAGGATGAACTTGACCGCGGCGTAGATGCGCCGCTCGTGGCCCCACACCCCGATCAGGAGGTACATCGGCAGCAGCATCACTTCCCAGAAGATGTAGAAGAGCACCATGTCCAGCGCCGCGAAGGCGCCCAGCATGCCGGTTTCGAGGATCAGGATCAGCATCAGGAAAGTCTTGACGTTTTTTTCCACCGCTTTCCAGGCCGAAAGGACCACCACGGGGGTCAGGAAGGTGGTCAGGAGCACCAGGAAGAGGCTGATCCCGTCGATCCCCACGTGATAGGCCACGCCCCAACTGGTGATCCAGGGCTTATGGACCACGAACTGCATGTCCGCGCTGCCCGGCTCGAAGCCGGCCACCAGCTCCAGGCTCACTGCGAAGACCGCGATCGAGCCGAGGAGCGCGACCCAGCGCAGGAGGTTCTTGCCCGCGGAAGGCAGGACCGCCAGGAGAACGGTCGCCGCCAGCGGGAGGAAGACCACCCAGGTGAGGATGTCGCTTTGGCTGTATTCGATCATAGAAGTTTCTGTTTGAGGAACTGCCCTACCAGAGCAGGGCGCCGAGTACCAGGGCTACGCCGAGGATGAAGGTGATGGCATAGGCCTGGGCGTAGCCGTTCTGCAGCCGGGCGGCCAGCCGGCTCAGCCCCTTTACCAGCGAGCCGGTCAGGTTCACCAGGCCGTCGATTATACCTGCATCGAAAAACTTCCAGAGCAGGTAGGTGGAGCCAAGCTTAACGGGCTGCACGATGAAGACGTTGTAAATTTCATCCACGTAATACTTGTTGTAGACCAGCTGGTAGATGATTGGCCAGCTCCGGGCAAGCTGCGCGGGCTTTTCGGGCTGACGGATGTACAGCTTGTAGGCCAGGCCGATACCGATCAGGGCCACCGCCACCGAAACCACGAGCATCAGGTATTCGACCGACTCCGGATAACGGTGCGCCTCGGCCGCCATCGCCACCGCGCCGTTTTCGTTGCCCAGCAGCGGGGCCAGCCAATGATGGAAGCCGTTGTTTCCGCCGAGGGCTTCGGGGATGCCTACCACTCCCCCGATCACGCTCAGCACCCCCAGCGCCGCCAGGGGCAGGGTCATCACCGGGGGCGATTCGTGGAGATGGCTCCGGGTGTGCTGGTCGGCCCGGCACTGGCCGTGGAAGGTGAGGAACAGCAGGCGGAACATGTAAAAGGCGGTCAGGCCGGCGGTCACGGCCCCCACCAGCCACAGGAGCCAATGGCCCTGCTGGCTGGAAAAGCTCATCCAGAGAATCTCGTCCTTACTGAAAAAGCCCGACAGCGGCGGAATGCCGGAAATAGCCAGGGTGGCGGCCAGGAACGTCCAGTAGGTGAGGGGCATCTTTTCTTTCAGCCCGCCCATCTCGCGGATGTCCTGTTTGTCGCCCAGGGCGTGGATCACGCTGCCGGCGCCCAGAAAGAGCAGGGCCTTGAAAAAGGAGTGGGTCATCAGGTGGAAGATACCCGCGCTGAACGCGCCCACGCCCACGGCGAGGAACATGTAGCCGAGCTGGCTGACGGTGCTGTAGGCCAGCACTTTCTTGATGTCGTTCTGCATCAGGCCGATAGTGGCTGAATAGAGGGCAGTCAGGGCGCCCACCGCGGCCACCGTGAGCATCGCGGCCGGGGCGAGCAGGTAGAGCACGTTCAGCCGGGCGATCATGTAGACGCCGGCGGTGACCATGGTGGCGGCGTGGATCAGGGCGCTGACCGGGGTCGGGCCGGCCATGGCGTCCGGCAGCCACACGTAGAGCGGTATCTGGGCGCTCTTGCCGGCCGCACCCAGGAACAGCAGCAGGCCGATCGCGGTGGCGAGACCTCCGCCGGCGACAAGCAGGCGGGGAGCGGCCTCGGCGATACCGTAGAAACTGACCGTGCCCAGGTTCCAGAAGATCAGGATGATCCCGACCAGGAAGCCGAAATCGCCGATCCGGTTGACGATGAAAGCTTTCTTGCCGGCATCCGCTTTTTCGCCGTCCGTGAACCAGAAGCCGATCAACAGGTAGCTGCAGAGTCCCACGCCTTCCCAGCCGACGAACATCAGCACGAGGCTGTCGGCCGAGACCAGGAGCAGCATGAAGAAGACGAAGAGGTTGAGGTAGCTGAAGTAGCGCCAGTAGCCCTTGTCGTGGGCCATGTAGCCCATCGAGTAGATGTGGATCAGGCTGCTCACCCCGCTCACCACCAGGACCATCACCGCGCTCAGCCGGTCCAGGGCGAAGCTGACGTTCACTTCCAGGCTGCCCACCGTCATCCAGCGGTAGAGGATATCGGCCAGGTACGGCACGGAGAGGCTGTCGTGGCCGGAGAGGCCTTTCAGCGTCCAGAATCCGGCCAGGCCCACCAGAAAGGAGACGATCACGGACAGGCAGCCGATCACTCCCACCACCGGCCTGGGCAGCCGGCGGCCCGCGGCCGCGATCAGGACCGATCCGGCCAGCGGCGAAAGCACCACCCAGCGCAGGGCTTCCCAGCTATGGGCTACGGGTTCCATATCCGGCTAAAGGCTCACCATTTGAGGTTCGAGACGTCGTCGATGTTGACTGTCTGCCGGTTCCTGAAAACCGTGACGATGATCCCCAGGCCCACCGCCACTTCGGCGGCGGCCAGGGCCATGACGAACAATGCGATTATCTGGGCGTCCATCGATCCGCTGTGGCGGGCAAAGGCGACCAGGGCCACGTTAGCCGCGTTCAGCATCAGCTCCACGCTCATAAACATGATCAGGACGTTGCGCCGGGTGATGAACCCGGCCACGCCGATAGTGAACAGCAGGGCGCTGAGAACCAGCAGCTGTTGCAGTCCCACTATCACGGTCTTTCCTTTCCGGCCAGGACCAGGGCTCCGACGATCGCCACCAGGAGCAGCACCGCCATCAGCTCCAGCGGGTAAACGTAGCTGGTAAACAGCAGCTCGCCCACTGCCCCCGCCTCGCCGAAATTCGCCGGCACCACTGAAGCCGGCACGGCGAGACTCACGGTGCCCTTGATCGCGGTGTAAAACTGCCTGAGGATGATGGCGGTGAGAACCAGGCCGATGAACTTGATACCCAGATTGCGCATCTGGCCGATTATGCCGGTCTTGAGGTTCAGCATCATGATCACGAAGATGAACAGCATCAGGATCGCGCCGGCGTAGACTATTACCTGCACCGCGGCCAGGAAATAGGCCTGAGTCAGAACGTAGATCACGGCCAGGCCCATCATGCAGGCGACCAGCCAGACTGCGCTGATGATCGGGTTTTTGCGGGTGATTGCCAGGAGGGCGGAAATTACGCTGATGGCGGCGAAAAGGTAGAAAAAAAACTGTCCGGCCACTTGACGAATTCCTCTTCCGGAGGCCGCAAGCTCTGAGTCGCTATCGAATACTTGCAGGGATTACTGATGTTTCTGCTTGAAGGTAGGGAAAACTGCCTGGAAATTTTAACACTTTCAAACTAAATTGTCAAACTAATAAACCGGCTCGAACGGCAAAAAGTAGCCCCTTAAATCAGATAGCAAGGGAGTGGCGGTGCTGGACTTGTCGGTAGTGATCATAACCCTCGACGCCGAACGGGTGATCGGCCGGACCCTCGAGTCTGTGGGTTTCGCCCGGGAGATAGTGGTGGTCGACAGCGGCAGCCGCGACCGGACGGTCGAGGTCTGCGAAAGATTCGGCGCGCGGGTGATCCGCCGGGACTGGAGCGGCTACGGCGAGCAGAAGAACTTCGCGGTCGAACAGGCCGGGTCTGCCTGGGTGCTGAGCCTGGACGCCGATGAAGTGGTGAGTCCCGAGCTGGCCGCGGAGATTGCGGCCCTGGATGAGGCTGCGGCCTGGGCCGGCTATCGCATTCCCCGGCTCAACCACTATTTCGGCCGGGCCCTTCATCACGGCGGCCAGTACCCCGACCTGCAGCTTCGGCTTTTCCGCAAGGGCCGGGGCCGGTTCAACCTGCGGCCGGTCCACGAGGCGGTGGAGCTGGACGGCCCGGCCGGCCGGCTGAAAGGGGAGCTCCTGCATTTCAGCTACGCCACGGTCGACCAGTACCTGGAAAAATTCCTCCGCTACACCGAACTCGAGGCCCAACGGTTGCTCGAGAGCGGAGAAAAGCCCTCGGCCGGCCGGCTGATCAGCCAGCTGGCAGTGGCCCCTTTCGCCAAGTTCGTGCGCCGCTACCTGTTCAAGCTCGGATTCCTGGACGGACTGCCGGGTTTCCTCGCCGCCGTCTTCACCTCTTTCACCATGATTGTCGGCTATGCCAGGTTCTGGGATAAATACCGCTCGCGTGCTGCTGGTGCGTAACGACCGGATCGGCGACCTGGTGCTCACCACCCCGGCGATCAGTGCGCTGCGCCGGGCGCTGCCGGACTCCCGGATTGACCTGATCTGTTCGGCCTATGCCGAACCCGTGGTCCGGCTCAATCCCCACCTCGACCAAATCATCACCTGCCGCGGAATGAACGACCTTTCCGACCTGCCGGAGCTGGTCCGCACGGTGAGGGACAGGCGCTACGACTGCGCAATCGTGTTCGTCCATTCCTGGAAGAACGCCCGGCTGGTTCGTTCGGCCGGGATACCCTTGCGGGTGGGGCCATTGGTGAAACTCTACGCTCCCTTATATTTCAACCGGGCCGTTCGCCAGAGGCGCAGCCGGGCCGAAAAGAACGAGGCCGAATACAACCTGGAGCTGCTGGCCGGAATCGGTGTCGATCCGCCGGGGGAGGTGCCGCTGCCGGTGGTAGTGCCGTCTGCGGAAGCGGTCGGCCGGGCGCGGGAGATCGTGGCCGGTCTGTTTGCGGAAAGAGAAAAGGGCAAGCTCGTGATCGTCCACCCGGGAATGGGCGGCAGCGCGCTCAACTGGCCGGTCGAACGCTGGCGCGAGCTGGTGGGGCGGCTGGCGGTCCGGGACGAACTCCGGGTGATAGCCACCGGAAGCGCGGGTGAAAAGGAGCTGGCCGAATCCACTATCAGCGCGGGGGAAGCCGGGAGAGTGAAAGCTGTCTGCGGGCTGGGGCTGGAAGACTATATCGGGCTGGTCAGCCTGGCGGAGGCGGTGGTGGCGCCCAGCACCGGGCCGCTGCATCTGGCCGCCGCCCTGGGAGTGCCGACCGTGGCCGGGATCTATTCCCCGGTGCGAGCCCATCACCCGCGGCGCTGGGGCCCGCTGGGAGCGGGCCGGATCCGGACTTTCCTGCCGGTAGTTGACTGTCCGGGCCGGCTGGAGTGCCTGGAGGAGAAGTGTGGGGAATACCCGTGCCTGGGCGGGATAACTGCGCGGGAGGTTTGTGAGTGGGTGGCGGGGGGGTGAAAGAAGGCACAAAGGGACAAAGAAAAAGAAGGCACAAAGGGACAAAGGCACATAGGCACAAAGTAGGGGCGGTTCGTGAACCGCCCTTGAGTGACAGAGTTACAAAGTTACAGAGTGACAAAGAAAAAGAAGGCACAAAGGGACAGAGTAGGGGCGACCGGCGGGTCGCCCATGTAGTTACAAAGTGACAGAGTGAAAGACGAAAGCACAAGGAACTGAGCGGCGGTGTTTTCTGAATACTGAATGCAGACTACCGACTACTGAATACCGGTGGGGTGACGGCTTGGGTCTTCTGGCTTCTGAATTCTGACTTCTGGCGGGGCAGGGTTTTCGGGCCGGGCGGTGCCCCTTACTTCTTCTTCGAGAACCAGCTTCTTCTGAAAGTTCCCTCGGTCTGCTTGTAATACTCGACCACATTGCTGTAGCGCACGTCCTCGATAGTCACCACCGTCTTCGGGTTCACCGCGGAGATGATCGAGATCAGGTCCGGCACCTTCTTGCGCGAGAGGATCACCAGGCCCAGCCCCACCGGGCCTTCCCGGCCGGAAGCGGAAAATTCGGTCACGCCGTAGCCCCGGCTGCGCAGCACCCGGGTGATTTCCTCGGAGGCCTCGCTGGAAATGTAGCGCACCACCTGCTGACCCACCGCCATTTTGCTTTCGATGAACATCCCGACCACGTTGCCCAGGGCGAAGCCGATTCCGTAAAAGATAAAATTCACCCAGTTGGTGATGTGGCTGATAATGCCGGTGATCGCCGCCAGCCAGATAGTGACTTCGAAGAAGCCCAGGGCGGCGGCAGTGATTCTCCGGCCCCGGATCACCATTATCATCCGCACCGTGCCGATCGAGACGTCCACGATACGGGCGCACATGATAGCCAGGGGCAGGGCCAGGGGTATGGCGTTGAGGGTTTCGAAAAGCCGCTCCAACTATTCCTCGTTATTCTTAGCTTCTTTTTTCTGGCCCCGCTTGAGGAAGCCGAATGCGAACAGCAGAAACGTGACGCTCCAGAACAGCACCGGGTTAAGAGTATAATGCCAGCTTCCGCCGATACTTTCCTGCCAGTGGGCGGCCGACTCCAGACCCAGCTTGATCGCGATCCAGCCGATCACCAGGTAGGCCGAATGTTCCAGCAGGGGGAAGAGTTCCAGCAGCCGGATAATCAGGCTGGCGGCATAACGCATGAATATCAGGCCGATTATACCGCCGAAATAGATCAGCCAGATGTGGCTGGTGAGGGCTACCGCGGCCAGGATCGAATCGATGGCGAAGGCGAGGTCGGTAAGCTCCACCACCATCACCGTGTGCCAGAACCCCTGCCGTGGCTTGACCTGGTCCGGGCCCTTGACATGGTAAAAAAAGTGCTTGGCCGCCAGAAAACCCAGATAGAGCGCGCCCGCGAGCTGGATATACCAGTAGCGGATCAGGGTGGCCGCACTCAGGACGGCGAGCAGCCGGAAGACGAACGCTCCGCCGATACCGTAAAGCAGCGCCTTGCGCTGCTGGTGCTTGGGCAGGCCCTTGACCAGTACCGCCAGCACCAGGGCGTTGTCCGCAGAAAGAAGGCCTTCCAGTGCGGCAATGGTCAGGACGATGAGTGCGTATTCAGGCACAGATTATCTCCGGATAAGGTTCCGCAGCCGAGTTCAGAAAGGCCCTGCTTTGAAAAATCCCCGATTCTTTGTATATTTCCCGGCCGGATAGCTAAGTTAAGGCAGAATATTAGGCCGTTACCCGCCGGCTGCGCAAGGAAAGATTTGTTCAATCCGAAAGGCTTCGTTCAGTGTCAGGCCAGATTATCGCACATCCGATTGCCGCCCTTTTCCTGATCGTGGCGCTGGGGAGCGCTCTGGGCTCAATCAAGATCGCCAACATATCGCTGGGGGCCAGCGGGGTGCTGTTCGTGGCCCTGCTGTTCGGCCATTTCGGGGTGGAATTGCCCCCGGCCATCGCGGAGCTGGGAATCATCCTGTTCGTCTATGCGGTGGGACTGCAGGCCGGGCCACGTTTTTTCAACCAGTTCAAGGCCCGGGGCGTGACCTATGCGCGGATCGGCGTGATAACGGTGGTGACCGGGGCGGCTGTCACCTGGCTGGTCACGAAGCTGATGGGGATCGACCCGGCGCTGGCAGTCGGTATGTTCGCCGGGGCGATGACCAGCACTCCCGGCCTGGCTGCGGCGATGGACGCGGCGCGTAATCCCACGGCAAGCGTGGGCTACGGTATCGCCTACCCGTTCGGCGTGGTGGGCGTGGTGTTGTTCGTGCAGCTTCTGCCCCGGATTCTGAAGATCGATCTGGAAAAGGAGAAAGCCGGTCCGGCCGGGGCCGAACCCGCCGGCGGGAAGCTGGTGAGCCGCAAGCAGTTCGTGGTTTCCAACCCGGCCTGCGAGGGGATGACCCTGATGGAGCTGCGGCTGCACCGATTCATCGAGGTGAACATCAGCCGGATTCGCCGCGGCGACCGGGTGGAGCCGGCCCGGCCGGACTTCCGCTTCCAGCAAGGGGACGTGGTGCTGGCCGTGGGCCAGGAGGAAGAGCTCGACAAGCTGAGGATCATATTCGGGGAGGAGACCCACGAGGAGGAAATCCTGGCCACCCAGGACGTAATCGCACGGGACGTGTTTGTCAGCCACCCCGAAATGACCGGTAAATCGCTGGTCGAACTGGGCGTATTCGAAAACTACGGAGTGGTGATCACCCGGGTATTCCGCGAGGAGATGGAGTTCGTTCCCACCGGGCGGTTCGTGCTGGAGATCGGAGATTCGGTGCGGGTCACGGGATCGAAAGAGAACTGTGACAGGTTCGTCCAGGCGGCGGGCCAGCACGAGAAGCGGGTTCACGAAACGAGCATTTTGGCCCTTTCGCTGGGGATTTTCGCCGGCGTGCTATTGGGTTTCAAGGAGTTCGGCCTGCCCGGCGGCGCCTCGTTCCGTCTGGGCCTGGCCGGCGGGCCGCTGTTCGTGAGCCTGGTGCTGGCCCACTACGGCCGGATCGGCAAATTGAACATCCGGATTCCGCGCGGAGCCAAGTACATCATGAGCCAGCTCGGCCTGGTCCTCTTTCTGGCCGGAGCCGGCACCGCCGCCGGCGGGTCGATTGCCCAGGTCCTGGCCTCTTCGGGCGTTTCCCTGCTGGTGGCCGGGGCCCTGATCACGGTGGGTTCGGAAGTGGCGGGTTTCGCGGTCAGCCGCTACCTCTTCCGGCTCGACATGCTCAGCGTGCTCGGAGCAGTCAGCGGCGCCATGACCAGCACGCCGGCCCTGGGGGCGGTCAGCGACGTCACCGACAGCCGTCAGCCCCTGCTGTCATACGCCGCGGTCTATCCCGTGGCCCTGATCCTGATGACCGTCACCTGCCAGTTCCTGATCTTCCTCCTTTAGCAGCCGCCGGAACCGCGGAACCAGAAAAGGCGTCCGCCTGCGGTACTCTTCGTATTCCTTGCCGAACCTGCGGATCAGCTCCCTCTCCTCGATCAGCCGATGGTACAAGGTAGCGATCACCTGACTGATAACAAACAGCGCCAGGCCGGAGGAGAGGCGGGCGAACCAAGTGAGGACTCCGAGGTAGTAGAAAGTGGAGCCGAGCTGGATCGGATTGCGGCAGTAACGGAAGGGGCCTCGGACCACCAGCCTCACCGGCGGAACGAACACGTTGGGAGTCCCCCCGCCGATTGAAAGCTGCGCCCAGGCGGCCCAGAAGAGCCAGAAAAGCCCGAATGGGATGGAGATCAGCGCAATAGAGTATTCGACGGCGGGTGAAATTTCGAGCAAGCCGGGCAGCTCCACCAGGCCGGCCAGCAGAATAGCCAGCCAGGGGATAATTACCAGGAAATTCAGGGTGACTGAAAGAAGGCCGAACACCCTGGAAAGCCAGGAGCGCTTCCTGGCAGCGAGCTCGAGGAGCTTTTTGATATAGGTATCGCGCATCGCGCGTTATTGTTCTATAGGAACCCGATTACGGTGTAATCAGGATAACAAATCGATTCGAGGGCAAGCCGGCCTGCCACGCCGCCCGTAATTTTCGACCAAGACGTCTACCACTCTAAGTCTGAAATTGTTTACATCAAAGCGCAGAGATAATAATTGAACTTCTTTTGGTGTCAAAAGAAGCAAAACCATTGATACGCATTAAAATGCGTACGTCTCCGCTATGCTTTACATAGCTCCGGCACTTTCATAACTGAAAGCGACTGTGTTAATGATCAAGCAAAACTTTGTTTAAAAGCGGCATTTTGTTTGATCATCGAATTGACCATCAACAGCAACTTACGCATACAGGCAGTGAGGGCGACCTTAAATTCTTTTCCGGTGGAGATAAGTCGATCATAGAATGATTTGATCAGCGGATTGTACCTGATAGCCGTCACCGTAGCCATCAAAGGTTATTCCAGGCATTTGAGTCTTCTACTCTGCTCCATCGGCGGTCGCCTTCGAGGACTTCTGGGCCTATGAGGGCGCAGCCCCGATAAAATCGGGGCGCCCCTACAACAGGATGTCCGGCGACCGTACGGGTACGGCATGCCGTGCCCGTATATAGCTTTTACAGCCTTCGATTCGACAATTCCGGAATCTGAAACTACCATAAGCTCCCCGTAGTAATTTAATACAATCCGCAAGACCTTGCAGAATTGCCGCAGTCAGTCGTTATTTGCGCCGGAACCGCGGAACCAGAAAAGGCGTCTGCCTGCGATACTCTTCGTATTCCCCGCCGAAACGCCGGCGCAGTTCCCCCTCTTCCACCAGCCGGTGATAGAGAGATCCCGCGATAAAAGCGATTGTGAAGCTCGCCAGACCCGCGGCGAAACCCGAGATGAAGGTGGCAAGTCCCAGGTAGTAAAGCATGGCGCCGAGCTGGATCGGATTGCGGCAGTAGCGGAAGGGGCCTTTGACGATCAGCTTTCTGGGGGGCACCGCCGGATTGGGGGTGCCTTGGCCGATTGTAAGCTGGGTCCAGACCGCCCAGACCAGCCAGAACAGGCCGGCGGCAAGCGAAAGCCCGGCTGCGGCAACTGCAGCCGCTCCGGGTGCGACAATCAGCCGGCTCGGGAGAATCCAACCGGCGAACCGGATCAAGAGCCAGGGGATCAGAGCCAGGAAAAGCACGCCGCCGATAAGCAGCGCCACGGCCTTGGATATTAGGCCACGCGGCTTTGAGGCGAACCCGAGGAGCATCCTGATATAAAATTCCCGCAGCATATATCTCCCAAGGATTGATAAATTTCCTACAGAAGATGAGAAACCTTTGATTTAATCGCTGTATAATTTTTCTCGCAAAATTCGATAAAGTTTATTAACTTGTTGTGGTACATAAAGTTAAACCACAACAAGGG
>Ga0214473_10000995_pt1 | contig 38612 bp, 28 predicted proteins | sample RVTome_7_FD_203509 | JGI IMG/M metagenome (GOLD analysis project Ga0214473, IMG submission 203509) | Soil microbial communities from uranium-contaminated site in the Upper Colorado River Basin, Wyoming, United States - RVT98D197 | ecosystem: Environmental > Terrestrial > Soil > Contaminated >...
CAATTATTTCCATGGCGCGCACCTTGGGGGCGCCGCTCACCGTGCCCGCCGGGAAACAGGCGTTCATCACATCAAACGAATCCAGGTCTTCTTTAAGTTTGCCTTCCACATTGGAGACTATGTGCATCACATGGCTGTAGCGCTCGACGATCATGAGTTCCGGCACCCGCACGGAGCCCACCCTTGCCACCCTGCCCACGTCGTTCCTGCCCAGGTCCACAAGCATTATATGCTCGGCAAGCTCCTTGGGGTCGGCCTTGAGTTCGTCCTCGAGGGCCCTGTCCTCCGCCTCCGTCTTCCCGCGTTTTCTTGTGCCCGCGATGGGCCTCAGCGTAATCTCGTTCCCTTCGAGCCGCACGAGAATCTCGGGCGAGGAGCCCACAAGCTGGGCCTCCCCGGTATCGAGGAAGTACATGTATGGGGAGGGGTTTATGACCCGGAGCGCCCGGTATATGCTGAACGGGTTTGCCCGGGTCTTCTTCTCGAAGCGCTGTGAAAGGACAACCTGGACTATATCACCCGCCCGGATATATTCCTTGCATTTTTCTACCGCACTCTCGAAATCTTCCTTCTTCCCGAACGAGGAGGCAAACACGGTGGCCTCCCGTCCCCCGCCGCTATTCATAGGGAAAAGCTCCGGGGCGGGCTTTTCCACGGGCGTCTTGATCTTCCTTATTATTCCGTTTATCTTCTTTACCGCCCCGTCATAGGCCTTCTCCGGGTCGCTCCCTTTATCGAGGCGCACATTGGAGAGCACCTTCACGTTCTGCTTCAAGTAATCGAATATCAGGATTGTGTCCGTGAGCATGAGATACATATCCGGGAGGTCAAGGCCTTTCCGTCCCTTATCCGGCAGTTCCTCCATGAAGCGCACCATGTCATAGCCGATATAGCCCACAAACCCCCCGAAGAAGCGGGGGAGGTAGAGTTCCTCGGGGTCCGCGGCCTTGAACCTGCGCATGAACTCCCTCACGAACTCAATCGGGTCCCGGACCTCGAGTTTTTCCGTTTTCCCCGTACCCGCTCCAAGCTCTATCTTCTTTCCGCGCGCCTTCAACACCAGCGCGGGCTTAAGCCCGAAGAACGAATACCTTGCCCATTTCTCCCCGCCCACAACACTCTCGAAGAGAAAAGAGGGGGGCTGGCCCAGTTTCATGAAGGCGCCCACGGGCGTGAGCGTGTCTGCAAGGATCTCCTTGTAGACGGGTATCAGGTTTTTTCCTTCCCGCGCGAGCCTTCTGAACGCCTCCCGTGACGGGAAGGCCTCCGGCCGCCTGGGACTTCTCTTTTTCTCTTTGACGGGTTCCATTTCATTAACCGCTTAAAGCTTAATTATATCCTATATAGAGCCCTTAAGTTAAGGCGATGGGTTGATTTTTGCCGGCGGAATCGGGATAATAAACTTTGTCCCGTTTTTATGATTTAACGGGAATTCCGCGGGTGTAGCTCAGCTGGTAGAGCACAACCTTGCCAAGGTTGGGGTCACGGGTTCGAATCCCGCCACCCGCTCCATTTTGAACTCGTCCTGCTTCAGGCGGCGTACCCAAGTGGCAAGGGAGAGGTCTGCAAAACCTCCATTCAGCGGTTCAAATCCGCTCGCCGCCTCCATAATCCCTCCGCATATTTCCTCTTATAAGGGTTCTTAGATTTACTTAATGCCTTGAATTCGCCCTTGCCTGCAGTCTATTCTAACTAATGCTTATCCGGTGGTCCGAAGACCTCGCCATAGGGGTCGCTGAGATAGACGAACAGCACAGGGAGATCTTCAAGAGGATGGAAAAGCTCACCGAGGCGTGCAGGGCGGGCAAGGGGAAAGACGAGATAGAGGAAACCTTCCTCTTTCTAAACGACTATGTCCTGACGCACTTCGGGCTTGAAGAGGAGCTGATGCAGAAGTTCAATTATCCCGACTACCCCTTTCATAAAATACAGCACCGGAAATTCATCCAGAACTTCCTCGATTTGAAAAAAACGTTCGAGGCGACGGGGACCTCCTCGGAACTGGCGATTCAGGCAAACGTGCTCCTCATGGACTGGCTTGCCGTCCATATAAGAAATTACGATAAATCGATGGGGGTCTTCCTCAGGGCAAAGCTCAATCCTGAATAGTCTGCCTGCCCTCCTTCAGGAGTTCCAGAAGAAAGACATCGAGGCCGCGCTCCTCAAAATATTTCCTCTCGATGTTTTCGATGTAAAAGCGGTCGAGCCCGCTGTTGGTGATGAAGTCCTCCCTGAGCCTCGTGTCGGTGGTTTTTATGATGACCGGGAGCAGATGGTTTATATAGAACGACTCCTTCTTCAGGTCGAGAAACGCCTTTGAGAAGAATTTCTCGGGCACTTTCATGGCAATCCCCTTCGAGGCAAGCTCGCGCTCGATGTCGGCGCGTATCTCGTCCCTGCCCTCTCGGCTCTCCAGATGGGGGTAGAAGCTACGGAGCTTTTCCTTCAGGGCGCCGTGGACCTCCCAGTAAAGCCGCTCCTCGTCGGCTATCATCCGGAGTTCCGCGATGACGTCCCTCAGGGAGGCGTCCCCGGTGACGACCTTTTCCATCCCGGCCGAGATGGCCTTTATCTTCCGCTTGCCGTAATTCGTTACGTATTTATTGGAAAGCAGGTCTTTCACGAAGACCTCGCCGAAAAAACCCTTCTCCAGATCCTCGAACTCCGTCTTGTTGCCTATAAGGCTGCGGAGGAACTCCTCGCTCAAGTTCATCTCCTGCATGAAGGCAAGCTGGCTCATGGAGGCCTGCACGTGGTCGTACCGGTCGAAGTAGGTGATTATGGAGCTAAGCTCTTCCAAGAGGGCATAGTCCCCCATATCTTTTGACGTCTCGTCGCAGGCCCTCCCGATGTCTAAGAGCATCTGCTCGAACCCGACATCCCCCTCCTTGTAGGCCCTGTGCCTGGCCCTTACGAGCCTCACTATGTCCTCCTTGATTATGTGGGCCTTGAAGGAGGGGTCTTTGAAGAAGAGGTTTTCGAGTATCGAGCGCGCCTCTTTCAGATAATCGGCCTCCTCCAGCTCCTGTATCTTTTTCCCCCTGAGGAGCATGTTGTCTAAGGTATCGAAGAGCACGCCCGGTATCTTGTGCCTTATCCGGAGCGTCTTCAGCCTTGCGAGCCGGGCCACCTCGGAGGGCTCGAGAGGCCCCTTCGAGGCCGAGATCAATATGTCCCTGTGCTGGTCGGCTATGGGCTTGTTCTCCGGGTGCCTGTACATGATGTCTATTTTCATCCTCTCCTGCTGGTAATAGTCCACCCCCAGCCGCGATGCAAGCTGGCTCAAATAGAGGTCCTCCTCGTCCCCCATGCCCTTGTTCCTGAAATACATGTCCCGGAAGGCCTCGTAATATGCCCGGTTGTTTTTATGTACCAGCTTGAAGAGAAAAATGGTGGAGTTGGGCTCTTTCAGGGCCTTGGCCAATTTTTCGACAAGGACCGAGTCCCTGTCCTCCGAGAGAAGGGCGGTGCGCTTGAGGAATTTGCCTGCCGACCCCAATATCTCCCTCTGTCTTTTCTTGACCTCCTCCCTGTAGTCGCTCGATACGAAGAAGAAATAATTCCTGACGGCGTGGCCCTGCAGGAATATCTTGTCGAAACTCTCCGTCCCGCTCGTATCGTTCGTGAAGAGGAGCCTCTCGGCCCTGTCGAAATAGGCCCCGAACATGACGAGCCTGTTCAAGACCTCTTTTTTGACGAGGTCCTTAAGCGACTTTTCCACGCCGAACATGTACTCGCAGAAAGAGCCCCCGGTGCCCTTGTAGCTGACGGAGACGGGGTCCAGGACAAACTCGTTGCCCCTCGAGAAAAACCTCATCGATTCTCGGGTCTCTTCATAAAAATAGGTGTTCTTCGCTTCGGGACCTGAGACGTGGACAAAAAATTCCATAAAGCCGAGCGAGCCGTGCAGCCGGAGGTCGCCAATCATGGAAAAAATATTAACACAGGGCTTCTGGAATTTTCCAAAACGCTTGCCTTAAAAAAGCAATTTTCATTACTATATATCCCAAAGGTATGAAGCTGTTTCGTTTGATTTTATTCCTGCTCGTCTTCCCGGTTATTTTCCTTGTTGCGCCATTTTCGGTTTCCCGGGCGGACGAGGGGGCCAGCCCCCCTTTGGGGACCAGTCCCGCTTTCGTTTCCGGGTTCAAAAGGGCCGTGGAGCTTTTCAATTCCGCCGGCTTCGAAGAGGCGGCGGCGGAATTCCAGTCGGCAAGCGAGCGTCTTCCCGCAATAGGGGACTATGCCCTCCTCTTTCAAGCACGCGCGTTAAAAGAGATGAATAAAAACGAGCTTGCCACGGAGTGCGTGAATAAGCTTTTAACGGAGTATCCTGAAAGCCCGCTTCTGAGGAAGGCAAGGAGCCTCGCCCTCTCCATCGCGCCGGAGGAGGCCCTGCCCTCTCTTTTGAAGGAATATCTTTCCATCTACCCCGAGGACGATGAAGTCAATTTCAAGTACGCCCTTCTCCTGAAAAAAGACGGGAAGACGGAGGAAGCGGACGGGATATTCCTGAAAATTTATACCAAGGCCGGAAAAAATTCGGCCGAGGCGTTCAAAAACATCTCACGGGCCCTTACGGCGGGCGAGATGCTTGCCCGTGCGGAAAACCTGCTTCGCGCCGCAAGGTACGAGGAGGCCGAAAAAGAGCTTGCCGCGGCCACTGTCGCGGACGACGGCTCCGAAAAGGCGCGGATAACAGGGCTTTACGCCAGGTCCCTTTTCATGCGGAAGCGTTACGTGGAGGCGGCGGAAAAATATTTGGAGGCCGGGAACGTCTATGAGGCCGCGAGATGCTATTACAGGGCCGGGGACGAGCCCTCCTTCGATAAGGCCCTCGAAACACTCTTGTCCTCCAATGAAGAGAGGGCCTGCGGGCTCCTTAACGCCTATGCCGCCAGAAAACGGAGGAACGGGCAATACGATGAGGGGTTAAAGCTCCTGGAGAAGGCGAGAGAAAACTTCCCGGAAAAGAGGGAAGAGACCCTGTGGGAGATGGGCTGGCTCCATTATACAAACAAAGATTTCCAGAGGGCCTTTGCCGCTTTTTCGGAGCTGGAATTCGAATACGATAGCCCCCTTTACAAATACTGGAAGGCACGGACCATAGAGCGCCTCGGAGGGGAAGCCCCGGAGATATACAGAAAACTGAGTTCCGGAGACAACTACTACGCCGTTCTCGCCCGGATGAAGACCGGGGACGAAGGCGGATTTGCCGTTCCCGCCGCCTATGTAACCGGAACGGGACCGGACATGGAGCGGGTGGAAATCCTCCTCGGGGCCGGGCTCAGGGACGAGGCCCTTTCGGAACTATCCATCCTCGCCGATAAGAGCTTTGACCCCGGAAGCCTAATCCAGATAAGCTCCAAAATGAAAGAGCTTGGGGCCTACAGGCGGGCAATGCTCGTTGCAGCAAAACTCCCTCCCGAACTCCAGCCCAAAGAGGTCTTATATCCGGCCGCCTTCTGGCAGGAAGTGGAGAGGGCGAGCGCCAAAAACGGGATAGACCCCTATCTTGTGCTTTCGGTGATGCGCGAAGAGAGCAGGTTCGAGCCCCGGGTCTCATCGCCCGCAGGCGCCCTGGGCCTCATGCAGCTTATGCCCGAGACGGCGGAATATCTGGCAAAGGCCCTCAATATAACACTTCTCGGCCTCGAGGGAATCTACAGCGTGGAAAACAATGTGGAACTCGGCGCTTTTTACCTGAAAAGGCTCCTCGATGAATTCGGCTCCGTCCCCATCGCCCTTGCCGCCTATAACGCCGGCGAGAGGGCCGTAAGGGGCTGGATCGAGGCGGGGCGGTACGAGTCCCCGGACGAGTTCATCGAGGACATCCCCTACGGCGAGACAAAAAACTATGTAAAGCGTATAATAGGCGCGTATTGCAATTACAGGGGCGCGGAGGCCGTCCGGAAAGGGTTTCTGCCTCCGGGCATCCTTGCCGGGGCCCCGGGCAAAACTTTTTAAGTTAAAACTCTTAAAAAGGATTTTTTTAAAAATTCCACATGTCTGACGGAACACTTTTTGACGGGACTCATGAAGAGATAGAGGAAAGCGAGAAGAAGGAGGCAGGCGCGTTGGAGACCCTAAAAAACCTTGAAGGAAAAATCTCTGTTGCCATCGAAAAGATCAGGACCCTTAAGGAAGAGAAAGAGGCCCTCGATCGGAGGGTGCGCGAATTGGAGGCGGTGCTCGACCGGAAAAACGAGGAGCTTGAGAAATTCATGTCGGAGAAAAACGCCATAAAGGGGCAGATCGAGGGGCTCCTCTCGGAGCTTGACGGGATAGAGCTTTAATGTCTAGGACGGAGATACAGATACTGGGGCAGAAGTACACGCTCAAGGGGGAGGCATCCGAGGAGTACATGAAAGAGCTTGCGGCATACGTGGACGCAAAAATAAAAGAAGTCCTCAGGAAATCCCCCGGGATAAACCCCCTTAACGCCTCGATCCTCGCCGCCTTGAACATAGCCGAAGAACTGCACGGGCTTAAAAAGGAACAGGAAATAGTAGCAAAGAACATCGACGAGAAGGCCTCGATACTTACGAGCTTGTTTGAGGAGGGGTGAAACCATTGCGACCTCCCCCTTTTATAAAGGGGGATAGAGGGGGATTATTAAAAAGCAAGGCCCGTTCTCCGAACGGGCTTTTTAAATTGTTGAGTGAAATGGGAGGGGGTGTTGCCGCGCATATCGTTTATTTTAATTTGAAGGGAAGCTGGGGTTGGCGGGTCTCAAAAATGAGCTGAAATGGCTCGCAAGGTTCAACTGAAAAGGCATGTCCGGAGCCTCCGCCCGTGTCCCCAGAATTTTGCCAACTGTCAACACAATTCTAGACTATGACATTTAAACATCCCGTTTATAAATTCCTATTTCCTCTTCTAACCATAAATCGTCTTCCGGAATCGGGTAAACTGCACCATGACCTTGAACTCTTTTCATATTAAAAAAATCCCCCATCATTGGATGAACATAATACATAAACCTATTATTTAGTGGAATATGATCTTGCATAAGGTATTCAAACCATGCTTTACAATACCCTGACTTATCTGCACAATTTTCTGTATCCAGTATATGACCAATTACTCCAGCACGCAAAAGATAATTTACAAAATCCACAGGAGTTATGCCTTTAATAGGGCTTACATCATAAAGAGCTTTTGCAAATTGTTTTAGTTGGATACCAGACATAACACGCGGCATTCCCCAAAAGGCTGTGCGAGCTCTATCAGTAAATTTATTAATATATCCTTCGAAAGGACTGAGTGAATCTCTAAGAAGAATTTCTATTGTCTCCCTCTCATGAAGGCCATCTCTCACACTCTTTTCTGAGAGATAAGGAAATTCATCTTTTTCAAATGCTTTGCGAATTATTTGGTTTAAAATTAAAATTAATTCTCGAGGTCGACGTTGTGTGTGACGGAGAATATACGCAAAACAATCTTCCTCATCCTTATTTTTATTGGTAATAGTAGATGGTAGAAAGTTATTATCATACCAAAAAGATTTGCGAAGAGCCCTTTTTTCTTTGGCAGTTCCTTTTAATGCGTCATTAACCAATTCATCAAGCCTCTCAATTAAATACTTATCAACTGAATCTGTCCGTTTCAACATATCTATGAATCTTTTTGATAACATAGCAACTAAGTAAGAAAATTGCCAACGTAAAAAGACAGTACTACCTTTTGTTTTTGCTGGTATCTCAGCGGATATATCTTCGTAAATTTCTGCAGGCATGAAAAATCGTATACCTATATTAGACAAATCTCTATCTCTTAAGATATTAAGTATTTCTTCAATAATGCCACGAAGTCCTTGATTCATTGAATCACTATAAATTCTGTAAGATTCCAAGGTATCCAATACAATTAATATTTTTTTATCTCCCATTATATTTTGAATTAAGGATAACGCTTGTTTAAATTCCACAGTTTCACATCTATACTGAAGGTCCTTATAAAGTGTGATTGGGGTCATTTTATAGTCTTCAACTTTTAAATCATCAAATACCTTCAAAAGAATTAACCCGATATTTCCGGTGCTAAAGCCCCTATCTTCTAAATATTTTTCTATTATTTTTATTACTTCTTTTTTATGAACCATATTTTTATATACATAATCGACTACTCCTTGCATAATAACAATGCGTAATACATATCTCCATAGTAAACGTATAAACATTTTTATATCTATATTTGAACCTTCAAGATTTTCAACTAAGGCTATATAATTTCCATAAGTATAAACTTCACCTGGAATTACTATACAATGATCATATCCAATCTCTTTCTTTTCCAACATGATAGCAATTGCTGATTTACCAGCGCCACGCCTTCCAAACAGAAAACATTTATCATGTTCAGAAAGTTCGGAAAATTGGGCTACTAAAATAAAATTTTTTATTAAAAAATCCTTATCTTCACTCCAAGCGTCAAGCTTTCCAATTAAACAATCCTCAACTCTCAATGATGGTTTCTCTGCAAATTCTTTTCTTTCTTTTGGTACATTTAAACTGGTCTTAAGCTTTCCTTTTAACTCAACTGAATTCTTGAATGTGTCTCTCCAATTATTTCTTGATAAGTGTACTATATATTCTATAAAATTAAAAACTTTTGAATCATCTACATGATGCGGTTTAATAGAGATTCCTACACTTAAATTCTTCTTATATGTTGGTCTCTCATTCCACACTTCATCTCTAACAAAGATAAACATCTCTTTTTCTTCCTCAACTGCAATCTTTGTTTCATACCAAGTGATACTAATATTTTCTTTTGGATAATTCTCCCCTGCATAGATCCCACCATATCTTCTATCAATAATCAGAAGATAGATGTCACATTCCTTAACGGCATCCAAGCATATATCATGCGAGTGAAATCCGTGTTTTTTAGGAAAGACCGGGGACTCGTTCCAAATAGGTAAATACCCCCATTCTTTTAGCGCCTCTGCCAGTTCAGCCCTCAAATCCTTGAGGTCAAAAGAAGTGGAACTGATAAAGACCTTTTTTTTAATCACTTTGAACTATTCTCGAAAAAACTCATACTTTCATTCTTTATAAAATCCTATAGTAAGGTGGTTGTTCTATTTATCATCTATATTTCCGACTGCAATGAACTGCTAACTTGTTCAAGCGTAATAGTTCGTTTATCCCGCCCCTGGTTACAGAATCCCCCACCTTTACACAACTTTTTTACCGCTTAAAATTACAACTCGCGTGAGGTGAGTGTCAAGGAAAATGTTTATGAAAAAATCAAGACTTTTATTTAGAAATTCTTTTCTGAAAATAAAAAGGGCTGGCGGAGCCAGCCCTTCAAATAATTTCTTTAATAGGGGAGCGGCTTGCTGCGCCCTCCTCTACCCGCCAAACCCCATGATGGCCGTGCGGGCCAGCTCGATCACGTTGCCGGGCAGGAGCCTATGAGAAGCACCACAGGTGACACAAAAATAGTGACATCCGTCCTGTAGACGCCGTCCACCTCTTTCCTCTATCCTTAACCAGCTTGGCCGAGCACTCAACTGGCCGACTGAGAGGCCTTTTGAGTGCTTGGCCTGCTCTTTCAAAACGCGGGGGAATATTCCAACTTCCTCCCCTTAGCTTAAGGGGAAGGTGGGAGGGGTTTCTTTAAAAGTCCCCTCTTGGGAGGGGCGCAGGGGTGAGGGTATTGAAATAAATTTTCAGATGCGCTTTGTAAGTACCTGTAAAAAAAGACTTTTGGCGGCCCGGATTGAAAATCCGGAAAAAAGAACTCTTTCACCTGTCGCGCCTAACTTGAACACCGTGAAACACCATAGAAGAGCTTTTTCAGGCCGCGAGGTTCGAAAGCTCCATCTTGAGAAGGAAGGAGTAGTAGTCAGAGAGGGATTTGAGCCTGAGCCCGTCAGGACTCTCTCCCAGCTCCAGCGAGGCAAGCTCGGTGTACCCGAGCCTGTAGGCCAGGTAAGAGATGCGGTAAAACGGAAGCTTCTCCCGGATATGGGCATCCCCGGAGAGGGCGGCATACCGGGAAATAAAATACTCCATCTCCCGGCCCCTCAAGGGAAACTCTATGCAGAGGGCGGCCACGTCCCAGGCCGGGTCCTGGCTTCTCGGATAGAACTGGTCTAAATGATGGCCCACGGAATCGGTCTTTAAAAACCCCCCTTTCGTGACGAGCCATTCGTGGCGCATCATCCGCCCGTCAATGGCCGCCGCAGTGCCCCCGCATACGGCAGGGCGCAGACTCTCCAATTTTCCTATATTGGCGGTCCACTCCTTCCCGATGGTTTCAAGCACGTTTTCGCTTATCATCTTCATATTCGAATCGAAAGGGATTTCTTCACCCACCTGAAACATTTTTCCCATCGAGGCTATATATGCCGCGATGTAATCGAGGAGGTCAGGGTTTATGTCGGCCTGGGCCACGGGCCTTCCCTCCACGAAATCCCTGACGAGAAAGCCGCCTGTGAGCCCGTGCACCTTCGGATAGAGGCCCTTATCCGAGAGCGCGAGGGCCCGCTCGTATTTGGACCTCCCGTATTTCCCGAGGCCCGCAAATTTCATCAAAAAGGCGGGCCCCTTGATCTTTTTTCCGTTAAGGGGCTCTTCAAGGCACAGGTATTTTCTTTGCTCGTGGCTGGGGTGCAGGGCCGGGTAATCGGATTCCCTGTCAAAAAAGAGCGAGCGCCACTTCCCGGCCGAGATGTCCAACTTCTCACGCCCGGACCATGCGCCGAGAAGCTTCCCGTTCGGGCGGTTTTCTTCGAAGGGGACTACGTATTTCCTGTAATTGTGCCAGCTCCGGCGGGCATGGGGAGTTAAAAGGCGGGAGCCGTCCGGGAGATGGCTCGGGAAAAAGATGATCTCCGGGTCCGGTATTCCCATCTCCGAAAGGGCGTGGGAGGCCGAGCCGAAACTCGACCCGCTTATGCCGGGGCCCTCGTCGATAATCAGGAAATAAGAGCCCGCGAATGATTTCAGCCTGCTCTCAAGCTCAGGCGCTATGAGCATCTTTCTTCTGAACGGATGCCCCCGGGGCCTCAGGGTAAAAGATTCCACTTTCACGCCCAGTTCCGAAAGAGCCCCGCCTACCGCCGCCGAGAGGCTTGTCCCGATGCTCCTTAAGCCTATCGAGACCGCCCGTTCGGGCCTCATCTCCCTGAAAAAGGCCTTCGCGGCCTCCAGATACATCTCCGGATATAGCCCGTAATAAATATATCCTTCCGGCGCGCGCGTCCGTATCTCTAAAGGCAGGGGCATTTTAGAGAAACTCAGGAGCTTTCCCCTTATAGGGGGCATGAGGGCCCGCGATCTTTGAACCTCCCCCTCCCACGAGAGGTAAAACAGCCTTCCGATAAGGAGGGCAATTTCCCTCGATGAGAGGGCAATCTGCTCTATGGAATCGCTTTCTATGAAGAGCGCATCCGCTATGCCCGATTCCAGCTCGCCCCATTCCATCAGAAGCTCCAGGGCGTGCTCATGCCTCGCGGGGTCGCCTTCAAGCCTCCCCAGGATGGCCGATATCTCGGAAAGACAGGTCTCCGGGCAAGTTCGTCGTTCCTGTTTTGTGAAGACAATCAAGCGAGCACCTCTTCAGTGTTCCACGTGGAACAATCAGCAAAAAAAATGGGTTATTTCTAATTCGGAATTATTTTTAATGCGGATGTACCTACATTTTAGCAACTTGCCTTGAGTTTGCAAAGGCAAATTGAAACGGGGAACAAAGAATGCAAAAACCGGATGCCCGATTAAGAACCTCGGGCATGACAGACTAAAGAACCGGATTCCGGGGCTTGACCCGGAATCCGGTTCTTTCCCATCTAATGTAAAAACATTAGACGCACTGCACTAAAAAGGTTCCCCCCCTGTTACGCCCTCCCGCGCAGGAGCTTATGGCGCTGGAGGAGGAGCCAGTTGCCGAACCCGGAATAGTACTTATCGCTCGAAATCTCCGGCAGCCTCTCAAAATCCTCCATCGTGATGTTTAATGTGCTTATGAATCTTTCCGCAACCGGCGGCAGTTGCTCCTTATGGGCCAGTTCCTTCTCGTTCAGCTTTATCGCATCTTCCCGCGAGAGCATGTTGTTGCGGCACAGGACCCCGGCCTTGAGGAATTTCTGCCCGAAACCGTACCGCCGGACCATGAGGTGCTGCTTTATCGGGAAGGCCCAGCAGTCGTCATGCTCGGTGAACATATCGATATCCATTTCCTCCTTGAGCACCCGCCTGATCTCATTGTAATCCCACATTACGTAATCGGGTATTTTGACCATCTTGTTGAAGAGGAAGAAAGGCATCAAACCGAAATAGCCGCCCCTGCCGAACATGTAAGGGCGCTTGATCCCGTTTTTCGAGCCTTCACACACTTTGGAGAAGAAAAACGGGTTTCCGCCCCTCGGAGAAACGCAGTCCAGCCTCGAAGATTTTCCGATAAGAGCTATCGGGATGTCGAAGGACTTTGTAAATTTCCTGAGCCCCTGAATTATCATTATGAAACACACGGAGCAGAAGGAGCCCGTCTTCAGGAGGACATGGCGGTAAAGCTCATAGATCATATCGAGCCGGTATATGATGTAGTCCACCCTCAGCTTCTTGCACGCCTTGTCGATCACCTGTTTGGCTTCGTCCGTGAGGAACCCGTTGTCGATGGAAACGGCAAGGGGGTTCATCCCGTAACGCTTGACGGCAAGGTAAAGCGTATAGAGGCTGTCCTTGCCCCCGCTGATCCCTATAACACAGTCATAGAGCTTTCCCTTCGCCTTCGCACGGTCCAGGATTCTTATGAGCTTTCTCTCCGACTCGGCCTGTAATTCCTTGCTTTCGAGCCAGGGCTTCCATTTCTGTTCAAACCTCGCGCAAACCTCGCATAGCCCGTCCTTCGTGAACGTCATCGTAGGGAAACTGAAAGGCAAAGCGCACCTGATACAACGATTGTCCGAACCCATCTTACCTCCCCCTCTTTGGAATCGTTTACTGAGAAACCAAGCGGTCAAACTCCTTGCGCTGCGTCTCGTTAAGGGTTTCCCTGATCCGCTCGATTATCTCCTCTCTGTCCACATTCTGCCCGTCTTCAACCCTCTGGCGGCGCGCCTTCTGCAGAATGTCCCTCACCTGCGTCTTTTGATCGCTTGAAAGCTCAAGCTCCACCATTATGTTCTTCAAGTCCCTTTTTGTTTTCCCGGTTTCGGAAGGGCCGGCCGATGCGGTCTCCGCTTTGGGGCCCTCCGCAGCCGCCCCGGGGGCCGGTCCTGCACCGAGCCTTGTCGCCGCATCCTTCAGTATGGCCTCATTTGCGGGGTCAATGATATCGTCCTGGTATATCTCGAGATAGGAGGCGCCCAGTCCTATCCCGGCATTAACGGCCTGGTCCAGTGGACCCAGCCTGTCGCGCCCCTTGTTTTTCCAGGCCGCGGCCCAGGCCATTTGAAAGCCTATGGTTGCCTTTCCCTGGTATTGCCTGAAAATATCCAGATAATTTTTGTATTTTGGATTTTGCGCTTCGGCGGCCGATACTTTTGCGCTAAGCCCGTTTGACTGGAGACAGGCCCTCCCGGCATACTTGCCGACCGCATAAGAGGCAAGCTCGCCGGCCAGTTCCTCATAAAAGGGAGGCGCGTCGAGACAAACGGAAATTGCTTTTTTGGGAAACGCAAGGGCAGTGCGGTCAATTGCCTCTTCCCAGACGGTACGCCATTTGTCCTTTGTGAACCCTTCTTTTTCGAATATCCTGACCGTTTCCTCGTCCTTGGGCAGCATCGGACAGGCCGGGCCTGTTACCGGCCCGCTCACGGCCACCCAGTACAACAGCGGCTCTTCGGAATACCTCTTTGCAACCGCATCAAGAAAGCGGTAATACTCGTTCAGGTATTTTTCATCCCATAGCTTTGGCAGGGTGACTTCCTTGTTGAAGTATCTCTCCTTGTTCGGGTTCCTGCTGATGATGGTCATCTTGGGGATGTCCCGGCTTTTCAGGACCCAGTTCGGGCTGTCCACCCCCGCCATGATGCGAAGCGTAACGTATTTGCCTTTTTCTCTTGCAACCTTGATAATTCTGTCGATGGGCTCCCAATTGTATTTTCCCTTTTTCGGCTCCAGTGCCTTCCATGAGACTCTAATGGAATATCCGGCGACGTAATCCAAACCGGCCGCCGCGCCGTCCAATCCACGGCCGGCAGGAAGGACGTAAATTCCGTGCATGCTCTCTTCGGCCTCAGCCGGGCAGTGCGCATTCCAGAATAGAAAAACGGAAATACAGAAGAGAACTGCGACCGGGAGTAAATGTCTCGTTTTCATATGGACCTCCCTGTGCCGATACGCCCAGAAAACATCCTGGAGATATGCCGTGTGGCTGCCCTCAAATCCTTTCCTCGATTCTACTATCCTTAGTTGTTCAGCATAAGCCTGATTCTTCCCGTCCGTCCCGCAGGGTCCAGATATCCGCTCCCGGCAACTTTTCAATACCCCGTGGGAGCGGAAAAGACCTGGAGCCACAGGTCGGGGTTGTAGCCCGTGAGATCCGCTGTGCATTCAAAAAAGACCTTGCTGCCGCTCCTGTTGAGGTAAGGGCGCTGGCAAAGGACGTTCCTCGCCCTCCGGGGTTCGTATGCAACGCTGTCCGTGATCTGCTTGAAATCCCTCTTGTTCGTATGGACCACGTAAATCTCCCTCGAGAGGTCGCCGTTCCTGCCTGCCAGGTCCGCAGTGGATTCCCAGGCTATTACCTCCCCGTTCGGACTTATATGGGGCCTGAGCTGGACATCCATGTCGGTCACATGCGTATACCGGAATGTCCCGGTCCCGTCCGTATTCATGGAAAAGATATCGGCGCCCTTTCCGATCGTCTTGTCTTCGGGGGAATTGGCGTGAAAGAGGAAAACCACTTTTCTCCCCTCTATGTCGAGCGCCGGCCTGCTGCAGCTTTTCCGGTTGCTGAAGGTGAGCTGGCGCAATCCCGTACCGTCATTTCGGACCACGAAGATCTGGTGAACGAGGTTGGGGTTCTGGCCCGTGAGGTTATGGCTGCTTGAAAAGGCAATAAGGCTCCCGTTTCCGCTTATGAAGGGCGTGCGGGTTTCCCCGTCCGTGCCGTAAGCGAGCTGCCGCAGCAAATTCTGGGCCACGTCGATGACAAAGACCTGTTTCAACCTGTCGGGGTTCGTCCCCAGCTGGTTGGCGTTGGAATTGAACGCGATCCAGAGGGCGTCCCCGCTGATGGTGGCCCTTTCTGCGAACTCGCCCCATTCGAAGAACGTCATCTGCTGCAGAGCATTGCGTCTGGTCGAAAGCAGATAAACCTGCTGGACTCCATGGGGATTCGTACCGAGGAGGTCGGCGCTGGAAGTGAAAACGATATGCGCCCCGGTGGCGTCAATCCCGACCCTTTCCGCTTTCCAGTCCGTCTGGCCGCTCGTATTCTCGGTCCACTGGAGAAGATTTCTTCCATTATAAGTGTTCGTGAAGATTTCGCAGTTCTGGCAAATGGGCAATACGGGATATCTGGGTTCGGGGATGACGGAATAGGCATTAGACATGAAGGCGGCGAGGTCCCCGGACCAGGTCGGGGATATGCGCTCGCTGCCCCTGTGGAGGTTCCCCCCGCAGAACATCCTTTCCGTGTCGGGCGGATTGGAGCTGAGCTGGTTTACGGAGGGGTTTGCGTACAGCGCGGGGTCGATCTGGACGTTTACGGACGTGCCGGCCGCGCCTGAATCGTCCGATGCCTCGATTGTGATCCTGTCTCCGGTTCCGGCCACCGTCCTTGCGTTCCAGTAAACGCAGATGCTTGTCCCCGACCCCTGCACGTCGATTGTACCGGCGGAGTCGTAAACCCTCCAGGAGGCGCTCTCGGAGCCGGTCACGATATTGGCCAGGACGGGGACAGTCCCGCCCACGGTCATTCCTTCCCCGGGAAACACGTCCTCGATCGTGATGCCCGCGGCCAACGCCGGCCAGAGCATCAAAAGAAAAACGCCGAATGCAAAAACTCTCTTTCTGTCCATCATCCCTCCCTGAAATTAATTTATTTTTTTTAAACGGCTTTTACGCTCAAATTGCTTCGCCCTCAGAAATCTATCTCCGCAGCATTTTTGCTTGCCCAGTTCCTGAAAAACTCTATCTCCGGGGGTGCCGGCTCGGGGACCCTCGGCGCCTCCGCGTAGTATCTCTCGAATACGCCTATCATCTCGCACCATGACCACGGGAGGAAGCCCGCCCACCCGCCTTTGTATGCGGCCTCCAGGAAATAATCCATGTTGCGGTTGAGGGCTGAAGGGGCCTCGCCCATAACGAGCGGCTTATCCAGCTTCAAACCCCATTTGCCGAGGCCTTGTTGGATTTGGTCCACCGTATGGACTTTCCCGTAATCGGTCCACCCGTCCGCGTTGTAGTGGGCGGAATAGAAATCGGACTTCGCCCTTCCCACGAAACCGGGCAGATAAGTTACGTTGTTCAGGCTTGAGGAGAGCACGAGCCTCTCCGGGTCGGCCTTCTTGATGGCGTCATATGCCTCGTTCATGAACTGCTGCATGAGCGCGAGGTCTATCCTGTACTTTTCGAATACGCGCGCCTCCTCCGTGTCGAGGTATGCCTTATGGACGAGCTCATAACCGGTGACCGGGTCCTTGCCCTGGGTGACGTTGCTCGCCTCGTTCATGATCTCAAGACAGAAAATCTCCTTTTTCCCCTTAAGGAACGCGGCCAGCTCGTGGAAACCGTTCTGGATAAGCGCCTTGCGCTTTGCCGCATTCCGTATTACATCTGCATGGGGCTCTTCAAAGGTCCCGTCTGCGTAAAGTGGCACCCGCCTTGATTCGGGTTTGAAGAAGGCAGAGGACACGAACCTGAAATCCAGGAGCACGGCCCAGATGCGGATGTTGTGCTTATTGGCGATCTCCAGCGCCTTGGACAGGTTCTGCCTTGTCAGCGGGAAAAGCCCCTGGCAGAACATATTTTTATCGAAATCGAAGAAACCGCGCCCATCGAACCCCCAGGCCCAGCGCACGACTTTTACTCCCGCCGAAGCCAAATCGCTGAACTGGGCATCGATTCCCGCCGGGTCGAACCCGCTCTCGCCCGATTTCAGCGGAGGCAGCATAACATACTGCGGCGAGATGTCCCGGCCCCTGCCCAACGGCCCTATGTCCAGCCCCCTCAGGCCGTTGAAGAAGGGATAATTGACCCCGAAGAGGAACATGCTCTTTCCGTCCACGGAGATCCTGCCGGGAATTGCCGAGGTTGCGAGCATTTCTTTGATAACGGGTTTTGTCTTGTGTTTGCTGAAGTATTCTGCGCGTTTTTTCTCTATGAACTCTTCTATTTTCCTTTTCCGCTCCTTTTCCTTTTGCTCCATGAGTTTCTGCAGTTCTTCCGGATTGAGCTTTTGGAGTTGAGACAAAACCCTGCCCTGGGCCGTGGTCCCCGCCAACGCCGTATCAAGCGCGTTCTCTCTCTCGTGCGTTGCATGGAGCAAAAAGAAGACGGCCAAAATCAGAAAGAAAAGCAGAGCTGCAGACTTATGCCGGTTGAGCTTTTGCATGATCAATTCCTCCTGCTTGACAAATTCCAAATATCGGGGGTTTTTGTCGGTCCGGGGCTGTTTACCCGGCTCGGCGTGAGAGCCCACTTTACTACCTTTAGTAGTATTTTACCACCCATTTTAGAATTTGCCACCCCATCCCCTTCGAGTCGTCCTAATCAATACGCCTCCTCGATTTGCGGGTTGCCCAGCACTCGGGCGTATATTTTTTCAAGCCTCGCGGCGATTGTCCGCCAGTCCAGCGTGCCCCTGATGCCGTTTTTTGCAGCGGCCCCGATCCTTGCGGCAAGCGTCTTGTCTCTGATGAGCCTGAGCATGGCCTGGCCTAATTTTTCCCAGTCATCGCCTTCCACCAGAAGTGCGTTCACCATGTGCTTCAGGCCGCAGGCAGAGCCCTCGAAACTCACGATTGCCTTTCCTGCGGCCATATAGTTAAGGAGCTTTGTGGGAATGCCCGGAGAAGAGGGCCTCGGCACTACGGCCACATCGGCTGCGGCGAGATAACCGGGCAACACATCGATGCTTCCGTTTTCGATAATGAGGGAATTCCCGATGCCCAGCCCATCGGCCATTTGCCTGTACTCCTCCGCATGCCGGGGATTCACGGTGCTCCCCAAAAGGAGAAGCACGGCATCAGGGGATTCGCGGTGCACCGCCTCGAACCCCCTCAAGAGGTAATCGACCCCCTGGAACCTGTCAAAGGTGCCTGTATATATGACAAGCGGCCTCCGGCCTATATTCAATTTCTCTCTTATTCGCGAGCCGTCCCCGCCTTCGAACATCTCCACATTCACCCCCGAGGGGACGACCTCCACCCGCTCCGGGGGCACGCCTTTGGAAAGTATGAAGGTCTTTAGCTCCGCGGTATCGGCGATTATGAAATCAGCCATCCTCGGAACGAAGAAATCGAGGGCACGGGCCAGCCCCACGGCGGCGGCCCTCGGGCGGATGAAGCCATAAGAGGGCAGTTCGCTTATCATCGTGTTGATGGCGTTGTAGATGAGGGGGCGGGAGGTAATTTTTTTGGCGGCATAGCCTATGAGGGCCCCCTCGTAATTGTGCGCATGGATGACGTCTATTTTCTTTTTGCGTATCAAGCGGCAAAGCTCGGGGACCATGAAGGCGTCAAAGAGCAGCCTCCGGTAACTGGGCCCCACCATTATCTCCCTGTTTTTGCCCACGTGGCGCACCCTGTGGATGGCCACACCCCGCACAGGTATCTCTTCAGCGAGCGGATACGTGACAACATGAATGGAATGTCCGATGGCGGCCAGCGTCTCCGACATTTCGCGTATCGCGGCCGGAGTCCCGTGGTTTGCCGGGAAAGGGCACGCCGCCACCATTGCCACGGAGTACGGGCTCATCCCGCGAGCTTCCCGGCCGCCTTTTCAAGCGATGTTATGACATGCTCTATCTTGTCCTGCCCCAAGCCGGAATAAAGCGGCAGGCAGAAATGCTTTCTCACAACGTAGTCGGTCTCGGGGAAACTGTCATCGGGGTTGGCGAGCGCATCGGGGTTTTTCTTGAATACGGGCTGGGTATGAAGGGCCTGGTTGTAAAGCTCCCCGGGCAGTGAGACCTCGTACTCCTCTTTCATCGTCTTTTTGAGGGCGGCCCTGTCGATGTCCTCGCCGCAGTAAAGGATGTACTTGTAATAGGCAGACTTGATATTGCCGGGGATTTTCAAGGGCGTTATTCCGGGGATGGGCCGGGCCGCGAGGAGGCTGTCGTACATGCCTGCGATCCATCTCCTCTCCTCTAAAATCTTTTCCGCCTTCTGCATCTGCCTTATGCCGAGGACGGAATGGAACTCGCTCGGCCTCCAGTTATAGCCGAACTCGTCATGGATGTTGGGCGCCGGTGTAAACCGCCCGTGGTCCCTCAATGCCTTGCAGGACTTGTATATGTTCTCGTCCGAAGTGGTGACCATGCCTCCCTCGCCCGTGGTGAGCACCTTCGTGGAAAAAAACGAGAACGAGCCCGCAACCCCGAGCGTGCCGGCCTTTCTGCCGTCGATGGTGGAACCGTGGGCATGGGCCGCGTCTTCGACGAGGAGGAGGCCGTTCTTATCGCAGATGGCCTTTATCTCGTCAAAATGCGGCGAGATGATACCGCTCATATGGACAAGAATGACCGCTTTGGTGTCGGGCCTTATTTTTCTTTTCAGGTCCGCGGGGTCCATCTGGAAGTTTTCCCTCCGGCAGTCGACAAAGACCACCCGCCCCCCGGCATGGACCACTGCGGTCGCCGTGGCCATGAAGGTGTGGCTCGGCACCATGACGGTCTTACCTTTTACGTCAATGGCGCGGAGGACCATCTCGATGGAGCAGGTCCCGTTCGAGGTCGCAAGCGCATAGGGCACCCCGCAATACGAGGCAAAGGCCCGCTCGAACTCGTCCGTATATTTCCCCATGCTGATAAAGCCGCCCTCGAGTATCTTTCCGAACTCGCCCATTATGAAACGTATGTCCTCTTCGGAATATCTGAGGTCAAAACCCGGTACTCGCATGAAACAAACCCTCCGATGAATTATTATTTAAACGAGAACTTTTTTTACGACAGGCCCGCCTTCTCCTTATACCACTTGATTGTCCTTGCGAGGCCCTCCCGTATCGATACCTTCGGGACATATCCTATAACCCTTTTAGCCTTCGATATATCGGCGCACCTGCGCGGCGCACCCGAGGGTTTTGTAAGGTCGAACTCGATATTTAAGTCCCGGCCCGAAAGCTCCACTATGAGCCGCACGAGATCTTTGATCTTTATCTCCTCGTCGGTCCCTATATTGAGGGGGTCCGCCTCGGGGTATTTCTCCACGGTGAGCATCATGCCCTCGACCTCGTCGGCCACATACGTAAAGGCCCTCGTCTGCTCCCCGTTGCCCCAGACCGTCACCACGTCCTTTGCGTCCAGGACCTTTCTTATCTGCGAGGGGACGACGGGGGCGGTCTCTAAGTTGAAGTCATCTCGCGGCCCGTAGACATGGAAGGGCCTCACAATGGCTATCTTCATCCCGTACTCATCCTTATAGCAGCGCGCCTGCACCTCGGCCAGTCTCTTTGACCACCCGTAGCCGAACTCGCTCGCGCCGGGCTCGCTCTTGAAGCCGTCCTCCTCGGGGGTAGGCACCCTGCTGTCCTGCGGATAGACGCCAACGGTGCTCACGCACAGGAAGCGCTCCACCCCTGTCTTTCTCGCCTCTTCCATCATGTTGATGTTCATCAGGGCATTGGAATAGAACATGTCCCCGTGGTGCTTTACGTTATAGCCTATGCCCCTTATCTTTGCCGCAAGGTGCATCACGATATCCCTGCCCTGGCAGACCTTTCCGCAGGTCGCCTGGTCCGCGAGGTTGCCGACCACGACCTCTATTTCCTTCTCCACCCCTTTAAGGTTTTCGCGCACGCCGCGGGCCACGTCGTCAACAACCGTGACCTTCGCGCCTTCTTTCAGGACCCTTTCGACGAGGTGGGAGCCGATAAACCCGCACCCTCCCGTCACCAGCACCTTCTTTCCCGACCAGAATGACATGATGCCCTCCTCTATAAATTAGTTATCTTACGGAATACAAATTATACACGACGGCCCCCTTCTCGTCCTTCACGGGGGTCATCCTCCACCATCCGCTCCAGTCCGAGGGATATTTCTTGAGATGGGCCTGGAACTGGGCTGAAAAAGCGTTGGCCGTTTCCACGGGGGTATCCTTCAGTATGGGTTTCCCAAGCGAGATCCTGAACCTGCCCTCCCCCCAATCGAAACCTGAAAAGAGGGGCACGATTGGGGCGCGGAAGAGGGTGCTCAGCTTGAAAACGCCCATCGGCAATTGCAATACAGTGTTGAAAAAAGGCACTGATACGAATTTCGTCGTGTGCAGGCCGTCGGCGGTGATGGCGACCACATCTCCTCTTCTCAGAAGATGCTTGATCTTTAGCGAAGCGTTCTCTTCCCTGTCCAGATATGTGAATTCGAGGTTTGGGACCGATTCCCACAGGTCTCCCCGGATTTTGGCATGGATTCCGGAGAGCCAGCCTTTGCTCTCAAGCACTACAAGAGGATAGATTTCCTTTATATGCCCCGTGCAGGGGAGCGCGACATTGAAGGTGTTGGAATGGACATAGGTGAGCAGGACGCCTTTTCCGCCCGAGATGGCCTTTTCCAGATTTTCTTTACCCTCAATCCGGGCGTATTTTTCCGCGCGCCCGGGCGTCCATTTATCGGCTATGAAATCCAGAAAACCGAAAAGCGAGACGTTCCTCAGCCCTTCGGTTATGGCTTTATCCGCCTTGTCAGGGGCAAGCCCCTGCACAGCCTGGAGGGCCTTTCCGGCGGCCGCCCTCCTTCTAAAATAGAAAGAGGCGGAAAAGATGCTAAGGACCCTTATCAGCAACAGATAAAAACGGAAGGGCAGGATATATGAAAGAGGCCTGAAAACGAGAAAAGAACAGATATAGAACAAGCTCCTTATCCTCGCCATGGCCGCCGCCCCGGAACGATGTCCATTAAAGTATCTTCTCCATTCCGGCGCCCCTCGCGGGGAACAGGGTCGACAAAATATCTTCCTTTTTTATGTACCTGCTGAAAAAAATGACCCCGGCGTAAACGGCCAGCGATAAGAAGATGAGGATACCCGCAAGCGGGATGGAACAGGACCTGATGACCGGGATAAGACAGATGCCGGCAAGCAGGCTCCCGAGCGCCGGGAGCCCTATCGTCCTCACTGTTTTGACCGGAAATTCGTATCTCTTGAGGAGCCATATCCCGATCCAGTAATGGAAAAGGTCCGCGAGTATCGTGGCCCAGCATGAACCGATGTATCCCATTTTGTTAATGAGGACGAGATTGGAAAATATCTTTATGAAGATCGTGATGCCCACGCAGACAAGGTAAGATTTCTGTCTTCGGATGGCAGCAAAAAAGAAGAAAAACAAGCTTGTGGGAAAAAGGAACGGTATGGTCCAGATGAGGATTGAAAGCCCGCCCGCCGCCTGGGAAAAGCCCTCGCCGAAAAGAAAGGCGATGATCTGCCCCGAAGTGACCGATACGATGACGGCTATGGGCAGGGTTACGAGCCAGCTCAGTTTCAGAAGATTAATGAGCATTTCGTGCAACTGCCTGGGGTTATCGCGGTTAAGCCTCGAAAATACCGGCATGAAGGCCACCGAAAGCGTCCAGGGCACGAGATATAGCATCTGGATGATCTGATAAATGCTGCTGAAGAGCCCCACAGCCGCGGACGTGGCCAGCGCCTTGAGCATGAATATATCGATATACCAGGTGGATTTCCGGAGCATGATAGTGCCGCCCGTCGGACTCCCCTCTCTAAGCATGTAACGCCACTGGGGGAGGTCGAAGCCAAGCTTTGGCCGGATATACCTTTTGGAGACGATCGCGTAATATGTCCACCAGAGCGCCAGGCTGGAGAGCGCAAGGGCCGTATAGATGCCCACGAGGCCGCCCTGGAGCTTGACGGCCGCGATGGTGAAGATTAAAAAGAGGAGCCTTGAAAAGACGAGGCCCAGCGAATTGATCTCCATGTGCTCGAATGCCCGGAAGACCGTCGCGTAGCCGAAACTATGGAAGAGCGCAACCGTGGCTATTGCGGCGGGCCAGGCCGCAAGGCGGGCTTCGGGGTCATTGGTGGTAAGCCCGACCGTGGAAATGATTACGGCCATGCTGATGAGGGAGAAGACCCAGTACAGGGATTTCAGGTTCCCGAGCATCGGGCCGAGCAGGCCCTTGTCCTTCGACACCTCGCGGATGAATATGGTTGCGAGCCCAAGGTCGGCAACAAACTGGAAGATGTTGACGAAAGAAAAAATATATGAGTACTCGCCGAGGCTCGCCGCTCCGAGATGCCTCGCGATCAAGCCGAGGGCGGCCATGTACAAAAGGCCGCTTGCGAGCTGCCCCAGAGAAACGGAGACAAGGTTCTTGAAGAGCGTCGACCGCTTCTTTAAGCCCGAACTATCCATTTACCGGCATTCGAGCAGCTTCAGGCCCGCCGACTTCTTCAAGGCCAGCCGCGCGAGGACCAGGTCAATTTCCGCATCATGAATAGAGAGCTCGATTTCAGAGAGTTTGTCCTGGGCCTTCATGAGGTCAAGCTCGCTTATCAATTCCCTGTTGTATTTTTCGCGCGCGAGGAGGAGGGCCTCCCGGGCCTGCTCCTCGCTTTTTGCGAGGCCGGCAAGCTCGGCCTTCAAGTTCTCCATTTTCTGGTAATTTTCCCGGGCCTCTGACCGGATATCATTCTTCAGTGCCCTCAGGGCCTCCTGCTGGGCAAACAGCCTGTTCTGCTCCCGGGAGACTTCGGCCTTTGTCCTCCCGAAATCAAAAATAAGGATGTCGGCCCGCGCAAGGAGGTTCCATGCCTTTCCGCTCTCCTCGAATTCCGCATCTCCGGTCTGGAAATAGCCTGCATTGAGGCTCACCTCCGGATACCTCTTGCTCTTGACCACGTTCAGGTTGTTTGCAATGCTTTCGACAAGAGATTCCTGGGCCTTGAGGTCGTTCCTGTTCCGGTAGGCGGCCTGGACGAGCTGTTCAAACGGGGGCAGGCTCTCTTCGGCGCACAATACGGCCCTGAACTGCGCCATGTCCGTGGATATGCGGGAGATGACGAGGCCCTCGCTCCCGATGCTCGCGGCAAGCGCGCCCATGTTGGCGGCCAGATCGTTCCCGAGCGTTTCAATCTTGATCTTATGGTCCACCACAGCCTTCTCGGCATCGAGGAGCTCGACCTTGTTTATCATTTCCAGGCTGTATTTGGACCGGGCGGTCTTGTAGAGGAGCTCGCTCGTCTTAAGACCCTCCTCTTCGGTCCCGGCGGCGTTCAGGGTCTTCAAGATGTTTCCATACGCCTCGCTTACCCGATAAACGACATCCGCCTCGAGCGCCTGCTCCGTAAACCTCTCGGATTCGAAACTATTTCTTTCGCGCTCCACGCTCGCGGACCTCTTGCCGAAGAAAGAGCCTTCCCTGAAGACGGGCTGTGTAAGTGTAAGCCCTGCCACATAATTCGTGCCCGATGCCTCCCTCGTTATCAGGGTTGTGCCGGGGGTGGAGATAAGGGGCGAGAAATCCCTCTCGCTATCAAACGTAACTATGGAGCCGTGGAGGAAGAGCTGCGGGCCGAACTGTTTCTTTGCGAGCGCGACCCCGTTTTCGTAATACATGACGTTGTGCCTGGACTGGGCCAGGGAGGGGTTGCCCTTGAGGGCTGCCCCGATGCTTGAGGGGAGGTCATACAGGGTCTCCTCCCCGCACATGGCTTTTTGAGGGGAAAGAGCGCCGAGAAACCCGAGACATAAAAGGCCGACTGCAAGATAGATCTTTTTCATTCCTATATCCTTTTTCCGTTTTCCCATAAATAGAGCCGGGCCCTGTAAGTTTCATAGACCGGCTTCATGGTGCCCATGAAATAATCGATGAAATTCTTCTCGTTGAGATAATTGAACAGATCGAATGAGGAGGCCACGAACCAGACCCGCTCGTGGTTGCCCAAAAAGAGCTTGAAAGCGGAGAGGTCGGTAATTGTGGGCACGTCCACGGTTTTATTGGCGAGCCTCTCTCTCTCGTTGTCGTCCAAGTACACGACCTGGGTATCCACAATGGTCTCCTCGAAGTAGTCCGCCTTCCCGGCATAGAAAAGTGTCGGGTGGGTATACACGGTTACGACGACATCCCCGGGCAGAAGATGGTCCTTGAGATATGTATTTACCCCCCTGAAATCGACGGGATACAGGTTTCTGCGCTCCTCTATGACGCCCCCTAAGTCCATCCCGCGGGGGTCCTCCACGGGCGCGGGGTTCGGGGACAGACGATACGGCTTCAAGATGTAGTCGTTTGTTGCCATAAAGAGGAGCGAGGAGAGCGCAACCGGTATGCCGTAGCGCAGGAATTTTATGCCCGGGCTGCGGAACCCTTCAACAAGGCCAGAGGCGAGCTCCGCGATCTTCAAAAGCGCGGCTGAGGCAAGTATTATCAACAAAGGCTGAAGAAAATAGATGTAACGCGTGGCGTACAGGGAAAAGGTGTTCGAAAAGAGGAAGAGCACGCTTCCCAGGATAACGAAAATATATCTCAACCCCCTGCTCTTAAGAATAAAAGGGAGCCCTATCAGGGCCAGGGCGGAAAGAAAGATATGGTTCTGGGTCAAGAGGAAGTTCTTTACGTAATACCAGGGGTTATATGCCTGTGTGAGGAACATGAACTTGAAAGTGGCGTCGCTCAGGCCGCTCCCGATTATCATGAAGGGCACGCTCCAGTACGTCCTGTAGGCAAGCTGGATGAGGACGATAACGCTCGCCCCGAGGGAGGCCGCCCAGAGATGCCAGCTCTTCATCCATCTGAAATCGCGCCCCTTTAAGGCGAAAGTGGCCGCAAGGAGGGCGGGGAGGATATATCCCGACCCCTCCCAGGTCAAATACCCGAGGACGAAAAAGAGGGACGCGGCATAGACGGCCCGCGTGTTTATCTCCTCTTTTTCCATTGCGCGGTAGTAAAAATAACAGCACAGGAGAGCATAAAATTGCTCCGCAACCATATAGCGGGCATTCTGGGCAAGGTTCACCTCAAGCGGCATGAATGTATAAAGGGCCGCCGCGAGGAGCCCCGCACCCGTGTTGGCGAGCTTTCTGCCGAGAAGGAAAACCACCAGAATATTGACGGTCCCGAACAATGCCGAGGGCAGCCGGACAACAGTTTCGCTTATGCCGAAGAGCCCGATGGCGGCTGCAACCGGATACGGAAGCAATTCATAAGTGGTAGCGGGCTTCTCTATCCCGCCCAGGGTTATAAATGGATATCCCTTTTTGAGGATGCCCTCGGCAAAACGTATCGTGCCTATTTCATCCCCGTTCAAGGAGATAAAGCCGAGGTCATTTAGCCTGATAAATGCGCCGACTGCGATCAACAGGAAAACAGCAATACCGACCGCTGCGCGCCTTATGTTGGAGTAATTCGGAGGATCCGGCCGGGGGACCGCAATTTCTTCTCTCTTTCTTATTAAAAACCATATAAGCGTTAGGGCTTGGGCAAAAAGAAGCAGTAGCGGCGCCCCGTAAATAACGCGAGAGCTGAAGACCTCCCCGGGGGCTACCCTTATATCGAATTGCAGCACGAACAGGGCGAGGAGGAAGAGGAGCGGCAGTACGAGAGCGAAGGAAAAAAAGGAAAAACCCTCTTTTGGAGAAATCTTCGAAAGGAGGGAGGCTCCCCTCGAAAAAAAGAATACGGATAAATAAACGAGAAGGATTGCCGCCCCCGTGACCCCGGCCGCAGCAAGGAATTTCTTTGCCGTGTAATCGAAAGGAAGGTCCAACTCCACGCGGGTCTTCGGCCTTTTTGCGTAGAGATAAGCCTGATAGTTTCCTATCTCGAAGGGGCGCTCGGACCGGCGTGCCCCCTCTGTAAGGGAGGCTTTCCAGCCGGAATCGGAGCGGAGGGGCAAGGCAAATTTATCTCCCTTTGCCATTCCGTCCAGATAAAGGGCGTGAGCTGTCTTAAGTGGGTTTTTGATCACAACCTCGATACTGTTCGTACCTTTTTTCAACAGGCCCCCAACGGCATAGACGTCCATCTGTTGGGCGGCATTGCCGGAGCCCGCCGGGGTGCCGTTCACGATGATCTCGTAATCCGTGGCGGTCGCCATCCTTAACCAGCCCTCCCGAGGCCGTTCAGAAAGGACGAAATCCTTGCGGAAGATGGCCTGGCGGGAGAAAGGGTCCGGGTGCCTTATCCACTTTGCTGAAAGGGGAGAGGTAACGGCACCGGGGGGAAACGCGACTGGGTAGGTCTCTCCGCTCGCGGGCCTGCCCGCTTCGAGGGCCCGGCCCCAGGAGCTTGCGTCAAAAAAGGGCGACTCCCAACCTGTGCCTCCCCGGCAGTCCTCCCTGTCGAGCGCTTTCCAGGTCGAATCGGAAAGGAATTCCGTTTCACTCCCGCTTACGTCCTTGTAAATGCCCCTCGCAAGGAGCTTGCTTTCTCCCGGAAAGCTCAGCCGCCTGTTCGAGACGGCGATAACGTTCCTGCCGGGCACGAGGTAAGCGGCGATATCGTGAATACCCGAGACATTGGATGAATAAAAAGTGTTTTCCACAATCGACTTTCCATTCACCGAGAGCTTGTAAGTATCCGGGGCGGAAACCTGGACCCAGGCATCAGCGACCCTGCCGGGTATGAAAAGCTCTTTCCTGAAAACCCCCACCGGGCCTTTTGAGGCGGCCGTTATCCAGCGGGCGCCTCCCCAGGAAAGGGAATGGGCCGGGGGCACGGGATAGATATAGAACTGAGATATGAAATACCCGTAAAGCAGGCCGAGGGCGATTATGAGAAAATACGGTAAAAACCTCTTCATTTTAAACGCCGCCCAGAGACCGGCCCGCCCTGTAATTCGTAAACGGGTCTGTTATCTTCGACTTCTCATAATATGTCCTTGCGAGGAGGTAGTCTCTTTGCCAGTAGCAGGCGTCTCCCATGTTCGCATAGACATTGGAAAGAAGGGTGTTGTTCCGTGAGAAGGCCGTAAACTTCTCTCCAGCCGCGACAGCCTCTTTATACATCCCGAGTTTCGTATACACGAGGCTCAAATAATAGAGGTTTTCGATCTGTTCCGGACTTCGGCTCAGGGATTTTTCCCATTCCCTTGCAGCCGATCCGAAAACTCTCCGCATATAGAAATCGGCGCCCTGGTTGGAGAGCGCCTTTGCGAAGGCCCTCCTTAAATCTCCGTCCCCGTTTGAGATTTCGAGGGCCGTCCTTAACTCGCTTTCGGCCTCTTCTTTCCTTCCCAGAGAGGAGAGCTCGCCGGCCCAGTATAAATGGTAATAAGGGGAGTTGGCGAGCTTCAGGTTGTAGGCGGCCTCTCCGTATTTCAAGGCAAAACTCTCGTTAGCCGCAAGTTCGCGGTTGCAGCGAAGTGCGGCCTGGAGGGAGTCAAAACTCTTTTTGTATTCCTCAGCGGAGAGAAAATACTCTCCCCGGGATTTATGGTATTCGGCAAGAAGGGGTCTTGCGCAAACGGCGGAAAACAGGAGGAGCAAGCAAAATACGGGCGCGATAAGATTTTTTAAGATTTTTTTCGGCTCACGCCCTCTAAGCCCCAGGATTACGAAAATAAGCCCCGATGCCATTAAAAAATACCACCCCCAGGTGATGAAGTGCCAGGCGAGGGAAAGCCCGTCCGTAACGGTATAGGCCGTTATAGCCGGGCTGAATGTGGGGTCTATGCCCCTGTTCGGGAGCATCTGGGTCTTGAAGCCGAGCATCCTGAGCGTCTGGCTGTTTTGCCAGTAAAAATCCTGCGCGAGGGCCGTATTGTAAAAGACCATTTTACATATGACGAGCAGTCCGAGCGATAACGCCAGAAATCCGGCAAGGACCTTCATCCAGGATATGCCCCTGATATATGAGAAGGCGCCCAGGACCAGACAGAGAAGGACCGCCGCTCCAAAAGAGAGCGGGACGGTTTCGGGTGCGAGCGCCAGCCTGTTCGTAAAGAGGCAGAGATGATAGCTTTTAACGCTCTCCCCGAGAGGCACGTCGAACCACTTGACCGTGATGCTTGCAACGAGCAATCCCAGGGCAAGTACGGATACCGATCCTGAGGACAGGAGGAAGGATTTGAGACGCTCAAACGTGTTTTTCACCGCAACCTGCATCCGAAGCCCTTAAATGTTTCACTTTAAAATACCTTCTCCCATATCCTCACCTTGTCCTTGTCCCGAAGCCCTCTCATGGCGACCGCAACGATCTTTTCCCCGTCCTTGAGGCCGCTGACGACCTCGGTATAGTTTTCGTCCACATGGCCGATCCGTATTTCATTCAAGTGCGCGACGTTGTCCCCGTCCACCACGAAGACGGTCGCCCTCTGGCCGGTCGGGTTTATAATGGCGAGGTTGGGGACCGCGAGGCCCTTTTTGTTGAAAAAGATCCTGCTGAAGCCGGTGAGTCCGGGCTTTAATAGAAGCCCTTTATTGGTGACCCTTATATAGGCGAGAAAGACCCTCGTTTCGGGGTTTACAGTGGGGTCGATCTTGTACACCTGGCCCTTAAAAATCCTGTCGGGATAGGCATCGAAGACGACCTCGGCCGTCTGGCCCGGGGAAACGTCGGGAAAATTCTGCTCCGGCACCTTTGCCACGATGGAGATCGGGTCGATGAGCCCCAGCTTGAAAAGGGACTGCTTCAGGGCCGGGTTCTCCCCCGGGTTCACCATCCTTTCGAGGATGATGCCCTGTATGGGAGATTTCATCTTCAGAAACCCCATGTCCTTTTTGACCCGTTCCAAGTTATATGTGGCGTCCTCGAATTCCGCCTGCGCGGCGGAGTAGTCCTCTTCCGCCCGTTCGAACTCCACCCGGGCGATAAGCTTTTTGTCGTAAAGCTCCCTCACCCGTTCAAGGTTCAGCTTGCTGTTCTTATGCACCACGGAGGCTTTGTTCAACTTTGTCTGGGCGCTCTGGTATTCCGACAGGAGGACGGTCCCGTCATATTCGATGAGGACCTGGTCCTGCTGCACGATGTCTCCCACGTCCGGCTTTACCGACCTGACCGGGGCCTCTATCTTGGCGATGAGGTTAAGGGTGGTAAATTCCTTCGAGGTGCTCGTTGCTCCGATCGAATAGGAGATATCCCTCGTGCTTACCGAAGAGACCTTTACGGGGATGGGGGCATCGGCTTTTCTGGCCGAAACAGGGTCTTTTATTATTTTCTGGTATTCATAAAAAACTCCAACTGCGGCCACTATGAGCGCGGTCGCAATACCCAAGATCCACCATTTTTTTGCCTTGCTGCCAGCCATTTATTTACCCCCTGGATGTGAAAATGAGAATAAAACGGCCTTCTTCTTGAATACATGAAGAAGGAAGAGTACCATGCTGAACTCAAAAAGTTCCAGCCCGACGACAAAAAGGTTTCTAATGCTTACAAGCTGCTCCATGGTCCTGTGCCTGAAACCGAAAAGCACGGGGACCGGAAATGCTATGGGCTCCCTTAAAGGGAAAAAGAGCCAGACGCCCGGCCCCGGCCTCGACAAATCCGGAGAGGCCGCAGAGTCCATGAAATCATGCAAGAGGATAAGTACGAGCACCGTCAGAAGCACTTTCCCCTTATTTTTTGATTTAGGGTAGAGGACGCCCGCTGCGAGCACCGCAACGAGGGCGGCCAGGATGCTGTGGCTCGCCTTCCCGTGAAAGGCATGAAAATTCCCGGAAGAAAGATATCCGAAGAGCATGTCCAGGTCGGGAAGGTTCGAGGCAAAAACGAAGAGAAGGAGACGGCCGGGGTTTTCCCTTAAACGCCCTGAAAAAGATTTCGGGCTTCGCGGGCTCAGGGCAAGATAACCCGCCGCGCCCATTAATGAATGCGCTATTGGCGAGGGCATGGCCTGCACCTTTCATTTTTTTTCATAAAAAAAACTCTCTTTCATTCCATATACCCCATGTCCTGTAGCCGTTTCCTGATCTCTTCGGCCTCTTTGTCCGAATAGGTTGCCGCATATTCATACGAGTCGGGGGCGAGGGGTTCTTCCTTCATCGCGCGCTCCACCCTTTTTGGCCTGTATTCCGCCTTGAAGCAGTCCTCGATTATCCTGCCGTCCATCTCCGGCGGCACCGGGAGCCCGAGCAAATAGAGGACCGTGGGTGCCAGGTCGAGGATATGGACGCCCCTGGCCTCGTGGCTGGATTTTATCTGTTTGCCGTGGGCAAAGAAGATGCCGAAATCCCTGTGGCTTCCGCTCTTGTTGTGAAACCTCATGGAGTCCATTTCTTTTCTCGAAAGCCTGCCGACGGGCTCCTTCCCTTTGTTCGTATATGAAGGACGGCTGAGGTATGAAAACCCGTCCGGGTTATTGAAGTCTATGATAAGGTCGGGGGCCTTGTGCACAAAAGGGCCCTGATAGATTTCTTCCCTCTTATAGGCCCGCTTGACCACTTTTTCCCCGCTAAAAGGGTCTTTCCATTGGTAGAGCGACTCTATTATCCCGTCCAGCATTTTATCCCTCTCGGCGGGCGGCACCATGCCCTCCGGCTCCCGGCCCTCCAGGTTCAGCCATATTGTGGGGTAGTAAGGCGTCTCTTCGGAATATGCCCTCGTCTGGCTCCACTTTATGCGCGAGAAACGAAGCCAGGACTCCATATTGTTGGCTATTTCCGTCCGGTTCCTGAAGATTTCCTGCTTGAGCCTGGTGGGGAGATATTTGATGCCGTAGCGCTTTGCGAACATGAGCGGCTTTGTAAAAAAGAGTTCTCTCGCAAGGGAGCCGATATGCCCCCCGGACTCATCGGTCTTGAACTTGAGATATCCCTCCCTCTCGAGCCACGTGTTAAGATGGAGCACCCTGTCGCCGCTCCCGCCGAACCCGTGGTCGCTCATGAGGAGCGTTACCGTATCCGGATGCGCCGAATCAAGGAGCTCGCCCACCGTCCGGTCTATTTTTTCATATACCAGTTCAAGGGCCCTGCGGCACTTTTCGGGGGCACCCTCGTGGTAGAAGGGGGACCGGGGGTCCGTGTACTTCCAGAAGTGGTGTCCCACAAGGTCGGACTCGCCGAAGAGCACCATGAAAAGGTCCCACGGCTCCTTCCTGTAAAGGTACTTGGCCGTATCGGCCTTCCGCCCGACGGTTTTAAGAACTATGTCCACCGCCAGGTCCGCGCGCCCGGCGTCAACCTCTTTAATGATATTTGAGGAGATTATGTAGTCGCCTACATTCTCTTTGAGCTCATAATACAGCTCGGGTGGGTGCATGGAGCTCGTATCCCCGTGCGCGTCCACTCCGGGGGCGTCAAAGCCGCTTATCATGAAGCCGTTGACCTCTTCGGGCGGATAGGTGACGGGCACCGCCATGACACCCACCCTTTTGTTCGCCTCAGAGGCGATGCGCCAGATGGTCCTAACCCTCCGTGACCTCGCGTTTATGAACTGTATCTTGTACGTGCCGGGTATTCGTTCGGTGAAATCGTACACCCCGTGCTTGCCCGGATTCACGCCGGTCATGAAGGCATTCCAGGCGGGGAAGGTCATCGGGGGCATCGTGGTCTCGAGGGGGCCGCAGGAACCGGTTTCCATCAGGGCCCTCAGGTTGGGCAGTTTGCCCTGGCCTATTAATGGCCGGATCACATCGAATGTCCCGCCGTCGATCCCTACTATTAAAACCCTTGCCATCTCTCTCCTTTGCTTTCGGTCATGAAAGGTAACCTAATTCCTCAAGCCTTTTACGTATCTTTTCCTCATCGGATTCGGAGTAAGGGTTTTCCCCCCCGGTCTCCTCTTCAGATGAAACCTTTTGATAGAGAACTTTTTTTAGATTCGAGGACTCAATCATATTTAGTAAGACCTTGCCGTCCATGTCTTCCGGGACGGGGCTCCCGAGGAGGTGAAGGACCGTAGGGGCTATATCCACAATGCACGCACCCTCTATCTTCTTCCCCTTTTTGATGTCCTTCCCGTGAAAGAGGACCATGCCCCGGGGCGTGTGCGTCCCGCTCCACTCGGCCCCCGCCTTCAGGGTGTTCGAAGCGTACTCTATTATAGCCCCGTTTTTAGCGGGCTTGGGATAGCTGGATTTTACGCTAAAGCCCCTGCCGTCCCACCAGGAGACTATAAGGTCGGGCGCGTTTGCGGTCTCCCGTCCGCTGTAGACTTCCTCTTTTCTGTATACCCGCTCTATTACCGGCTTCCCGTCCACGGGGTCCTTCAGCTCATAGAGAAGGCGCCGGACGCGTTCCACAGTGCGGTCATAGTCCTTCGCGGGGACCGTGCCCTGCGGATCACGTCCTTCGAGATTTATCCATATATTCAGCGAAGTGATTGATGCCTCCGAGGCATAAGCGACGGTCCTGGCCCAGTCAAACGAGGAGAACGCCAAATAGGACTCGAGGGCCGACCTTGCGCCGGGGAAAACTTTTGCGATTTTATTCTTGACCCCGGGCGGCAGAATCGAGCGCAGAAAGGAATCGGCCCTGCTCGCAAGCGGCATAAGGAATTTCGAACCGATGGAATAATAGGCCAAGGCCTTTGGCCTGGCAGGCGCGTCTGATTCCTTGACCGAAAGGAGGCCTGCCTGCTCCAGGTAACGGTTCAAATAGATGCTCCTCGGGCTTGTGGGCCCGAACCCGTGGTCGCTCATGAGCACGAGAGTTGTCTCTTCCGGAAGGATATCGAGGAGCGAGCCCATGATGCCGTCAATGCACTGATAAACTTTCAATATGGCATTTCCGTATTTTTTTGCGTCCTTTTCGTGATATTGATGGTGGACGGGGTCCATGTAGTGCCAGAAGTGGTGCTGGACCTGATCTGTGGCGTTGAAGACTACCATGAACACATCGACCGGATGCTTCTCGAAGAGATAGAGCATGAGGCGGAGGCGCTTTTTCTCCAGCTCGACCAGGTCCTCGAGCACCTTCTCGCGCTTCTTGTCGCTCCGCATATACCCCAGGTGACGGATATCGAGGCTTACCCCTCCCAGTTCCTCCCACAGCTCATCCCTTAAAGGGGCCGGGTGGATGAAGGGGCTTTTCTCATCGGGCGCGTCCATGCCGGAGATCATATAGCCGTTCACCTCTTCGGGAGGATACGTCATGGGCACGTTTACGACCCCGACTTTTTTGCCCTGGTCGCTCAATATCCGCCAAAGGGTCTTCGATTTCCGCGAAGAGGCCGATACGTACTGCATCTTGTAGCTCATCCGGCCGGGCTGCAGGAAATCGTAAATCCCGTGCTTTCCGGGATTTTTCCCTGTCATGAAGGACGTCCATGCCGGCGCGGTGACGGGCGGGACGGTGGATTTCAGGTTCCCCCACGCGCCCTCCCCCAGGAGCCTCGCAAAATTGGGCAGGAGGCCCTCCCTGGCCCATGGAAGGACGAGGTCCCAGGTCCCGCCGTCAATTCCCAGGATGACTATCTCGGGAGGCTTTTTCAATCTCATGCCCTGTTCCCCAGAGTTCATGCCTGTTCCCCGGAGCTGAGGGTCACTCCCAAGTCTGTCCCTCTTTGTGCTCAAAAACCTGGCCTTCTTTACGCTCAAGGACAGCCCGGCCAGCTTCCGATTTTGGGAAGATAACGGATACCCTCGGCTTCAAAACCTTTTTCTCGGGACGTAAAAGGTCCGTGCAGGCCTCGAAAACCCGGTCCGGGGTGATCAGCCGCATGCACTCCGTTTCGCAGGAAGTCTTGTAACAGCACAGGCAATCGAGCTCCGGCTCGATGATCGTCCCGAGCCCGTAAAGCTCGAATTCGTTCCTGTTGAAAATATTGTTGAGGAGGACGATCTTTTTTCTGAGGCCCACCGCAATATGGAGCGCCATCGTCACGCCCGTCACAACAAGGTCGCACTGGTTCACGACCGATATGAAACCGCTCAACGGAAAGTGCCCCGGATAGGCGCATCCGGCCAGATCGGCAAGCCGTTTGTTCCTCTGGTGCTCTGCGGGCCCGCCCATGAATATCACGTCCGCGTTCCCCGCGGCGAGCCTCCTTGCGAGCTCCACCCAGTACTCATCGGGCCAAAGCCTTGTCTTCCATCGCCCTCCGCATCCGGTATTAAGCCCTATCAGAAAATCCTGTTTTTTGAGCCCCCCTGCGAAATCCCCGTCCACCATGTCGCCGAGGATGTATTCCTCCCCGTTCCAGGGGAACCCGCATATCTCGAATATCTCCTCGGGATAGCTTTTGGCATTGGACTTGCTCACGTCGTCGAAGAGCCCCGTGAGCCACTTATGCCCGGCATCGCCGTCAATGGGGCTGCACTTGCCCGCCTCCAGATGGAAGCCCTTTTTAACGCGGGCCCTCAGCATCGTGGCCAGGCTTGAGACATGCCTGTCCTTGTCGAGGCTGTAAAGAATGTCGAAAGTTGTGGCAAGTAGCGTCACCACATTTTCGAGGGTGAACCCGTATACCCTGTCCACGTCGGGAGGGACCACCTCGGGATAGTTCGTAAGCCAGGATATTTCCGAATCCGGATACACCTCGCGGAGCTTCCTCAGGAGCGGGGTCGTCCTTATCACGTCCCCCATGGCGCCCAGCTTTATGATCAGTATCCTTTCTTTCAGGGGACGGTAATACCGGCAGCCCTCGCAATGCACCCCCTCCTCCTTGTGGGGCCGGCAGGGGACGTCGCCCCTGAAAAACCTGCAATCAACATTCACTTTCAAGATGGTCTCCTTAAGAGTAAGGCCGTATTCTGCATTTATTGCCGTTTATGCTCAGGGATTTGAGGAGATTGTCCATCGAGGGCACCGCGGTCCCCACCTCTCCGATCACAATGCCCGCCGCATGGTTGGCGATGGTGGCGGCCCCGTGCATGTCCGCCCCCGACGCGTACGCCAGGGTGAAGGCCGCGATCACCGTATCACCCGCCCCCGTCACATCATAAACATGCCGGGCAAGCGTAGGTATATCCGTAACCTTGTCCTTCTCAAAAAGGCTCATCCCTTCCTCTCCCCTCGTGATCAGCACAGCCCGGCATGAAAGCTTCTCGATAAGGGACTTGCCCGCTTCTATCAATGATTCCTCGTCCTTTATATCCACCCCGGCGCACAGCGAGGCTTCCATGATATTGGGCTTGATGAGAGAGACGCCTTTAAAATAATTGATATGGCTTGGTTTCGGGTCCACCGCCACCAGTTTATTTCCCTTTTTAGCGCTTTTCACGATCTCCTGTACGAGTTCTTTGCATATGAGGCCCTTCATGTAGTCGGACACGATCACCGCGTCGTGCTCGGGGATGGCCTTTTTCAAGAAGAGAGACAACTCCTCCATAACGCGCCCCGAGATACTCCTCTTGTCCTCCTTGTCGAACCGGACCACCTGCTGGTTGTTGGCGATCACCCTCGTCTTCAAGGTCGTGGGCCTCGCGTCCTTGAACAGGGCGCATTCTATCCCCCTGTCCCTGAGGAGCCGCTTTAGAATGCTCCCCTGCCTGTCGTTGCCCGTAACGCCGGCCACTGTGGCCCTCCCGCCCAGAGTTGCTATGTTATTGGCCACATTGGCGGCGCCGCCCAGCATGAAATTCTCATCCGTTACATCGACAACGGGAACGGGCGCTTCCGGAGAAATCCTGCTTACCTTCCCCCAGATATATCTGTCAAGGATCAGGTCCCCCACGATCAGGACCCTGCTCTCCTTGAAGTTTTTAACCGTGCTTGTAAGTTCCATTACCTGATTATCTTCCTGTATTCGTCGAAAACGATCCCCGAAACGGCCCTTGTCATCCATACCTGTCCGGAACCGACCACATTTACGGCTTTTTTGAGCGAGGGCACGCCGATGTCCCTGGTGATAAACCCGTTCGCGCCAAGCCTTGCCGAGAGGTATTCCCTCCCCAGGTCATAAGAATTTGAGGTCACAATTACCTTGGCTTTCGCACGGGGGTCCTTGAGCCAGTGCAGGTAGCCGAAATCCATAAAGAGCAGGTTGGATTGTCCGCCAAGGACCTTTTTTATCATGTTCGGGCCGGCCTTCTCTTCCAGAAACGAGAATTCCATATCCCCCGGAAAGACCCTCCTGAGCTTCCCCGAAAGAGATTTATCGCTGCTCGCCACAAAAATCTTCTTCAACATAGCAGACATTATTCAGTTCGGGAAGGTCGAAGTCAATACGGCAAAAGTATGATTTTAACCGCAAAAAGCAAAAACAACCAAAAAAAAGGTACTCAGGGGAAAGTTCCGCCTGCAAACGTAAAAAAAAGGGAGGTAAATCGGGCCGCGCCTTACTGGAAGAGGAGAAAAACAGCCTCCGCGCGATTGCTTACATCGAGCTTTTTGTAGATATTATAAAGGTGTGTCTTGACCGTCTTTTCGCTTATGAAAAGCCTCTCCGCGATAGCCTTGTTGCTGCAGCCCTTTGATATAAGTACCAGCACCTCTTTTTCACGCGCGGAGAAGATCTTGAACAGGTCTTCCCTGTAATTTTTTTTCTTTATCTGTCTGGAAAAATCTTCATGGATCACGGAGATTATCTCTCTGCTTACCCATATCTCGCCCTTCTCAACGGCCTTGACCGCCCGGACCAGAAGGGCGGGAGATATATCCGGGCTTATAAATCCATAAAACCTTGGATACCAGTGGATATTGCGGAGGGCCTTTTCCTTGGTCGCCTCCCCCACGAGGAGAATTTTTGTTTTTTCATTATTGATGGCCGGCTCCGGCCTGTCCGCATCGTCAAGTATGAGGATGCCCGGGTCCAACCCAAGGGCCTGTTTCAGGGATTCGGCAAAGGAAAAAAGTATCCCCTTGGCCGAATCAAAAACACTCCTGTCAAGCCTTTTAGAAAACACAACCAGCGCGTTCATCCTATAAAAGTTATCCCCTCATCCCTTGAATGGGTCACATTTTAAAGGCCCTGATGCAAAAATCGGAGGAAAAGGAGATTTGAAATTGAACCCTCCGACCCGGTTCCCGCCTTTTTCCATGACATAAAATATACGGTTTTCAAGGAGGGATTGTCAATTTAATAATTAACAATTCAGGAGATTTACTTTTTCAGTTTGAATAGCAAAATTAATTGATTAAAATAGCAATTTTTAAATGGTTTTTATGGGGAGTGGGCCCGGTGGGCTTTATGGTGCAATTGAGGGTTTCAAATATTGAAATGGGAATGAATTTATAAATAAAAAGGGCCGCCAGAAAAATTTGACGGCTCTTTTTATTGTTTTTATGGTGGCGGGGGGAGGATTTGAACCTCCGACCTTCGGGTTATGAGCCCGACGAGCTACCAGGCTGCTCCACCCCGCGAAAATTGATCTTCCCTGCGGTTTTGCCACGGGGAATACGCTCGCTATTCATTTAAATCCGGCGGCGACCTACTTTCCCAGGACCTCGCGGTCCAAGTATCATCGGCCCTGGAGGGCTTAACTTCCGTGTTCGGAATGGGAACGGGTGTTGCCCCTCCGGCATCGCCACCGGAAAACCTGATTAACTATAGCACACGGATGTTTTAAAGAGCAAGCGATCAGTGCTTTGAAAACGGGATGGGTCAAGCCGCACGGCCTATTAGTACTGGTGAGCTTAACGCGTTGCCGCGCTTACACTTCCAGCCTATCGACGTGGTAGTCTACCACGGGCCTTCAGGGGCATTGCTGCCCGGGAGACCTCATC
>Ga0214473_10000996_pt1 | contig 38553 bp, 59 predicted proteins | sample RVTome_7_FD_203509 | JGI IMG/M metagenome (GOLD analysis project Ga0214473, IMG submission 203509) | Soil microbial communities from uranium-contaminated site in the Upper Colorado River Basin, Wyoming, United States - RVT98D197 | ecosystem: Environmental > Terrestrial > Soil > Contaminated >...
TTTTTTTTGGTGTTATTACCGGTATTGTAATGTGCATTTTTATTATTATTGCGAAAAGGCAGACAGGCAATCCTCAGTTAATGTCTGAACTTGAGGTCGGCGGCGGAGTCGGCGAGGTCGGCGGCGTAGATATGTCAGTGAGAGGCAATGCGGTCAGATTTGCTATTCTAAATCCTAGGAGCCAAGTAGAACAAGATAGAGATAATTTGGTAAAAGAAAATGAGCGTCGGGGTAAGGACACGCCATTAGAAGATATTTTGTGAAAGTTTTAAATAATAAAATTCTTATTACCATTCAAAACGCCGGCAAGACAAAGTCCGGTATAATTTTGACTTCTACGGATAAGATAATCGCGGAAGTTGGGACAGTGAAAGAGATCGCAAAAGAAGTAAAGAAAGTAAAAAAAGGCGATAAAGTTTTATTTAAATCTTATTCGTTAGACATTGTAGAAGTGGATGATGCGAAGTATGTATTTCTGGATGAGAAAGATGTAATTGCTATTTTTTAAAAATATTATGGATAAATTTAGTGAGAAAGAATTAATGAACTATGAGCGAACATCTGCACAAGTGTATAACCTTAACTGATAGTTTTGAAGCTTTAATTGACTTGTGTGTTGAATGCAAAACGAAATTAGTTTATAGAAAGTGTCGTCATAGCGGAAGGATAAACAATGAGCGATACAGAGATGACCATAGGCGTGATTTCTTGCAGAGGTACGATAAGTTGTATAAAAAATACTATAGTGGCAACAATTAAACAAAAAGCGACAGCAAAAGAAATGGTAAAAGTAATAGAGGGAAAGCAAAATAAAACTGCTGGAGAAATATTGGAAAATGTAGGATATAGCGAGGGGATATGCGAAAATCCAAAAGTTGTTTTAGAGAGCAAAGGATACCAAGAAGTTTTAAATGAATATCTTCCAGATGATTTATTAGCCGAAAAACATAAAGAATTATTAACTGTTCCTAAAATTATAAAAACTACTAAGCGAGGAGAACTCATTGATAGCGAAGAAAGTTTAGACGTTCAGGCTATAAGCAAAGGATTAGATATGGCTTACAAGGTTAAAGGAAGTTATGCTCCAGAGAAAAAACAATCAGTCAATCTATATCTCAACACTAAAATTAAGAACCTAAAAGAGAGTAAAGACTTAGTTGATGAATACGAAGCAAAACTGAAGAATATGCTAAAAGAGCCGAAAACGACGCAATAAAATGCGATTTAAGGCCGATATAAAAACTAAAAGGACATAGTGTGTATGCTAGAAGAGCTATCAATTCTCGCTTTTGTTTCCAAATACGAAATTAAAAACGAACAAGGAACGCCGATAGACTTTTACAATCACTATTTTTTGTTTGACATTTATAAAGATTTTTCAAAAAAGTTATGCGTAATGAAAGCCGCGCAGATCGGAATGACAACTTGCGAAATTCTGAAATCATTATGGGCGGTTAAAAATAAAGGAATAGATTCAGTATATATTCTTCCGACTGATTCTGATGTGAACACAATGGTCGGCTCAAAGGTCAACCGTATCATCGCCCAAAATCCCATTCTAATGGAATGGACAAAAGACAAAGACAGCGTTGAACAAAAACAGATAGGTACTAACTATATTCATTACCGAGGAAGTTGGACGCAAAAAGCGGCAATCATGGTAACGAGCGACTGGAATATTTATGACGAAGTGGATGCCTGCAAGCAAGATGTGATAGAGCAATACTCAACTCGTTTACAGCATTCAGCGCTAAAGTGGGAACATTATTTCAGCCATCCGAGTTCAGTCGGGACCGGAATTGATAAATATTGGCAAAAATCAGATCAAAAGCATTGGTTCATCACTTGCCAAGGTTGCAAAGAAGAGCAATTTATGGAATGGCCGAAGAGTTTTGATATAGACAGGGGAATTTATTTGTGTAAATATTGTGGCAAAGAACTGACTAACGAAGAACGAAGAGTAGGTAGATGGGTCGCAAAATACAAAGATAGAGAGTTTTCAGGATATTGGATACCTCTATTCATAGCTCCATGGGTATCAGCAAAGGAAATAATCGCCTATAACAAAGATAAATCAGAAGAATACTTCTATAACAAGGTTTTGGGGCTTCCGTATGTGGGCGGTGGTAACAAACTCACCAAGGCTCATTTAATGCAGAACTTAACAGGGGAGCTTATAATCACACCAGAAGACAACGAAAGGATAGTAATAGGAGTCGATACTGGAAATAATGTGCATTATGTGGTTGGTTGTGAGCAAGGTATATTCTATTACTCATATTTTTCCAAAGGGGAATTGAATTCAAGTATAGCCAAATATGACGAACTGGAACAATTAATGAAGCGGTGGCCGAGAGCTGTGATGGTTATTGATCAAGGAGGAGACATAAAAGGTTCGCGCGAATTGCGCGCCAAGTATCCGGGTAGAGTGTTCCTCTGCTCATTCGGTTCAGATAGGAAGACTAAGGAGCTTGTCAGGTGGGGAAAAAATGACGAGGATGGGGCTGTTATCGCTGATAGGAACAGAAATATTCAGTTAGTTGTTGATGAATTTATAGATGGCAAAATTTCGTTACAAGGAAAAGAAGACGATTGGTATGATTATTGGATTCACTGGAACGCTCTCACTAGGATAAAAGAATTTGACCAAAAGACAATGGAAATTAAACGGAAGCTTTGGGTCAGAAATGGGGACGATCACTGGGCTATGGCTACAATTTATTGGCGAGTAGGAATGAGTCGCTTCGGTTCAATGGACAATAAAATTATCGGAGGAAATGAAACTAATATCAAGGAAGCACCTGTTGTGTATGCCAACCAAACTATTGACGCAAAATTTGCTCTCGGACAGTATAAGTATAAAAAAAAGTATGATTGGCGAAAATTATGATAGACACAAATAATGAAAACAAAAAACTAGCGAGAATACAAAGGGACTTATTGCTTCCGGCTCAAACTAATGAGGACAATGTTGATGTCGTCATTAAGATTCGTAACGGGGTCATAGTATGGGCTGAAACAATGTCAGTCATCAAGGTTAGAGTTGATTTTAAAGAAATTTTTAACATTTAATTCATGAAACAAATCACACTAGAAGACACAAAACAAAAACTTAAAAATGGAGTGGATAAGTTGGCAGATATAGTTCGCGTAACTCTCGGAGGCAAGGGCAAGAATGTAATCATCAGAGATGCCGCCTTCAGTCAGGTCAGTGTCATCAACGACGGGATGAATATTTCTAAAAAGGTTGAATTAGAAGATGTAATCGAAAACACAGGGGCTATGCTGGTTAAATTAGCGGCTTATAAGACCGATGAAGAGGTGGGAGACGGCACCACAACTACAATTGTATTACTTCAATCCTATCTTAATGAAATGATGAGAATCGAAACCAATAATCAGAGAGGGTTAAGAGACGCAATCAAAGTTAAGATTGACGAAATCATAGCCAAGATTGATAAGGAAAAGAGACAAATATCAGGTAATGACCTATACAAGGTAGCTAAAAACGCATCCCTTGACGATGAAATAGCCGAAGCAGTTGTCGGCGTAGTCAAAAAGATAGGCAAGAATGGGGTATATGACATTGAAGAATCGTCAGTTAAAGGTATTCAAGTGGAGGTAGTGGACGGAATAAGAGTTAGTGTGGGATATATAACCCCTTATTTTATCAACAATAACGAAAACGGCAAGGCGGAATTTAGAAATGTGCCTGTTCTATTGGTTGATCAAAGAATTGAAACTATCCACGAATTAGTAAAACTAATAGACGAGATGTTAAAAAAAGGAAGAAAAGCAATGGTTTTATTCTGCAAGCAAATATCTGATGAAGTTGTTGGTTTTCTAGTGGCGAATAAAATGCAAGGAATTTTTCAAACTTGTGTAGTAAAAACTATTGAGATGAATGAACTGGAACTTATAACAGGTGCTAAGGTTATTGCGGATAATAGTGCCAATGGATATACTATGGATTCGTTGGGTATTGCCAAAAGCGTAAGTATTGGAAAGAAAGAATCAATCGTATCAGCAGGAAAGAATAAAAAAGAAATCAACGAAAAACTCGCGGCGCTTAAAAGCCAAATGGAAGTCGCTGACGAGAATGAGAAATTGAAATTAAAACAACTTATATCTAAACTTGAGAACGGAATAGCTACCTTGAGGATAGGCGGAGAAAATGTGCAAGAAACAAAAGAGAAGAAATATAAACTGGAAGACGCTATGAATGCCGTAATGGCTGCCATTGATGATGGAGTGGTTGAAGGCGGAGGAATGACGCTATACCGTATCTCCGAAAGTATGAATAAATATGGCGAAGCCAGCCGACTGGTAAAAGAAGTCTTAAAATCCCCTCTAAAACAAATACTATTGAATGGGGAAGAAGATTTTGGTGAGGTAATTAAGGGATATTCTGAAGATAAGGGGTATAATGTAATTACCAGGAAGTGGGAAGATTTATTTGAATCAGGAGTTATTGACCCAGCCAAAGTTGTGAAGTGTTCATTGTTTAACGCGTTCAGTATGGGCAACCAAATATTAACTGTTGAAGCTGGAATTTTTGAAGAAAATCCGGAAGAAAAAAAACACATTTGACAATATATTAAATGTATGCTAGGCTGTAATTAAATAGTGCTGACCGTAAAATCGTGAGGCGAAAAACATTCAAGTTTTTCGTTTTTTTGCGTCTAAGGGAGTAATATAAAAACCTGGATTATTCGTAATCAGGAAAATGGAGGAAAATACTCGCAAATAAAGTCCCTAGTGGCAAAATATTTGTATTCCTCCCTTAGAAAACAAATTATGAAAGTTATTGACGGTTTTCGCTCTCTGTTCACAGGTGGCAACAGGCACAAGTCCATTGAATCAGAGGTTCAAGAGGGTACTTTTGAATTGTTGGAGGAACTAAAGCTGGAAATGGAAGACAAGGAGCTTATCGCCTTGAAAAACTCTTGGACTGAAAAATGGGAAAAGTATTATGGAGCTGTAAAAAAGCAACAAGAAGAAAATGAAAACTACTGGCTGGGAAAACAATTCAAGAGTGCGTCAGTTGAAGATAGGGCTATTGTGGACAATGTCATTTTTGAAGCGGTTGAAACATTCTTGCCAATCGCTACCAATAGAAATCCAGAGCCGAATGTGCGAGGAGATAATACTAAAGAGGGCGATGAGTTGGCAAAAAAGATTCAATCAATGCTGGTTTATCAGGCAGATGTTCAGAGAATAAAATTAAAGTTAAAAAAAGTTTGTAGGTTTTGGTCATTGTATTTATTGGGTGTGGTTAAAATAAGCTGGTCAGTCAATGAAAATGACATATCTACTAAGGCACTGCGACCGCAAAGGCTTATTCTTGACCCCGACGGAATGATTACCGAAGATATGCAGTATGATGGCGAGTATATCGGCGAATATAAAAGCGAAGTAGCGTCTGATATTATTAAAAGATTCCCGAAAAGCGCTGAATATATAAATAAAGTTGTCGGTAAAAAACTAGGTTCAAAGGTAAATTACATAGAATGGTGGACTGAAGAATATACTTTTTGGACTTTATTTGATGTAGTTTTAGGAAAGATTAAAAATCCTCACTGGAATTACCCCGAAGAACAGAAGATTATAAACGAATACGGAGACGAGACAGGCGAGATTAAAATGATACCTGGAAAAAACCATTTCAATTATCCGAAGTTTCCTTATGTGTTCCTTTCAATATTTAATTTAGGAAAGCATCCTTTTGACGACACTTCCTTAGTAGGACAGAATCTCGCCAATCAGGACATCATCAACAAACGACAAGCTCAAATAGACAAAAATGTGGACGGAATGAATGGGGGCTGGATTATATCCGGCGAGATGTCAGGGCTCACGCAAGAACAGGCTACGACAGCTATGGAGGCTTGCAGGCAAGGAGGTTCATTATGGATAGCTCAAGGCAATCCAAGCACGGCAGTAGCCGAAACAAAAGCGACAGGACTGCCTAGTGATGTGTTTAATCATCTCGTGGATACGCGTGAAGAGCTTAGAAACATCTTCGGAGTAAGAGGTTCAAGCCCACAAGGGACAATGAATGAGCAGACACTGGGCGGGAAACAGATTATCAAAGCTCAAGATTCATCTCGTATCGGCGGTGGAATATCTGAATATCTGGAACAATTCTGCGACCAAGTCTTTAATTGGTGGGTTCAAATGATGTATGTATATTACGATGAAGCTCATATGGCTTCCATAGTCGGAAAAGACAGGGCTATGGAATTTGTTTACATATCAACCGCAGACCTCAACAGTAAACTAGTCGTGAGCGTAAAAGAAGGTTCATTGCTTCCAAAAGACGAATTCAGTGAGGCTAACACGGCTTTAACATTAGGACAGCAGAACTTGTTGGACCCAATTAGCCTTTTCGACAAACTCGGTTTCTCGGACCCACAAGGTTCAGCAGAAAGATTGTATATTTGGCAGACAGCTCCGCAACTTTTATTTCCTGAGGCGGCTAAGGCATCGTTATTAGCCAATCAAGCGAAGATAGTAGAAGAATCCGCAACGGAGATGACCATAAACGAGGAGGCGATGGCGGGCAGTCAAGCTATAACCACACCAGACCCAGTAGAAGAAAAGGCAAAAGGCGAAATTGAACATAAAAGAGCTTTAGAGTTAAAATCTAAATCTAAAAAATAATATGCGAGGAAAATTATCAAAAAGAGAATACACCGCCAAAATGTCAGGCAAGCCAATGCCGTATGAGAATAAAAGAAAAATGCAAATGGAAGCATTGAAAAAGAAAGTCCCAGTATATAAATCAGGTTTTGACAGTAAGGGCAACAGAATAGATTTTTCAAATCCCAAAACAAAACGAGGGATAATAAGTAGCATTGACTGAAATTTTAAATAGGTGCTAATCAAGCGGAACTCACCAACCGCATAAATATTGGGTGCAAAGAGAATTCACCCAACTCACACAAATGGACATAAAAGACGAACTGGCGGAAATTCCTTCCGATGGAATCAAATTAGAAGACATCAAAAAGGAAGAGGAGAAAGCTCCCGCGGAATCGCCAACCGAAAACAAATCAGAGGAGGAAACCGAAGAGGAAAAAACTGCTCGTGAAGTTAAAGAGCAGGAAGAAGAGGATAAAATTCCTTTTCACAAACATCCTCGGTTTAAGGCTCTTGTAGAGGAGAAAAACCAATACAAAGAAGACCTTGAAAAAATGCGGGAAGATATGGAGTCTAAATTCAGCGAAATAAAGGAATCGCAATCCAAGACAACAGAAATCCCTAGTTGGTTTACGGAACTGTTGTATGGAGACAACGAAGTCGCTTGGGGAAAATACCAAGAACACGACAAGGAAACTCGCGCTGAAATAAAGCGTGAATTGCGAGAAGAATTTGAGAGCGAGAAAAAAGAGCAAGAAAACTCTGCCACAAAATGGAACACTTGGATTGATAATCAAGTTGACTCGCTGAAAGATGAAGGTTTGAAGTTTGATAAAAACGAACTGATGAAAGTAATGATGGACTATAAGCCTTCAGATGACGCGGGAAACCTAGATTTCAAGAAAGGTTACCAAATTATGGAAGTTCTCAAAAAGAAAGACCCTGAAAAGTTCAAAGCTCGCAAGGAAATTGTCGATGACAGCGGAAAATCCAAAGCAGAACCGCAAAACAAAGCATACTTCACCCCAGAAGATATGCGCGGAAAAGGTTGGGGCTAATTAATTAATAATTTATTACGATGGCTAATACAAATCGAGTCGTAACGACTAGCCAAGATGTGCTCTTACCAAAAGTTTTAGATACGATTTTAAGAGAAAATGTATTGTATCAACGCTTGATGGGAGCAGTAAAAACTTGGAAAGGCGAGACGATGAAGAAATCTATTAAGGTTTCTAAAAACACAACCGGCGGACATTTCAAAGGGTATGACCTTTTGGATACTTCCGCTAGCGACAATAGAATTCAACTGAGCTTTATTCCTGAATTCTATTACAAAACTGTTTCTGTTCCGGTAACTGACCTTTCAATCAATGCAGCAAGCGAAGGAAAAATCATTGACTTGATGAGCGCAGAAATGGAATCAACCGCGCACGATATGGCTGATGACCTTGGAACGAAACTTTACGCAGATGATGGCACAACCGCGCCAACAGGTTCAGGTTCATTGTTTAACGGACTTGCTAACATTGTTGATGACGGAGGTGTCGCCGCTACTTATGGTGGACAGACTCGCGCAACATACACAACTCTTAACGCGACTGATACAGCTTCCGGCGGAACTTTGACCCTAGCTAAGATGGCTACATTATTCAACGCTATCGCTGACGGCGCGCAGGGTCCTTCAATTGGAGTATGCGACCGAACAGTTTGGTCTCTGTATGAACAACTTTTGCAACCACAAGAAAGAATCAATAAAAATGTTCAGGCTTATAAGGACGGATTAAAAGGCGGAACAGGATTCACTGGTCTTTCTTACAAGAACTTCGATATCGTTGCTGACAGAAAAGCTACATCAGGTGTTCTTTTCTTCCTTGATGAAACATATATCGACTTCTATGCGTTGCCTGTTTATGGAGAAGAATCTTTCAAATTCAAATCTGTTACTGAAGGAAATGACTATGGTCAACTTCAAGGTATGGGATTCACTTGGGATGGTTGGAAGAAACCAGTTAATCAAAAAGCTTATGTAACTCAAATTACATTAGGTGGAAACTTTGTTTCTTGGGACCCAGGTAAGATGGGCAAATTGACAGGAATTACAGGGGTATAGAAATATATGCAAAGTATATCCAAAGGAGAAAAAACCAAAGAAATTAGATCAAAAAAGTTTTGGTCAACAAAAATTTAATCAATAAGAAACTCTTGACCTCGGGTTTTTAAAACTACGGGAGAGAGCAAACAAAAATATGTTAGTAAGAGATTTTTTACCGGCGTTGCGATACGGAGCAAAGATTCTTCCAGGGGAAATCTTGGGAGGCGGAGCTACTGTTTATGGCGATGTTTGGTATGTCAATCCTACGACGGGGGATGACAATAGCACTGGAAAGACTCCCGATGAGGCTTTCGCTTCTGTAGCAGCTGCTAATTCAGCAATGACAAATAACAATCAGGATGTTGTCTTGATGAGTGCGTACGCCGCACACACACCTACTTCAATGCTTACAATCACTAAGAATCGCTCACATTTCGTGGGAACTGACCTTAGAGGTGGCATTGGAATGGGAGCACGCACAAGATTGACAATGGGCGACAGTACAGTTGCTGCCGACATTGCTCTTATGCAAAACACAGGAGTAGGAAACACTTTTGAAGGTATCAAGTTTGATAGTTCCAGCACAGTTGCTGCGTCTGTCTATGGTATCGCCGAGGGTGGAGAATATTCAGTGTACCAACGATGTGAAATGTACAAATCAACTGACTTAGACGAAACTGGTGCTGCTGAAATCCTAAACAATGGAGACAGCGCGCAATGGTTGGATTGTTACATTGGTTCTACTGCGAATATCGTAGCTGACGGAGCGATCCGCGCTAATATGCTTTTGACAGCAACTCTATCTGGCAAGAAATGTCGTGATAACTTTGTTGAAAACTGCGTATTCGCAACCAAAGCTGGTGGTACTGAACATGTTGATATTTATGGCGCAAACGCCACTGATGTGGAAAGAATGTTCTATATGAAAGATTGTCTATTCTTCAACAGTATTCTGGCTGCCGCTGACCCAGCTCACGCCGTAGGTTTCGGCGCCGCACAAACTGAAGGACAAGTAATTCTTAAAAACTGCACTTCAGTTCTGCACATAGTTATGAAAGAAGCATCAAGGAATATTTATATTGATGGAGCTGTTCCAACACATAATACTTCTGGTGTTTCTGTAACTGGATAATTAATTAACTAAAATATTATGGCAAAATTTACACAAAACGCTGTTACCGTGCCTAGTAATATCAGAGGGAATTCTTCTGTTCAAGAGTGTGCTTTGGGAACAAAGATTGTCACTGCTGACGGACGAGCTTTCCGATATGTAAAAGCCGGAGTAACTGCACTCGTACCTGGAAAATTGCAAGATGGACCAGCTATGATTGCTAATCACACAAACATTGCCGTCGCTGCCGCTGCTGCCGCTGGAGCTTTGACAATCACAGTAACTCTTGGAAATACTGCTGCTACCGCTAATCAGTATGCAGGTGGCATTGTTTCAGTGAATGACGCTGATGGTGAGGGGTATTCCTACACTATCAAGTCTCATCCTGCTGCTGACGCTTCCGCTTCATTGGTTATCACTCTCGATGACAACGAACCAATCGTAACTGCTTTGACAACAAGTTCAGAAGTTACTTTGGTTCCAAACCAATATAATGGAGTTGTTATCCACGCTCAAACAGAGGCTGGTGCTTCAGTTGGAGTTGGAGTGACTGCTATTACAGCTGCTTACTTTGGTTGGATTCAGACTCGTGGACCAGTATCTTGTTTGCACGATTCATCTCCTGCTGAAATTGGAGAAGGTGTTTCTGCTTCAACGACTACTGATGGTTGCGTAACCGAATTGGCTGCCGGATTGACAGCTATCGGAACTGCAATGGTTCAAGGAGTATCGACCGAATACAATCCGATATTCTTACAGCTTGACTAATTAGGTTTATGGCTTGGGGCTGTGCCTTTAAACAGCCCCGTCGGGGAAGCCCGATTAGCTCAATAGCAGAGCAATTGTTTTGTAAACAAAAGACAAGCGTTCGATTCGTTTATTGGGCTCAACTAAATAGCGGCGATAATTAAGCGGCTCGCCACCGCGTAATCAGGGTCAGAATTACCCTATTAAAAATATGGAATTTAAAAAAATAGCGATTCGCTTCACAAACTGGACGGATCAAGACTTCTCACATAAGTGGGACAATGTAGAGTATAATTTCAAAGCCGGTCAATCAGAAATGTTGCAAGATTATCTTGCCCATCATTTCGCGAAACATCTTGCTCAAAGAGAAATTAACAGAAAAAACCTTTTGATGAGCGATTTAAGGTATCAGGAATATTACGATAAGTGCCTTGCGGAAACGACATCAGCAGAAAGCTCATTAAAACTTGAAATGGAAATAGAGAAATTGAATAAAGCAGAAGTTGTCGCGCCAATTATTACCGCACCAGAAGCACCAAAGAAAAAACCCGGACGACCAAAAAAAGCAGAAGATAATTTTGAAGGAAAATAATGAAACTATTGGATTCAAAAACTGCCCAGCAAAAAAAACAATCCCGCTCGGATGTTGATTTGTATAAGACTTTAAAAATAAGACAGTCGCTTGAAAAAGAAGTTCTTAAATTGAGGGAGTTTGAAGATTCAATACCTTTGGCGAAAAAACAAGCAATCAAAGAATTCTCGGCTTTTATGGCGGAAATGCAAAAGAAGAAAGCCGAGATATTGGGAGAGATTAAAGACTTGGAAGAACAAAGAGAAAGAATCCTTGAACCTTTAATTGAAGATAAGTTGGAAATGATGGAATTAAGCGGAACAAGCGCCAAAAAGAGGATAATCAACGAAAAAATAGACAAACTGGAAAAGATAGAGGCGGAATTCAACGCTAGAAGCCTAAAACTCGCCCAGGACGAACGAAAACTTAATAAGGACAGAATAGACCTTGAAAAAAGAGAAAACGCCTTAGAAGTCAAAATTAAGGCTTTCAATAATTTTTTAATAAAAAATAAATGACATACATACCAAACATCTCAAACGCAGTAGCAATAGAGGAAACTTATGACGCCACAATTTCATCATCTACATCGATAACTCTTAATACAGCGACATCTCGCATTGAGGTTTCTGCTGTGGATAAGGGAATTTTCCTAAAGTGGGGAGCAACTGCTTCAAGTTCTGATTTTGATGAATTTATTCCTGCCGGCACATCCAAGACTTTCGGAATTCCAGCCGGACAGACAACAGTCCAATTTATTGAAGAAGCCGCCACAGCTCACTTAGTAGTTATTGAAAAATAAACAATAAATGTATGTGCGCGAATATTATAACACCAGCCAACAAAGCGGAAACAGGTTCAGTCGTTATCACTTCTAACGGCACACTCTTTGATTCCAATCCTTCCCGAAGATATTGGTTTATTCAGAATGTCGGCACGGTTCCGATATTTGTTAAATTCGGCGCGGGAGCTTCCGCGACAAGTTTCAACGCGATCATCCATGGAGGAACTTCCGATTCAGACGGCACAGGTGGCACGGCTTCATCGGATAATCCCATAAGCTATACAGGAGATATTTCAGTGTATAGCACTAATCTAAAAGTAGTAGCTTACGAATTATGATTATAACCAATGTTTCACAACCGATTAACTTGCCGGAAGACTTGAAACGAGAGATTGAAAAAGTCCGTGTTCAGCTGATTATCAATCAAAATGAGGTCAATATTCTGAAAAAAACAAGAATTTCCGAGCAAGGAGTGGTAGAACATCTCGTCAGGGACAGGCAGTTTTTAACCGAGAAAACGGAAGAACTGGAAAAATCAGTCAAAGAGAAATCCGATTATATCGGGCAGATTGACAAAGTGATTGAAAGCAAAAAAGACGCAGTGGAACAGATACAAAAAGAACTGGAAGAATCCACTGTCAAAATCAAAGCAAACGAAAAAAGAAAGATTGAAATCGACGGGTATATTGAGAAACGAGAAAAAGAAATCGCGCTGAAACTGGCTGAATTATCAGAAAGAGAAATAGAAGTTTTAAATAAAGAAAAAGAAGCGGATAAAAAATTAGAAGATATTAAACAATTTTTAGCAAAAGTATGACATTTTGGTCAAAACCATCAGGAGTGGACACTGGCTGGACAAGGCCTGCTGATTTAACAGTAACTTCAGAAACAGATATTTTATTGTGCGAAGACGGAAGTGAGCTATTGCAAGAAACAGAAAACACTATTTTAATTGAATTTTGGTCAGGATTTAGAAAAATAGTTAGTGTTATAAATACTATTTGGCAATAATTATGGGAATAAAAATATCTAATTTACCCGAACTTACATCAGTATCAAGCACTAATATTATTCCTATTGTATCGGAAGGCGTAACGCAGAAAATAAAACAAGATAATCTAATCCCTGACGCTACCGATTTAGTGAAAGGAAAAGCAATAACAGTAGAAGCGACAATCACCGCCGCCGCCGAAGCCACCACACCAGTGGACGCAGACCTTTTCTCTGTAATCGTTTCCAGTGTTCTCAAAAAACTCACTTGGGCGAATTTAAAGGCGACGCTCAAAACTTATTTTGATACGCTTTATGCTCCAATATCTTCAACTTCTGACGGATGGAGTGCTGTTAGTTCTTGGACTTATGCTTCCGCAAATACCATAACAGTTGCGAGTGGTGCCGCTGCAATTTACAGAGTAGGAGATAAAATCAAATGGACTCAAACCACTGTTAAATATGGAGTGATAATCGCAGTAGCGGACACTCTTTTAACTATCGCTATAAATACTGATTATGTAGTAGCCAACGCCGCAATAACTTTGCCTTATTATTCTCATCAAGAAACTCCAATTGGCTTTCCTTCTTCATTCGCTTACACACCAACCGGTCCGACAAATACAACTTTAACAGGCAGATTTTCGGTGAGAGGAAGAACTGCTTTGTGTAGAATAAAAGGAGTTTTAACTGGAGCACCAAGTTTTGCTTCTATGCCGACACTGCCTTTTGCCGCAAGTGCCAATATGGAATCAGCAGATTATATTCCTGCTGGTGTAGGAGGTTATCTCGATTCAGGCACGGCTAACGGAATGAATGGAATTATCCCTTCAGTCGGTTCAAGCGGAACAACTTGCTTACTTAAATCAGTCGCAGGAGCAGGAGGGACAATATCAGCAACTGTGCCAATCACTTGGGCAACTAACGATGTGTGGTTTGTTCAATTTGAATACGAAATCTAATCTCAATAATCATATTCCTCCCAATCTCACTAGCGTGGGGGAAATAAAAAATTAAAGACAACAAAAATGCAAACTTTTACTTCAAGAAGAAATCTATACGGAAAACTCTCAAACGATTCAAGTTCGGCTAATTTAAGCGTGGGCGATACTTTAATGAACGCCTTTGAAAAGAAAATAAGTAAAAAATTCAACTTTCTTGAAGCGTCTTTGTATGCTTCCACTGTCGCCTCACAACAGTTTTATGAACTGCCTAAAAACTTCGGTAAATTAAAGACTATTACCGTAACTATCGGCTCAACTAAATATCAACCAATCCTCATAACTTCCCGAGAGCAATGGGATAATCTCAACGCCACGACTTCGATAACTTCAAATATTCCAGAATATTGTTTTATCTTTGACAAACAAATCGGTTTTTATCCCAAACCATCTTCGGCGACAACTAACGCTATTTATCTACAATATCACAAGAATCTCAAAGACCTTTCAATCGCGGATTATACGACTGGAATGATTGTTAGTATCGCTAATGGTGGCACGGCAGTTGTAGGAAGCGGAACGACTTGGACTGTCAAAATGGCTGGAATGTTTATACAATTTACAGATTCTACTACCGCGAATACAGGCGACGGTGAATGGTATGAAATTGAATCAGTTGAATCAGCCACCACCTTAACCTTGAAAGTTCCATATCAAGGACTGTCAATCTCGGCAGGTTCAGGAGCTTATACTATCGGTCAGGTTTCACTTCTACCCGAGGATATCCAAATTCTACCAGTCTTTCAGGCACTCGTTGCATACTTCGCAAGTATAAAACCCGATACTGCTAAATTATCAGTTTATAAGGGACTAGCGAAAGAAATGGAAGATTCTATGATGGAAAATTATGGTTCAAGTTTAATCAGTCCAGTGTGTTCAACAGAAGATTTTGAGTTAAAAAATCCAAATAATTATCTTCAGCCTACAAGTTAATGCAAAAAAAAATAACGATAAATTCAATTTTAGGAGGTCAATCTGTTACTGAATATTTCAGCGCGGATGATTCTTATCTTGCTTCAATAGCAATAGACCCAGATATGCCAGTTGGCTCATCCGTCAAAGCGTCAGGTTGCCTTGTTCCGGTAGTTTACGAGGAATTTAGCGGTGCTAACATCACAGGTTATCCCAAATGGCTCATTACCAATATCAAAGACGCTTTGGTTTATGCCTATATGTCAGACGGCAAAGTGGTCAGTTATAATAGTTCTTTGGCAAGTGAAACACTTTTGACCACTCCGACCAGCGGAGCGGGCAATGGGGCGGATTATTACAAAAATTATCTATATTTTGCCACTCCGACAGATGTCGCCAGATATGGACCATTAAACGGAAGTCCGTCTTTGACTCAAACAGTATGGACAGGAGCGACACTAGGAAGCCAAGTAGCCCTCGCTAACACGACTTATCCAACTATTGGAGGCGTTTCTATCCCTAATCATCCTATGCACTCCCACGCGGACGGAGCGTTGTATTTCGCTGATGTTATAAACGGAGCCGGAGTTTTGCATAAAATTAAAACCACTAAAGTAACGGTGGAGGGAGACACTAATGATACTTCGGTTTATAACGCACTAGACCTTCCGCAAGGATGGTTTATTACCGATATTGATTCATGGGGACTAGATGTGGCTATTCTGGCGATTCAGACTTCTTCGTCTTCTATTGACCAAGGGAAATCAGCTTTATTTTTGTGGGATCCGACAAATACCCTTACTTTCTATAGAGGACCGATATACCTTCCCGACCCACTGGCTACCTCGCTTGCAAACGCTAACGGTAGGCTCTATATCTGGTCAGGGAACGCCGTAGCAGGGGTAAGGCTGTCAGAGTATATCGGAGGGGATTCAGTGTCGGAAATCGCATTTTTAGAGGACGGACTACCACCACTCGCTGGTTGTTGTGATGTGAATGGTTCTCGTATAGTCTGGGGACAAACTGTGAGTATCCCCGAAACGGCCGTATCGGTGATGAGTTATGGTTCAAAAAATTCAAGACTTCCCAAGTCAATTCACAATATCGCTCGCGCAACTTCGGCGTCAGGACTTTGCACGGCTTTGAAATATGTTCAGCAAGGGAGCAGTGTCCAAAAATTGGTCATCGGAAGTGGCACAGGTTCGGCTTACGCGCTTGACAAATTTTCTACGACATCCGCCTATGATTCTATTTGGCGGTCAAAAATGTTTACAGTCGGTTCAAGATTCACGATAGATAGGATTAGAATACCTTTAGGAGTGGCACTGGCGGCGAATATGTCATTAGTGGTAAAACTGGTTTACGACGACGGAAGTGCAACAAAAATACTCACCACGATCAACACGACAAATTTCACCGCAGGAACGAGAAAGATAATTTTTGACCAACAATCAATTCTCGACAACTCAATCACTCCGCAGAATAATTTTTTCATAGAATTAAGTTGGGGAGGGTCAGTAAAACTGCCGATAATTTTTCCTCTGGAGATAATAATTGACATCCAATCGGATGAATCAAACGACTAATGGACGAACTTAAACAGCCTACAATTTCAACACCGACTACAAGTATGACTGAAGAACAAATCAGGAATTTAATCGTGGAAACAATGCTGAATTACAGCGGACTGATGCGGATAAAATCAGGTAATTTACAGAGCGGAAATTTTATTTCAGGGTCAACGGGTTGGGGATTAAATGCCAGTGGTGTCGCTGAATTTTTACAAGGCATATTTAGGGGAGCATTATCGGCAGCAACAATAGATATAGGCGGAGCTGACGCAACTTCTTGGCATGTGGATATAAATGGTAACATGTGGTGGGGAAATTATACTACATATGCAAGTGCTTTAATAAAAATATCAAATACTGGATTAATAAATTTAGGAACAAAAGTTTCAATAGACGGACCAAATGAAAGATATATAGTTAATGACGGAACAAATGACAGAGTTTTAATTGGCAAGGCCACAGGATTATTTTAATTATATGGGAGATTATGGAGCAGCAGTTTCACAAAAAGGATATGATGTAAAAACCTGCGCGGATAGATTTCTCGTATATAGTTCGGCGTTTCAGACCTTGAAAATATTTAATACATATTCTGTTTCTACTACAATTCCAGCATCAGGAGATAATACCATAACAATAAATCATAATTTAGGATATTTAGCTCCATTTATTGTTTTATATAATGGAAGTTCTAGTATAGGAACCTCAAATACATATTTTTTTTGCGATAGTTATTTTAGTTCATTCACTCAAGATTATTGGAATAATTGCCGACAATATACAGATAAATTAGAAATAGATGTTAGTAGTTTTTTTGATGACGGCACTACCGGAGCTACAGTTTATTTTACAGTATATATATTTTTAGATGATTTTAGAACTGTAGCAGAACAAAACATAAATACCAGTACTACAAGTGGAGCGAGTTCAAATGATTATGGAATAAGGATAAGCAAGTCTGGATATGATGTAAAAACCTGCGCGGATATAGATTGTGTTTTATCTAGTTCATTTTTTAATCAGATAATTAATAAGAAGGGAATTTTAACATCTACTGCCGATGATTTATATTCAATTTCTCATAATTTAAGTTATTTTCCATCAGTATTAGTATATTATAGGTCTAGTGGAAATAGCTATATGAATTATGATACGTCCATTATTCAAAACAATAGTATTCAGAGATTTTTATATAATGGAGATAAGTTATATTATATAATTTTTAAACAAAAAAATGGCTGATTATGGATTTAGAATATCTAAAACTGGAGATGTTAAAACATGTGATGATTTAGATACTTCAGTTAATTCAAAATATTCGTTATTAAAAGGAAAACTATCTGGTAGTGGAAATATTACTGTTGGAGGTGACGATATTCAAACTGTAACTGTCGCTCATTCTTTGGGGTATATTCCTTTTGCGCAGGTTTATATAAAATTAAATAGTGAAGGATTTTGGAGAGAATCGCCACTATATTTTGCAGGTATGGGCGTTGGTACATTCGCAAATCATTATTGCAATACAGGTAACTTATATATTAGATTTGAACAATATGGAAGTTCATCGGAAACGTTTTATTATCAATATTTTATTTATTTAGATAAAGGAGATTTATGATTAAAATACCACTAACAAAAGGAAAATTTGCTAGAATAAATTTTTAATATAATTATATGGCTATATTTTTTTACAACAAACAAAACGGACAAATTTTCGCCACAATAGATGGTCGTGTTCACGATGAAAAACAACTGGAATGTTATGTGGATAACGGGATAGGCAAAGAAAATATCGGAAAGTATATAATCGGGTGGATAGAAAATAAAACTGGCAAAATAGAATACAATATGGATAAATTTGAATTATTGCAGAGATTTGAGGATATTACACCTGAAAGTCCTCTTGATTATAAAATAGATATTGAAAATAATAACTTAATTAAAACCTAATAATAAAATAACTAATTTACAAGTCTTGTGTCGAAGTTGTCACTCAACTTTACACGCAATACTAAGAAAAAAATGGCTAGCAAAGCAAAAAAAGCAAGAGGTAATTTAAGCGCGCGAGAGGCGGCGGCAATCAAAGCAGGACTGCCAATGCCTTATACTACTAAAGCAAAAACTACAACTAAAAAAGCAACCACTCAAAAATCATCTTCTGGGGTTGATTTGAGTATCCCAAAGGTGGACACTTCACAACTAAAAGCCCTGCAAGGGAAATATCAAGAAACAATAGCTCCGACCGCCGATGAAACTAACACAGAAACCCAACTTGGAAACATTATCACTTCCAAAGAATTAGGCGTAGCAAAAGCCGAACAAGAACCGATGGCTCAAGGATTCGTTACAGGTCAGAGCGCGGCGCTGGAAAAATCAGCGGCGCTTAAAAGCCTCCCATTGCAGACAAGACTAGCTGATTTACAGTCAAGAAGACAATCGGCGGCCGATGTCTTAAAAGCCCAACTTGGATTTGAAACTGGAAATGTGGACAGACAAACTCAACTGGCTGAATCCGCGAGGGCGAGAGCATTGCAACAAGAGGAATCTGCGGCCAATAGAGCGTATCAAGAAAAGACTTTTGCGGAAAGTCAGAGGCAGTTTAATGTCGGACAAGCGAAAACATCGGATAAAAATAGTTTTAGTAATTACATAACATCCTTATCTTCGTTAGTAATGACTGGCAAACTATCCGGAGAAGGGGCAAAAGATTTGTTAAAAAGAAAATTTCCCGATATGGATGAAAATATAATTTATCAGTATATTCCTGATTTTTATGAAAAACAGAAATCTGCGCAACAATCTGACTGGAAATAATTTATGGCAAATTTTTTTAATCAATTATCGGCATTAAAAAACAGGGTTGGCGGAAGCATAACTTCCGCTGTTCAAGATGTCCAAAAAGATGACTCTTGGATGGGCAGAGCGATGAGGTTTGTGCGGGATAATCCTACCCCGATTGATTACGCTAAAAAATATTTTCAACCGACAAAACAATTAAGGACAAGAGATGTTATCAGAGAAATCCCCACCGGTATTCTGCAAACAGCTAAGAATATAAAACAAGGTAAAATACTTTCTCCTATTTCTGAAGAACTGGCAAAAACTGAATATTTTAAACCAACCGAAAAAGTTAGAGCAAGAGATTTTATTCGTGAACTTCCGACAGGAATTGAAGAAACAGCAAAGATGGTTGTTCGGGATATTGCCAGGTTTGGAATTTCGTTAAAGGAACTACCTGAAACTTTTAGAACAGGAAAAGCAAGCGAAAAATATTATAATACTCCTCTTGGTAAATTAGGAAGTTTTCAAACCGAAGCTCAATTGAGAGTAAAAAGAGGAGATCCGCTATGGAAAGCTATTGGTAATCCAGCTATTGAAACAATTTTTGCGGCGGGAGATATAGGAACAATATCAAAAGTTTTCACCGGAGCGATGAAATCAAGCGGTATTAAAGCTCTTTCTGATATAGCTCACGACTTGACTACTCCTGTAAAAGGAAAGGAAATAGTAAAATCGGTTAAATTTAATATCGGCAATAAATGGAAAAGCATCCAGGAAATAGAAGATTATGTTATGAAGCAAAATGAGGATATGGGTAAAATCCCGATGTTTGCCGATGACATTAAAAAAGAAGCCCAGCGATTGGCTAAACTTTCAGAAGTTAAAATATTTAAAAAAGAAATTCCTAAAACTGGATTTGAATATAAAAGCGGATTATTAAAAAATTTGCAAAGACCTGGACTTTCTATTGAAGATGTATCAAAAAAATCCCCTCTCATAAAAGAAGGAATAACTCCTAAAAAAGGTATTCTTCAGGTTGCTAGAGAAGAGAAGTTGGCTAAAGAAGTAGATGGAATTACTCGTAAAATAAATCAGAAGGTATCTCAAATGGAGAAAACTGGAGCGACAGGAACAACTCCACCGCCAAAAATCCCATCGCAAGGATTATTAAATACCACATCCAGTCGGGAATTTTATGGTTCTTCATATAAAAATATTACCGATGCGTTAAAAAACACTTGGAAAACTCGTGCCAGAGCTTACTTCGTGGATAGGATGGCTAAGGTTAAAAATCTTTTACGAACAGAGGGAGTGAAAATAAGCGATGAAGCAGACCCCTATTTGGCGGAAACTTTGTTTCACGGACGATTAGCTACTAGGCTAAAAAATATACAGAGAGAAGTAAAAATGATAGATAAGGATATTATCAATACAGCCAAAAAATTAAAAAAGGACATCCCCGATATAAGTGAAGCACGGCTCACGGAAAAAGTCAATAAATTTTTAATTGCTAAACACACACCAGAAAGAAATTTAGCATTGGGAGAAAAAGCAACTGGTATTACAACTGAAGAATCCAAAGCAATAATTAGTGAAATAGAAAGTTCAAAGGACGGAATGGAGATTAAAAGAATTGCCGAGAGTTATAGAAAAATTGATGATATGATTCTAGATACTTTACTTGAAGGACAAGTTATAACCAAGGAACTTTATCAGACGCTTAAAACTAAATATCCCAGCCATATTCCGCTTCAAAGAATGCTTGGCGAAGTTGATGATTTAAAGGAGTTTTTGACTGGAGGAAGAGGATTTAATATTAAGGGAACTGGGCTTAAGAGAGCAAAAGGAAGCGAACTTGAGATTAAGGATATTCTTACTAACATCACCGCTAATCTTGATGAAGCGGTTATGCGGGCTGAAAAAAACAGAGTAGGTTTGTCGGTTTTAAATTTTGCTCGTGAGAATAAAAAAGTTTTTGGAGATTTGTTTGAAGAAATAAAACCCCAAGCCATTGGAGAAACTTGGGCAAAAGAAGGAATAAGAAAACCAATTTTACAAGAAGTCAAAGACCCATTAGTAATAACTATTCGGGAAAATGGAAAACCAGTTTATCTTAAAATAAATGATGATGCACTTTCCAAAGCATTACAAGGAATCAATAAGGAACAACTGCCTGGATTTTTCAAAATTACTGGAGCTTTTACCAGATTTTATTCTGGTTTAGCTACTAGATATAATCCTGAATTTGTGTTTTCAAACCTAATTAGAGATATGCAGGAGAATATGGTTTTTATGTCAGCCCAGAAAGACATCGGAATTAAGGGAGCTTTAAAAACTCCAACTAAAACTCCAAAGGCAATGTGGGATATAATGGATTATATGCGAGGAGGAAAAAGCAAGGGCGCCAATCTTTATAAGCAAATGATAGAAGATGGAGGGACTACCGGAGGAATGGCTCTTTCAACTAGGAAAAATGTAGAACTTGATATTGAGGCTATAAAAAAAGTAAATCGTTCTAATCCGAGAAAAGCGATTCAGGGAATAATAAAATCAATAGATAACTGGAATCAAATTTTTGAAGATTCTTCTCGTCTATCGGCATATAAAGTAGCATTGCAAAAAGGATATAGCCGATCAAGGGCTGCTCAAATTGCCAAAGAAGCGACAGTTAATTTTAACCGCAAAGGCATAGCCGGTCCGATTATAAATTCTTTATATATGTTTTAACGCTTCAATTCAGGGTTCGGCAAAAATGATTCGTTCCTTGAAAAATCCAAAAACAGCGGCGGCAGTTTTAACAACCGTAGGAGGAGCGACTTGGGCGGTAAATAGTTGGAATGACAATATTGACCCCGATTGGAGGGAAAAAGCCAGTGATTGGGATCGAACTAGCAATCTGGTTGTGGTTTTGCCATCTTCAAAAGAAGGAGCTTTTAATTACATTACCATTCCTACCTCTTGGGGAATAAAACCTATCAAAGTGGCCTTTGACCAAGTTTATGATATTTCAAAAGGAGTAGAGAGTGATATTGTAAAAGCTGGAGAAAAAACAATCGCATCAATTTTAGAGGCATATAATCCCATTGGCGGAACAACGCTGGGGCAGGCGGTAGTTCCAACAATAGGGGATATTCCTTTTGACATAGCAACTAATAAGGCGTGGCACGGTGGTAGTTTAAGACCGACAGGGAAGGAAGGATTGCCAAGAAGCGAACAATTTTTTCCATCGTTGGGAGAAAATAAATTTGGAAAAACGCTAATTGGAATGACTAAATGGCTTTCTGAAAAATCAGAACGAAGAATAGATATAAATCCAGCAGATGCAAAATATGCTATTGAACAAGCAATTGGCGGCGCAGGAAAGTTTGTAAGTAAAACTATAAATACTATTGCTTCTGTCGGAAAAACTAGACCGCAGGAAGAACCATTTATAAGCAGGTTTTTAAAAAGTATTCCATCCGACCAAATTGAACAAAGAATTAAAGGCAAGGAAAAAGGAGATGTTTTTAAACAACTCAAAAAAATGGAAACTGGAAGTGATGAACAGAAACAATTTATTCAAGAATATATAAAAAACCTGCCCGACGAAGAAGCAAGAGAAGGATTTAAGGGAAGTTTGTATTTTAAGGGTATTCCTACAAAGGGCATTACTACCTCTGAAAATGTCATCAAAGCTAAAGAACTTTACAAAGAATGGAAAGATTTGACTCCCGAAGACCGAACCCAGCAAATCACTGAATGGAAAAAGACCGTTAAAAAAGAAGAAGGACAACCGATACTTTCCAAAATCAACCAACTTCGCAAAAACGATTTAGCAAGACAAAAGGGTTTAGATACGGAAGACGACTGGTTAAGTATGGGACTAGATGAACGAGCTGAATTTTTGATTAAAAAGACAAAGGATATGGGCGATCAGAGAATTCCCTACCTTAGGGATTTGGAAAAAAACGGGTTAATTTCAGATGATTTAAGGAAAAAATATAATAATTTAAGGCAATTATGAAAATAGAACAAGGATTATTAGGAGTATCCGATCTAGCCACCGAAGCCAAGCAAGATACCGGCAATACGAGTTTAGACAATATAAACAAGAATATAAAAACTCCTCAGGGCGCCGTTTCTGCCGGAACAGTGGCGTTGGCTTCGGCCAACATTTGGTATGCTGTTCCCGCCAGTCCTCCCGCCGGAGATTATATTTTACTTCCTTCCATTGAAAATGGAGTAGGGACTGTCAGATTTTCTTTAGCCAATGTTTCCGTTCCCAGCGCGACTTACGGCAATCAAGACATTCCCTTATCAATCAAAGTCAAAGGCGGGACATCGGTATATTTCGGTTCAACCACGGCGGGAGATGATATTAATTATACTTTAATCGCTCAAGTTTAATAATTAAAAAAACCTATGCCTTACAAAAAAATATCAAACAATGAATTTGAGGAAGTGTCGGAAGCAAGGATTAGAACCATCAACCTTCAAGAATTGGAAAGTAATTTAATGATGGCGAAACAAAAAGAAAAGGAAATGAATGAGAAAAAAGAATATTTCCTAAGTTTAAAGCCGTCAATTCTTCCTAAATATCAGGAGGATTTCGATATGATTTTCAATCATCTTGACAGCCGTCTTTCAATGATGGGGTCGAATGCCAATGATTTGGATAATTTAATCAAGGAGTTAAAAAAACTCTAATAAAAAACCTATGAATTATTTAAAAGGATTAATAGAGGGGTTTCTTTTTATCAGGAAACCAGAAGAAGGCTGGGCGATACGATTAGGAAGAATGACTGGGCATATCATTCTGATGATAATAATAATGTATTTAATGATGATGTAATATGGCGGCAGCTTACACATTTTCCAATACGGCTAAAACAATTCTTGCGGTCAAAGACACGGGAGACGGAGACAGTTATGTCAATGGAATCACTGAAGCGAAACTTTACGCCGCTGACATTGCGGGAACTTTGACTTTGAAGGCGGCAACCGCTTGCACGGTCAATATAACCCTAACCACCCAGATACAGCCCGCCGATAAAAAAGCGTTAAAAATAGATTTTGTTTTGAATTTAACCACGGCAGGGGCGGGAGATACCTTAGACATCACGGGAACCGATGCTTGGGACAACGTCCAGACCGAAAGCATTGATGTATCGGCGGGAAACGGAACTTATACCTCCGCTAAATACTTTAAGACAATTACCGATATTGACTGCACTGGCTGGGCTGACGGCACTTTAACAGTTAATCAAAATCAATGGGGTGTGGTTTCAAGATACTTAATCGCAGGACGATATACTTATATCTGGGATTGCCGTCTTCTAATTGGGGATGCTACTTATTTTTGGTTCAAAAATACAAGCAATCATATCAGAATAAATTCTGGTATGACTGGGAGTGGAAAATACTGGATAATGTTTAATAGTTCAAGTAATTTGATTTATCTGAAAATTGGGGATATTACGGGTGATAGTCCGAAAAATGGATGCTACTTTCTGTTTGACGACACAACCGCCAAGTTGACGGGAGCAATTCAATTAAACGCCAACGCCTCAGAATTATATGTTTATGACTCTGTTTTTGAAACAGTTATAAGGCGGACCACAAGTGCCGTAGAATACGGTTTAGCCATTAGAAATACCGTAGGCGAAATAAAAAATGTGTCCCTTAAGGGGTTTCAAGGTCCCGCGTTCTTTTTCAATACTACGCCGAATAATGTGATTCTAAAGGATGTATGGGTATCAGATTGCGGGGCTGGAACTTACGCTCCTTTTCACCAAATGTCAGAACTAACCACTCCTCCGACTGAAGTCCATATCTTTGACAGCGATCTTGCTTTGCAGGGAATGGCGGGAGCGACTCCTAACGCGGACATCTGGGACAGCGAAACGCACAACATTAACGGAGCTGATTTATCTACTGTCGCGGCTGGGGCTATAACTCTGCGGTTAATTGATTGTAATGTGGGAGCTTCGCCCGTAATTCAAATAGCCAGCAATTCTAATCCGCAAGCGATAGAATTGTGTACTTCCTTGCAAATTCAATCCGAACCAAACGCTAGAGTTTATCTCAAAGACGCCAGCGGGGCAAACGGTTTGTCTTATTATTCTGGAAGTCGCTTAGCGGAAGCTCTTGATATTTCTGAAACAGGGATAGATATGGATGACGGGATGGATTTTGCGATAGGTAATGTAATGAGGGTCAATGCGGAGCAGATGTTAATAACAGGAATAAGCACCAATACCTTAACGGTCACGAGAGGATATAACGGCACAACCGCCGCTACTCACGCAGATAATACGTGGGTATGGATAGTGCCTGATTGTCTGACTTTGGACGCTAACGGGAATATCTCGGTAACTCAACCGGAAGGGACAAAAAATTATGTGATATTAGTCCAGAAAAGATGGGCTACCACTGCGGAAACACCGACTACTTTTTCAAACCATAAAATAACAATAAAAAAATCAGGATATGCGGACTACAAAGACACGATTACTTCTTATCCCATTGGAGGAATTAAACTGGAAGTAGCGTTAGAAAGACCAAGATTATCATTAACTGACATAAGATTTTGAACATAAACATTAAAATAGCCAAAATGGAAGAAAACCTGAAAAACATTGAGGAAAAGTTAGACGAACATTGCATCAATCAAAAAACAGTAGAAGCGAAAATTGAAAGAAGATTTGAGGAAACACAAACTCAAATGAACATTCATTTTGATTCTGTGGAAAAAAAATTGGATGGATTTTGGGAAAGGGCGGATACAAGATACGCCGCTTACTGGATAGAAAAGCCGGTTTATGCCATCGTCGGAGCTTTGGCTTTGGCGGCGTTGTATTTCATTTTCGAAAAAACGGGTTTAAAATAACTAGGAAAGAGGTGAAAATTATGGCAAGTAAAATACTATGGACAGGAATCGCTTTAAGTGGATTGGGAGTAGGATATTTCATTCCGCAGACGGTAGTTGTCGGAGCAGTAATTGTAATTATCGGAGCGATTTTATTATGGCTTGATAAATAAAGGAGGTGTAAAATGGAAAAAAAACACTTTTTCCAAGTATGCCGGAAACATCGGCGGGCAAATGTGCACGGGCTTTGGATGAATGACGACCAATTCATTAAGTTCATTCGGGCTTACGGAATTACGGCAGACCAAATCAAAATATCCGAAATCCAGTGCGACAAATGCGTAAAAGAATAATCAAGGGGAGAAGATATTTCTTCTCCCTCAAAAACTAATTATTAAATTTTAATATGGCAAATGATTGTAAATTAAAGTTGCTAGGTTTAGCGATAACTGGTATAATAATACTGATAGGAATTTATCTGTGTGTTGAAAAATATTGAATAATTTAATATCGGAGAGCGTTGAGGTCGGCGTAAAAAGTGCCGATGCGAGATGACTTAATCAATCATCTTTAAGATACATTGGTTGCAAGACCATTGGCGTGCCGTTGATTACGGTTTAAATAACGGTCAAGGACGGAGCGTAAGCCCAAAATTGAACTGTATCTGCCATAAAACACGCCTCCGGTATTAAGTAATTTAATATTTCCCAGCAAAGCGGAAACGCCAAGCATTAAGGGAAGAAATTAATTTTTTAATTAAAAATATACGAGCGGATTAACAAAATGGTTCGAACTGATGCTAACTGCTTTTTTAATTTTAATTCTCGCCTTAATCGGGTTGCTTTTACTAACGCAAAAAGTGATTTCTAAAATTGAACCCCGAACATTACCCGAACCTACTCAAAGTGAACCCAAACCTACCCAAATTGAACCCCAATCTACTCAAAATAATCCAATAAAACCAACCAAAGAAGAATTATACGACGCCGGCTGGACGACTAAAATAATAGAAAAAGACGGAAAATTATGTATTGAAAAACAGAATGAGATAATTTATTGTAGTGAATAATTTTTAAGAAAAATTTATGAAAAAGTATCACTTATTCGGACATATGGATAGGAATTTTGTCCGGAAAGGCAATAGAGTCATAAAATATGTCACGCCGATCGGAACAGTCGGAACGGGGAATGGACAGTATTACGCTCATCTTCACTTTTCAATTTCTGAAGGATTGACGATAAATGAGTTATACCGCTATGTGCGGAACTGGACGAAAGATAAAGTGCAAAGATTTTATATTGAACCGAAAGTTGATTTTGAAAAAATGTTCGGTAGAAAAGTAGATGTGGGGAACTCCGGATATGGCTGGCTGGATTGGGTCGGATACGGCTGGCATCCAGGAGTAGATGTTAATGGAATGGGAGGAGGCAATACGGATTTCGGCTACCCGTTTAAATCAAGTTGTAATGGAACGGTAATTTACGAAAAAAGAACCTGGTTTAGAAATGGTGGGTGGGGAAATCTTATCGTGATTGCCGAGGATTAATTATTAATAGAATTATATGAATTTAGAATTTTCAAAAAGTAATCGTTTTTGGGCGTTAACAGTGGGAGCGGTAGTTTTCTACTTGAAAAGCAAGGGCTTAATCGGAAACGAAGAAACTATCCTGATTGAAACGATACTGGGAGGATTCATTGGAATTAAAACAATTGACAGATTGGGAGAAAAAATCGGACAATAAAAACAAAAATAAAATTCTCGGATACTGGAATTTAGGCAATATAAAAAAAGCGACCCTTAATGGAGTCGGATAATAATTTTACATTTTAGCCCTTAGAAGATTCCGTATCTTTGGCAAATTACCGCTTCGGCGGTTTTTTGTTTATTTGCTCTTATAAATTCCACAATAAGTCCTGGCTTCATCTTGCTTATAACAAGTCCTAGAAAAAGGATTGCCGCATTCGTGATAATACCGGCATCTGCCTAATAAAAAATTGATAATTTGCTGAAATAAATTTTTCATATTCTTAATTTCCTCTTTATTTTTTAACTCTTTTTTTAAAACTTCTCTAATTTCCATTGCAAACATCCATAAAGCATCCTCGCCCGAAATATGATTTTCCATTCTTTTTAGAATGTAAAGCATTTTCTCTTTTATTTTTTCTTTCATATTATTATCTTTTAGTAATTACAACTTTTTCCTAATTATTGTTAAATTATTCAATTTTTCCTGTGTTCCTTTGAATTGTGGTATTTCTTTGAATTGTGGTATTTCTTTCTGTGGCGGGGTATAAGTTTTTTCTTCCAGTTTTTTCCAGAACTTTTTGAAAAGCCGAAATGCCTGGTCTTTTGTCATTGTGTTAAAATTTTCCATATCGGGAGGATAGCAGTCAAAAATCATATCCCACACTTCATCAAGAGTTATACATTTTTTATGTTCTTTCTTCATATTGATTAGATTATAAATAAATTTCGTCAGGACTAGGAATGGAAAGCGCCAATTCAGCCGCCGCCCATTGTTTTACCTGTTCAATATATTCCATAAAAGCCAAACTGCTTAATGACGCGGTGCTTTGAATAATCGTATATCTTTTTCCTCTAAAATCCAAATGTTTTTTCATAAAAAAAGTTTTCATCAGAGAATGGGTTTCGTCAACGGAATACCCTGTTTCATCTGAAATGTATTTAAGCGCCACTCCCCAGTAATAAGCGTTTTGTTTCAAGCTCCGTTTTCTTTTTTTTGTCTCGCAGGTGATATAGACCTCTCCGTCCAGCGAGTTGAGATGTATCTGCCATAACTCGTCATTGGCCATTATCAACTTGCCGTTATTCACCGATCCGAGAAATTTAATTATGGGACGCATTATTCGTGTTCCGGAATAGGAATATCATCGTATTCCGCTCCCAGAGGGCTAGAATTGGTTTGTGGCGCGTTTTTATCCTTACTTTGGACAAATGAGCCATCTTCAAGCATAACCCAGTTTAGACCGCAAATATAAGCGATATTCTTTAGTTTGCCGCCAATTTTCTGTTTGACGATGTAAGTTCTCGCCATTTGGTTAATCCACTGGTTGCTGTCGTCTCCATAAGCATCAACTAAATTATTTAACGATGTCTGATTAAAAGTCATAATCTTGTCGCCGTTCGTGGTCTTAATGGAAAAGACCGTTCTTTTTTTCCCGTAATCGCCGTCAACTTCTTTCCCTTCGTCTTGAATTGTTATAGTTCCATTATCTATTATGTCCTCTCCCACCTTTGCCCAGTTGCCCGAAAGCAACACTTTTTTAGTTATTTTCATTTTTTTGTTCGTCAGAGACGAAATTAATTATTAGATTATTTAAAATATGTCCTGCGTCTTCTATTTCTTTAATCACATCTTTGTTTTTGTCGGTTATATTGTCGCCGGCTTTGATTCTGGCCAATACTCTATTCCAGCGTGCGACAATCGGAGTATGTTTTGCATCAAATTCAGCCTGGTCTTTAAATCCGTAAAGCATTGTGAGGTATCCGCTATATGCGACATTAAAGTTTTTAGCGAATTTTCCCAAATCATTGCTAAACTCAATGGCTTTTTCCAGGGGAGGTCTTTCGTTGCTTAAATGATATTTGCTAATCTTTTCAATAAATTCTTTATATTCAGTTTCAGTTTCCGATGGATTTTCGACTAAAAATTCCATCATTCTTAAATCGTCCCGGCAAATATAGACTATGGTGGCGATAGGTTTATTCGTAGATTTCAAATAATGAAAAGTTTGTAGTCGGTGCATTTTTGAAGCGGACTTGTTTTTTTCCAATGCTTCAAATATAAACGAGGAAACACTTTTAATTTCTAACGGCATTTCAGTTAATCCTTCGGGAAATTCATTGGCAAAATACTTTATGATTTTTTCTCCGTTTCTTTTGAAAACATCCGGTAATTCAAGATTAATCATTTCTTGCTCGAATTTTTGAATATCAGGTTTACCGCCGGCAATGAAATCAGCCTTCCCAGTTACTTCCAGTAATCCCGGATACTGATAGGAGCTCCATTTTTGACTTTCTTGTAAAATGCCAGCTCGTTTGAGTATAAGAGACACAATCCATTCAAAAACATTGCCTGCCTCAAATTTACGCATTGAGCGAGGGTTTGGCGGGTTGGTTGGTTCTATCGCTCTCATTTTTAGCCACAAATCAATCGGAGCCTTGCCAAGTTCAGAAGCCCATATATTATCCCGCACTTTCATTGGTCTTTGGGATATGTCTGATAATCCAGCATTCCAAATAGGTGCAAAACCCCACATTTTTTGGTCTAATTTATTCATAAATTTCCGGGCGTTCCATTATATTATTTTCTTCCATTTCTTCGTATTTTTCCCATTCTTTTTTCGATCCAATCCATTGCAATTCGCCGTCTTCTTCTCCACAAATTTGCAGTCCGGCCTTGAAATTGTTTTGAATTTCCGCCGCTGTTCTTAGTTTCATAATTTTTAAGGTTGTTAATAATTATTTTTTAATTTTTTTTGGTCGTTCCAATACTCCCTGATTTCCGAAGGGGTAAGATATATTTTTACTTCGTCATAAAATTCCAAAATATCTTCCGAGTTAATCAGCGAACGGACAATGTAGAAGTCAATTAGGTTTTCTATGATTGCATTTTTCATTTTTATAAACTTAAAAAATTATTAAGATATTCGCAGGACGATTGATTGATGCCGAGATTATACAGGCAGAGGGCGTTTTCTAGTGGCATCTTTTCCAGTTTTCTTTCAAACCATTTTTCTACCAATTCCCTGTCTTGTCCTTCTTGATAGCAATTAGGCGGAGCGAATCCATAATCATTCGCCAGTCCTTTACCTTTACAAGTGAGTGCCAGTCCAGCCGTTCCATTCGCGCTTTCCAGCATTTTAATCTTATCCGCTATTTCTGAAATAGAGGGGGCGGTTTTTACCCCGCCCGTGTTCTCTACTTCTATCGCAGAAACCTCATGAGCGCCAGGCGAAACCGCCGCTCCGAGCAACGCTTCGTTCCTATATTCCAATCCCTGTTTCAGCCAGTCATACCAGTTTTGACTTTCAATCCAGCAGAAGGTAAACGAAATTCCGATTGTCAGCGTCAATATGATTACTAACGCCATCTTACTTTTTGAAAAAACTTTCCGTCCTTGTTTGCTACGCATTTTTATTTTTTCCTTCACCCGAGAAAAAATTATTGATTATAATTTTCACCCGTTAGATATTGTTTCAGGCAGTCCGACTAGGTCGCGACTGACGCAGAAACTTTATGTTGCCTTGAGTATATCAGTTGTCTAGTATTTTGTCAAGGGCGAGTTATCCACACCCTGTTTCCCATAGTGTTTACGCCAATATTCTCGCTTATATCTTCTCCGTGTTTTCTGATAACATCTATTGCATATTCCAAATGATACATGTTTACTGTCGGTTTTTTTACAAATAACGCATTCTGAATAATGTAGTGTCCACATGTCTTTTCTTTTTTCATTTATTCTTCTAGCATCTTCTCTCCTGCAGCATTTTTTACAAAGGACTTGCAGGTTGTTGAGATTGTTATTTTTTTCTTCGTGCTTATATTTTGTTCCTTTTCCATCTATATGGTGAATGTCCAATTTCCCAATTTTCCCGCATATATCGCACTTATTTCCAAGTAAAGCAAACAACTCTTCTCTTGTCCTGCCGAAATGATGCCGTTCTTGTTGGTTTTTCTTTAACTGTTTGTATTTTTCAGGTTGTTCATTTTTCATTTTAAATATCCATCTCTTTGTCCCCTTTTTAGCTATGGCAAGAACCTTATCTCTATTTTTATTTCTCCATAGTTTATTTCTAGCATCAATAACCTCTTTGTTTTTTTGATAATATTCTGATCTTGTCATATATTCTTTACTACATTGCTATGATCGCATACAAAGCCGTCCACACCGGCCCAAAAAGCCAGCTCGGTGGAGACCATGTCGGTTTGATAAGTTGTGAATACTGGTTGTAGGTGTTCATATTGTTTTATTTGTTATTTTGCCGCCGAATTTTGATCCCGCCTTGGCGGGATTGCTTCTGGGGTTCCGCCGCCGCTGATTTTAGGAGGTAAGTAATTAATTACGTAATTATTTTTAATCATAATTCCACGGCCGTGGGTAAAGTGATTACTGGGTTTTTTTGAAAAAATGATTTTTTATTTTATCCTGGTTGTCAATATACGAAGCCATAATCACCCGCACATATGGTTCGGCGGAATAGAGGGAGATTAATTCCAAAATCGGCTTTTCATAAGGATGCGGAGAAACAAAAACACTGTGCTGCAATTTGAAAAATTCAAGCTCGCGAAGATGCTCGCGCAAAATATCGCGGAATAGTCTGTCTTTCTCCGGAATATCAAAAAGAACTATCCTCCATTTTCTATCCCATTTTTTCGGTTTCTTGAAATTTATGCAACTACCCAATAAGTTGAGTATTTTGGCTTGCCGCCTCCCTTCTTCGGTAAGAATTAGTTTAAAAGAGCCATTAGGAAGCATCTTTTCTTCAATTAATTTTTCTCTGGAAAGCCGGCGGATTGAGCGGTTGAAGTTTTGTTGATTTATTTTCTGCCAATCCCTTTAATGTTATTTTTATTTTAGCAGTTGTCTGGTTTTATGTCAAGGATTGCCTTTATTCCGCCAACCTGATATACTGGAAACAGAGAGTTAGCGATTAATAAAGATATAAAATGAATGAAAATAATTTGTTTCATTAAAACAATTTTGAGAACCGCGGGCAGACCAGCTTTTTGGTTGGATTTAATTCATATTAGCGGACACGATTACGCGGAGCAAGAAGACGGGAGTTTAAAGTGTAAAATATGTGGAGATAAATCACAATTAAAATAAACTGCGGAACGCTTATTATTGAAACTAAGGAAGGGGGAATTTGCGTCGAATGCGGAAAAAAGTTATCCACTTATCAGAGTTTGACAGAATAATAAAAATAAAGTAGAATACAAATATGAAAAATACCACGAGACAATTTAGAAAATTAACACCCCGCTATCTGGTTGCGCTTCGTGGCGCTTTTCATGCAGGTAGCGGTTTTTTAATGTTTTAAATTTATGGATGAAGCATATAAAATTTTACCCAAAGAAAAACACAAACATTAGGATAACTTCACAAAAATTCATTCGGAAAAAATAATAAATTTTGTGCGATCTCGCTTAGGGGAAAAAGAAGACCCCGAAAAATTTGCTTTAATTTATAGTCGTCTTACTACTGCCAAAAAGAGAAAATTAAAAGAAGGCAGAAGAACCTACAATTATCTGAAAAAACATAATTGGATAAAATAAAATGGCAAATCCACAACTAGAAAATGGTTATGTAAGAATAGCCACAGAAACTTATGAAGCATTATGTAGAATCAGAATCAATGGGGAGGCAAGGCAGGTTATGGATCTGATTATAAGAAAGACCTATGGATTTAGAAAGCGAGACGATAATATATCCTTGTCGCAATTCAGTGTAGGAACTGGATTAAGACGACCAACTGTATGCCGGGCAATAAATAAATTAAAACAAATGAATCTAATTATTATTACCCAAAAAGATAACAATAAATTCACTTTATTTAGATTTAATAAGGATTTTGACACTTGGGAAGCATTACCCAAAAAGATAACATTACCCAAAAAGATAATGGGCATTACCCAAAAAGATAATAATTCATTACCCAAAAAGAGACATACAATAGATATAGATACAAAAGATAATATTACAAAAGAAACTAGCGAGCAAAGCTCGCAGATTATTCCTTTAAAAGAAAAAGAGATTAAAATTGTTGCGCCGTTCAATGCTTTTGAATATATAGAAAGTTTGCGGTTAGCAAAACAAAGGCACATTTCTATAATCGGAAAATATATGCGCTACAGGAAAATGGAAAAATCACTGCCAACAAAAAGAGCCGCCGAAACTGAAATGAAGAGACATTTAAGGTCAGCTAGAGAATTGGCTGAATATTCAGATAATCAATTAAAAAGAGCCACACTTAAAGCGATGAAATTAACTAAGGAATGGACACTTGAAACCTGTTTAAAAGTAATAAATAAAAACTAAATGAAAACACCAACAGAAAAAGCTCTAGATATTCAGTCAATATCTAAAGCTAAAGTAATCCACTTGGCTTACGATGAGCTAATGGCGACTAAACCAGAAGAGATTATAAGTTATGGCTACCAATGGCTGGATGATAAACTATCGGGAATTTTCCCGGGGCAACTGGTATTAGTTGGCGGGGAATCAGGAGTGGGTAAGTCGCTGTTCGTTATAGGAATTGTCTACAAATGCAAAAAACCGACCGCAGTATTCGTGCTTGAGGAACGGTTGGAAGATTATGGCAAGAAAGCATTATATTTTGAAATAGGCAAAATTCGTAAAAGCGAGAGTAAAAAACAATACCCTTGGAATGCTTATGTGCGGGGAGAACTTAATGGCGATCCGCAGTTCCAAGAATTTGTAGCTCGCGCCCATGAAAATATGAAAGGCGACTACCCTAAATTTCAAAAAATGGACGGAATGGCGACTATTGATGTTTTAGAGGAGAGATTGCGACAACTTTCTTGGCTTGGAATAAAACTGGTGTTGATAGATCATCTCCATTATTTTGACTTAATGACCAAAGAAAGCTCTAAGGCGGACTACATTGAGCATATAATGATTCGCCTTCGTATGGCGGCAATTAAATTTAACCTCGCGATAATTATTGTCGCCCATTATAGAAAACTAAATGGCAACCGCCCCACGCTGGATTCTTTCAAAGATTCAATTTCAATTGTGCAAAACGCCTCAACCGTCATCAATATCTGGCGTAATCGGGAAGAAGGCGCGGATGAAAAAGAAAAATACAAAACTCAATTCATCATTCCAAAGTCCAGAGATTTAGGCGGAGAAGGAAAAATAGAAGTGTCTTTTGATCCGAATACTGGCGAGTATGTTTCTCCTGACCAGTGGAAATTCGGAGTGCCGGTAGTGGAAACTAACCGCGATTTATCAACATTAGATTTATGATTCATATCGTTAAAACTAAACGGTGGTCTTACTGGCAGGATAAATTATCCGAACAGGTCTATCGGTTAATTTTTGGGCTGGATTGCATTCACATCACCCCCAAAGAACGGCTGGCGCAACTCGCCCATAAAAAACTCGGAAAGTATAGCATTTCGGCAATCAGAAGAATTAAAAAACATAATTTAAAGGGAATAGTATATGAAAAAATAATTTTTAACAAAACAATATGAAAAAAACAAGATGGAAATTTTTAAGGGAAGGATTAATGTCCAACTTTGGGGATAAAAAGTGGGAGTTAGACAAATGGGAACGCGAAGACAAAATTAATATGTGCAATTCAGGTTTTCACTGTTCCAAGGAAATAAATCAGGCTTTTATTTTTGTTCAAGGTGAAATTTTGGCGGAGGTAGAAGTCAAGGGCAAGTGCGATAAACAAGACAATAAAGAAGTTTATACTGATATGCGTATTTTAAAGGCATATAAATGGCAGAAAAAAGATAGCGTGGCTCTTTCTATTTATGCAGCCGAATTATGCTTAAAGAATTTTGAGAAAGTTTTTCCCGATGATAAGCGCCCGAGAGAAGCAATTGAAGCCGCTAAAAAATGGTTAGCTGAGCCGACGAGTGCTAACGAGTCGGCGAGGTCGGCGTGGTCGACGGCGGAGTGGTCGGCGTGGGCGGCGTGGTCGGCGGCGGAGTCGGTGGCGAGGTCGGCGGCGAGGTCGACGGCGGAGTCGGCGGCGAGGTCGACGGCGGAGTCGGCGGCGGAGTCGGCGAGGTCGGCGGTGAGGTCGGCGGCGTGGTCGGCGTGGTCGACGGCGGAGTGGTCGGCGTGGTCGGCGAGGTCGGCGGCGGAGTCGGCGAGGTCGGCGGCGAGGTCGGCGGCGTGGTCGGCGTGGTCGACGGCGGAGTGGTCGGCGTGGGCGGCGGCGGCGTGGTCGGCGTGGTCGGCGAGGTCGGCGGCGGAGTCGGCGAGGTCGGCGGCGGAGTCGGCGAGGTCGGCGGCGGAGTCGGCGTGGTCGGCTTTAACTGGAAAAATAGAAGTATGGTTTTTAAAAAGATTAAAAGAACTTGAAAAATATGAAAAATAAACCAATAGCTGTCATCGGAACATTTACTAAGGATTATAACAAGGCGATTAACCTCGCCGAACAGAAAAGCACGGGTGGTAGCTACATAACCGCACTAACCTAATTTAAGACGCTCTCAGGGGCGAATAATCAATTAAATTAAAATTATGAAAAAGATAAAGTTTCGCGCATGGGACAAAGAGCCAAAAATAATGCGTTTTTTGGGGCAAGACCCCAACCACGACACACTATGGTTCAGACCGAACGGAGAAGGGGTTTATTACAATCTGCAAAACGGAAGCGGAGGGGACGAGTATGAGCTTATGCAATACACCGGTATAGATGATTTAAAAGGCAAAGAAATATACGAAATGGACATCGTGCAAAAAGGCGAGGAAATCGGACTGGTTGTTTATAGCGACGGGCAATATGATATTATCTGGACACCGCACAATAAAAAAAGAAAAGCTGGGGCAGAAAGACTAGTGCAAAGAAATTCACTAAACAACACTTTCCCCTCACCTGCAAATTATGTTTTAGGAAACTACTTTGAAAATCCAGAATTGATACCTGAAATTAACTACGAACTAATAAAAACATACGCCCTCTAATCGCCTTATAATCTAATATAAATAAATATGGAAATTAAACAAGTAATAATTAAAGGCACAACCGTTTTTATTTTTACTGAAGAACCGGAAAAGGATATTCTTGTTCTTAAAGACGAATACGAAAAAAGAGATGATGTTGAGCCGAGTTTTCCACTTGGATATGATGTGCCAGAATTAACAGACTTTACTTTCTTAGGAAATAAATATAAGTGTATTTCTTTGTGGTTCGATAACGAAGATGTCCCTGATTTTTTTACTAATCTATGAAAACAAAACCAAAAAAGAAAAATAAAAAACAACTTTGGAAAACAGCGTGGGAAGTATTTAGCGGGTATATAAAAAAAATAGCGACTGATTGGAGAGGATATTGCCGATGTTATACTTGCGGTAAAATAATGAATACTGAAAATTCAGGGGAAATACACGCCGGACACTTTAGGCACGGAAAACACAAGGAAAATTATTTTAATCCAAAAAATGTTAAAATCCAATGCCGTCAATGCAATTATTTCGGAGGCGATAGAATTGTGAAACAATACACAATCAATCTCATCAGGGAAATAGGAATGGAAGAAGTGGAAAAACTGCAAAACTCCAAAGATAAATACTGGAGCAATAAAGATCTGGAATATGTGATTAAAAAATATCAGATACTTTTAAAAGATGAATTAAAATGACAAAATTTGAAAAAGATTTAAATTGTTTGAAAAAACAAATTGAAGAAATAAAAATCCTTATATGGGAATTGACTGGAATTTGGCTTAAATAAAGCAAATAATCTGTATAACTTTTTCGTTTGACAAAAAATCAGAAGTGTGCTAGGATTAATCGATAGAACTTTTATTATCGGATAATAAAAAATGAAAGATTATTATTTACATTTCGGAAAGCGGAAGTATCAGCGCAGCTGAAGCTGTTAAGAAACAGGAAAGCTGGCGGGGTTATACCCCTATCTCACCAGCTTTGGAAAAAGAAAAAGCCCCTAATGGGACTTCTTCTCTCGACCATGAGTTTTCCGCTTTTCTTGAAGTTCCTTGAAAAATTGACTGCGTTGATTAGGGGTGCGTCCGTCGGTGAGCCATCGCATCATTGCCATTCTCTGTCCCGCCGTCAGTCCGTATAATCGGTCAATCTCATCTAGCACTGTCTCGCAGACATCTCGGTAATCGGCGAAGTCTCCTAGTATTTCGGGCAGGAATCTGCCTTGATAGGTAGCCAGAATAGATTGGGAATCCCAAGATATAATTTGAATTTTCATATAAGTTTTTCAGCCACGGAAATCAGTGCGGCAATATGGAGATCAGATGCCCGATCCCATTCTATATCGGTGTCCACTGCATCCATTGGGTCATTCACAATGTTGCCCTCGGCATCATGCAGGTCCGTTGCAAGCCACTCGTCTTATTTTATTGGCTTATTTAAGCCACAAAACAACATAACTAAAAAAGTTATCCACAGATTAATTTTTTAAGTGAAAATAAATTATGAAAATCGAAGAGATTAGAAACAAAATGTCGGAAGAAAAAAAACAACAAACCGAACAAGAAATAAGAGTAGCCAAATTCCAAGAATGCTACACAAAACTCGTTGAAGAGTTCCAACTTGATTTTACCGCAACTATTCAGCCAGTGATGAAAATTGTGGATTTAAAAATTAAAAGCAAATAAAATGACATTTTTTTTTGGTGTTATTACCGGTATTGTAATGTGCATTTTTATTATTATTGCGAAAAGGCAGACAGGCAATCCTCAGTTAATGTCTGAACTTGAGGTCGGCGGCGGAGTCGGCGAGGTCGGCGGCGAGGTCGGC
>Ga0214473_10000997_pt1 | contig 38528 bp, 46 predicted proteins | sample RVTome_7_FD_203509 | JGI IMG/M metagenome (GOLD analysis project Ga0214473, IMG submission 203509) | Soil microbial communities from uranium-contaminated site in the Upper Colorado River Basin, Wyoming, United States - RVT98D197 | ecosystem: Environmental > Terrestrial > Soil > Contaminated >...
TTGTCAGCGCGACGATCGCCGAGCTGAAGGAGCGGCGTCAACCGGCGGCCAAGGAAAAAAGTTAGGCTGACAACACAAGAGGCCATAACTCAATCGTGTCTGCGCCTTGAATGTCGATTTTTGCCACGGTGCGACATTCAAATCTGATCTCGCGACGACTTTCGCCTCTCACAGAAAAGCTTTTCTTCAAAACGCGCAAAATATTTCCGCTATCAACCGGTCACTTTTTTACTGCTCGCTTGTAGGCGATATTCCTTCTTTGAGCAGATTCCCCGAGCGAAGGCGATAACAAAAGTCTTTTACAATCGACACGTTCGTCTGCACCGCTCCTTGGCATACCATTTGCCCTTAATAGATTTCAGCTTCCCGAGCGTAAAGGAGGAAATGTTTAGAGCTATTGTCAGGAGGTGGCAAATGAATGCACACGGGCAATACCAGGTTGGATCGCGGGTGAAAATTGTGCCGCAACATTGGCTGCGCGCACTGGATGAGGGAGTCGTGATTGCACATGAGCGGCGTGGGCGAAAGAACTTCCTGGTCCAGTTCGTGGATAGCTATCCTGGTGGCGGCATCGATGGAGACAAACTTTGGTTCGATGAAAGCGAGTTCTCGGAAGTGACTCGCGAAGCCGTCGGGAGCCGCGTGAACCTCAGCGCATTGGAGTCGGAGAGAGAAGGAAGAGCTTTCACAGACATTGCTCCATACGAACCATCCATGACTGAGAATCTCTTGAAGTCGGGTGCTTAGTTCGGATCAGAGCAATGGCTACAGTCTTTGATCCCTCAAGAATTTAGATCGTTGGATTAATTCATGGAGGAGCAAACACCATGAAGACTTTCAAAATACTGGTTGTGGATGATGACGATAACATCGCCTTTGCCATACAGCAAAGGCTGGAAAGTGAAGGGTACGAAGTGAGAAGAGCTAATGGTTCTGAAGAGGGCTACTTGACTTCGCTTTGTTTCAGACCGGATTTTATCGTTACGGGTATCACGATGGGCAGAGAAAATGGGCTCGAATTGAATGTGAGAACCATTTACATGAGGCTGACCTGAGCCGGTATCAGCCGGAGCTTGAGAAAGAGAGAAAGATACATCAGGCAAGCTGTCTTGAAAAACCCTTCGCCGGACCTGAATTGATGAGATTGGTTTACGATCATGAGCGTGGATGTGGAAGGAGAGCGGCGTAAGAAGGCCGTTAAGGAAAAGAAAGGAGGCCATATGATTGCCAAAGCCGTAGCCGTCAAGAAGGTTTCCTTGCTGAGCGTCTTGTTGCTAGGCCTGGTAGTTTCGGCGATTTCACTCGGTGGTTGTCACTGGGGCCATCACCGTGACCGCGGATATTATCACTACCACCGCTGATGCCATTGTTAAATGGGCATAATCATTACCAGGCTCAGCAATGAGAAATGAAACTGGGCACAACAGCAAAGGAGGCTGTATGACTATGAAGGTGACAGGAATGAAAAAAACGTTGTTGTTGCTCGTCGCCGTTGTTCTGATCGGCGCCAGCTGCGCCGGCGGGCCATTGACGACGAGGGAAAAAGGCGCAGGCATCGGCGCCCTCGGAGGCGCCGCGGTGGGCGGCATCATCGGCAGTGCCGTCGGCCATCCCGCTGCGGGAGCTGCGATTGGCGGTGGTTTGGGACTCGGCGCGGGCGCGCTGGTTGGCGATCAACTCCAAGGTCAGGAAAATCAGAATTACAGGCAACAGGATCAGATCGAACGAAATCAAACTGACATTGACCGCCAGCGCTACGAGTTGGAGCGGCTGCGGCGCCAGCGCGGAGAGTATTAACCGGAGTGCAAGCTAGAACTAAGGTCGCGGCAGCGGTGTTGCCGCAGGTGATGCCGCTGCGGTTTCACCGATAGCCGGTCAAAGGCGAAGAAGGGAGAATTAGCAATGCTGTATCGAGGTGTAGTTGTTGGAGTTGCTCTGATGATCATGTCGATTCAACCGGCGCTTACCGCTGCGGACATCGTCGGATCTGCTGAGCAGGTCATTCAGACCGTCGCGGTTCGGGACGTAATATCCCAAAACGGCGAGGTCTCCGGAGAGATTGTGAACTATTCACCGCGGACGCTGCGCGACGTCGAGTTGCTCGTTCGTCACGTATGGCACTGGAAAAACGAGTTCCGCCCAGCGGACGATAATCCGGGAATGGCTTCGTATTATACGGTGGTGAAAGAAATTCCGGCTGGCGAGTCCATGCCCTTTAATTATACGCAACTTTCACCGCTGCCGTCGCGGGCCGACGGTCAGTTCGAGACGATGGTGTCAGTGGCGGGGTTTACTGAGGTTATTCCGCAGTAGAGTAGAGAAGACCAAGCAGTTTTCTGAGTCGGACATGCCGGCGGGCGCGATGGAAGATACGCTTTCGCGCGACCGACGGCGATAAGGAAGGAGAGTATCATGCGTAGGGTCACTTACTTATCCATTGCCCTGCTTTTGGGGCTGGCACTCCTAGGGGGGTGCGCCACTCAGAGCACGAGTGAGACGGTGAACAGGGAAACTGTGCAATACCCCGCCGACAGGGCCCAGGCACCGGTGGTTGTCGAGCAGCGGACAACGGAGAAAACAGAAACGACCAATAGTGACGGGCACTCCGGGGGCGTTCTAAGCGGTACGGTTCACGTGGTGGGTGAAGTCCTGGCATTGCCTTTTCGCGCCGTTGCGGGCCTCTTGGGCGTGGTTTTCTAACGGTCCGACCTAACATCAGAAGCGGCAGACCGTGAATCTACCGCCCAAGCGCAGCGAAGAATCTGACTATTCCAGTACCTGGAGGAGTCCAGATTCTTCGGCTTTCGCCTCAGAATGACATTGCGACACAGTCTGTAGGGCGAACGAAGAGTCTGTGGGGAGGTCGTATATGGAGCGCTGCGCTCATCTTGGCTGGATTTATCGTCGAGGGCTGTCGTCCAGCGTGTTTGTTGTATCACTTCTTTTATTCCTCCTCAGTCCTACGCACCTGATTGACGAGATTGATAAAGCTCGAGCGAAGAACCATCACGAGACGTCCAGCATTTATACAGTCCTTAAATCGCACGACATGGACATGAGCGAGGCCCCTCTATGGAACTTAGCGGGGAGCATCCTGGAAGAGAGCAAAAAACACGCCCTCGATCCCATGCTAGTCCTTGCGATCATACAGGTGGAAAGTCGCTTTAATCATAGAGCTGTGTCGCCGCGAGGAGCGCAGGGCTTAATGCAAATTTACCCCGTGGCCGTCGTTGCCGTAGCCGAGCGGGAGGAGATTCCCAATTTGCCGAAGAAAAAGAATTTGCAAGATCCCATCGTTAACGTCAAGATCGGTGTCGCTTATTTAAGCCATCTAAAAAAAACGTTCAACGACGTGAGGCTTGCTTTAACGGCGTACAATTTGGGACCCACCTGGGTTAGAAAAAAGCTAGCGACGAAAGAAAAGATCCCCTTCGGATACGCCGGCAGAGTATTGTCGGCTCAACGTCTCCTCGAGAAAAGCCGGCAAAGTGAAAAACCGTTTTGGCGAAATGAACAACAAACAGCCAGGACGTAGTTAACGCCTATGTCGCAGCCATAAGAAGCGAGAATTTTTAGAGATAAAACCTCCCGCTCATTTCTTCCTTCTTGTAGGGGAAATTCCTTCAAACAGTTTGTCTAATTCCATCGGCAAAACAAAATTCACTCTAAAATCAACGAGTGCGTCAGCTCAACGCGTCTGGCATGCCGCTTGCGGTGATTATAGTTCGTAAGATCTCCAGTTTTCTAACTGCTGGCACTCGAAGAGGAAAGGAAATAGTCATGCAGTCTCGTTGTAGAGCCGGGCGCGGAGCTTTCGTCGCTAATTGCAGGTTTTCAGAGCGCATAAGTCATAAGATCAGGGGTCGGAGACATTGGAGGCGGCTATGAACTCACTACTTCAGAACGAGACATCGATGATGTTTGGAAGTGTGGCTGGATTACGCTGCCGGGCTACCCGGCAGATTCGCACGCATGCGGGAAATGTGCAGCTTTCCGCCGAAGGGACGATCATTTCCGAGATCGATAATTTAGGCCGTCACCTCATAGAGGTAAATTGGCAGAATGGCGTCCGTGCTTACGTGTTTCCGCATGAGATCGATATCGTCAGCGACGATTCTCGCAATGATTTGGCGGCGTGAGCAATAGCAAAAGTGAAAGGAAATTACGAACGGAGGAAACGACAATGAATAAAAAACACAGGTTGGGTTTAGCGATCGTCCTGACAATCATGTTTGCAGCCGGTTGTTCATCGCCCATCACCACGAGAGAGCAAGGGGGACTCATTGGCGCAGGCTTAGGGGCAGGAACCGGAGCGATCATCGGCAGTACCGTGGGGCATGCTGCGGTCGGGGCGTTGATTGGCGGGCCGGTTGGGCTTGTGGCCGGCGCGTTGATCGGTGACCAGCTCATGGGTCAGCAACATAGACAGGATGAGCAACAGCTACAGATCGATCGGAACCAAGCTGAAGTAGAACGCCTTAGAAGGGAGAATGAACGGCTCAGAGAACAGTCAGAAAGATAACTTTAAGGATAACACCGTGTTTGGCCCGGTGATCACATTGATTCTTTACACCGTGATCCGACTCTTGGCCGTCTAGCCGCAACCGTTGCGCCAATTCCACTTGGTCTCGGCGGGCTGAGATTATGACACAAAAACGATTCCCACGCGGCTTCATAAAAGCCCTGGGACGTGTGCTCTACCACGTCCTTCTAGTCGCCCTGAGCGTCGGCATCGCCTTTTCTCTGCCCTTTTTGGTCAGCTTCACTGCCCGGAATTTTTTGCCGTACTGGTCTATGGTGCAAAGTCAGAAGATCATTTTGATCGCGACTGAACTAACCCTCGCCCTGCTGCTCGTTATCCTTTTTAACTACGTCGGTCGAAGTTGGAAAGACAGGAAATTTGCCAGGATGGCCCGAGGCTCCGGTATGGTTCATTTCTTTTCGACCAGGGGGTTGTTCGCGCAGAGAAAAATCAGAAAGTTGAAGAAGAAGCAAGGTTACGCCCGGGATATGATGATTATCTCCTCTACGGGGTTTCGTACTCTGGTCGACGTGAAAGGAGATCTTCACGACGTGCTGAAAAACTGCCGCGAGGCGAAAGTCATGCTCCTTAATCCGTACAGCGAAGGCGCACGGGCTCGCGCAGATGGCATTCTCGACCCCGGTGTTACCGTGGAGAATTTTCACGAACAAGTGAGAAAGAGCATTGAGTTTCTCAAGGGGCTCAAGGCACTCCAGAAACACATCAGGCTGAAGCTCTATGGAGATACTCCTTTTCTAAGGTTAGCCATTCTCGGCGACTACGCGTGGATCAAACATTATCATCCAGGCTTGGATGTTCAGTCCATGCCGGAGTGCGTGTTTGAGCGCCAGGAAAATTTGGCAAGCCTGTACACGCCATTTTACCGCTATTTCCTGGCGCGATGGGAAGACTTTGAAATCCCTGAATACGACCTGGGTACTGACGAGCTGGTGTACCGAGATGGCATCGGCAACGAAATAAAGAGGGAGAAGTTTGACATGGTTGACGGGGCCAATGGCATGCGACGTTTACCCCAGGATGAGTACCATTTTTCCCCGTCCTCCGTGTCTCGAGGATGATTAGCAAACGGATCGACCATTTATCTGAGGAGGATTACAATGAAACACGATCTACCGCGGAATATCGTCTTTGCTTTGCTAGTTGGCTGCGCGCTCGCGGGTGTCGGTCCGGCGGCCGCTGCCGAAGGGCAGAAAAAACACGGGACCGGAGCAGATGTGGCTGCAGGCGACAAAGAATTGAACGCTTTTGTGAAAGCCTATGTCGAATATCACAAGATTCGTTCGAGCTATGGCGCCGCGCTCGAGAACGCAAAGGATCCCAAAGAGAAAAAAAGAATCGAGCAGGAGGCGAACTCAAAAGTAAAACGAGTGCTTGACACGCACGGGCTCACGCCAGAGCGGTACAACCGGATCCTCGCTTCTCTCAATAACAATGAAGAGTTGCGCAAGAAAGTCCTTAAGCAAGTCGAAAAGGAACGGCAGAAATCATAGGCCACTTTCCGCCTTTGCTGCCGCGAGCCGCAGATCCGGTAATCATATCAGACCGGTCGTTGGAGAATAACACTATTGATTCTCGTGTTGAGTGCGCTGCTGGCGGCGCCGTGCACGGCAGGATCCGAACGAATGGAGCCGGTGACGATTTCCCAATTGTCTATAATTCAAATCTCGAACGCTGCTGATGAAACAGATATCCGGGCGGTCCGCCAGCAGACGATCGACGGTTGAAACATCGCAAGCGGCACGGCCTTCACGTCTGCGTTTGCGGAGGATGGTATGGATGATCTTCTAGCGGCGCGATTACAGATGGCCATGTCATTGGCCTTTCATATTATCTTTGCCGTTGTCGGCATCGGCATGCCGCTCATGATGGTCATCGCGGAATGGCGCTGGTTGCGTACGCTCGAGGAAGCATATCTGGAACTCGCGCGGCGATGGGCCCAAGGGACGGCAATTTTTTTTGCGGTGGGTGCAGTTTCCGGCACCGTGCTTTCGTTCGAACTGGGTTTGTTGTGGCCTCAATTCATGGAATGGGCCGGTCCGATCATCGGCATGCCTTTCTCGCTCGAAGGATTTGCCTTCTTCACCGAAGCGATCTTTCTGGGCATCTACCTTTACGGGTGGGAACGTGTGTCGCCGCGCGCGCACATTGCGTCGGGCGCCCTGGTCGCTCTCAGCGGCGCTGCAAGCGGCATCTTTGTCGTCATCGCCAATGCGTGGATGAACACACCGAGCGGATTCCGGCTGGTTGACGGCAAACCCGTCGATATTGATCCCATCGCGGCAATGCTAAATCCGGCGGCATTTTCCCAAGCTTTGCATATGACGCTTGCCGCTTATGCAGCCGCGGGTTTTGCGGTCGCGGGCGTTCACGCATTCTTGCAGCTGCGCGACCCGCGCAATCTCGTCCACCGCCGCGCGCTGGCAATTGCCGTAGTCGTTGGCGGCGTTTCGGCGATACTTCAACCGTTCAGCGGGGACCTTTTGGCTAAAGTCGTGGCGCGCACGCAGCCGGCTAAGCTTGCGGCTTTGGAAGGACAATTCAAAACAGAAGCAGGAGCGCCACTGCGCATTGGTGGCCTGCCCGATGAAGAAACCGGCGCGACTCGCTATGCGATGGAGATCCCTGGCGGGCTAAGCTGGCTGGCTTTCAATGATTCACAAGCTATCGTCAAGGGGCTTGACGTCTTCCCGCGCGACGAGTGGCCCCCCGTGGCAGTCGTGCATATCGCGTTTCAAGTCATGGTGGCTGCGGGATTCGCCATGATGGGAGTCGCCCTGTGGGGTGGCTGGCTGGCGTGGTGGGGTAAATCACCGTTCGACTCTCGATCATTCCTGCGCACGTTGGTGGCCGCTGCGCCCCTGGGCTTTATCGCCATCGAAGCAGGATGGACCGTGACGGAGGTCGGGCGGCAGCCGTGGATCATCTACGGTGTAATGCGGACTGCGGAAGCTGTAACGCCGATGCCGGGGCTGGTAGTGCCGTTCCTTTTGTTTACGCTACTCTACATCTTTCTCGCGACGATGGTCCTGTGGTTGCTAATGCGCCAGATAGCAGGAATCCGTCTTATCGTTAGCCTTGAAACCCAGCAGAGCAGGCGCGATGAATATGCCGTCACTTGAAGTGCTGCTTGCCGGCGCAGTGCTGGTCGCGCTGACTTTTTACGCCTTGATGGGTGGAGCCGACTATGGTGGCGGCGTGTGGAATCTGCTGGCTTCTGGGCCGCGCTCATGGGCACAGCGGGAGTTGATCGCGAAAGCCATCGGGCCGATCTGGGAGGCAAACCACGTGTGGCTGATCCTGGTGATCGTCGTGCTCTTTACTTGCTTCCCGGTGGCGTTTTCTACCATTGCAACAGCGTTACACATTCCACTGACTTTGATGCTGATCGGTATCGTCTGCCGCGGCTCGGCGTTTGCCTTTCGCAACCATGAACACAGAGAAGGCGATTTGAAACGCCGCTGGGAACGGGTCTTCGCGCTAGCCAGCCTGCTCACGCCGATCTGGATTGGCGTCGTAGTGGGCGCCATCGCATCCGGCAACCTTCAAATCACAGGAGACTCATTCGCAGCCGTTTTTATTCATTCATGGTTGGCTCCCTTTCCGTTCGCGGTCGGATTGTTTGCCCTCGTGCTGTTCGCGTACTTGGCCGCTGTCTATCTGACTCTCGAGACCGATGATCCGGAGTTGCGCGAGGATTTCCGCAAGCGCGCGCTCGGCGCCGCGGCAGCGGTAGGGCTGATGGCGCTGGTGGTTTATCTCTTATCCGGCACCGGAGCGCCTTCGGTCAAGCGCGACTTGAGCTCGAGCTGGTGGACCTGGCCGCTCCAACTGGCAACGGGCGTGATGGCCTTAGGAGCTGTTTTCAGCCTGTGGACCAACAGATTTCATCTGGCAAGGTTATTCGCAGCGGGACAGGTCGGGCTGATTGTGTGGGGCTGGGCACTCGCTCAGTATCCCTACCTGGTGGAGCCGAACATTACTATCTATAACGCCGCCGCCCCGGTCACCACTTTACGTGTTGTCCTGATAGCGCTGGTGGCCGGCGCACTTTTGCTCATGCCGTCATTCTACTATTTGCTGCGAGTTTTCAAAGGTGGTTTAGCTTTCAGAACAACGGGGCAAAAGCTTGATTGACCCTTTTCAACGCGAAGCAAGTTTTACCAGCGAAAAAGGATGATGGGATTTAAGGGTTCATACTTGTGGTTGTTCCTTGCTTCTAACTGGCGCACCGGATTTTTGGAATCGATATCCGTTGAGCGCGTAGACTCCGTGAGATCGTCCAGGTACTGGTTGAAGGTGTACGGCTGCCGGTTGGGAATAGAGTTCTTTTCCAGGTGAATCTCGAACCGGTTTCGCTGATCACTATTTTGTGACTCGTGCTGGGTCGTTGGGTCATACGCAATGGCTGAAGAGGTGGCCACTGAAGCCATGACAACAACGCTGACAATCCAGTTTTTCATGGGATTCCCTCTTGCGTGATCTATCGAGCAAACCGGGTGCCATATGATAGGCCGCTAAAATCGCGCTATTTCTTTTGCGGCGTGAAATAGTAGTTGGGATTTTTACCTACCTGCCGGAGGTTGCGATAGGAAATTTCCTTCAAGGCAAGGCCGCATAGAGCGTGAGCTCGTAATTAAGTCTTAAAAATCCGTGAAGAGTCTCTATAGCCGCGAGTGGCATGTCGTTTGCGGCACGCACTACTACGGTGCATCAACCCAATCTATCGTGCCGTGCCGCAAGGAGAGAGGAGAACACGATGAATTATCGTTTAATAAAGCTGGTTCCGGCGCTAGCCATTTTCTCGCTGGCGTTGGCAGTTCCGCCGTTGCTAAGAGCGCAAGCTTACGGACCCGAGGAAATTCTCGCCAACTTCACTCTGGTTCCAGGCGGGATAAGTCGAGTCGATGAGCATGCGGTTGCTGCTTTGTTTCATAACTCCGAGAGGGCGCTTACAGCTCTTGTCATATTCCCTGCTGAATGCCGTTCTCAAGAATGCGCCATCGGCAAACCCCTGGGCTGCGCGATCTTCGACGCCGAAGGTCGCGTGGTCCAACTCTACGCGGCGCAGGGCGCGGAGTCGTTCGCTTACCGCATCATGGCTGCGGGGGTTGCGGCGTTTGAAACAGCGTAATCCGTAAGACCGGAATGCTCCAGAGTTCGATCCCCAAGGCGCTTGATCGGGAATACGAGGAACGGTTTTACGATGATTACAAACGGCCGAGGTATGGGAACGACTGAGCACCCGGAAAACATTTCCTAATGCAAGAATATCGAGGGAGGGCGTGCGATGCGGATAAAAGATTTGATGAGCTCTGATGTAGAAGTTATTCGTCCCGAAGCGACTGTTGCCGAGGCATCTGAACTGATGACGACGCTCGATATAGGTGTCTTGCCGATCTGCGACGGGGGCCGGTTAATCGGGATCCTCACTGATCGTGACATCGTCGTCCGAGGGACCGCCGACGGTTTTCACCCCGAGACGATGTCAGCACGAGAAGTCATGACACCGGGAGTTGTTTATTGTTTCGAAGATCAAGAAGTCACCGAGGCCGGAAGAATCATGAAGGAAAAACAGATTCGCCGTCTGCCGGTTTTGAATCGCGAGAAGCAGCTCGTTGGAAGCATCTCCCTCGGTGATCTGGCGGGGGGCGGCGGAGATAAGAAGCTGGCGGGTGAGACGCTCCAAGAAATTTCTGAGCCGGGAGGTCCAAAGCAACAAGCGAGATGAGGGAGATTCGCTATGCCAAGAAGCAATAAGTCCAAGTACACGGACAAGTGGTTTCTTCCGCTCGGTTGACGACGGAGACATACGGAGCAAAGCATGCGTCTTGCGGCGATTGGCGACATTCATTGCAACAAAACCTCGCACGATATTTTGCAACCGCTGTTCTCACAAGTCGCGCAGAGTGCCGATATACTTTTGTTGTGCGGGGATCTGGTGGATTACGGTTTGCCGGAGGAAGCGGCAATCCTCGCGAAGGAACTAAACAATCTAAAAATTCCGATCCTCGCGGTGCTTGGCAATCATGAGTTCGAGTCCGGCAAGCAGGAAGAAATCAGGCGCATTCTATCGGACGCCGCCGCCACGGTTCTTGACGGCGATGCCTGTGAGATCGAGGGAGTTGGCTTTGCCGGCGTGAAGGGATTCGGCGGGGGTTTCGGAGAGCAGGCGCTGCAGCCTTGGGGCGAGGAGAACGTCAAACGCTTCGTTCACGAGGCGATCGATGAAGCTCTCAAGTTAGAATCGGCCTTGGCGAAGCTGCGAACGAGCCAGCGTATAGCGCTACTCCATTACTCGCCCATCGAGGCCACGGTGATGGGTGAGCCTGCTGCGATTTTCCCCTTTTTGGGATCCAGCAGGCTTGAAGAGCCGCTCAATCGCTACCCGGTGACCGCGGTGTTTCACGGCCACGCGCATCATGGCCGTCTTGAGGGACGCACAAAAAACCACGTGCCGGTCTACAACGTTGCCATGAAACTCTTGCAGCACTCCCTCCCCGACCACATGCCGTTTCGCATCATCGAGCTAACCGGAGCCTGAAATGCGCAGGAACCCCGATGGTACAGGAATTTGCCCGACAGCAAAGCCCAACGGTGATGCGTTTTACCGCAGGGTGCTTCACATCCTAGACCGGCAACAAATTCCATTTCTCATCGGCGGCGCATACATGTTGCGGCGCTGCTCGGAAATTCTTCGTGACACGAAGGATCTTGACGTCTTCGTTTGCCGAAGAGATTTCAACCGCGCTCTCGACGTGCTCGCCGGCGCCGGTTATCAAACGGAGATGTCTTTTTCCCACTGGCTGGGAAAGGTAATCAGCGGAAATTTCTTCGTCGATCTCATCTTCAGCTCCGGAAACGGCATCTGCCGCGTTGACGATATCTGGTTCGAGCACGCCCTCGAAGGCGAAGTTTTCGGCAGGCCGGTGAAATTCTGCCCGCCCGAAGAGACGATCTGGTCAAAGTCTTTTGTCATGGAGCGCGAGCGGTATGACGGCGCGGATATCGCACACTTGCTCCTTTGCTGTGCCCCGGGTATGGATTGGCAACGGTTGCTCCAACGGTTCGACACGCACTGGCGGGTACTCCTGAGCCACCTGATTCTCTTCGGCTTTGTCTATCCTGGCGAACGGTCGTTGATACCCGGCTGGATGATAGAAGAGTTGTCAAGAAGACTCAAAGATGACAGAGGCCGCGACGAAGGCACGGGGCTGTGTCAAGGCACGCTCCTTTCCCGGGGGCAATATCTCGATGACATCGAGCGTTGGGGATACAATGACGCGCGGCTCCAACCCACGACGGGCGGCATGACGCTGGAAGAAGTCGCGCGGTGGACCGCGCCGGCAGTGAATCAAGATCAACGATAACGGAACGCAACCGCTGATTCGGAGGAGATCTGTGCAGGCAATCATCGTGTGCAAAATCTGCGCCCTGGCGCAGTACGTGGGAGAGCCGCAGCCGGACACAACCGCCGAGTGTCGTCGTTGCGGGTCGATCCTCACCACAGTTAAGGTCAACAGCCTCGCACGCACGGCGGCATTCTCGCTCGCCGCGCTGATTTTTTACGTACCGGCCAACGTCTATCCTATCCTGCGCATGGAGTTTTACGGCGCCTATTCCGAAAGCACTGTTTGGGACGGCTGCGTGAAACTTTTTCAGGACGGACAATGGCTCGTGGCCATCATCGTTTTCCTCGCCAGCATGCTGATTCCACTTTTCAAATTGCTCGGACTTGGCTTTTTGGTCGCCACGGCAAAATTCAGATCGGCGCGACTGCGGCACGAACGGACTTGGACGTACAAGATTATCAATGTGATTGGTCCGTGGGCGATGCTTGACGTGTTTCTCCTGGCGGTGCTCGTGGCGTTGGTGAAGCTTGAGCAGCTCGCTACGGTCCTGCCCGGCCCCGGGCTCCTCGCGTTCACCGCGGTAGTCGTGTTGACGATTCTAGCATCGGCTAGTTTTGACCCCAAGTTGATTTGGCAGGATCCGGACGCGGGGTCATGAACGATTCGCAAAACCATCCTGAAATCGCCGAAGAACTTGCCGAGGCGAAGGTGAAACAGACGAGTTGGAACTTTCCTATCGTGTGGGTCGTTCCCGTCGCCGCCGCCATCGTCGCTGGTTATCTCGTGTACCAGCACGTCCAAGCGTTCGGTCCGAAAATTACGATCAAGTTCCAAGACGCCAGTGGTCTCAAAGCCGGGCAGACGCCAATTAAGTACCGCGGCGTGCCAATTGGCCAAGTGACGGCGATCGAGTTGAGCAAAGACCAGCAGTACGCGCTGGTAACGGCGCATCTGCAGTCCGCGGCCGAATCGACGGCTCGGGAAGGATCCGTTTTCTGGATCGTGCGGCCCCAAGTGGGAATTGCGAACATCACGGGCCTGGGGACGGTCATGACCGGACCGCACGTCGAAATGTCGCCGGGCGCCGGCGATGCCAAGTCCGAATTCATTGGCCTAGAGAATTCGCCGATGGTAGCGGAATTTTCGGGGCTGAAAATCATCCTGCGCGCGAGCCGACTGGGAACGTTGAAGGCCGGTTCCCCGGTGTATTATCGCGGCGTCGCGGTGGGCGCGGTTGATGATATTCAACTCAGCGCCGACGCCGCGTCGGTGGATGTCCACGTGTACGTCAAACGGCGGTTTGCCAAGCTGGTCCGAAGCGGATCGAGATTTTGGCATGTCAGCGGTCTGGATTTAAACTTCGGCTTGTTCCGCGGCCTCGAGATCAAAGTGGAATCGCTCGAATCCCTCGCAGCTGGAGGCATTGCGTTTGCGACTCCAAACGATCCGAAAGACACAGCAGCGAAGAACGGGATGATCTTCCCACTTCATGACCGCCCTGAAAAGGAGTGGTCGGAATGGAGGCCGAAGTTCCCCATACCTCCTGAAAAATAATTCCTCGTATGACCAGCGATTTTTTGAGTCTTTCAAACCGGCTTGGAATACATTGCGCGCGGCTTCTGGCCATTTGCTCGTTCTCTCGGTCTTGCTTGACCATGAGAACACAGGGAGAAATCCATGAAGACAAACTGGGCAGAATGATCCGTGATTCTACTTTGCCTTTCGATGGCCAGCGTTATCGGCGGAGAACTGTACGAACAGATTGTGCTTACACCTATGTGGAGTGCGTCGCCACCGTCGTCCTTTGAGATTATAAAACCCGCTACTGGAGTACCCGTTTGATTATAAAAAAAAGGCGTAGGTTTTTTTCATACGTAGTTGTGGGGCGAATTCCTCTCCGGAAAATTCTGTCTTGAATATCCCACGACTGATTGATTCAGCCTTAAGAAGAACCCGCTGGCGATGTTGTGGCGGCGCGAGAAGGAAATTGCATTTCTTGCCCTGAGCCGAAATCGAAGCCACCGTAGGCAGAAAGAACAGCGCGCTCGGCAGAAACAGGAGAGTCCCCTGGAGAGGCGCGATTTTTGTTGTGCGGCCGAAAATGCAGTAGGGAATTTTACTGACTTACCGGATGTTGCGGTAGGGACATTTCCGTCACTTCAGCGCCGGTTCAAGAAGAGCGGAGCGTAGGAATACCTTAAAATCCAATGGCAAATTTCCACAGCTAATGATGGCATAGGGTTTGCGCCGCGCGTTGCTGTGGATGCAAATCCGGTAACATCGTGGTGCGCCCGGTGAACAATGTTGCTGGAGCCAGTAGTTGTTCACCCGCACATTTCGCTTTTCCCTCTATCTCTATCGAGGGGCGTAATTGTTGGCGGGTGGCGCGCGCGCGGAGAGCGGCGCTCCTCGTCGACGCCGCCTCTTACTACGCAGCTTTCGCGGCGGCCGTGGAGAACGCGACAGAGTCCATTCTCATCGCCGGCTGGGACTTCGACAGCCGCATCAATCTCGTGCGCGACGAGCGGCAGCGCGCTCTCCCGACACAGTTAGGCGCTCTTCTTAAAACTCTCGTGGCGCGCCGCCGGGGCCTCCATGTGCACGTTCTAGGATGGAATTACGTCCTGATCTACGCCCTTGACCGGGAGCCATTTCCGATCTTCAATCTCGACTGGCGCACCCATCGGCGATTTCATTATTTCTTGGACGGGTACCACCCGGTCGGGGCATCGCATCACCAGAAGATCGTGGTTGTGGATGACGCTATCGCCTTTGTCGGGGGCATCGACCTGGCCAAAAGCCGGTGGGACACGTCGAAACACGATGCTCAAGAGCGGCGACGAGTCGATCCAGGGGGGCGCCCTTATGCGCCTTCGCATGATGTCCAGATGGCCGTTGACGGAGAAGCCGCCGCCGCTTTAGGAGATTTGGTGCGAGAGCGTTGGTGCCGGGTCACCGCACACCGGCTCCGTGCCCCGGTGACCCAATCAAGCGATCCTTGGCCTTCCGGCCTGAAACCGGATCTGGAAAATATATTCGTCGCCATTGCCCGTACCGAACCGGGCTACGGCGTTCACCCCGAAGTGCGCGAAGTCGAAAAACTTTATCTCGATGCCATCGCAAACGCGCGACGCTCTATTTATATCGAGAACCAATATTTGACCTCGCCAATCTTGAGTGAGGCGTTGGGCGCGCGACTCAAAGAGGAAGACGGTCCAGATATTATCATTGTTCTTCCCGAAAAAAACTCCGCCTGGCTGGAGGAAATCACTATGGGAGTTCTCCGCGCACGTATGCTGAAGCGCTTGCGCGGGGCTGACCGTTTCCGACGTCTGCGTCTCTATTACCCTCACGTGCCAGGGCTCGGCAGTGACTTCATCAGGGTGCATGCAAAAGTCCTTGTGGTCGACGATCGGCTGGTGCGCGTCGGATCATCGAATCTCAATAACCGGTCCATGGGGTTGGATACGGAATGCGATCTGGCGATAGAGTCAGGCGGCGAGGCGCGCATCGAAAAAGTCATTGCCCAGTTCCGCAACCGTCTCCTGGGTGAACACCTCGGCGTCGCGCCGCAACAAGTTGCCTCAGTCATCGACCGGAAAAAATCGCTTGCGCTGGCGCTCGATTCCTTGTGCGGTGACGAGCGCACGCTGAAACCTTTGGATGGGACGGTGGCGAAGTGGCTTGACCGGTGGCTTCCAGACTCGGCCGTCATCGACCCCAAACATCCGACCGTCGAAAAAATCATTGACGATTTTGTTGCCGAGGACGATGAAGTGCCGCAGCGGCGAAGGTTGGTTCAGGGCGTGATGATACTGGCGATCTTGCTCAGTCTTGCCGCGGCGTGGCGTTGGACAGCGCTCGCGGAATGGGCTGCTGTCGATCGGTTGATGGGTTTGGCCGCCTCTTTCAGTGACCAACCCGCGGCACCGTATCTGATGATCGCATCCTACCTTGTTGGCAGCTTGGTCATGTTTCCCATAACGCTGCTCATCTTGGCCACGGCCTATGCCTTTGGACCGCTCCTGGGCTTTGCCTGTTCTCTCGTGGGTTCGCTTTTAGCCGCTTTGCTCACCTATGGAATTGGTTTCTTGCTCGGGCACCGTACCCTCCAAAGGATCGGCGGTCCCCGCATCGGGCGGCTGCGCCGCCGGGTCGCGCGCCATGGTCTGCTGGCGATGATCCTCGTGCATCTTGTGCCGGTGGCGCCGTTTACGGTGGTTAATATGATCGCCGGCGCTTCGCGCATCCGCGTTCGCGACTTCGCTCTTGGCACTTTAATCGGAATGCTTCCTGGCATTGTCGCAACCACTCTCATTGAGATTCAAATGGAAAATATCATCCGCAATCCGGGCATGGGGCGCCTCGCTTGGTTGTTAGTCTTGGTCACCTTGATGGCGCTGGCGACGGTGTGGATCCACCGGCGACTCAAACGGGGCTTTGGTTCACGGCGATGACGGCCTTCAACGGTAAATGATCCGAAGCAATGCGGCTGAGAGGCGTATCGTGGACGCGGATGCTCAGGAGCGCGTGGTTGGGCCAAACAAGGATACGATCAAGAGCCAGGAGAGGAAACATAGACGGGAAAGTCGGTAACCCGATCGATCTTCCCAGACGAGCATGAAGCCGGCGGAGCGGAAGACCCATGGGAAACCATTCGTTGATATCACCTAATAGAACCACAGGCCGCGCGCGTTTCTCGGTGAGAAAGGTAAGCAACTTTTCGACTTGATTCCTGCGCTCGCCACCACCGAGTCCTAAATGGGTCACTATGATCCGCACGACGTCACCCGCGATATCCACATCCGCATCGATAGCTCCGCGCGGTTCCCTATTAGGAACGCTCAGGTCGATCGATCGGATGTCCAAGATGGGATGGCGAGTGAGCAAGAGATTGCCATAGTCGCCCATATGTCTTTGGATAGTCGGTCCGGCGAAAACGTACAGACCGGTGAGCCCCGCCAGATAGTCCATCTGGTAAGATGCTGTTTTTGTCCCGGGCCCACAATCCACTTCCTGCAAGTCGATGATGTCGGCGTCGAGATTTTTGAGCACCTGGGCGATGCGGGTGGGGTCACGGCGGCCATCCCAACCGACCCCCTGGTGGATATTATAGGATGCCATCGTGATCGACGCGGCCCCGACCGAATCCTTGAACTCGGGCATGATCGTATTTGGAATGCAAAAAGGATGACGAGGGAAATCTACGTCTAGTGTAGGGGAAAAAATCCTCCGAATAAACGTCCGGAAACAGTCGCCACCTTGGAAATCAATGCCTTCGTGGCATTGCTCTGCCTGGCGTAAGTGTTACGTCCGACTTTGGCATCCCCGATCTGAATTCAGAATCGAGGAGCCCGTCCGATTGTCTCGCTTCGTCTTTAAAAAAGAATGACCATTCCGGGGAGTGAAACTTCCTCCCTATCTCCTCCTCATTGTAGGGGAAATTCCTGCAAAAGAATTACCGACGCTATCTGCTGAGACAAAATCCCCTCTAGATTCAAGTGCTACGTCAGCTCAAGGCGCTTGGCATGTGGCTTGCGCGTAGAAGTTTGCAGTAGAAAGGCAGCCGAGGAGGAGGTGTTTATGGCAGTCGTACAAACCATAGAAACCACACTGGGAGAATTGATCGAGGCACTGACGGAGGAGGCCGGGCAAATGGTTCGCAATGAAAGGGAGGCCAACATGCTGGTTGCCTATATCCTTTCCGATCTCTTCCGTAAGTCGGAACCGATTTCGAAAAGCTGGCACTAATAGGCAGGACAAATTCATCGCTGCAAAGTTTACGGGGTTCGATTCCGCATGATCCATTAGGAAGGGATAACAGATGTTCATGTATCTTAGTTTACAGCCATTGGTATCGCTCGTTGCAGGTATATTGATTCTGATGATGCCCCGGTTACTCAGCACCATCGTCGCGCTCTATTTGATCCTCATTGGCGCGTTGGGCTTGGCGCGGATGTAATAAAGTGAGATCAATCCGCAAGAGTCATTATTGCCAGAGCGATGGCGTGGTGATTTCGCTATGCCTTTTTGTTTTCGTTTTGTCATGGCCCTTTACCGCAACCCGCGCTAATGATACTTTTGGCAATGATCAAACGGCGTATCTAACTACCCCTCCTCAGCCCGAACATCGCAACATACCGGTCTTTGATAACGCGCTGGTTGACGAGCTTTTCGGTAAAGACCGGTTGACCAAACGAGAAGATGACAAGACTCGAGGCGAGAGCGAAAACGCCATCGGGCCGAGTATGCCGAGCACGCCGACAACGAGAAAAGATCCACCGTCTCTACAGCCGCGCTTACAGCCGAATGAATCCTTGATGGTCGGGATCGCGTGCAACGCGTCCGCCAAACGCGCCGCTGCTTTGCGTTTCGCGGAAATGGGGAGAAAGCTGCTGCGCAGCGGCGACTACGAGAAGGCATTGGTTCATCTTGAAAAGGCGCTGGCTCTCGATCCGAGCCCGTACATCTATTTCTACTTGGCCCGCGCCCACTATTATTTAGCTCGTTATCAGCAAGCGTTGAATTTTCTCCAGATAGCGGAATCCTGGCTCACGGAGCAAGCAGACTGGATGGCAGAGGTCGCGGATTTAAGGGCGGAGAGCTTCCGCGCATCGCATCAAGGAACAAGGTACGCCCAGGTGTGATAACGAATTCGTGACACGACTTAGTGGGCGTTTGTCAAGGTAACGTCAAGGAAACAGAAAGGAATGCGGCCAGTTTACCAGTAAAACTCCTTCAAATGTAACGCTGAGCTCAAAACAAGCATCCATTGAAATCAATCACTTACGAAACAACGAAGATTGGTATAATTCCTGCTTACTTAAGGGCTGTAAGCTACAACATTTACCCAGTTGGGAAAAAACATGAGCCGACTTGCTGAAAGACAACCGGCATCGACGGACCAGGCGCCAGCCATCGGTACGGACGCCGCGGTGGGCAAGTCAATACTTGTCGTCGATGATGAGCAGAACTTCCTGACACTCTTGGACATGGTTTTGACCAAGAGAGGTTTTGAGGTCCACACGGCATTGAATGGGGAAGAAGCGTTGAAACTCCTTCAGCATGGCTCTTTCGACTTGGCGTTGATCGATATAAGAATGGGTCCAGTGGACGGGTTATCGCTCTTAGAGGAACTCAAGCCGCGGCTGCCTGGTATCAAGATCATCATGATGACGGCGTATCCTACGGTTGATACGCGGATTGCAGCGTTTCAAAAAGGGGCCTTAGCCTACTTCACCAAGCCCGTGGACCTGCGAAAGCTTTTAGACACCATCCGTGGACTGTTGTGAACCCATGTGATCGCTACGCTGGCGGTTTCGGGTCTCAGCTTCCCAATTTAATTTTGATTCTGTTGGTACGACAACCCTCTTTGACAACAGAGTCCTTTGCGATAAGATCGGCGCAAAGTAACCTCCAGTCTCACTTCCTTCCGTTTAATCAACGGCGTGACTGGGGAATTTCTCTATGGCAACGCCAGTCTCTTTCTTTTCGCGCCGGCGCTCTCACCCTGCAACAGTCAGGTCACATCTCCTCAAGCTCGTTCTTATTGCTCTGGCCCCTCTGCTAATCTTTTCCGCCTGGATAATCGTTCTCTTCAGCCAGCAGGAAAGAGCAACTGTGGAGCGCGGCATACTTGAGACGACACGCTCCCTCGCTCTTGCCGTTGACCGTGAGTTTGAATCCTCGATTACAACACTGCAGGCGCTGGCCACATCCGAGGGCTTGGATGCCGGCAATGTGACGGGCTTCCAGCGCGCTTGCGCGCGGATGCTACAAGCACAGGATAATTGGAGCGCGATCAATCTCCTTGATCCTTCAGGGCGGCAGCTATTCAACATCACAAAGGCCCTGAGCGTGCCTCGACCAGACACCGTCGAACAGGAAACTCTTAACCAGGCCTTGCAATCTGGTAGACCGGCGGTTTCCAACCTCTTTATCACAGCTTCCAGTGGGCCAATTGTTAATGTTCATGTGCCGGTCTGGCGCGATGACAAGGTGAGATACGTCCTGAGCGTAGAAATAGGACCGCAAGAGTTCAAAGAGATCTTGTTGCGTCACAAGACCTCACCCGACTGGCTCGGCACCATCTTGGATCGAAAAAAGATCGTCGTCGCCGATACCCGCCATCAGGAGCAGTTTGTGGGTAAACGTGGGGAGCCTTTGTCCGAGATGCTGAGCGCGGAGGCTATACAAGGATTGATCGAGGGTGTCACCCGAGAGGGCATCGCCTCTTATGCCGCATTCAGTCGTTCCCGCTTATCGGGCTGGTCGGTCATACTAGCGGTTCCTAAATCGACTATCGCAGTCCCGTTACGGCAATCGCTTTGGATGGTCGCTGGAGGAGGCGTCGTTTTTTCCCTCATAGGGTTTCTGTTCGCCGCTATCTTTGCGCGTCGCATCACCGTTCCGATCGAAAAACTCTCGTCCGCGGCACAAGCCTTAGGCAAAGGGGAGACGGTTCCCACGACCGGACCGGCGAACGTAGCAGAGCTAGACGCCCTCACTCAGCATATCGAGCACGCCGCTGAACTCTTGCGCGAACGCTTGGATGAACGGGACCGAGTCGAAGCGGCGCTGCGGGACAGAGAAGAGTTCCTGCAGCGGCATGTTGACCTGCTGGATCTGTCAGCCGACGCGATTTTCGCTTGGGAGTTTAATGGCGCAATCATTTACTGGAATCAGGGGGCGGAGCAGCTTTACGGTTATGCCCGCACCGAGGCTATCGGACGTGTGAGCCACGATCTGCTGTCCACGGTATTCCCGGAGACACGGGATGACTTTGAAGCCACGCTCGTCCATGGTGGTGAGTGGACGGTAGAATTGATGCGCGCCACGCGGGACGGCCGACATGTTCTCGTGGAGAGTCATCTCAGGATGATCAAGGACCGAACTGGCCGCAGTCTGGTGCTGGAGTGCAACCGAGACATTACCAGCCGTAAGCGTGCGATGCAGCGCTTATCCGCTGAGCACACAGTGACGCGCACCCTGGCAGAGTGTGAGACGCGGGCCGAGGCCACGGGGAAAATTCTTGACACGATTGGCCGAGGCTTGGGGTGGGAATTCGGAGCGCTCTGGCTCGTGGACCGGGAGGCCAACGCGCTGCGTTGTTTGGATGTCTGGCATATGCCATCGAAGAGTTATCCGGAGTTCGAGGCGAGTTGCCGGCAGAGAACCTTCTCTTCGGGCGTGGGGCTGCCGGGACGAGTCTGGGCGAGCAAAGAACCTTTATGGGTTCCCGATGTTGTCAAAGATAGCAATTTTCCCGGCGCTCCTATAGCGGCTAAAGAGAATTTGCACGGGGCTTTCGCTTTTCCGATCATGGTAGGGCGTGAAGTTCTCGGAGTGATAGAGTTTTTCAACCATGAGGTTCGGGAGCCCGACTTAGATCTGATCAACATGACGGTGATCATTGGCAATGAACTCGGCCAGTTCATCGAGCGCGAGCGGGCGGAGGCGGCCCTGCGGGAAAGCGAGCAGAGGTTGCGAGAGCAGGCCCAGGAGCTGGAGCAGCAACTGATCGCTTCAGGCCGCTTGGTCTCCCTCGGCGAGCTAACCGCCTCCATGGCCCATGAGTTTAACAATCCCCTGGGAATTATTCTCGGCTTTGTTCAAGAAATGTTAAGCGACGTGGATTCCTCGGACCCGAACCGCCGATCCCTACAGATCATCGAGGAAGAGACCAAGCGCTGCGAGACGATCGTCCAGGACCTGCTAGAATTCGCCCGTCCTCGAAATGCGGATTTCATTTCGACCGATGTCAACGCGGTTATTAAGAAGACCGTCGAAATGGTTTCGAGCCGTCTGTTCAAGCAAAAGGTGGAAGTCATCAGTGAGCTGGAGCCGGAGCTGCCGCAAATCCACGCTGACCCACAGCAGTTACAACAAGTGTTGGCGAATCTCTGTTTAAACGCCTTGGATGCGATGCCGGGAGGCGGCAAGCTGGTGGTGGGCGCGAAGGCCAACTCGTCTAATCAGATGACCATCAGTGTAGCGGATACCGGATTTGGGATGGACGCTGACACACTGTCTAAGATCTTTCAGCCGTTTTTTACAGCCAGGAAGAGGAAGGGCATGGGTTTGGGCCTGCCTATCTGTGAGCGAATTGTAAGGTCTCACGGCGGCACGATTGAGGTGGAGAGCGAGCCGGGGCAGGGGACAACATTTAGAATTCATTTACCTATCGACGGGCCTGCTAGCCGTCGCACGACGGAAGACCTTTCAGTGTCAGGCCACGTTCAAAGTTCTTAATCCCTCCCCGACTTGAGATCTCAGCCGCTTGCGCTTGGCTGAAAAGGGCTCTCCGCGTAGGGAAAATTCCTTCAAAACAGGAAGATTCCTCCAAGTAAGATCTGAACTCGGTTCCCTTACCTAAGAAGATTTTTTAGAATTAAATGAGTTAGAGAGCTGGTGTTGTTGGTATTTTTCTTGCTGTTAACACGGGCAACAAAGTACTGGTTTTTCTTGAACGAAGCAAAATTGATCCAGGGCTGCCTGTAAGGAAACAAGGACAACGAGTATGGCCGAGCGTGAGGTGAACAGCGCAGTGACGGAATTCATCCACGCATTCGGCAATCATCTTCAGACGCTTAGGCTTGTCTCCGATGTTTTAAGACGAGATTTGCCACAGTCGCGCGAAGTAGAAATCCTCTCCGCCACGGTTGACCAAATGATGGAGCTGACCTCAAGTTTTCAGGAGTGCATTCGTCCGCCCAATCACGGCTCGGACAAAGTGATTGCCATCCTCTGTAAGCCCGCAAAAAAGAAGTCCAGGGGATAGAAGGCATTCCCATGGATGTCCTCGGAATCATTATGGCTGGTGGAAGGGGAGAAAGGCTCTATCCCCTGACAGCGGATCGCGCGAAGCCCGCGGTTCCCTTCGGCGGAAAATACCGGATCATCGACTTCGTGCTGTCCAATTTCGTCAATTCGGGAATCCTCTCGATCTACGTCCTGACTCAGTTCAAGGCGCAATCTTTACTAGAACACCTCGACCGCGGCTGGCGCCCTTCCGAGTTTCTGGGAGAGCATTTCATCACGTCGGTTCCCGCGCAAATGCGCACGGGCGAAGATTGGTACCAGGGTACGGCGGATTCGGTTTACCAGAATCTCTACCTCATTGAGCGCCACAATCCCAAACTGGTGGCGGTCTTTGGGGCCGATCACATTTACCGCATGAACATCCGCCAGATGATCGAAGAGCATAAGGCGACGGGAGCGGATGTTACCGTCGCCGCGCTTCCCGTCAAAGTTGAGGAAGCTGCCTCCCAGTTAGGCGTGTTGGAAGTTGATAACAGCTGGCGTATCTTGGGATTCGAGGAGAAGCCAAGCCAACCGAAGGCGATCCCCCGCGAGCCGGCCTACGCTATAGGCTCCATGGGTAATTACATTTTCAACACTGACGTTCTCCTTCAGGCTTTGAACGGTGGCATCGATTACTTAACCCCATTGCAGGATTTCGGTCACGACGTCATTCCAGCATTGCTCAGTAATCAAAAGGTGTATGCGTATGATTTTCGCAAGAATCGTATTCCTCTCCCGCTCAAGGGTGAAGAGCCAAGTTACTGGCGCGACTTGGGCACTATTGCAGCCTACTATGAGGCCAACATGGATCTGCGCGCCGTCGACCCATGCTTCAATCTGTATAATCAGAGCTGGCCTATCCGGACGGTAGCCTATGATAACCCTCCGGCAAAGTTTGTCTTCGATGAGGCGGGACGCAGAGGACAAGCGATCGATTCTATAGTCGGCGACGGTACGATCATTAGCGGCAGTCTGGTGCGCGGATCGGTCATCGGCCGCAACGTCAGAATCAATAGTTACTCACTGATCGAAGATTCGATCATCATGGACCGGGTGGAGATCGGTAGAAGTTGCCGGATTCGCCGCGCGATTATTGACAAGCACAACGTGATTCCCGCCGGAAGCGAGATCGGTGCAAATCTCGCTCGTGACCGGGAACGTTATTTCGTTTCCGAGGATGGCATCGTTGTTATTCCACGAGGCTAGCCAAAAACCTCGCCGGCTCGTCCCATCTCGTAGCAGACAGGCAGAGATAGAGAAAGAGAGATGAATGGAGACGGAAGAAGTACGGTCGGCGAACTCTTCAAAGACGACCCTTGGCGCGGTCTTGCTGGGAGAGGGCAGGTGCAGCTTTCGCGTCTGGGCTCCTCTGACCTCCAACGTTCATGTGCGTTTTCTCGCCCCTGAACGACTGGTACCCATGCAGAAGTCCGAACGCGGATACCACAACGCGGCTATCGAAGGTGTCAATCCTGGGGACCTCTACCTCTACCGGTTGGACGCCGGTAAGGAGCGGCCAGATCCTGCCTCCCGGTTTCAACCGCACGGCGTCCAGGGCCCATCGCAAATCATTGACCCGCACTTTGCATGGCAGGACGGCAATTGGGTTGGCCTGGCCCTTCATGAATACGTCATCTATGAGCTTCACGTTGGCACCTTCACTGAAGAGGGAACATTCGAGGCGGCCATTGAGCATGTCGACTACCTCAAGCAACTCGGCATTACGGCCGTGGAGCTGATGCCCGTCGCGCAGTTTCCCGGCAGCAGAAACTGGGGATACGATGGTGTTTATGCCTTTGCGGTTCAGAATTCCTACGGGGGACCTGAGGGGCTGAAAACGCTTGTCAATGCCTGTCACCAACGGGGGCTAGCCGTGATCTTGGATGTGTTTTACAACCACGTCGGACCTGAGGGGAACTACCTGGCAGATTTTGCACCGTATTTCACTGAACGTTACAAGACGCCTTGGGGACCAGCACTTAACTTCGACGGGCCATACAGCGATGAAGTGAGGCGGTTTTTCATCGAAAATGCGCTCAACTGGATCGTTGACTTTCATATCGATGCGCTTCGCCTCGACGCGGTTCATGCAATCCTAGACCATTCGCCCGTGACTTTTCTCGAACAGTTGGGCGATGAAGTACATGAAACCGCAAAGTGCCTTAACCGCGAAGTTTATCTGCTCGCTGAGAGCGCCGCTAACGATGCTCGCCTCGTTCGTTCGCGCCAACTCGGGGGCTATGGGCTGGATGCTGTATGGAGTGATGATTTCCATCACTCGCTTCACGTACTGCTCACCGGCGATCGTAGCGGCTACTACCAGGATTTCGGGCAGGTGCACGATTTGATTAAAGCCTATCGCGAAGGATTCACCTATTCAGGCAACTACTCTCAATTCCGCAGGCGGCGGCACGGCAGCTCTTCGCTCGACATCGCGCCCGAACGCTTTATCGTTTTCACGCAAAATCACGATCACGTGGGAAACCGTGCACTCGGCGAACGCCTCAGTCAGTTGGTCTCTTTCGAGGGGCTGAAGCTGGCTGCCGGCGTCGTCTTACTGTCGCCGTTTATTCCGTTGCTGTTCATGGGCGAGGAGTATGGCGAGATCGCGTCTTTTCCATATTTCATCAGCCACTCAGACGCCGAGCTGATCGAAGCCGTGCGCCGTGGCCGTCGAGAGGAATTCGCCGCGTTTCAGTGGCAAGGTGAGAGTCCCGATCCGCAGGATGAAGCGATATTTTTGCGTGCTAAGTTAAATCATGATCTGCGCCATGAGGATCGGCACAAAGTTCTCCTAAAGTTCTACCGGGAGCTAATACGACTGCGGAGGGACGTTCCGGCGTTGCAGCGACTGGATAAGAAAACGGTAGAGGTCATCGGCCATGAAAGAGAAACGGTCCTGATCGCGCGGCGCTGGAGCGGAGACGACGAAGCCTTTGCGATTTTCAACTTCAACGATGCCCAGGTGTCGGTGGCTCCTCCCGTTCATGACGGACGCTGGCGCAAGCGGCTCGATTCGGCGCAGGAACGATGGCAAGGAGGCGGAAGCTCACTTCCCTGTGATCTCGACGCAGAGGAACGAGCGCCGCTGCGCGTGAATCCCAAAGCGTTGGTCCTTTTCACGCGAGAAAAATAACCGTCGTAGGATACGAAATTCAGCTTGCGGAATGTAGAATTGATTTGAAATCTGAGTTTCCTCGAGCAACGAGGACGAGTGGGGATAGCATGAAAGTCTGGCCCGGAAACCCTTATCCGCTTGGCGCCACTTGGGACGGCGCAGGCGTAAATTTTTCCCTCTTCACCGAGAACGCGACCGCAGTCGAGTTGTGCCTGTTCGAGTCACCCAAGGGAGAGCGGGAAGCGGCGCGCATTGTTCTCAAGGAACAGACTCACCAGATTTGGCACGCCTATCTGCCGGAGGCCCGTCCCGGCCAGCTTTATGGCTACAGGGTGCGTGGTCCCTACGAGCCCCAGGTTGGTCATCGATTCAACCCGGCCAAGCTTCTCATGGACCCTTATGCTAAGGCCATTGCCGGGTCGATTCAGTGGAGCGATGCGTTGTTTGGCTACACCGTGGGTCACCCCGACAAGGATCTTTCACTGGATGAAAAGGATAGCGCTGCGGGACTACCGAAGTCGGTCGTTGTTGACCCGGCCTTTAGCTGGGGAAACGACGCTCCGCCACAAATCCCCTGGCATAAGACGATTATCTACGAGCTACACGTTAAAGGGTTTACGGCACGCCACCCGGACGTGCCGGCAGAGCTTCGTGGAACCTATGCCGGCCTGGTCTGCCCGCCTGTCCTCGACTACCTGCATTCGCTCGGTATCACGGCAGTAGAACTCATGCCGGTGCAGCAGTTCGTGGCCGACAAACACTTGAAGGACAGGGGACTCACCAACTACTGGGGATACAACACCATTGGTTTTTTTGCGCCCGACGCATGCTATTCCAGCAGCGGATTCTTCGGGCAGCAGGTGGCGGAGTTCAAAACCTTAGTGAAGGCGCTTCACCGTGAAGGCATCGAGATCATTCTGGACGTCGTTTACAACCATACCGGCGAGGGCAATCATCTTGGACCCACCCTGTGCTTCCGCGGCATCGACAACGCTTCCTATTATCGATTGGCACCCGACGACCGGCGCTACTATATGGACTATACGGGTTGCGGCAACACGCTGGACATGACGCATCCGCGGGTCCTCCAACTCATTATGGACAGCCTGCGCTACTGGGTGCTTGAGATGCATGTGGACGGATTTCGCTTCGACCTGGCATCGGCCTTGGCGCGGGAACTCCACGATGTCGACCGGCTGGGCGCTTTTTTCGATATTATTCAGCAGGACCCGGTGCTGTCGCAAGTAAAGCTCATCGCGGAGCCTTGGGACTTGGGTCCGGGAGGTTACCAAGTCGGCAACTTTCCCGTCCTCTGGGCCGAATGGAACGCCGCATACCGCGACACGGTGCGCCGCTTTTGGAAGGGAGATCGGGGACAGATAGCAGGACTTGGCTTTCGTTTGACCGGCTCAAGTGACTTGTATGCCCGCAACGGTCGGCTGCCCTATGCGAGCATTAACTTCGTGACCGCCCATGACGGATTTACACAGCACGACCTGGTCAGTTACAACAAGAAACATAACGAAGCCAACGGTGAAGACAATCGCGATGGCCACAATGAAAATTTGAGTTGGAATTGTGGAGTCGAAGGAGACACCGATGATGCCGCAGTGCTCGCCTTGCGCGAACGTCAAACGCGAAACTTTTTGGCGACTCTGATTTTGTCTCAGGGGGTGCCGATGCTATTGGCAGGCGACGAGATCGGGCGCACCCAACGGGGAAACAACAACGCCTACTGCCAAGACAACGAGATCTCTTGGTTAGATTGGAATTTGGACAGGTCTCGTCGCGAACTGCTGGAATTTACGAGATTATTGATCCGGCTGTTTCATCGCCATAGGGTGCTTAGACGGCGCCACTTTTTCCAGGGCCGCAAAATCCGCGGCTCAGAGGTCAAGGACTTGGCCTGGTTCCGTCCAGACGGCAAAGAGATGACAGATGACGATTGGAACAATCTGGAAAGCCGTTGCTTTGGTCTCCGTCTGGCTGGAGATGCGATTGAAGAAGTTGACGCCCGTGGCAACCGTATTGTGGATGATACTTTGCTGATCCTCTTGAATGCGCGCCACGAGCCCGTCCCCTTCGTTTTGCCCGCGCACAGGCGCAAATTGCTGTGGCGGGTCGCTCTCGATACTAAAGAGCCGGCCGTGAGCCGGGGGCAACGGCAGAGGCGAGGCGGTGAAACATATGAGCTCGAAGCGCGCTCTCTCGTCTTGCTGCTTCTGCCGAGGAACGGTGCAGCGGAAGGACGGGAAGGAGTCGTCGAACGCGGTCCGCGCCGTTCCCGGCGAAGATCCAAAGGCGCCCTCGCAAGTCAGCCCGATGAAATGGGTCCCGATCACGATTAGACGGCTATGTCGCAGCACCATGGCCAACGCGACGTTTAACCGATTTCTATGCGGATTCCGGTCGCCACATATCGGTTACAACTCACACCGGATTTTGGCTTCTCTCATGCTATGGCCATTCTGCCCTATCTCCGTGACCTCGGCATTACCGATCTTTACGCCTCGCCGATCTTTCAGGCCAGAAAAGGTAGTCTGCACGGTTACGACATCGTCGATCCGAACAAGCTGAATTCCGATCTCGGACCCGTCCAAGAGTTCGAGGCGCTCATGGAGGAGGTTCGGGACCATGAAATGGGATGGATCCAGGATATCGTGCCCAATCATATGGCCTTTGATGGACAAAATTCGATGCTCATGGACGTCCTGGAAAACGGACGGGCTTCTCCTTTCTTCGATTTTTTTGACATCGACTGGAACCATCCTTACGAAAACATGAAGGACAAAGTCTTGGCGCCGTTCCTGGGAAACTTCTATATGGACGACCAAAAAGTTTTTTACCACACGCACGCACTCATTTTTAAACTTGTCCGCGAGGGAAAAATCACCGGTCTCAGGATCGATCATATCGACGGGCTGTACGATCCGCTGACCTACTTGAAAAGAATCAGACAGGAGTTGGGAGATATCCACGTGAGCGTGGAGAAAATCCTCGCGCGAGACGAAAGCTTGCCAGAGAGCTGGCCGGTCCAGGGCACTACCGGTTACGATTTTCTCAATTACGTGAACGGAATTTTCTGTGCCCGGGAGCATGAACAGAAGCTAACTCAAACTTACGGTCGCTTCACCGGGCTTCATACTCCGTGTTCGGAAGTGGTGACCGAGAAAAAGCGGCTCATTATTGGCAAGTACATGGCTGGAGACATTGAGAGCCTCGCTTACCTTCTCAAATCCGTCTCGAGCCGCGACCGGCACGCCGCGGATGTGACGCTTTACGGCCTTAAACGAGCGCTGGTGGAGGTGCTGACGTCTTTTCCAGTCTATCGCAGTTACGTCAGCCCTGATGCTTTCAGCGAGCTGGACCGACGCCACCTCCGTGCGGCGATCGAACGGGCCAAGGAAGCAAACCTCGGCTTGCTCCTCGAATTGAAGTTTATTGAACGATTTCTCCTGCTCGACTTTGCGGATCACCTCACGGAGGATGAAAGAAAGCGCTGGACGCATTTCGTCATGCGTTTTCAGTAACTCACCGGGCCGCTGATGGCCAAGGGTTTCGAGGACACGACCCTATACGTCTACAATCGATTGGTGTCACTCAACGAAGTGGGCGGCAACCCCGACAAATTCGGCCTGTCGGTGGAGGAGTTTCACGAATTTAATCGCCGGCGCCGCGAGCGGTGGCCCCATTCCATGAACACTACTACCACCCACGACATCAAGCGCGGCGAGGATGCGCGGGCGAGAATCAACGTGCTCTCCGAATTGCCGGATGAATGGGAAAGTAGCATCAGAACATGGAGCGTGTTCAACCGCTCCAAAAAAACCAAACTCAAAGGTCAGGAAGCGCCGGACCGTAACGATGAGTACTTTCTCTACCAAACTTTGATCGGCTCCTATCCGTTGAACGAAGACCAGGATGTCAACTTTACGGAGCGATTGAGAGCGTATCTAGTCAAAGCGGTGCGCGAAGCCAAAGTCCACACGGAATGGCTCAAACCGGATATCGCGTACGAGGAGGCCTTTGCTAGCTTCGCCGAAGCGATCCTCACGCAATCGGAGAGCAATCGTTTCATTGCTGAATTTGTGCCGCTTGTAAAAAAAATCGCCTATTGCGGTATGTTTAATTCGCTTTCACAAACGCTGGTGAAGCTGCTTGCTCCCGGGGTGCCGGACTTCTACCAAGGAACCGAGCTTTGGGATCTAAGCTTTGTCGACCCCGATAACCGTCGCCCGGTCGATTTCAACAAAAGGGGGCAGCTGCTCAGAGATCTCAAATGCCTGGAGTCACAAGATCGGTCGGCGTTGATGCGAGATTTGCTTTCCCGATGGGAAGATGGCCGGATCAAACTCTACCTCGTATACAAACTTCTTAACTTCCGCCGATCCCATCCCGAGCTGTTTAGCCAAGGAGATTACCTCCCAATTGAAGTCACCGGCGAGATGAGCGAGAGGGTTTGCGCCTTTGCCAGGTGCAGAGGCGAGGCCTGGGCGCTGGCCGTCGTGCCGCGCTTGATCGCGAAGGCGACTTTTTTTGAGACCGATCCGTCGTCGACGGATTTCTGGCGTTCGACGGCACTCCGCCTGACGCGAGACGCGCCCGCCCGCTGGCTCAACATCATTACCGGGGAACATCTGAACGCATTGCTTATAGGGCAGAAAAAAGTCCTGCCTCTGCAAAGTGTATTCAAAGAATTTCCAGTGGCTGTGCTTTATCACGGGGGATCGCCGGAGGAAGCGAGCCGTATTGGAGAAACATTCGATGCGACAAGCGTTGGGGATTTCCTGTGAAGGAAGAAAATTTCCGTCTTCAGGAGGAGGAAATTCTCTTCACGTAGGGGAAATTCCTTCAAGTTTTGTTCCTGCCCGCGCGCCGATCAAAGGCCATGCTAGCAAAATCAACAAATTGACTCGTCCCGCGATATTGGCACATTCCTTGAGTATGACACGGAGTGTAGTGCCGATCTGCTGATATGAAGAAGGAGGTTTGGACCCATGAAAAAATATATCGTTTTCTTGATGCTCGTGAGCTTGAGTCAATGGGGATGCGAGTTCGTTGGCGGCGCCGCAACCGGGGCGCTTGTAACTGGCGCAGGGTACGAGATTCAAGCGAAACGTCAGATGGACAAGCTCGAAGACGACTACAAGCGCGAAAAAATCTCGCGAAGAGAATACGAGGACCGAAAAAAACAGATCGAGGCCGGCTCGATTATCTATTGAACAATTTAGCGCTTGATCGTTATGCGATCTGATTATCGTGGCGCCAAGAGAACTGTGGCATTTCGTCGCCATGGCGGCTGATTACAGTAGTTCTTTTCCTCCATGAAAAGGAAGGAATAGGAATTCACAGGAGGACGACTGAGATACCTTTTACTTTGGCTATTCGGTGTCCCGATGAGTGGGATCGCTCCACTGCGGCTTTTCAACATTTGCTAATTCGGATCCACTTCATCTGGCGGACACAGGCGGCAATCATAGCGGGAGCATAAAGTGGCAAATCTTAAGCTATCTGGAAATTTCGTTTGAGCGTTTGTACATCGGTTTGCTACCGATCATCGCTTTGGTGGCAGAGATATTGATGATGAGACCGGCGCTAAGGAGGAAGATATGCTGGCGCAGCGAATAGTCTCCGTGGTTTTCGGAGTTCTATTGATGGGCACTTTCGCAGCCTGCGAGAAGAAGCAGGGCGAGGGACCGGCGGAGCGGGCAGGAAAAGAAGTCGATAAGGCAATGGAGCAGGTAGGTCAGAAGGTGGAAGAAGTAGGTAAAAAAATTCAAGGGGCAGGGGAAAGCACAAAAGAAGCTCCCAAGAAATAATTTTCCCCGCCACCGTGGCCCAAAGGTGAACCGCGATGAAATGGAAGGACGGTTCATCAATCCGGACCGCTTCGAGCTGGAGGCTTTTGTCTAATCAGCTCGTAGGCGTAGGAGGCTGGCATGCTTTGGACTATTTTTGTCATTCTTTTGATCATGTGGCTGCTTGGAATGGTCAGCTCTTACACCATTGGTGGGTTCATTCACATCCTGCTGGTTATTGCGATTGTTGTCGTGCTCATCAGAATCATTCAAGGGCGTAGAGTGTTGTAGCGGCCGCATCTCTTCGAGCCAATTGAGGCAATTATGAAAGTGAAATCTCTCATGTTTGTCGGTGTTGCTCTAATCCTCCTGGGGATCGTGGCTCTCTCCTATCAAGGTATCACCTACACGACACGCGAGAAGGTTCTTGAAGTGGGGCCGCTCCAGGCCACTGCTGAAAAGGAGAAAACGATTCCGCTACCACCGATCTTGGGCGGATTGGCACTTGTAAGCGGATTCGTATTGGTCGCGGTGGGAGCGCTGAAATCGAAGTCCTAGCTAATTTGCAAGAAAGCGAATCGGGCAGGGAGGCGAACGATATGATTTATAAATCCAAGCAGTTCGGGCTGAGCGGGCTCAATGGCATTTCGGATGAAACTCTCGAAATGCACCTAAAGCTCTATGAGGGCTATGTCAAAGAAACTAATCGATTGACAGAGAAGATTTCCGAGTTCTTAAAGGATGGCAACGTCGATCAGGAGGAGATGCCAGCCTACTCCGAGCTAAAACGGAGACTCGGGTTCGAGTACAACGGCATGGTTTTGCATGAATATTATTTCGATAACTTGAAAAAACACGGCGGCGGTGATCCCGACCGCGACGCGTCTTTCCGTAGAGCCACGGATTCGAGCTTCGGGAGTTACAATATTTGGAAAGCGGATTTTATGAGCGTGGGCAATATGCGCGGTGTGGGTTGGGCGATCTGCTATCAGGATCCGGCGAGCGGCCAGTTATCGAATCACTGGGTCACGTTGCACGAGACCGGAAACGTTGCCGGATTTAACCCTATACTTGTCATGGATGTCTGGGAGCATGCTTTTTTGCTCGATTACAAACCTACGGAGCGTCCGAAATATATCGAAGCATTCTTCTCAAACATCGACTGGAGTGTTCTCGACGTGCGTCTCGGTAATCTTATGCATCGCAAGGACAAGAGGTCTCGCGCTGCGTAACTAGAAAGAATTCAGAGGGGAGAATCCAGGACGACAATCGACAATCTAGAAGCAAGAAGACGGAGGCAAAAATATGAACTGGGACCATGCCGCCGGAGAATGGAATGAGCTAAAAGGCCATATTAAAGAGCAGTGGGGAAAACTCACTGACGACGACCTCGATGTCGCTGCCGGCAAATTCGACCAGTTCGTTGGGCAGATTCAACGGAAGTATGGCATCGCCAAAGAAGAGACTAAGAAGCAGGTCAACGGAAAGCCTTGCGCTTTCTAAGCCGGATTTTCGCGGAGTTCATTTGCCTCATTTTTTTGGATTTCATCAACTCCGGCCGAATGCAAACAGCACTTGTGGTTAAATGAGGAAGGGGATAAAAAATTATGTGTAGCGAGGCCTCATGTCAATAGCTAAGATCCTAGTCGTAGATGACGATAAGAACCTGCTTGAACTCGCCAGGACCAAGCTCAATGCCGGGACCTATGAGGTGACCACAGCGCTCCAGGGGCAGGAAGCGCTCGAGGCCGTCAAAGGCGGGAGCTTCGACTTGTCCATTGTCGACTTGAAACTGGCCGACCAGGACGGAATATCGCTCATGGAGAAGTTGCATTCCGTCAATCCGGATATGCCGGTAATCATACTTACCGGCTATGCGAGCGTCGAGGGTGCGGTCGAAGCCATGCAGAAGGGGGCTTACACCTACCTCACCAAGCCCTTTGATGCTCGGGCGCTCGTGTGGCAAATCGCCAGGGCGCTGGAGAGCCGCAAACTCGCCTCTGAAAACCAACGGCTCAGAGGATTGTTAAAAGAAAAATATGATTTTGCCAACATTGTCGCCAAGGGCGAAAAGATGCAGCGGGTGCTAGAGGCGGTTTCCCGAATTGCCAAATCGGAGTCCACGGTTTACATCCACGGCGAGAGCGGCACCGGCAAGGAGGTAATTGCGAAGGCGCTTCACCTTGCGAGCGAGAGAAAAGACAAGCCCTTCGTGGCGATCAATTGCGCCGCCATCCCGGAAACATTGCTCGAAAGCGAGCTCTTTGGTCACGAAAAGGGCGCCTTTACGGGCGCGGTTCGAAGCACAAAAGGGCTATTTACGCAGGCTCATGAAGGTACGATCTTTCTGGATGAGATTGGCGACATGCCGCTGTCCGTTCAGGTCAAGCTACTCCGGGCGTTGGAGGAGCGCCAGTTTTATCCCGTCGGGAGCGAAAAACCGGTGCAGGTGGATGTCAGGGTTATCGTCGCCACGAAGAAAGACTTGGCTGATGAAGTGAAAAAAGGTCTCTTTCGTGAGGACCTCTTTTACAGGATTCATGTCATCCCGGTTCGTCTCCCCCCTCTGAGGGAAAGGAAAGAAGATATCCCATACTTGGTAGATCATCTGTTGAAGAAAATCTGCCAGCAAAAGAAAAAAGAGGTAAAGGGTCTCACACCGGCGGCAATTCAAAAACTGGTGCTGCATGACTGGCCGGGAAACGTTCGGGAGTTGGAGAACACGTTGGAATACGCGGTGACCATGACCGAACAAGACGTTATCACGGAGGATCTTGTTCTTCAGGCAAAAGTGGAAACGAATCTTGCGACCGAGGACTCTGGGATCCAGACGCGGCTCCTCCCAACACCGGAATCATTAAAAACTCTGAGAGAGGCGAGAGCCGATTTTGAAAAGGCCTATTTAATCCGTCTCATGGAACTTTGCGAGGGCAAGGCTGCTAAGGCAGCGGAGATAGCGGGCAAATACCGGGCGGATTTTTACGACCTGCTCAAAAAACACAGTATAAAACTTGATGATTTCAAGAAAGCCAATTAACTTTTGGAGGGAAAAACCCTCCAAGTCGCTCAGCGTTGGGGCAGAAAAGGCTCCCGTTTGTCGAGCTTCTCTTGAGCCGCTTCAATCAATTCTTCCAGGCGGAAGAGTGGAGTTACGAACGATCGTGCGAGTGTCGCGTGAAATTCCAGCGGGGGTTGCAGAAACCTCCTCATTGGACGTCAAGGCGATTGGTGATGGCGAACGACCGCCGATGAATACCATTTGGGAATATATCGGACCAACCGAGAACAGGTCTTGTCCAGTAGCAGAGCGGTGATCCACTGAACATGCCTCAGCTTATTATCATTACGGATCTCGACGGAACGCTTCTGGATACGCGCGATTACAGTTGCGAGGCCTGCCTGCCAGTTGTTCGGCGGCTTAAGTCCCGGAACATCCCCCTGATTTTATGTTCCAGCAAGACCCGCGCTGAGATCATCCCGCTCTGGCGGGATCTGAGTTTATTCGCTCCCTTCATAGCGGAAAATGGCGCGTTGATATGTTTCCCGCCGCACTATTTTCCTGGTGCGATCTGGGGAGTCACGCACGAGAGAGATTTTGACGTGCTTGAATTGGGCACGCCTATCACAAGATTGCGTCGGGTTCTCGACGAGGCCGCCCGCGCCTGCCACGTGACCATCGCATCCTTCGGCACTATGAATGCCAAGGAGATATCGGGCCTCACGGGCCTAACCGTCGAACAAGCCGCGCTTTCCAAGGAGCGCGAATGCGATGAACCCTTTCTCTTGACGGAGGGCGATCATGAACAATTCTTAAACCTGTTGAGGGCCAAGGGCTTCAAAATCACCCGAGGCGATTGGTTCTTTCACATTACGGGCAACCACAACAAGGGGACAGCCGTCGAAGCGCTACTTGATCTTTATCGGCAGCTCGATTCTATGATAATAAGCGTCGGCCTTGGGAACTCGACCAATGACCTAGAATTTCTCAGTCAAGTCGATCTGCCATTCTTGGTTAGAAACGCCGACGGATCTTACAACGCAGAGGTGACAGGAAAGGTCTCGGCGATTCGGCGTACACAGAGTGCCGGACCCGAGGGATGGCGAGAGGCCATTGAAAAGGTCTTAATGGAAATGGCACCCTAATCTGGCATGCCGGAACAGCAGCTATGCCCACAGCGAGATTCATTGTTGTTGTTCTCTTTCTGTTCCTGCCATCCTATCTCGCTGCCCAAACATTACTGGAGACCCCTTCGAGAAGTACGCCTTCTCGGCGCCGCGCACCTGGCCTGAACTCGTTCGACAGGCCAAAGTGATTGTAGCGAACGAAAAGGACCCTCATCTCGCGGGTTTCTCGGGGCAATTCAAACAGTACGAGGGGCTGATCTGCAACATGTTGGAGTATGTTTTAGGCAATGGAGGAGAGTTCTGGGATGACCACTGAGGATGGCGCGCCCGACAGGAATCGAACCTGTACTTAGGGTTCCGGAGACCCTCGTGATATCCTTTTCACTACGGGCGCCGTTAGTTTTCTAACATCGGGCTCACTTCCAGTCAATGTAACCAACGAAGATTGAGGATGGAGGATAGAGGATGGAAAATGGAGGACAAGAAAAGATCGATCATCAACTCTCCACCGTCAATCCTCTGAGTCAAACACGGACTTGCCTTAAGACAGCGACCATCTCATCATGAATGGCGCCGTTGGAGGCCAGGGTTTCGCTGCCCCAGATCGAGAATTTATCTCCTGAAAAGTCTGTCAGCCTGCCGCCGGACTCGGCGACGATTAAGGCCCCGGCGGCGGTGTCCCAAGGGCGAAGCTTGAACTCCCAGAAGCCGTCGATTCTGCCACAAGCAAGATAGCAAAGATCGAGTGCGGCGGCGCCGGCGCGCCGAATGCCCTGGGAGCGCGTCAAGAACGCTTTGAAAAAAGTCAGATAATAGTCCGTGTACTCCCGCCGGTCGTAAGGAAAACCGGTGGCGAGCAGAGAATGATCCAAAATATTGACGGCGGAGACCCGGATGGGACTATCGTTGAGCGTGGCGCCCTGGCCTTTTAGCGCGCGAAAACATTCCCCTCGCAGCGGATCGTACACCAGGCCGAGAGTCACTTCGCCGTCGCACTCCAAAGCGATGGAAACGCAAAACTGCGGATAGCTATGAGCGAAGTTGGTCGTCCCATCCAATGGATCGATGATCCAACGGTACTTGCTTTGCGCGCCCCGATGATCGGTTTCTTCCTCCGCCAGAACCGAATGGTCGGGGAAATTGCGCTGGATGATTTCAACGATCTTGCGCTCCGACTCGCGGTCAACCGACGTAACCAGATCGATAGCGCCCTTGAAATCGATCTCTTTGGGCATTAGCCAGCTCTCCCGTATCAGCGTCCCGGCGGCGTCGGCGGCCTGCCAGGCGGCGCTGAGAAATTTTGCCGTTTCCTTTGACATGTCGAATCGCATGCTTCGCAATTCCGTGGCGGCTATGTTACCTAATGGCGCGTGAAGATTCGAGCGCCGGCGAAAATCAATCTATATCTGCGCGTAGTCGGGAGACGCAAGGATGGCTACCATCTGCTCGATACGGTCTTGGTGCCGATCTCGCTCTACGATGAAATCGAAATTCAAAGGCTCAAAGCGGCTCGCCATCGCACGAGACCGAGCGCGTCACCCATAAAAATAACCTGCGATCACCCCCTGGTGCCTGCTGGAAAGAAGAATCTTGTTTTTCAGGCCGCCGATCTGATCATGAAAACGGCGGGTGTCGATCAGCCCATTTCGATCCATGTTCGTAAGCGAATACCCGTGGGCGCCGGGTTAGGAGGAGGCAGCAGCGACGCCGCGGCAACTTTGGTCGCTCTGAACCGGCTATTTCGCTTGCGGTATTCGATGAGAAGATTGGAGAAGCTCGGCCTCTCGCTCGGCGCCGACGTGCCTTTCTTCATCCGGCGGCGGCCGGCGCGGGCTCGTGGGATCGGTGAGCGCCTGACCCCTCTGGCGAACTTCCCCCTTCTTTGGTTGGTTATCCTGTATCCGGGATTTCCAGTATCCACCGCTTGGGTGTACCGACACTCGCGCCCTAAGTTGACAAAACCCAAGGTAAATACTAGCATTACGTGCTCTCGGAGCAGTTTTGCCAAACTGAGAGAAATACTTGTTAACGATCTGGAGGCGGTGACCATCGCCAAGCATCCTCGCATCGGAATGCTAAAAGAGCGGCTGCGGTGCGAGGAGGCTGATGGGGTTCTCATGTCCGGCAGTGGATCGTCGGTATTCGGTATTTTTGCCGCGAGACGGTTTGCTATCCGAGCCTTTAAACAGCTGAAGCAAGAGAAGGGGGTCCAAGCTTTTTTGGCGCACGTTTTGAATTAGCGAAGCCAATACAGAAGCCCGTCAAATTAACCGCCAGGAACGCAGCTGGCTTGTTCCAACAAGAGGGGGTCCCTATGGAGGTCACGGAGGTTAGGGTCTTTCCTGTCGACGAAGACAAACTGAGGGCTTACGTAACCATCACTCTCGATCACTGTTTCGTGATCCGGGACCTCAAGATCATTCGGGGCACGACCGGTTATTTTGTCTCGATGCCCAGCAAAAAGCGCAAAGACGGCACTTACAAGGATGTCGCTCATCCGATCAACAATGAAACACGAAGGATGATTGAGGAGAAAATTTTAGCGGAATACCATAAGGTCATGGCCGAAGGAGGGAGCGAAGCGACTCACGAAAACCAATGAGCCGAATTTTCCCGGGGGCGGTTGAACTTCTCATGTAGAGGTTCGGGGATGGGCGGTCGCCAAGCGGTAAGGCCCCGGACTTTGGATCCGGTATCGAAGGTTCGAATCCTTCCCGCCCAGCCAGTTTCTCCTCCCTAGACCGGCGGTAGCGACTGCGATAATAATGATTCCAGGCGGCGCCGTTCGCCAG